>JAESGL010000033.1_pt1 | contig 311654 bp, 269 predicted proteins | sample 9269711 | NCBI WGS metagenome assembly JAESGL01 (sample SAMN14515918, study PRJNA621676) | algae metagenome | isolation source: Kastovskya adunca ATA6-11-RM4 and co-occurring heterotrophs from soil and... | place: Chile: Atacama Desert | collected 2011-06-27
TTCCACTTTCTTTGGGTCCTTTGTCTGCGACTACAACTGTGACTTTCTTCAACTCCGCTTGATTGTAAAAAACCTACACCTGTGAGAGGGTTGGGGAGGGGTCTGGTACATTTTTGCAAGAGGTCTAATAAATCCAATTACCTAAAGCAGTGTAGAACTTTTTAAACGGGTTTGTAGTAAGAGATAGGGTCGAATTTTGAAAAATTTAGCCCTGACTACGAACCAATAATATTTACTTTGTCCTACTTAAGTTTAATTAGAAATTAAATATCGAATCCACTTGTCTAGTTTCTCATGAAAAGTTTAACCACCAATTCTAGATTATTCTTTTTTGTAAGATTAAGCAGAACGATAATTTTAAGAAATTTGGCAGCAATGTAGGTAAAATCTTGGTTGAAGTTGTTTAATAAAAGTTATGCCTTCTTTCTTATTGACTTGGCTACTGACGGCTGTGGCACTAATAATTACAGGTTATATAGTACCGGGGTTTGCTATTCAATCACTTTTTGCCGCCATCGTGGCAGCGGTGGTGTTGGGATTAATCAATGCCGTTGTCAAGCCGATTTTGGTAGTGTTGACACTGCCGCTTACCATTGTCACCTTGGGTTTGTTTCTGTTTGTGATTAATGCGATCGCCATTTGGCTCGCGGGTGCCATAACCCCTGGATTTACCGTAGCTGGTTTTTTGCCTGCTTTGCTCGGTTCAATTGTGCTAACGGTTGTGGCAAGTGGGTTAGAGTTTCTATTCGGTGGAGCGGCAAGATCAAGATAAATCAACGAATTTCGGTATCAAAACCCAAGTAGCCTCGAGGAGCGATCATCCATTGGGCATAATTGCGAGTGCTTTGATTCCCAATTAGCACGGTGGTAAGCATATCAATCGGCGTGTTGAGCAATTCATCTAAGGTTGTGAGGGTAACTTCCTCGTCCTCTCGGTAAGCTGAACGCACAACCGCAACGGGGGTATCGGGGTGGCGGTGTTTCAAGAAGATCTCTCTGGCGGTGACAATTTGTTCGGTTCGAGTCCGCGATCGCGGATTATATAAAGCGGTCACAAAATCTGCCTGGGCGGCTGCTGTTAACCGCTTTTCGATCACTTCCCAAGGCGTCAACAAGTCACTCAAGCTAATCGCACAGAAGTCATGCATTAAGGGCGCACCGACGCGGGAAGCCGCAGATTGCAAGGCTGAGATGCCTGGAAACACTTGCACATCAGGAGTTTTTCCATCCCAACCTTGGGCGCGAAGTTCTTCTAGTACCAACCCCGCCATGCCATAAATGCCGCAGTCTCCAGAAGAGACAACCGCCACAGTCAAGCCCCAATTTGCTAACTCAATCGCTCGTTCTGCCCGTTGGCGTTCCTGGGTAATCGGTAAGGCTTCGATAATCTGCCCAGGACGTAGCAGGAGCTTAATCAAGTCGATGTAGAGGGAGTAGCCAATGAGTACATCTGCCGATGATACAGCCGTCTGTGCGGCGGGCGTCATCTGATCTAATCGTCCTGGCCCTGTACCGATCAGCAACAGTTGCCCAGTGCGTCCAGTATATTCCTGTTGGGATTGGGCGATCGCTACCGTCACTGCCCCACCTTTAGCCGAGGGAGAGTCAGCCCGGATGATTTGTTTTGTCACCAGTAGGGGGGCATGATTCGCTGCAACTAAAGCGGCTGCCTCAGCTACGCTAGGAGTTCCTACCTCTTGATCGACAACGGCTGAGGGCGTTGGGACATCCATCCCCCGCAGCACTTGCGCCGAAAAAGTTCGCAAGGGCAAATTCCGCTCCTGGCAAAGTTCCAGGATTCCCACCTCATCGGCTTTGATGTCGATAGTTGCAATTCCGGCGATCGCGTCCTCTGCCAGATCGTTTGCCCGAAAAACCTGCTCAATTGCTGTGGCAATTAGCTGCTTTGATACCCCGCGTTCGCAACCAATTCCTACCCATAATACCCGTGGATGCCAATGAACGACCGGGAGTTCAGAGGCAGTTGAGAGGGGTGGGGTTTTGTGGCTGATCCAGATTTTGGCGTTTGCAGGGACGGCTGATTGCTCAAAACAAAAAGTATGTCCTTCCGGCAAATGGTCTTGCCAGAGGGTGGAACCTGCTTCTTGAATAACTTGAACGGCTTCCCCTCTTGCTACCGCCGCACTCACGGCTGTCCAATCACCCCCGCCTCGCCGCCAGCCGAAGGGCACTCCCAGTATATCGACACCAGGTAAGCCTAAATTAGTTGCAGCCCCAGTTAATACAGGTGTTGCCCCCAGTTGTAGAGCGATCGCTTGGGCTAATCGATCCGCCCCTCCCTGATGCCCGCTACACAAGCTGATCGCAAACTGACCCGAATCATCTACCACGACGACAGCGGGATCAAGGGACTTGTGCTGCAACAATGGCGCAATCAACCGCACCACTGCCCCCGTTGCCAAGCCAAAAATAAATCCCTGGTACTGATGCCAGATCTTTGCTAAGTGTTCTTTGAGGGAACCGCTGTAGATTTGGGTTCCTTCGATATGACTCAAGGACTCCGGCACCCAAAGCATTACCCCGGCTGATTGAAGTAGAGGCTGTAATTTTTGGGCCGCAGCGGGAGTAGTGGCGATCGCCGCTAGGGGCTGAAACTCTTTAAATTGACTCATAAATAAGTAGGCAAAAAGAAATTAAACCTTTGGCAATGTAATTTTTTGGGGAGTGAGTTTGACGTAATTTCTAAATTATTGACTTCGTCCTACTTATTGCATTGAAGGCATCCGAGGGAGAAAAGCGATCGCGACCCTTCTAAAAATAAAAACGTAGGGCGAGGCATTGCCCACCCTACCGCTTAAATTGTCTTTCTTGGCGCTCTTGCCATTAGCAAGCCGAGTCACGCATTACAAGTTCAATTCTTTCTCAAAAAATTGCCTAGTATTGATACCTGAGCGCTCCTTTCCGGCAATTGGGCACTTACTACAGGCTTTTGTAGCATGGGAGTGCGGGTGACAGAGTCATTTGCCAGGGTGAATAAAGGATTTGACAAAATCCCTGCCAAAGAAGTGGCAATCACCGACACAATTAACCCCACCTGCAAGGGACGCATCCCCGGCAAATTCCAGCGAATTTCTGGGTAATTCTTCACCGAATCCGACATCTCTTGGGGTTCTTTTACTACCATCATTCTGACGACACGGATGTAGTAGTAAATCGAAATCACCGTCGTCAGCAGTCCCAGCAAGACCAAGCCATAAGTCCCAGCTTGCCAACCTGCCCAGAAGAGATAGATTTTGCCGAAGAAACCAGCCAGTGGCGGAATTCCACCTAAGGAAAGCAAGCAAATGCTCAAACCCAGGGTTAACAGAGGGTCTTTTTGATAAAGACCAGCGTATTCGCTGATTTGGTCGGTTCCAGTACGCAGAGAGAACAAAATCACGCAGGTAAAGCCGCCCAGGTTCATGAACAGGTAGACCATTAGGTAGAACACCATACTGGCGTACCCGGCATCAGTACCCGCTACCAAACCGATCATCACAAAACCAGCTTGAGCGATGGAGGAGTAAGCCAGTAGACGCTTCATACTGGTTTGGGTGAGGGCAACCACGTTACCCAAGACCATACTGAGGACGGCAAGGGCAGTGAAGACAAAATGCCACTCCTGGCTTACCAAGGGGAAAGCCGTAACGAGTAACCGGATAGCTAGAGCAAAGCCCGCCGCTTTAGAACCAACGGAGAGGAAAGCCACAACCGGAGTTGGTGAACCTTCATAAACGTCCGGTGTCCACTGGTGGAAGGGAACAGCAGAGATTTTGAAGGCAATTCCAGCGATCGCAAATACCAACGCCACCACTAAAGCTAGGGGCTGACCGATATTTGCCGTCGCAATCCCAGTCGCGATCGCTGTGAGTCTTGTCTCTCCTCCCGATAAGCCATAAAGCAAAGACATGCCATAGAGAAATACGGCGGAACTCGACGCCCCAATCAGCAGGTATTTCAATGCTGCCTCATTGGAACGGGGGTCACGCTTTGTATAGCCTGTCATCAAGTAAGAGGCGATACTGAGGGTTTCCAGGGAGAGATAAATCGTCACGAGTTCACCAGCTCCGGAGAGGAACATGCCCCCCACCGTAGCGGTAAGCAAAATGCTGATAAACTCGGCTAACGACGTGCCTGATTGCTGCACATAGCGGATGGACATCAAAATCGTCACCGCCGCAGAGAGGGCAATAATGCCGCGAAACACTACGCTCAAGGCATCGCTATTAAAGCCACCAAAAAAAGAGATGGGGTTAGCGACATCCCACTGATAAACCAGTGCCACTTCGGCACCCAAAATACCAGCGATCGCCACATAGGGAAGAATCGACGCCGAACGTCGTCCTGAAATCAAATCAATCACTAAAACCAGGAGGAGAGTAAAGATCACAATCCCTTCTGGTAAGATTGTCCCAGCATTTAACTGGGCTGCAAGTTCCGCAAAACTCATAAGCTTACTTTGGCAGATTCAATACGACTGCTGTCTAACGACGAGGTGAGGTTTAACCTTAAAATTCCTTTACAAGGGATTGTACCGCGTTCATCTTCCCTATCGATAGTTCTAAGGCGCTTCGTCCGCAGGGGAGTTCTTCTCAGATTTGCACGCCTTCACCGACAGACGCTCCCGATCGCGGCTAAATACTTTTACTTGTCTCTACTGCTGAGAACTCACCACCTCAACACTCCAGACTCCTTACAGGCACAGTACTACCACTTCCGACTCAAAACCTAGGTTTGAGTTGAGAACTCCTCTGAATCAGTTCCCCAATTTACCCACTTTATTGCCTCTCTTGCTGAGTTGATGTCCGGTGGCACTCGTACAACGTGAATATCTTCAGTACTAGGACAAACCATCTTTAACAAGTGAACTAGCTCAACATCAACAGATTGCTTGATTTTCAAAAGCGTATATTCTTCCCAGGAATCTAATTCTTTTACTGGCAACTCCTGGCACAGTCGCGTGTAGCCAATGCCCTGAATCAGCGCTTGCCGCAGTCCGGGATTTTTTTCTTGTAAAAGCCACTGAACTTGCCACTGGTGCGGGGAGAGTTTCCCATACTTTTCTGGTAAGGTCACTCCTTGATAAGCATAGAGACTATAGCCATCGGCAAACTCAATCGCGGGTTCGCCTTCAGCATGGAGGCGTTTTTGCTCGTCAAAGGAAAGCTTTGTGGGGCGATCGCAGACAATCGCCACCTCTTCCAAGGGAAAAATCCAGCCACAGTAGCGCGTTAATGACTGAAAAGTTTCCCATTGGCTAGAGTCATGCTCTAAACCTAAAACAGAAATACCAAAGTCAAACCAACTACTCGTACAAGCCCACAACTCGCTTTGAATGCCTGCAGCCAACAAGCTTTTTAGCTGCTCAATTTGACAATTGAGTTCGCGTCCTGACTGCCTTTGAAAAATCAAATTTACTACTTGCTGCCAGCGCTGGTTTCCCAGTCTTGCTTCAGTGAGTCGCTCTACAAATTGCTGATTTAACTGGTTTTCTAGATGCCGTTGGAATTGCAGGCAAAGCTGGCTTGACAACTGACTTTCTAGTTGGCTTACCAACTGACTTTTTAGCTGACTAGATAATTGGCTGGCTAATTGCGTCCATAATTGCTGCCCTAATTGAAGCCATAGCTGATACCCTAGTGGCTTCTCGACCGGAATATTACTTTCAGTAAAAATATTAGTTAAAGCTTGATCGGGACTTGCGAAAAAAAGAATGTACGGTGCTGGCTTATTAATGGCAGCGTAGGCAGATTTAATTGCACTTGTAGCTGAAGGGCGGTCGATTGGCTGGGGATCAAGGGCAATACCTCTCCATTTTTCCCGAGTTTCCAGAAGCAGAGCCTCTTGCTCGGAAGTCAGCACTTCATTTTTCCTCTGGGACATACATGGCTACTCCTCGTCTTTTGAACAAGAATAGTTTCAGAGTGACAGTGAAATAAATGTTCACACTTACTCGTTTATCCTACTCCGCTGCCAGTTTCTGACAAATATGGGACAAACTCACCTGAATTTAACATCTAGGTGCTCCTTTACCAACAGTAAGCTTGATGTATCGACACTACACTAACGTGGAGAGTCCATACACCAAGCACTAATATGAAAACGTCTCTGTAAATCGTCAAAATTTTGTTTACAGATTATTAGTTCCTGTTAGCCTCTGTTCCCAGAACGGCAAGTATTACGCTTATGGCTATTGGTTCAGACTTTTAGACGCTGTTCAGTCTGCCACGTTCCGCCATCCTTGAGGTTCGTATTCCCGTTGAATCTTGCTCGCCCAGTTACCTTGGGGAATTGTAATTGCCTGATGCTCCTCATGAGTTAAGGTGGCAGTATCAGACAAGACCCGGAGATAGAGGGTACCCTCTCGTTCATACAACTCGGCTTTTCCCTGACTGATGCGGTGTGCATGCCCTGTCACCTCACCTTCTGCGAGGATCAGATGAGATAGCTTTTGTCCCTCTATTTGCTGTACAGGTAGTAAAATTACATCGCCTTGTCGAATCGGTTGCATGGGTTTTGCTCCAAAGGCTTGCCTTGATGTCAAGGCATCAAGGCTTAGCTATATTTTTGCATATCCTTAGGCTGATGTCAGGTGTATCGATATCAGATCAGCTATAAGTAGATATCGAGCTACATTGAGCATTAAGGAAGCAGCAGTCAACAATGTGTTAATCTGCCGATTGCTCCTACCCAGTTTGATTTCAGGCTTTTGAGTTTAACCTCTCTTATCCTTACTTTAAATTCAAGTATTTAGCCGAGCTACTATCATTCTTAAGTTTCCATGCCAACTCTTGTCATTGTTGAATCTCCTACTAAAGCACGTACAATTCGGAACTACCTGCCTGCTGACTATCGGGTTGAGGCATCTATGGGTCATGTACGTGACCTTCCCCCTAGTGCTGATGAAATTCCTGAAGCGGTGAAAGGGGAAAGCTGGGCGCAACTTGGGGTAAATGTCCACGCCGATTTTGATCCGCTATACGTTGTTCCCAAAGACAAAAAGAAAGTTGTCAAACAGCTTAAAGATGCCCTCAAAGACGCAAGTGAGCTGATTCTGGCCACTGACGAAGACCGAGAAGGGGAAAGCATCAGTTGGCATCTATTGCAACTCCTCAAGCCGAAAGTGCCCACCAAGCGGATGGTGTTTCATGAAATCACCAAAGAAGCTATCCGTGAGGCGTTGAACAACTGCCGAAATATTGACGAACAGTTAGTCCATGCTCAGGAAACGCGCCGGATTTTAGACCGTTTGGTGGGTTACACCCTTTCGCCCCTGCTGTGGAAGAAAATCGCCTACGGCTTATCCGCCGGACGGGTGCAGTCTGTCGCTGTGCGGCTGTTGGTCAGTCGAGAGCGTCAGCGTCGGGCATTCCGCCAAGGTAGTTACTGGGACTTGAAAGCTAGGCTGGAGAAAGACAAAGCCTCTTTTGAGTCGCGATTGGTGACGCTGGCGGGCACAAAAATTGCCATCGGCAGCGATTTTGACCCCAATACGGGGCAAATTATTGCCGGACGGAACGTGCGGCTGCTCAGCGAAGCCGAAGCCAGAGAACTGCAAAAGCGGTTGAGGGATAAATCCTGGACGGTGACGGAGTTAGACGAACGCCCGGTTACCCGGAAACCCGCCGCTCCGTTTACAACGTCCACCCTGCAACAGGAAGCGAACCGGAAACTGCGGCTGTCAGCACGGGAGACGATGCGAACGGCTCAAAGCCTGTACGAGCAGGGGTATATCACCTACATGCGGACAGATTCGGTGCATTTGTCAAAACAAGCGATCGCGGCGGCTCGTAGCTGTGTTGAGCAAATGTATGGTAAGCCCTATCTCAGCCCACAAGTCCGTCAGTACACCACAAAAAGCAAAGGCGCTCAAGAAGCCCACGAAGCGATTCGTCCGGCTGGTAGCAGCTTCCGCACCCCCCAGCAAACGGGCTTAAGCGGTCGAGACCTTGCCCTGTATGACTTAATCTGGAAGCGCACCGTTGCCTGTCAAATGGCAGATTCGCGCCAAACCCACATGACCGTCGAGATACAGGTCGAAGATGCCGGGTTTCGTTCTACAGGTAAGCGCATCGACTTCCCAGGCTTTCTCCGGGCGTATGTCGAAGGGTCTGATGATCCCGACGCGGCTCTCGAAGATCAAGAAGTGATTTTGCCGCCGTTGCACAAAGGCGACCATCCCAACTGCAAAGAATTAGACGCGATCGCTCACGAAACCCAACCCCCCGCCCGTTACACCGAAGCTTCCTTGGTGAAAACCTTAGAAAGCGAAGGCATTGGGCGTCCTAGTACCTACGCCAGCATCATCGGTACGATCATTGACCGGGGCTACGCTCAGATGCAGAAAAACGCCCTAATTCCCACCTTCACCGCCTTTGCTGTCACCAGTCTCCTAGAAAAACACTTTCCTGATTTAGTCGATAACAGCTTCACGGCGCGGATGGAACAAACCCTCGATGAGATCTCTACTGGAGAAGCCGATTGGCTCCCTTACCTGCAAAAGTTTTATCTGTCAGAAAAGGGACTGGAAAACCAAGTCAAAGAGCGCGAAAGCCAAATTGATCCCACCGAAGCCCGCACTGTCGATCTGGAAAACTTAGCGGCGAAAGTTCGTATCGGTCGGTATGGCCCTTACATTGAAACGGAAAGTGACGATGGGCGCATCTCTGCCTCGATTCCTAAAGATCTGACCCCTGCTGACCTTGATCCTGAGCGGGTCGAGACACTGCTGCGGCAGAAAACCGAAGGGCCAGAAAAAGTCGGTCTACATCCAGAAACAAGCGAACCCATTTATCTGTTGGTTGGCACTTACGGCCCCTACGTGCAGTTAGGCGAAGCTACCGAAGAGAATAAAAAACCCAAGCGCGTCTCCCTTCCCAAAGGCGTCAACATCGAAGATGTCACCCTAGACATGGCACTCGGTCTGCTGTCACTTCCTCGTACCTTAGGGGTTCATCCAGAAACAGGCTGTAAAATCAAAGCCAGCTTGGGACGCTTTGGCCCTTATGTGGTACATGACCAGGGTAAGGAAGGGAAAGACTATCGCTCCCTGAAAGCTAGTGATAATGTATTGACAATTGAGCTAGACCGTGGATTAGAGCTGCTGGCGGAACCGAAGAAGGGACGGGGCGGCAGTACACGGAAGTCAAAGGCACCGCTACGAGAACTGGGCGCTCATCCGGAAGATGGCGAACCCGTGAATATCTACGATGGGCCCTATGGCCCCTACGTGAAGCATGGTAAAACTAATGCTTCTATCCCTGAAGAGGAATCTGTAGAGGAGATAACTTTGGAGAAGTCGCTGGAATTGTTAGCAGCAAAGGCTTCTACAAAGAAATCTACTCGCTCTAGTAAGTCAACAAGTTCCACTAAGAGTAAGACAACTACAGCCAAAAAGACAACTCGGAAGAAGACAACGAAAGAGACAAGTACGAGTAAGAAAGCCTGATTTTGGAGGGTAAAAAAGTTTTTTGACCTTTTGCTACCGTTTCTAATCTTGGCTCTGCTCGATGAGTTTAACCAAACCGTCTCCCAACAGTAGGAGGCGGTTTTTTCGGGCTTGATTAGAACCTAAAGCGTCAGCAACAATAAGAAGCTGTAGGTGAGTTTTCTTACTGTTCACTTGGGATCTTTGACTTTAATGGAACGTTTCTCACAACTGAATCAATTGCTGGCTCATATCTGGTCTGAAGTAGAGCAAGGGGGAAGGGAACCTGGTCATCCTTACAATACTCCTACTTTTGGAACGGTCAGTAGTCGGGGTGCATCTTTACGCACGGTGGTACTGCGCCGAGTTGATGCCAAAGCGCGATCGCTACTCTTTCATTCAGACTGTCGGGCACAAAAGATTAAAGAAATCCAGCACCAAAACCGGGTAACGTGGCATTTCTGGGACTCTAATAGCAAGCAGCAGTTGCGCTTGATGGGGGAAGCGGATCTTCACTTTGATGACGAGTTAGCCAATGAAGTTTGGCAAAGCAGTCATCCAAAAAGTCTCAAGATTTACGTCAAGCCGACTGCGCCAAATACAAAAGTTGATCAACCGCGATCTGGGCTTTCAGAGCAAGTAGAGTCCGTCCGACTTTCTGAATTGGCACAGGTTGCTTCGGGGCGGGAGAATTTCGCCGTTGTGCGTACCCTAATTGACGAAATTGACTTTCTGCATCTTCACCCCGAAGGCAATTATCGAGCAAGTTTTGTGTGGACTCCTCAGGGAGTAGAGAGTAGTTGGATGATTCCCTAAGGTTGACGCTGTTCTGGAGTCTAATCTTTCTACATGACAAAATTTGACGGGAGAAATAGAAGTGCAGCGATCGCGGAGGTCGTTTTCACTATCGAAAATAGGGATAGCGACGGTAGTACCGCTTGAACTGCTCAATGTATTGGTCAGCATTGAGAAGGGTATCGGCAACCGCAACTGTCAGCACGGTGTCATCAGTGAAGCGACATTTAGGGTGGAATAGGGGAAACTCTTTGGTTTTGATGTTGTTTCCCTCGTAAACTGAACCGATAATGTCGCCCGCGATCGCTCCTAGCATGATTGTCTCCTTTACCTCAGACAGTAAGCTTTCCTGGTGCGATGAGAGCCGTGCAGGGATGGTGAGCGATCGCCAAATTGATGCTGTGTGAATAAAAGCTTGCGATTAGTCGTCATTTATCAAGAGATTCGATATCTAAATAAAGTTAAAAATTTCTTATTAAATCAATTATATTGCCAATAAATCCTATCTTTATATCAGTCGCTTTTTGGATGGCTTAATTCTTTATGATTAACTACATCACATTGATGTTGATTAATATGGTAGCGGGGCTAGTTCTATTAGCTTTATTTGTCTATAAAGGGTTAGATGACTCTTACCAAAAACGTTGGATTCCCGGTTTTGGCATGACTGGCGCGATCGCGTTTGTAACAGGCTTACATATGATCTTTACCTGGCCCATAACAGGCAGCTTCAATATTGCTTTCGGCGAGACTTCCGTGTTGTTTGGCACCTTATTCCTCGGTGCATCTGTATCTCTAGCATTGGGTTGGGATTTAATCACTGTCGCCATTTATGCCTTCTTTGCAGGGACAGCAGCAATTGTAATTGGGTTACGAATCATCAATCTAGGGCTAACACGACAGCCTCTAATCTCAGGTATTGGTTTTATCCTCTCTGGTTTAGCTGGCGTTTGTGCTGCCCCCGCACTGTATTGGAAAACCAATCGCGCTTTTCGCTTAATTGGTGTCGCTGTCTTGGTTATTGCTGCCTTAATTTGGGCAATCACGGGATTTCGAGCCTATTGGGGACACTTGGCTGACTACACCGACTGGAAGCCGCTTCCGATGCAGTCGCCATAGTTGTAGCAAGTCCTAAAGTAGGGGCACGGGAAGCCACATGGATGTCAACTTAAGGTAGAAATGCCTTCTGTATCAGGCTTTTGGCGCTCTCCCACCCTACGGGAAGCAGGCACTCGTCCCCTAACCCCTTCTCCCCGCTCACGGGGAGGGGCGATTATGAAGCGCAATATTATAGAGAAGTGGTACAACTCATAACTCACTTCACCTCTACCCAAAAATCTGTGGTTACAATTTTGCCCCCACGGTTGAATTGTCCCCAAAGTTTATATTTTCCAGGCTGAGGAAAGCTGGTATGAAAACTTACTTCTCCAACGCGACTCTTGCCTAGGGCATGGGCGTGAATGTAGTTTTCTTGGATGATTGGTGAGGATTGGCGAAGGATGACGAGATGCCCTTTTTCTCCTAAGTAAGGCTGCAAGTTTGTCAGCGGTTGATTAGTTTTCGCATCTTGCAAGTTGAATTGCAAGGTCACTTCTTCACCTGCTTTGATTGTCGGGTTAGAAAGGCTAAGTGTGGCTTTTGTATCGCTAAAGGTTTTGGTGCGATTTAAATCGGTAGGAAAGGGAGTTGAAAGTTTTCCTGGAACTGTTGCTTTTAGCAGCGAAACTTGTTCCTTTTGTCCCGCAGGTTTGTAGTCAGCGAACAGGTTGTAATTTCCAGGTTGAGGAAAATCGGCATTAATTTCAAAGCGTCCGTTGCCTTTGAATTCGGGATGAAGATGGCTGAAATGTTGCAGGTCGTCGCTCACTACGATTAAGTGCATGAGCTGTTCTTGAAAGGTATCGAAATTCGCGATCGCCTTCCCGTTTGAGCCTTGAACATCAATAACCAGGGGAACTGATTGATTCGGGGCAATTGTTTGAGGAAGCGTCAGTTTTGCTTGTGCGGTTTCTGTCTTGTGAGGAGTGGCGGCGTTGTCCATCTGATGCCCTGCATGAGAGTCATGGTTTGGCATTGAATGCCCTGCATGGGGTCAGTGGCAGGGTTGGAATGTGTCGCGTCGTGCATCATGCCTTGATGATTCATTTTGCTGAGGGAGTGGATTGCCACTGTTGCAACCGTTCCCCCAGCTAGCAAAGCAGCGATCGCGTAAATCAATGAGGATTTTTTGATGGTTCTACGCATGGGTATTTCTTTGAGAATTAGACGCTGATTCTTGAACTTCGACGACACCCCGGAACATATTCATGCCACAGGTAAATTGATACTGTCCTGGCGTTTCTGGCGTAAATTCTACAGGTGTCACCTGATTCAAATCCAGATCGGCTGCAATGTGGAAATCTGGTAGTAATACTTGCTCCAAGCAGCTACTGGGATCTTTTCGCACAAAATTCAACCGCACGGGTTGCCCCGCTTGCACAACAACGCGGTCTGGATCGTAACCGCCATCGACCGCGATCGCTATTTCCTGCACTCCTTCACCCGCCTCAGCTTGCTTTGCAGAACTTTTGCTAAAGAGAAACCACCACAACTCTGCACCGATCAATGCCAAGCCACCGAAGGTTACAGCAAGTTTCAATGGCAACGGTTGCTCAATGGGTTGAAATTCGCCAGTTGTCTCCACCCCAGTTTCAATTGGTCTAGCTGTAGCAGGAGTACCGGAGGCAATTGAGAGCAAAAGCCCCAATCCTACGAGGCGTCCGTAAATCTTTGTTTTAGTTAGCATGGCTCAAAGGCTCTTTCCTTAATGCTCCACCTTTCTATTATGAAGTCTCCACTGTAGTGGAGAGTCAAGAAAAACAGGGTGAAGAAATTAACCTCCATCCAGCTTCTGAGCCACCAGATATTGCCGCTCCTCACAATCTGTCCCTTCAGACTGCAAGGTTTCGCAATCCATAAAATAGGTTGGGTCTTCTCCTACAACTGCCGGGTTTCTTTCCACTATCGTTCCATCAAGTCGGCACCAGTAATCGCGCTGTTTTTGAAAGGGCATCAGCAGCACATTCCATAGCTTGTTGTCATCGGGGTTGGAGTACGCTGGAACGCCGATGTCGATTTCTGACTGGGGGACGTTTAGCCGCAGGGTGCGATGGAGTCCCACCAAGGAAATAAGCAACTATAAGTCATCCTCAATGAGCGGGACTTCTAAAAGAGGGCAGCGATCGCGTCGCTCTTTTTTCTTTATTTCCACTTCAAAGAAGCGGTTACTGATATTTTTGCGTCTGTTGATTGAATAGATTAGAAAAATTGTTAAGCGCCTATTTTGCAGAAGACAATTCTTCAGATGGTGACATTAGTGAAGATTTTGGAAGAGCCGTTCTTCAAACAAAGTTCTTTATCTAAGATTGAGGTTACTTAGACGGCTAGGGTGGCAAAAGTTACAATATAGGCTTGTTGCAACTCAGCGATCTACCTGAGCAATTTCTTCACGAGAAATCACGATGAATAGTTCTTCTAAAACTGATTCGATAAGCGATCGCAGCATCCCTTTAGAACGCGATGTATTTTTACGCACCTTAATTCGAGAATTGGCTGGCACCCTTCAAGATGTAGTTGGTACAGAGGAAGCCTCAGGGTTTATTAGCGTAGTTGGTCAAAACATGGGTAGGCAGATAGACCGAGACTACAAATCGGCTCTCAAGGTTTCTAATCTGACGCGGGAGCAAGTAGCCGATGTCTTAGTAGACTTAAAGCGGCGAATTCAGGGCGACTTTTTTATCATTGAGCAAACAGATGAAAAGATTGTTTTGGGGAATCGTGCTTGTCCGTTTGCCGACAAAGTCATCGATCGCCCTGCCATGTGTATGATGACCTCAAATGTCTTTGGTTCGATAGCCGCCGATAACCTAGGGTATGCCAAGGTGGAACTGCAAGAGACGATTGCCATGGGCGATGCTGGATGCAGAGTGGTTGTTTACTTAAAACCCACTCCAGAGGCAGAAGAAAGTCAAGGAAGAGAATACTTTAAGGGAGAGGATGAGGGTTGACGCCCGAACAGTTTCTTGAACTCGCCAAAGTATTACCGGAACCCTCGCTCCTGATTACTGGAGACGGACAGATTCTAGCTGCCAATCCACCAGTTACTAAGACACTGGGGCTACGCCGTCAGGAGCTGGAGGGAAAAATGCTTGTTGAGTTGGTAACAAATCCTCCTGAGAAAGTTAAACAATATCTAGGTGCTTGCTCCAGAAGCCGGGAAATGGTGCTTAGCTCGTTAACGTTTCGTAATACTGAGGGACAACCTTGCTTGTATCGCTGCGAAGGGGCAGTGCTGCAACCGCGATCGCCGGAATCTCCTTCACTGATTTTCTTGCGTTTAAAAAACATGGACTCCGCTAGCAGCAGATTCGTCCTCCTGAACAAAAAAATAGATGAATTGGCAAAAGAAATCCGGGAGCGTCAACGAGTAGAAGCAGAACGGGCGCAACTGTTGGTGCGGGAGCAGTTGGCACGAGCGGAGGCTGAGAAGCTGAATCGATTGAAGGATGAATTTCTCTCCACCCTTTCCCACGAGTTGCGGACTCCCCTCAATTCTATCCTCGGCTGGTCTCAAATCCTTCGCACCCGCAAATCGAACGAAGCAACGACAATTCGTGCCTTAGAAACAATCGAGCGCAATGCTAGGTCTCAGGCGCAGCTAGTTGAGGATCTCCTCAATGTTTCACGCATCATTACGGGCAAGATTCGTTTGCATGTTCAAGCAGTTGAGCTAATATCAGTCATTGAAGCCGCAATGGATACCGTGCGACCTGCCGCTGAGGCGAAAAACATTCGACTGCAATCAGTCCTCGATCCAGCAGCAGGGCCGATTTTAGGAGACTTTGAGCGGTTACAGCAGATCGCCTGGAATCTCCTCAGCAATGCAATTAAGTTCACGCCAAAAGGCGGGCGCGTTCAGGTGGGGCTGAAACGAATTAATTCTCATGTTGAGATTATTGTGACGGATACAGGGCAAGGCATTAGCGCGGAGTTCCTTCCCTACGTCTTCGATCGCTTTCGCCAAGCCGATAATTCCATCACCCGAACCTTTGGTGGGTTGGGGCTAGGGTTAGCGATTGTGCGTCAGCTAGTTGAGCTACATGGCGGAACAGTGCATGTGGAGAGTCCAGGTGAAGGACAAGGAGCGATGTTTACTGTAAATTTACCGCTGATGGCAGTTAGCCCGAAGGCTATTGAACCAGAATGGGTACATCCAACAGTGGGAGGTAGCGTTCCGTTTGACTACTCACCTCGGCTAGATGGATTAAGGATACTTGTCGTGGATGATGAGGCGGATGTCCGCGAGCTAATTACCTACATACTAGAAGCCTGTGGGACTGAAGTCCTAGCGGCGGCTTCGGCAGATGAAGCGATCGCAGCACTGACTCGCTCTTCTACAGCAATAGATGTGTTAATCAGCGATATTGGGATGCCGGATGAAGATGGTTATACGCTGCTGCGTAGAGTGAGAGCGCTAAAGCCAGAAAACGGCGGAAAAATTCCCGCTATAGCCCTGACAGCCTATGCCAGAACGGAGGATCGTAGGACTGCTCTTTTAGCAGGCTTCCAGTGCCATATTGCCAAACCCGTTGAACCTGCCGAATTAGTTGCAGTAGTTGCAAATTTAGCCGGACGCACTCAATATCTCTAAATTTTTGTCAGTCAATTAGGGCAGCGATCGCCTAAATGCAACGGAGCTACCTACCCAGTAGCACCACTTGAGGTAGTAGTGTAAGTGGCGCACTGTGCAACACTATCCAGAAGGTTAACGGTGATTGAATCTGCTATGCACCTCTGCCCTTCGTTATAGGTGCAGTCAATTACGTCGCACTGGGACACATCGCCCGCTCCTCTGGCAACCTGCACTGAAGACGATGGCTCTTCTGTTGTGTAGGTGTAACACTGGGCCAGATCATCTAAAAAGGTAACGTCAATTGCGCCTGCTATGCACCTCTGCCCTTCGTTGTAAGTGCAATTCATTACGTCGCATTGAGACACAATACCTAAGTCGATAGGCTCGCCTGTTTGAACCATAGCTTCTCCTGCCGCAAGCTGTTTGCTTAGAGCACTTTAATCACAATAGTTCGCGAAAATCGTATCGTAGGCAACATGGGATGCGATCACAGGTGAGGCTTAAATAATCCTGTTTTATTCATTACTTTTGGGTTGAAAATTCCGCAAGCGCAAGGCATTAGTTACGACGGAGACAGAACTAAACGCCATCGCCGCCCCGGCAATAATCGGGTTCAGCAACCAGCCTGTAAAGGGATAGAGAATTCCGGCAGCAATGGGAATTCCTAAGGTGTTGTAGATAAAGGCAAAAAAGAGATTTTGGCGAATATTGCGAATCGTCGCGCGAGAAAGCTGAATTGCCGTCACGATTCCGGTTAAGTCGCCAGAAATTAAGGTAATATCGCTGGCGGCGATCGCCACATCTGTTCCCGTACCGATCGCTATCCCGATATTTGCCTGAGCAAGGGCGGGAGCATCGTTGATTCCATCCCCTACCATCGCCACAATTTTGCCTTCTTGTTGCAGTTGCTTGATTTTTTCTGCCTTTTGATCGGGACGAACTTCGGCAAAAACCCGCTGAATGCCAACTTCGCGGGCGATCGCTTCTGCGGTTTGGCGATTATCGCCCGTAAGCATCACCACCTCTAAACCCATCTTGCGTAGCGCTTTTACGGCACTGGCTGAAGAGGATTTCAGGGTATCGGCAATGCCAACAGCCGCTTCAACTTGCCCATCCACCGCAATTAAAGCCGTGCTTTTGCTAGAGGCTGCCCATTGTTCGAGAGAATCTAAGAGCGATCGCGCCTCAATTCCCAACTCCGCCATCCATCTAGACGTGCCGATTTGTACTAAGCGATCGTTAACTGTTCCCTGAACTCCTTTCCCAGGAACCGCTTCAAAGTTGCTGACATCGGGTAAAGGTTGTTCCGCCCCTTGAGATTTTGCGTATTCAACAATTGCCGCTGCTAAGGGATGCTCGGAATTGCGTTCAACAGCAGCAGCAAGCCGCAATAGCTTAATTTCGTTGTGGTGGGCAGTTCCGCGAACGGTGATGTAATTCGTTACTACAGGCTTACCTTCTGTGAGCGTTCCGGTTTTATCGAGAACAAGAGATTGAATTTCGTGGGCAGTTTCCAAGCTTTCCGCCCCTTGAATTAAAATGCCGTTTTCCGCCCCTTTACCCGTACCTACCATTACCGAAGTTGGGGTGGCTAAACCCAAAGCACAGGGACAGGCAATAATTAGCACTCCCACTGTTGTAATCATTGCTAGGGTGAGATTGCCCATCAAATTGAACCAGATCACGAAAGTAGCGATCGCGATCGCCATGACGACAGGGACAAACAACCCCGTCACCCGATCCGCCAAGCGCTGAATGGGGGCTTTTGAGCCTTGCGCCTGCTGCACTAACCGCACGATTTGCGCCAGTACCGTATCCTTCCCAATCCGCGAGGCTTGGAACTTGAAGCTACCTGACTTATTAATTGTTGCGCCAATTACTTCATCACCCGGTTGCTTTTTCACAGGCAAACTTTCGCCCGTCACCATCGCTTCATCAACCGTCGAAGTGCCATCCACCACTTCCCCATCCACCGGGATTTTTTCCCCCGGACGCACTAAGATGACATCGCCAACCTGCACTTCCTCAATGGGGATATCGACTTCCTCCCCTTGGCGAATTACCCGTGCTGTCTTCGCTTGCAAGCCCATGAGTTCGCGAATCGCTGCTGAGGTTTGCCCTCGCGCCCGATTTTCAAAAAATCGCCCCAAGAGGATTAAGGTAATCACAATGGCGGCAGTTTCGTAATAGACGGCTGGCTCTAACCCTTGCGCGATAAAAAATCCGGGGAAAATCGTGGCAAATAGAGAATAAAAATACGCCGCACTCGTCCCTAAGGCAATTAGGGTATTCATATCAGCCGAGCGGCGTTTAAATGCCTTCCACGCACCGCGATAAAACGACAACCCGCACCAAAACTGTACGGGTGTCGTCAACACGAGTTGCAACCAAAAATTGTGCAGCCATCCGGGAATCAGGGGGATATGCACTCCTGTCATCATCGGTAGCCCTCCAATCAGCAGCACGACACTGATCGCACCACCCACGATGAGTTTGCGGATTAAGTCTCGCTTTTGGGCTTTGCGAATCTCTTGCTCGGTATCGTCTTCCACCGCCCCCATTTCCTGAAGCGGCGAAGCACCGTACCCGGCATCCGTAACGGCTTGCTGAATGGCTTCTAAGTTGGTTTTTTGGGGATTGTACTGAACTGTTGCTTGTTCGGCTCCAAAGTTGACGCTGCACTCAACCACGCCAGGGGCGGCTTGAATGGCTTGCTCGATATTGGCAGCACAACCTGCACAACTCATACCCCGCAGTTTTAATGTGAGGGTTTCCATGACTAGCTTTTGCTCTTGGTTACTTTCCCTCAGGATAAAGTCTCCAGTCAAAGGGAGAGTCAAGTCCCGCCGCCGTTAATATTATTTAGACCACAGGATATCCGGCTGAGGCGATCGCTTCTCGCACGGCAGTTTCTGGCTTTTGCGTTTCGACGTTGACTATCTTGTTTTTTATGTCAACATCTATACGGGCATTAGGATCGAGAGAATGAACGGCTTTGGTGACTGTTTCTACGCAGCTAGCACAAGCTATTTTGGGAACCTGGAGTTGCATGGGCATAAAATCCTCACTGTTAAGAAATTTGAAGACGAATTGCGATCGCCTTACTCAAAACTACCGAACTTTTCTCTTCCCTATTGGGAGGCTTGTAAATCGGCTTTCCCTCAACCATAAGAAAGATTTGCTGTCCTATTCATCCCAACGGTTAATTTCTAAAACAATCAGACATCAGTTAATAGATGTAAAATTAATTCACTATGTTTGACTCCAATTCTCTCTTTGAGTTTTCCCGGCAGTACTGCATCGCCATCTGTGCGTTCCTCGTCCCCCTCAACTTGCTGCTAGCGGGGCTGACAATGACGTTTGCCGGACTGAATCGTTCGCGAAGACAGATTTCTCGGACGGCGGCGATCGCCTGTATCCCGGCGTTAGTGATGATATTTCATGTATACACGTGGCTGGCGATCGGGGTGGTGATGGCACCCACCTACATCCTGCTGTGGCTGGGGAGTACCTGTCTTTGTCTAAATCTCTGGGCAATAATTCATCCCCAAAGCATGAGGATCTTGTTGAATTTGGTTGTTAGTCGCCTAAAAGCACTGAAACGGCGGCAAAACAGCATCGGTGCTAAAAACTTTCACTAAGAAACTGGCAACAGACCCCTCTTAGACTCTCTTCTCTATGAAAGCGATCGCTACCTCACCGTCAGGAAGGGAGTAGGCGTCAGTTGGGCAATGTCCATCTGACGTTTAATGCGATCGCTCTACTTAAATAAATTTAACTTGCGGAAAATACACAACTTTGATTACAGCGCAACAGACGCTTACGTAAAATTCCCATGTAATTCTTTTAACAAAACGTATATGATATTCCCTTGACAAAATAAAAAACTACTGCTCATCTCTGGCTTGCTCCTAAGTGCACTGTATAGCCTACGCATTCTACAGAGCCACCCCTTCAATATTGCTCTCACCCACCTTTTTAAAGAATCAAAAGACCGTGAGTAACGTTTATTTTAAAAGGGAATAGGGGGAGGCTTTGTCATGATTGAATTACGTGAGTTTAGTTCTCAGGACTTATGCAACTATTTATCAGCAACACGATAAATAACATCTGCTCAAAAAAGCCTGATTTTGTCAAAGATACATAACGGCTACTATCAATAAATCTAGGAAAACTTCAGGTATGATAACGCTTCCTGGCTACCAGATTCACGATTTGATCTATGAAGGTACTAAGTCTCTGGTGTATCGGGGTATCCGTAGACAGGATGAGCAAAGTGTTATTCTCAAAGTTTTAAGAGTTGACTATCTAACACCAGAAGAACTTAACAGACATAAGCAGGAATATAAAATTACCCGTTCTTTGAACCTAAAGAGCGTTGTGAGAGCCTATGAGCTGCAAAAATATCAAAACACTCTAGTTATGATACTGGAAGACTTTGAGGGAGAATCTTTAAAGAAGTTAATGGCTTGTAGAGAGTTAACACTTTTAGAGTTTCTCCTACTCGCTCTAAAGATTGTTGAAAGTTTGAGCCAACTTCATCAACAGAATATTATCCACAAAGATATTAATCCATCCAATATTGTATTTAACCCCGAAACGGGGCAACTCAAACTAATCGACCTTGGCATCTCCACCGTCTTGACGCGGGAAAATCCTACCTTAAAAAATCCCAATGTCTTAGAAGGTACCCTTACCTATATATCGCCCGAACAGACAGGTAGGATGAATCGTTCGCTAGATTATCGAACAGACTTTTACTCTCTCGGTGTTACTTTCTACGAACTACTAACCCAGCAGTTGCCCTTTACATCATTAGATGCAATGGAGTTACTGCATTGTCACATTGCTAAACAGCCAGTTCCGCCTCATGAACTTAATAAACAGGTTCCTCATGCTGTTTCAGATATTGTCATGAAACTGTTAGCAAAAACTGCCGAAGATAGATATCAAAGCGCCTATGGAATTAAAGCGGATTTAGAAAATTGTCTAACTCAACTACAGACAAATGGACAAATTATAGACTTTCCTATCGGTCATCAAGATATTTCTAACAAGTTCCAAATACCCCAAAAACTATATGGTCGAGAACTCAACACTAATGCCCTCCTAGCCGCCTTTGAACAGGTTAGTCAAGGTAGCACTGTGATGATGTTGGTGTCGGGTTATTCGGGTATAGGCAAGTCATCCTTGGTACGAGAGATTTATAAACCCATAACCCAACAACAGGCTTATTTCATTTCTGGAAAATTCGATCAATTTCAGCAAAATATTCCCTATTCTGCTATAGCCAGTGCCTTCTCAGAATTAGTTCAACAACTTTTAACCGAAAGTGAAGCCCAGCTCAATCAGTGGAAAGAAAAACTTCAACAAGTCTTTGGCCCTAATGGAAAACTTATTACTGATGTAATTCCGGAATTAGAACTGATTGTAGGGCCTCAGCCCATTGTTCAAGAACTAGGGCCAGCGGAGTCACAAAATCGCTTTAACTTAGTTTTTCAAAACTTTGTTCGAGTATTTGGCCAGCCGTCACATCCCTTAGTTATTTTCCTGGATGATTTGCAGTGGGCTGACTCCGCAACACTTAATCTTGTGGAATTCATCCTGACAAATTCGGATGTGCAATATCTACTTCTGATTGGAGCTTATCGAAGTAATGAAATCAGCCCCACTCATCCTTTGATGATGACTCTTTCTGAGGTACGCAATGCTGGAGCCTTTATCAGCCACATTACTCTAGAACCCTTAGAACTTGAGCATATTACTGATTTGATTGCAGATACCTTGCATAGCGATAGGGAATCAGTCGTATCCTTGGCATCGCTTGTACTGCGTAAAACTATCGGAAACCCATTTTTTATTAATGAATTTCTAAAATTTCTTCATCAGGAAAAGTTGCTCACATTCAATTTTGAAAAATTGATTTGGGAATGGGATATAGTAACAATTGAAGCAACAGACATCACTGACAATGTCGTGGAATTAGTAATAGGAAAGCTAAAAAGGCTTCCTAAGTCAACACAGGAAGTTTTACGTTTAGCTGCCTGTGTTGGCAACAAATTTAATTTGGTTAATATCTCTATTGTTTATAAAAAATCAATATCAGAAACATTTAAAGATATTGTCCCCGCTCTCACTGAAGAGTTAATTGCCTCCACTTCTGACTTGGAATTATCAGAAAATGAATTAAATGATTCTCAATTAATAATTTCCAACTATAAATTCCTGCACGACCGCGTACAGCAAGCAGCTTATGCCTTAAGTGACGGAGAAGAACGAAAAGCTATTCATCTTCAAATAGGTCGGTTACTACTAAGGAATACACCGTCTGAACAATATTTAGAAAGAATTTTTGAGCTAGTCGATCATCTTAATATTGGACAGGAATTACTGACGGATGAACCAGAGAAAATTAAACTCGCCGCGCTGAACCTGGAAGCGGGGAAAAGAGCTAAAGACGCAATGGCTTATGCTTCAGCCCTGCAATATTTAACGGCTGGTATGGAGATTTTACCGAATAGTAGCTGGAATCAGCACTACGAGCTGGCTTTCTCACTACAGAAGAGACGAGCTGAGGCGGAATATTTAAATGGTAACTTTGAGCAATCCGAAGCTTTGATTGAACAGATATTGCCTCATACAAAATCCATCTTGGAGAAGGCTGAAATTTATAGTTTGCTGATTGTACAGTATACCTTATTAGCGAAATATCAAGAGGCAATTCAGGCAGGACGGAAAGCTCTAATTTTGTTAGGGATAGACTTACCTAGAGAAAATTTGCAAGCCGCGATCGCTATTGAACTTGCTGAGGCAAAAATAAATTTAGCTAATCAAGAAATTGCTTCTTTGATTGATGTAAAAGAGATTACATCTCCAGAGAAAAAAGTCGCTGTAAAATTGTTATCCCATATCGGGCCATTGGCTTACTTTTTTGATTTTGAACTATGGCAATTAATTACTATCAAAACGACTAATCTCTGTCTCAGGTATGGTTACACTTCAGGAACAGTTTACTGCTATTCTTGTTATGGAATGATACTTAGTCAAATCTTAGGAGATTATCAATCAGGTTATGAGTTTGGTTTATTAGCAAAAAAATTAAGCAATAAATTTAATAATTTAGAACAAAAATGTACAGGGCTTGTACTTTTTGCTAACTACTTAAGTAACTGGGTAAAACCAATCAAACTTAGTCATTCAATTAACAACGAAGCTTATCAAGTTGGTTTAGATTCTGGGGAATTGCAATGGGCTGGATACAGTCGCCTTCACAAAGCCATTTCTCGATTTTATCAGTGTCACAATCTTGAGCAGATGTTAGAAGAGATACAGCCTTTTTTGCTGTTTTGCCAAAAAACAAGAAATCAATGGGCAACTGATATCATCCTGGCATATAAACTGACAACTATGAATTTGCTGGGATTGACTAAAAATCAATTTGACTTTGATTCAGAAGATTTTAGTGAAGCCCAGTATTTAGAAAAATGCCAGCAACATAAAAGTTTGGCAGCAATCTGCGAATTTTATATCTTAAAATCTCAAGTTTTTTATCTATATGAAAATCCCCAGGAGGCTTTGCATTTTGCTGTATCTGCATCAAAGCTGATTAATTCTATTCTGGGTCATATATCAGTTGCCAAACATAATTTTTATTATTCACTCATTTTACTAGCACTCTACCCAGAAGCCTCAGAAGAGGTACAAAAAGAGTATTGGCAGCAGTTGGAGACTAATCAACAGCAACTAAAAGTTTGGACAAAAAACTGTCCAGATAATTTTCTCCATAAGTATCTGTTAGTTGAAGCAGAAATAGCTCGGGTTACTGGTAAAACTTTAGAAGCCTTTAACTTATATCACGACACTATTGAATCAACGAAAGAAAAGGAATTTGTTCAAAATGAAGCATTAGCTAATGAACTAGCGGCAAAATTTTGGTTGAGCCAAGACAAAGAAAAGTATGCCAAAGTTCACCTCAATGAAGCCTATTACGCTTATCAACGTTGTGGAGCCAAGCGGAAGGCAGAAGATTTAGAGAAAAAATATCCGCATTTGCTTGCCAGAATGTCAGCAGCTGGTAGTAAAGACACTTTAAATTCTAGTAGTAGTTCTTCTACTAGCAGTAGTTCGGGAATGCTGGACTTAGCGACAGTTATGAAAGCTTCGCAAGCTATAGCTGGTGAAATTGTGTTGGATAAGTTGCTGGCTTCTTTGATGAAGATATTAATCGAGAATGCTGGTGCAGAAAAAGGCGTGCTGCTTTTATTAAGAGAGGAAAAACTTCTAATAGAAGCTTCCTTATCAGTTGAGTTAAAAGAGATAGTTTTACAGCAGTCTATTCCGCTCAACATCTATCAAAACTTGCCTGCTACCGTGATTCATTACGTACAGAGAACTGGCTCTGATGTGGTTTTAAATAATGCAGCTTGTGAGGGGAAGTTTGCCAATGACCCTTATGTTGTTTCCAACCGTTTGAAATCTATTTTATGTACCCCTATCTTTAGTCAAGGTCAGCTAGTGGCTGTTCTCTATCTGGAAAATAATTTAACTGTTGGGGCATTTACTCCTGAACGTCTAGAAATTCTCAGATTACTTTCTGCTCAGGCAGCTATTTCTCTGGAGAATGCTTTGCTGTATGCCTCATTAGAACAGAAAGTGCAAGAAAGAACGCAAGAGTTAAATAAGAAAAATGTGCGTTTATCTCAAACTCTGCACGAACTTCAAGACACTCAGCTGCAATTGATTCAGAGCGAAAAAATGTCTAGTCTTGGTCAGTTAGTTGCTGGTGTTGCCCACGAAATTAATAATCCTGTTAACTTTATTTATGGTAATGTTATTCACGCTAATCAGTATACGAAAGACCTACTAAGCTTAATCGAGTTATATACTGAACATTATCCTGATCCGGTTTCGGAAATTCAAGATTTAAAGTATGAAATTGATATAGATTATTTGGTTGAAGATTTGCCCAACATGCTGTCATCTATGAAGATTGGGGCGGATAGAATTCGTCAAATTGTCTTATCACTGCGGAACTTCTCACGACTGGATGAGGCGGATAAGAAAGCAGTTGATATTCATGAAGGGATAGATAGCACCTTACTGATTCTGCAAAACCGCACTAAAGCTAAACCCGACCGTCCGGCAATTGAAGTGATTAAAGAGTATGGTCAATTGCCGAATGTAGAATGCTATGCGGGTCAGCTTAATCAAGTATTTATGAATCTGCTCACTAATGCTTGCGATGCTTTGGAGGAGAAGATGAAGTCTGAAGTTCAAACTTCGCACTTGACGTTTGAGCCTTTGATTCAGATTTGTACTAAGGTCGTAAATGGTAGTCAGATTGCCATTAGCATTGCAGACAATGGTCTGGGGATGACGGAACAGGTGAAGAAACGATTATTTAATCCTTTCTTTACAACTAAAGCTGTTGGTAAAGGGATGGGGCTGGGTTTGGCAATTAGCTACCAAATTGTTGTGGAAAAACATGGTGGTCAGTTGCAGTGTATGTCAGTACCCGGAGAGGGCACGAAATTTGTCGTGGAGATTCCAATAACAACTCATTTTTGTCAAGGGTGATAGCACTGTTCTCGGAATATGTTTTTTTGATGAAGTTCTAGGTAGAGATATTGAATAAGCTTTAAAAATCGCGTAGTTTCACGGTGTGCGTTTCAGCAATAGACTTCTTACCTTGTACTCATGAAGTTTTCTGGGAAGAGGTGAGCCATGATGCTATTAAAAACTGAGTCTGTCACTGCCGAGAAAAAGTTAGTTACTTCCAAATTGTCTGTAGAAGATGTTGTCAGAAGTGCCACGTTTGAAGAAGCAGTGCTGAAAGTCAGTCAAGCTTATGATTTTCACCATCATCCCTACCTGCTTTGGATGCAGTTAGGCTCTACGTCACGCTCGGAGTTTCTTCACACACAAATACCAGTTATCTTTGCCATTGAGTCGTTTTCCCAGGCGTTAGCTGCAGTGTTGGCTCGCACTCCTGTGTTGGAACAACGACTATCTTTGTTTGAGAACGTGGCGGAAGAACATGGTCAAGGGCAAGTGCAGCACTCTCATAAGCACACCTTCCGGCAATTCTTATGTGCTCTCGGTGCGACCCCAGAAGACCTGAGTGCATCTTACCCTGCATTCGTACTGGCTTTCAATCATTCGCTTCTCAACTATTGTCTGACCCAACCTGGGGAAGCGGGTGCAGCCGCATTAGGGATACTTGAGCATCTGTATGTAAATGTTAGTGCAGCGATCGCGCATACTGTAACTCACAGAGGTTGGACGGCACCAGGTAGCCAGACACACTATACCGTCCATGAAGAACTGGACGTAGAACATGCGCGAGAGCTGCTGATTTTGGCAGAACCCGTTTGGAATGAACCACGCAGCCGCCCTCTTGTGGCTCAGGGATTGATGCTGGGTGCCCACTATTTATGGAATTTGTACCTTGACCTGCTCTAGTCTTGGCAAAGAAGTGAGCGTCTTAGTACATCAGGGATTCAATTATCGGGTAGATGGACGAGGAGTTTGGGTTCGCAAACGGTAGATTTTTGGTATAAAAAAGGGGAGCAATCTCTGCTCCCTTTTTTGCTGTACCGCTTTACTTATAGAGCGTCCTCAACAGCTGAGGGATAAACATCATCTGCAATCAGCACAGGTCTGTCTTTGTATTCAACTTCAAGCTGTCTTTGCAAGTCCAAATCCCAAGTTAAATCGTAATCTCTTTCGATTTCAGCGATGACAAATGGGCGTAGTTGACCTGTAGCGACAACAGCCTCGCCATCTGCAATGGTTCGCTCTGGATTTGCAACTAAGACTAGCAAATCTCCACCGCTAGTTAACTGGTCTTCGTCAATTGTAAATGCTGTCGGGCCGACAATATCTTCAACTTCACCCTTGACAGCAAGTGTCTTGCCGTAGAACAGGTTAGGGTTCTCTGTGACTTCGCCGGGTTCAGGAGCTAAGGCGATTGACTGGGCAACAATTGCTGGTCTGTTTTCGTATTCTACATACAATTCCCGTTCCAAGCCTAAATTAAACTCTCGTTCTACATCAGCAATTACGAACTGACGAACTTCTCCGGTTACTTGAAGTTCTGTATCGTCGTCAGAAACAACTGGGAGAGGTTGACCTGTGGCGTTGACAACTAAGATATCTTCACCATTGAAAAACTGATCGTCTTCAATTTTGAAGGCATTGGTGCCGATTGCTTCTTCGATTTCGCTTCTGACAGTGACGGTCTGACCAACTAGTGCTGCGGTATTATCAGCAACGTCCTCAGCCGTGACGTTTTCTTGCGTATCGGGGACAGTTGCTGTGTCGGTTCGATTAGCACTGCAGGCGGGAAGTAAAAACGCTGAGAGTGCTAAAGCGATCGCACCTGTACGAAAATTTCCCTCCAGTGGTTTGTTAAACATTTTTGATTTACCTCTTCATTCTAAAATTTAGGACGTCGCGATAGCGCTAGCTGCCATTGCTGGTAGCTCACTTGTCCAATTCTTGACATCCCAAATTGTGATTATCTAATAACTATATTTAGGGTAATGTTATTCATTTTGCCTCTCTCTATTGGAGTAGCGCTCTTGCTTTTATACCTAAGGATAGATTTTTTTTAGAAATTTTACTTACTTTTTGTCCCAAAGTTGCATTACTTTGGAAGTTTTGAGTTCTAGCTGAGAATAGGCTTTCATCCACTCTCTGTAAGTGAAAGCTTGGGGAAGCGAAACTTTGTAGAGACAGTCCCAGCAGTCTCTACGACTATACAAATAGCTAGTTTTAGAACAAGAAGTAACGCTGTGCCATAGGAAGAACAGTGGCAGGTTCACAGGTTAGTAATTCACCATCTGCCCTGACTTCATAGGTTTCAGAATTGACCTCAATCTTTGGTAAAGCGGCGTTGAGTTTCATGTCTTGCTTGCTAAGTTGCCGCGTATTGGAAACCGCAACGGCGGGTTTTTGTAAGCCGAGTTGGGCAGGAGTTCCGTTTTCTAACGCCGCTTGCGAGACAAAGGTAAGAGAAGTTGCCGCGATCGCGCCCCCAAAACTGCCAAACATCGGACGCATATGCACAGGTTGCGGGGTAGGGATACTAGCATTAGCATCCCCCATCTGCGCTGCTGCGATCGCCCCACCTTTAATTACCATCTCCGGTTTCACCCCAAAAAATGCCGGACGCCAGAGGCACAAATCCGCCAACTTACCTTCTTCAACGGAACCGACATAATCCGCAATTCCATGGGCGATCGCCGGATTAATCGTGTATTTAGCTATGTACCGCTTTGCCCGGAAGTTGTCGTTCCGTTCTAATCTCTCCACGTCTCCCCCATTTTCCAGGGGAGGGAGAAAGCCGCGTTGTACCTTCATTTTGTGGGCAGTCTGCCAGGTACGAATAATCACTTCTCCCACGCGTCCCATCGCTTGCGAGTCAGACGCAATCATGCTGAATGCGCCTAAGTCGTGGAGGATATCTTCAGCGGCGATCGTTTCCCGACGAATCCGAGACTCAGCAAAGGCGACATCTTCAGGAATTCCTCGGTCTAGGTGATGGCATACCATCAGCATGTCGAGGTGTTCTTCTAAGGTATTGCTAGTGTAAGGGCGAGTGGGATTTGTGGAAGATGGCAAAACATTCGCTTCCCCGCACACTTTGATAATATCCGGGGCATGTCCGCCGCCTGCCCCTTCGGTGTGGTAGGTGTGGATGACGCGATTTTTAAAAGCCGCGATCGTGGTTTCGACGAATCCAGCTTCGTTAAGGGTGTCGGTGTGGATGGCTACCTGAACGTCATACTCATCGGCAATACTGAGGCAAGTATCAATAGTGGCGGGAGTTGTCCCCCAGTCTTCGTGCAGCTTTAACCCCATCGCCCCAGCGATAACTTGTTCTCGTAATCCTTCCGGTTGGGTGCTGTTTCCTTTTCCTAAAAATCCCAAATTCATTGGGAAGGCGTCAGCGGCTTGTAGCATCCGGTAGATATTCCAAGGCCCAGGAGTGCAGGTGGTGGCGTTGGTTCCAGTGGCTGGGCCCGTACCGCCGCCTAACATCGTGGTGATGCCAGAGGCGATCGCTGTTTCGATTTGCTGCGGACAAATAAAGTGAATGTGGCTATCAATTCCGCCTGCGGTAAGTATCATCCCTTCCCCCGCCACCACCTCAGTACCGGGGCCAATAATAATATCAACGTTGTCCTGAATATAAGGATTTCCCGCTTTACCGATTTTGAAAATCTTGCCGTTTTTAATTCCAATATCAGCTTTCACCACCCCCCACCAATCGAGAATCAGAGCGTTGGTAATCACCGTATCCACCGCTCCATCAGCATTAGAGATGGGAGATTGCCCCATACCGTCACGAATCACCTTGCCGCCACCGAACTTCACCTCGTCGCCGTAGGTGGTGTAGTCGCGTTCGACTTCGATCACGAGTTCTGTGTCTGCAAGTCGGACGCGATCGCCTACAGTTGGCCCAAACGTCTCCGCGTAAGCGCGGCGATTCATACGGTAACTCATACGCTTAACTTTCCCTTGAGGTGAAAAATATAGGCAAACTCCCGCTTTTGTTCGGGAAAAATTTGCTTGATAACTCGCTCAACTTCCGCCTTAGTTTTGCCGTTAGCAATTGGCATTTCTTTAAGTAGCGCTATCGAGACATCAGCCTTTTACAAAGTTTTTCCATTCCTTGACAATTGCAGAGAATTTGGCTGTTTGTCTTCACTCACTACTAATAGAGGTCAACTATAGCCAAGGAGAGACTCTTAAGTATCAAATTACGCCTGTCCTGCTGACGACAAGCGAGGACGCCAGCCGTAGTGCCGATAGTGCCAGTAATCCTTGAGAATGCGATCGTGGTCAAAACACAGCCCCTCAGGAATCTCCCAGCTATTAAAAATCCCCAAACTTTTGGCATCATCTGCCGCTTTTGGTTCTCCCTTACCCGTAGCGATAAACACAACACTTAAAGTGTGCTTGCGAGGGTCACGTTTGGGATCAGAATACACCTGAAACTGCTCTAGTAATTCCACCTGCAAACCAATTTCCTCTTTTGCTTCTCGTTGTGCTGCGGCTTCTACCAACTCGCCATAATCAACAAACCCTCCCGGAAGTGCCCAACCCAAAGGAGAGTTTTTGCGCTCAATGAGAATGATCGGTCGATGGGGTCGATCAACTAACTCAATGATGATATCGACCGTAGGAATCGGATTTCTATAAGTCATATTCAAACATCTTGCAGTACTAGTCCACCAAATCCTACCTGGGAGCGAGGTTGAAACCCTTCCTTGCCGTGATAGATTCGTGAAGTTTGGAACACATCTCCCACGTCATTTATGCCGTTTCCCAGATCGAGTGGCGTTTTGCTACATCCTACTTCTTTGCCCAGCCAATTTGGCATTGGTGACTTGGGCTTAGAAGCGTTCCGCTTCGTTGACTTTTTGGCAGAGGGTGGTCAAACACTTTGGCAGGTTTTGCCCCTAGGGCCAACGGGGTATGGTCATTCTCCCTACATGTCTTACTCCGCCATGGCTGGCAATCCGTTGCTAATTAGCCCAGACAAGTTACGGGATCAAGGGTTACTTTCCGATGATGATTTTCAGAATTTACCAGAGTTTCCTCTGGAGAAGGTAGATTACGATCGCGTAATTCAAACCAAGATGCCCTTGCTCCGAAAAGCTGGCGAAAATTTCAAAGCTCAGGCAACACCGTTGCTACAAACGGAATTTGCTGGCTTTTGTGATAGCAAAGCGTCTTGGCTTGATGACTATGCCTTATTTATGGCACTCCGGGAGGTTCACGAAGGGCAAAGCTGGCATACCTGGGAGCCGGAACTTGCCCACCGTCAACCCGAGGCTCTTGAGGAGTGGCGTCAACGTCTCGATGCAGAGATTCAGTATCACAAATACTTGCAGTTTCAGTTTTTCCGCCAGTGGTCGGAGCTGAAGCTTTATGCCAATATGCGCGGCATTCAAATCATTGGCGATATTCCGATTTATGTTGCTCACGATAGTGCGGAAGTCTGGGCGCATCGGGACATGTTTTGTTTGGATGAAAAAACTGGCGAACCGTCACTGATGGCGGGGGTGCCGCCAGACTATTTCAGCGCCACAGGTCAGCTATGGGGCAACCCGGTTTATAACTGGGATCATTTACAGGAGACTCACTTCCAGTGGTGGGTGCAGCGCTTCGAGATGCTACTAGACTATGTAGACATTATCCGCATCGATCATTTTCGAGGTTTTGAGGCGTACTGGGCAGTTAAGCGGGGGGAATCAACAGCCCTGAATGGGGAGTGGATGAAGGCACCTGGCGAAACTTTTTTTGAGGTACTCAAAGGAAAACTCGGTCAGTTGCCGATTGTGGCTGAGGATTTGGGCACGATTACCCCAGAGGTACACGCACTACGCGAACAGTTTGAGTTTCCTGGTATGAAGATTTTGCAGTTTGCCTTTGGTGAGGGGCCAGATAATCCCTATTTGCCCTTCAGCTACGAGCGCAACTGTATGGTTTACACGGGAACCCACGATAACGATACGATTGCAGGCTGGTATAGCGAGTTTCCAGAAGAGAAAAAGGAAAGTCTTGTGCGCTACTTAGGTTGTACGAGTCCTGATGGCATTCACTGGGATTTCATTCGGCTCGCTATGGCTTCTGTAGGCAATCAGGTGATTATTCCTCTCCAGGACATCTTGGGATTAGGCACCGAAGCGCGGATGAATTTTCCGAGCAAAGCTGAGGGGAACTGGGAATGGCGCTATCAACCGGGTACTTTGACGAAAGAGTTAAGCGATCGCGTACATACCCTAACCTACACCTATGGTCGCCTCAGAGGTGCCGCTAGCTAACAAAGAGGGTGGGCAAGTTGCCCACCCTCTTCGCTAATTGCCCTGATCAAAACCTTTTCGCCTTTTATTTATCAGTCGTCATTACACAAAGGCAACTCAACTTAAGTTCAGCCTTAAGATTCTCGTTGGGCAGCAAAGGTCACTTCCTGCACTTCACCAGGAGCGCCCATTTGTTTGGCTTGCTCATCATTAAACTCCACCAAAACTCCTCCAGCATTACCCGCTCTGACAATCACTTGTTGATTGCCAGCCCAGGTACGTTGGGTTCCTTCCGGCAAGACGCCCTCAAATTCTGTCTTGCCATCAGCAACTACCCGCAACCAGGATTGAGATTTGAGAATCACACCGACCTGAACAGGCTTTCCCCCAGCACCATTTACATTGGCAGCGTTTAGGTTAACTGTTGCTCCTTGCTGTTGAGGGGCAGTTGGGGCGGAGTTTGCGGCTATAGGAGCAGGGCCTGCGGGGGGTTGGGGAGTAGAAACAGGAGCAACCTGTATCGCTGATCGGTTCACTAGGTAAGACAGACCGCTAACTGAACCAATCACGAGTAAGACATAAAGCCCATAAAGATGAATTGGCCGCAGTTGGGCGGAGGGTAAGTGCCGCCAGGTGGGTCTGATCAACTGTAAACCTGGCCCCGTCGTCGGAAAGGCACTAGCAAACTCTGTGCCATTTAAACCTAAAACGTCGGCGAAACGCTTGATAAAGCCTTGAATGTAAACGGGTTCTGGCAGTTCTTCAAGCTGACCTTGTTCAATAGCGTTTAGTAAACGTGCCTGAATTCGAGTCCGAGCGGCGACCTCTTCCAAGGAGATACACTGTTCAGTGCGGAACTGGTGCAGGTAAGCCCCCAGTTCTTGTAGCTGCTCAATTTGTTCTTGCTGAAAATGCAGCTTATTCTCCTTCATACACGCTCCTCCTTACTCTGGACTGGCACTTTTTCTGATACTAAGTTGACTTGGTCTTGGAGAAAATGAACTTCAAAATCTTGCAGGTGACGATAACGACCAGGAAACAGGGGTTCCCCTGCTGCTTGTAATTGAATCGAACCGATCGCGCTGCGGTGGAGATGAATCACAGGATACCCTAATAGCTCTGCAATACGACGAATTTGGCGATTTCTTCCTTCTGTCAAGACAATTTCTAAAAGTGTTTTTGAGGCTTGACGCTCGATCGGGTTCACGCTTGCAGGTAGGGTCTTTTTTCCCGACAAAATCATACCCTGACGCCAAGATTCTAAGATTGAATCAGGAGGATGTCCTTGTACCCAAACTTGATAAGTTTTGGGGAAGTGGTGGCGAGGGTGGGTAAGGTGAAATGTTAGTGCGCCGTCATTAGTCAGAATTAGTGCCCCTGTAGATTCAGCATCCAATCGTCCGACGGGATGGATTCCTTGGTCGTGACGTAGTTGGGGGGGGAGTAAGTCAAGAACGGTAGTGCGCTTTTGAGCATCACGGCAGGTGGAAACGACTCCGGCAGGTTTGTGTAATAGCAGGTAAAGCAACTGGGGACGGTTGTCTGCTTTTATAGGCTTACCATCGACTTCTAGGTAGTCTGTTTCTGGATTGGCTTTTTGCCCCAAATGCACTACGGCACCGTTAACCCGAACGCGCCCTGCTAAGATGATTTTCTCAGCTTCGCGTCTTGAGGCGATTCCCCACTGGGAAAGAATTTTTTGTACTCTTTCTTCCATGAACAGACTAATCAATATGTAAACTTTTCCATTGCAAAAGGGCTGATTGATTCACGGCGTATTGCCAATTGGCTGACTACGTGACATTGACCTAGATAGACTATGTACAAATATTACAAGAAGTCAGATCCGTATCAATACCCAGTTTTGCAAAAAACAATAAAAAACTGGATAATTAGCCCCCTGGCTCCTTTTTAGGTGTAGTTACGTCGCAAGAGAAGAATGTCGTCAGTTATGAATATGGAAGCTGTGGAGCCAGTGAAGCCGCATCGGAGCCGAATTATTAGCCGGGTGTTGTCACCCGCATTGCGGTTATGGCTGCGATCGCAAGTCGAACAAGTAGAAGCACTAGAGTTTACCGTTGAAGGAGGCGATCGCCAAATTCTCAGTGGTCATATTCCTAAAGTCTTCGTTGCCGCCCGCTACGCCGTTTATCGTGGCTTGCACCTGAGCCAAATTCAACTTACTGGTAGCGAAATTCATATTAACCTAGGTCAAGTCATCAAGGGCAAACCGTTGCGCCTCTTAGAACCCATCCCCGTTGTCGCTCAGTTACGACTAGAAGCCGCCGACTTGATGGCATCTCTGGACGCCCCTCTGCTCTCCAATGCCCTGACCGATTTGTTGGGAATTCTCTTGACCTCTGGCGGCAGTTCCAGCTCGGCTGAGTCCTTGAAAGACAGGCAAATTAGCTGGGACAAGGTTGTCTTTGACGACGGGCAATTAACCTTAAGTGGCACAATTACTGATGCAAATCATCAGATAACTCCTGTAGAAATTTGTGCCGGACTTCAGCTCGCCAGTAACCATACCCTACAACTGTATCCTCTCAAGATTAGCGCAGCTCCTGAACTATCGGTAGGCAGTTGGGAAAGCTATGAGATTGACTTAGGTTCAGACGTTGATGTTCAGGAACTAACCCTCACCCCCGGTCAGTTAGTTTGCCAAGGACGCCTGATGGTCAGACCTTGAGCAGAGTGCTGAGTCCTGAGTGCTGAGTCCTGAGTCCTGAGTAGGGGAAAAAGTATGAAGGATGAAGGATGAAGGGTGAAGGATGAAGTATGAAGGGTGAAGTATGAAGTATGAAATAGGCGATTGGAGTGATGGCTAATCGTCGTCAATTTTTCTCTACCCCGCTCCCCTGCGCCCCTGCGCCCCTGCTTCCCCTGCGCCCCCGCTCCCCTACTCCCCTGCTCCCTCAAGCCCTTACAGAGTGGAAGGTAGCAACGGTAACAGGAGGGTGATGAAATAGTAGACCAGGGGAGCGGTGAAAACGTAGCTGTCGGTACGGTCTAGTATGCCGCCGTGACCGGGGATTAATTGTCCGGAATCCTTGACACCCGCATCTCGCTTCATCATCGACTCGGTCAAGTCTCCCAAGAGGCTGGCGATCCCTACTAGTAAGCCGAGAGCGAGTCCACTGAGTTGCCAACTGGGCCAGTGGAGGTACCAAGCACCAGCCGAGGCGATCGCCATACTACCTGTGAAGCCGAAGACAGCACCTTCGACGGTTTTTTTCGGGCTGATATCAGAAAGGCGGGTGCGACCCCACAACCGACCGAAAATGTAAGCTCCAATATCTGCTGCCCAGATGCAAGCAAAGGCTAAAAGCGTCACGGTCAGTCCTTGGGGAAAGTGGCCAAAATCGAGCCAGGAATTGGGCCAGTAGCCATTTAAGGGTAAATTGGAGGCGATCGCATCAGAAGGTAAGGAGGAGACTTGTGCTAAGTCTATTTGTCGCAGCCGCAGCCAATAGCTGGGCAAATAACCACCGTAAAACAATCCTAAAATCGAGGTAGAAATATCGGCGATCGTTGCCAATTTGGGCTGGAATAGCAGGTAAAAACAGATAAATGCTCCAGCTAAGGGAAACAAGGCATCTGTCAGAGTCGGTGAAAAGGTGGTGCTTACCAGCAGCAGTAGCGAAACAATCAGAGTAGTTTTGGCAGCCGGGGCAATTCCTTTGGCTTTGACCAGTTCAAAATATTCCAGTTCACCGAGATAGACGATTATGGCAAAGCCAAGGGTGAAGTACCATCCCCCAAGGATAATCATCCCCAAGGCGATCGCGATCGCTACAATTGCACTAAAAATCCGAGACCAAGGCATAGTAGGTTTTAAGTTTTGAGTTTTGAGTTTTGGGTTTTGGGTTTTGAAGATTCAGGGCAGGTTTACTAAATAGATTTTGCTTTTTTCTCTCTACCCCCTACTGCCTACTCCCCACTCCTACTTCCGTCCCCCTGAGGCGGCGCTTCAATCTAGCTTCTCACCACTGAGTACAAAAATGGGATTAACCGCTGCAAAGGTTTGATGAATGCCTCGTTTCTCCAAGCGATTGACGGCTGACTGCACTACTTCAATATTACGAGCTTGTAACTCTGCAAATCCTTCAGATAAGGCATAAAGATTTTCTAAATTAGCAGCAGTCGCGACTACTCGACCCGATGGTTGTAGGTATTGCCAGACTTCCTTGAGGAGTCCCTTGATAGGGCGTCCTCCCTCAATGCAGATGCGTTGCGGCATTACGGTTAATTCCCGAAGACATTCTGGAGCGCTCCCTTCAATGACCTGGACATTGCGAACGCCGAAGCGATCGCAGTTGCGGCGAATTAAATTGGCGACATCTTCATCCCGTTCGACAGCGATTACTTGCCCCTGAGGACACAGTAACCCAGTTTCTACGGGAATTGTTCCAGTTCCCGCCCCGACATCCCACAAAACTGAGTCGGCTTGCAACCGCAACGCCGAAATGATCAGCAACCGCACTTCTCGCTTGCTCAGAGGAATCCCCGGTAAGCGCTCAAATAGCTCATCAGGAATACCGGGGGTCACGTATGGCCAGAAAGAGGAATGCATAAAAAGTGCAAAAGAATTGAGCTGATACCCTTACCGTTTTACAACGCGTGATGCTAAAGATCGCCCTGCAATGGGAACGAGAACGAAGGCTTAGGAGCGTACACCTGCCAATTGTCTGCTTCCCCCTAGGTGGCACATCAGCGTAGACACCTCAGGACTTACGCCAGTTATTAAGCCAGATCCAATCAGTAGGAGCGATCGCCACGGATACCTATCTCCAAAAGCCTAGGGAAATTTTTTTAATCTCTCTCTGGGTAGAATAGCCGCTTTAGTTTTTGCTTTATTCTGAGCCTAATCAAAATTATTGGGATAAATTTAACGAAAAATTTATTCTTTATAGACAAACTTATCCCTTTCTCATCCTGAGAAGAACTCAGAAAATTACCAAGCACAAACAGACACTGCCACAACAGTAAACACGGAAAGTCTCCTTGATTGCTCCAGAGCTAGTTAACATTAGCCGTCGCCGGATGTTAACTAGCTTTTTTAGGGAACAACCCTTGATAACTTAATCCTCATCGCCTACTTCTTAGCAATGAGTTCTCTGGGACAAATTTTCGTCAAAATTCCTCCTACATAAAACTGTCTGCATTCATTAGGCAATCGGTTCCGGCTCAGTGACTTAGACCCTATTTTTTATCACGCGCCATGCAAAACTCTTCTCCTGTAAATGCCAGACTTGTAGATCAATCTCTCAGCAGAACTCAATCGCAATCGCAATTCCCAATTCTTACGGGGATGATTGTCGTCAGTGCCTTGATTTTATTTGCTGCAAGTAGCCTCCGACATGCACTGATTCAGTCCAATGCTTGGGATTTAGGAATTTTTGATCAAGCCGTTTATCTAATTAGTCAGGGGCAAACCCCCTTCTCCTCTTTTCTGGGTTTTCATATCATTGGCGATCATGCGGCGTGGCTTTTCTATCCCTTAGCGTTGCTGTATAAGATTTCTCCAAACGTCCATTGGTTACTAGGGGTACAAGCGATCGCCTTAGCTGGGGGGGCAATTCCCACCTGGTATCTGGCAAGGTTAGGAGGACTCGAACCAGAGCAATCGGTGGCAGTAGTTGCCACCTATTTGCTATTTCCAGTTGTTTTTAATACAAATTTGTTTGACTTCCACCCGGAAGTATTTGCCCTTCCTGCCCTTCTGACGGCAATTTTGGCAGCACGCTTGGGTAGGGTGATTTGGTTTGTTTTGGCGATTATTGTGATCTTGGGATGCAAGTCGATCATGGCGCTAACCGTAGCGTCTCTCGGCTTTTGGCTCTTGGTATTTGATCAACGCCGCTTGTGTGGAGCGATCGCCTTAGTGGCGGGTATTGCCTGGTTTCTCTTGGCAACAGAAGCCATTATTCCGTCCTTTGGCGGGGGTCAAGAAGTCTCACTAGCGCGTTATGCCTATCTAGGCGGCTCGGCTTTAGAAATTGCCAAAAATGTATTTCTTAAGCCGGGAGCAGTCATCTCTGTTGTCTTTTCCTGGCTGAATCTGAAGTACTTGGTTCTACTATTTTTGCCCGTAATTTGGGGGCTATCTCCAGCTCATCTGACGCCGCTAGTCGGAGCATTTCCAGCCTTAGCGCTAAATCTCTTAGCGGACTACGAACCCCAAAAAAGCTTGGTTTACCAATACTCCCTTCCCATTTTGCCCTTTATCTTAGTTGCCATCATCTCCACCCTGGCAGCGGGTAAGGGATTTTTACGCAGTAAACGGGCGATCGTTCTCTGGTCGCTATTTTTCTTCTTTGCTCTAGCGCGGTGGAGCTATTTTTTCACCAAGTATATGCCAACGCTCGATACTTGGCAGGCAAGCCGAGAAGCGATCGCTTTAGTCCAAACCCAAGGCGGTGTTTTGACAAGCGAGCAACTGGCTCCCCAAGTATCTCAAAGACCCTTGGTGAAGCTAGCTCTTCCTTATCAAGAACTCCCTGAGTTTGAGAGCTTCCAGTATGTTTTGTTAAATACTCGTCATCCGGGTGTGAATATCGACCCCAGTTTTGCCAAGGGTGTAGCCGAAAAAGTTAAGCGCAGAGGAGAATTTCAACTGCGCTACCAACGCGATGATGTATTTTTGTTTGAGAAAATTATCAACTAGTGCTCGTAATGCCATCTCTCAGCAACTAGAACTGATGTGATGCGTAAACAAGAGTGAGTTTTAACCTTAGGGATATAAGCTGGTAGCTAAATTGCTCCAGCTAAGAGTAGTAAAATGCTTATAGGTTTGGGTGACTGCTACAAGAGCTGGATGTTGAAGTTCATCGGAACTCCCCTGCAACGAGAAAAGAAAATTAAAATTTGTATCTGTGTAGAGCACTGCTCGCTGCTAGATACATCGGGAAATATCAGGGTGCATCACTGAGGTAAGACACACCTGGGATGCTTGGTGAGAGGCTCGGGAAGGAGTTAAACTTTGGCTCCTCAATAACCCCAGAATCAGCGCCTATTTATAGCACTGAATGTCAGAACCCATCAAACAGTATCAATATGATATAGGGTACTATTCTCTCTAAAGAGGCGTGAACGAGCAGCGTCACATCTTTTTCAACTGGCTCTTCCGCCGCTTAGTAAAAGTTTTGCGGTGCATTCTACTTTTTCAGCCACAACTTTAGCCAGTGTGTAGCCTGGCTCCCCAATCGACAGTCGTTGTCTGGGGAAGCTGCGCTCACCCATAATTCCTGACCTGTCTTTAATATCTATAGATATTTGGTTCTATGAATCGTCCTCTTATCAAAATCCTTGCCACCAGCTTTACGGGGGCAACTCTGCTTGCCTTAGGCTCTACAACCACCCCGGCGATCGCTACCACTCTCACAGGCTTCTCCACCTTCGGGGATATGATGGGCGGTATGCAGGTGACAGTCGGTTTCTCAGACGGCACCTTGAGTCAAGGAACCTGGAGAGCCACAGCCAGAGGAGCAGGGGCAGCATCTGGGGCTAATTGGCTATTAAAGCAATCCGGTGATACCTTCAATAATCTTTGGACATTTACCAACAGGGGTCAAGCCGTTAAGTCTTTGGTGATTAACGCTATTCCCGGAAATACGGTTTTTGACATTCTGCCGGATCTGGGGCTTCCCAGGAGTACACCCAAGTCTGCTGATGGCTGGGCATTTCAGGTCTATAGCGGGCCTAGACCAGACACCTACGTCTACTCAGACCCCATCGACATCTCGGTAGGCGACCTCTTTGGCTCCCTCTCTATGTATTGGAGCAATGGCTTTCGAGATACAATCACCTTCGGAGCCGATACTGACAGCGGTGCTCCTGACGATCCTGTCCAACCACAAGCTCCCGTCGTAACTCCTGTCCCGCCACCACCTCCCCCCGTAGTCAGTCCTGTCCCGCCGCCACCACCTCCTGTAGTCATCAACACCCCTCCTGCAATTACAGCCTTTTCTCTACCGCAGGTGATCAACGAAGGGCAATCCGCCGCTGCTGTCTTATTTGCTGAAGACCCAGACGATGATGCCGTCACGTTCTTCCTAAATGGCGAGAGTTTGGGTACAGATGAGCGCCTTAGTGAAACTCGTTCTGCTAGCAAAGACCTGGGTGTCTTTGTCAATCAAGGAGTGTTTACTTATACAGGGCTAGCGAGAGACGACGAGGGCAATTTTAGTAACTCAGTAACGTCATCGATTACGGTCTTAAACGTTGCACCCACCATCACCCAACTGACGAATGATTTAGTGATCAATGAAGGGGATGCCTTTACCTTTGGCGCTACAGCGACCGATCCAGGAATTCAGGACATCCTAGCGTTTGATTGGGATTTGAATAATAACAGCGTTTTTGACTACTCTACAAGTAGTAGCGATCGCGCCAGCACGGGACAGTATTCCTTTGCGGATGAAGGTGACAATCCGATTAATCTCCGCGTCTCTGATGGGGATGGCGGCTTTGATTACGGTTCGTTTAGAGTCAAAGTGCAAAATATCGCCCCAACCATTACCTCTGTCACCTCTAACCTGTTGTTGAGATCCGGTGAATGGTTCGATTTTGCGGCGGCTGCCACTGATCCCGGTGTTTTTGACCTCCTCACCTTTGACTGGGACTTAGATGGCAATGGCGAATACGATAACTTTACAGGCGATCGCGGCGGTTATGCCTTCGATGAAAAAGGCGTCTACACCGTTGGGCTAAGAGTATCCGATGGAGACGGCGGCTTCGCGTATAGTTCCTTCACAGTGGAAACTGTCCCCGAACCTGCTTCAGTTCTTGGTCTTTTAACCTTAGGAGCCTTGGGTGCTGGGGGAGTTTTGAAGCGAAAACAGCTAAAACACTGATTCACTGAGAAATCTTTCCCCCTCATCCCCTAACCCCTTCTCCCTTGGTGGGAGAGGGGGAGTAAGCTCTCACTTACTCACCCACCCAGAGTTAAAACTTTGGGCTAATAGCTTAAGTACACGCTTTGTGGACTAAAACTGAATTGCACTGACCTAACATAGGTTGCACGTTAGCACTGAAGTGCTGGCGGAGTTAAAACGCTGACTACAAACCTTTAAGTCAGTGCCATTTAACGCAGATGTTGCTTCCACCGGAGGCAAATCTTTATTAGCTTTTAACTTAATCAAAACTTCATATAAATATGTTTTTTTGGTAAAGACATTGACAAAAACTCTTAAAAAAGAAGAAATCATGTCAGTATTTACACAGAAATTTAAGCAAATCCGGCTAAACGCTTACTACCTGTACGGGCGTTTAGGTGGAGAATTTTGCTGTCATCAATAAACTAGTAACGCGCACTCGCTCTACCAGCCAACACCAGGTTAGCCCCATTTTATGTTATTTACAATCCTTTACTTATTTTAACAGTTTAAGTACTTTCACTAACAAGCAATAACCGATGCGATCGCACTTTTAAATAAGCTCATTTATGTAAGATACAGGAGCAATATATATGAAGCGGATTTTTAACACGGTTAGCTCAATTGCTATTGCGACAACGGCTACCTTTAGCATTTCCACTGTGCCAGCAATGGCAGCTATCCTAAGTAACCAACCTGGTGCTGGTACGGTGACAGTAGGCGTCGATGCGTTTGGCTCTTTTGGGGCATTTTTGGGTGGCGACGGCACTAGCGATGCATTTTATACAACAGTGGATGGAGATACCGCCAGAACAGTTGCCCAATCTGGCATAATCGTCCGCCGACAAGGTGAAGACCCAATCTTTCTGACGAGTGGTTCCTTCTTCGATATTCAAGGAGGAGAAAATCCTTTATTCTTGGATACTGCATCAGATGATGCGACAAGTACGTTCCGCCTTGGTGACTTGTCGTTCAACTTAAGGCAGGAGCTTACAGCGCAGTTAGATGACGGCAACAACCAGATCGGCTCGGTGCTGACACAGACTTATCTAATTACAAATACCTCAACAACAGCGATTGACTTCGACTTATTTCGTGTCCTAGATGCCAATGTGTTATTTTCAGGCAGATTTAATGACGATGGTGGCGGTCGAGTCAGCGTTCCTAAATTAGGCGATTTAGTTTTTGCCACCGATACAATTTCAGAAGACGGGACTATCGATCCAATTAAGTTTGTTGGCATCACAGCCACAGGCGGTACAATACCCGCAACGGGCCGCTTTGAAGTCGATTTCGTTAATAACATACTGCTTGGCTCGATTCAGCCCATTGGTGGCAGGCTTAGAGATGGAGTGGTCTATGATGCTGGTTTCTCTGGCAACAATAATGACATTCTGGAACTCTCTGATCTTCCTGTTCCAGACATAGATACTAACCTCTCGTCAGTTTTGGACAATGTGTTCTCTCTTAATGTTGGCGAGACAAATACTTACACCACTCGAACATTCTTTGGCAGACCCCTCAAAAAAGTAGAGCCAGAACCCGAACCGATCCCAGAACCGACCCTGGCATTAAGCTTATTAGCCTTGGGTGGTTTAGGTGTAGCCTTGCAGTCAAGTCGCAAACAGCAAAAGAAAGTGAAAACCAAAGTCTAGATCAACAAACTCAACCAGGTGTAAATCCCCTTTTGTAACTGCCGTTTCTTTTAGCAAGAAGGAGGGCAGTTTTTTACATTGAACCTACGCAGGCAGAGCGATCGCTCCTATCCCCTTGAAACCGTTGCCTCGATAGTGAGAGCGTCCTTTCGGTGGTACTCTGGAAAGGGACATTTTTAATTGTTAAGACTGTTTTTTAGCATCAACAGTCAATAGCTTCTCTAAACAATAGGCGTAAGCATGGTCAGCACCACAGAAAAGACAAACACAGGTTTTCTTACTCAAATCATCGGCCCGGTTGTAGACGTTGAATTCTCTAGCGGTCATATGCCGCCGATTTACAACGCCTTGAAAATCGCAGGCAAGAACGAAGCTGGACAGGACGTTTCCGTTACCTGCGAAGTGCAGCAACTACTGGGCGGCAATCAGGTACGCGCCGTTTCCATGAGTAGTACAGACGGACTTGTGCGGGGCATGGAAGTCGTAGACACTGGCGCTCCTATCAGTGTACCCGTTGGTAAAGCCACCCTGGGTCGGATCTTCAACGTCTTGGGTGAGCCTGTAGATAACCGGGGTCCCGTCGATGCTGAGGACAGCTTCCCCATCCACCGTCCGGCTCCCAAACTGACAGACTTGGAAACCAAGCCTTCTGTCTTTGAAACAGGAATTAAAGTTATTGACCTGCTGACTCCCTATCGGCGGGGCGGCAAAATTGGTCTATTTGGCGGTGCTGGTGTCGGCAAAACCGTCATTATGATGGAGCTGATCAACAACATTGCCACCAACCATGGTGGAGTTTCGGTGTTTGGTGGTGTGGGCGAACGCACCCGTGAAGGAAATGACCTCTACAACGAGATGATTGAGTCAGGGGTTATCAATAACGAAAACCTCAACGAATCAAAGATCGCCCTAGTCTACGGTCAGATGAACGAACCACCGGGAGCAAGAATGCGCGTCGGTCTTTCGGCTCTGACCATGGCTGAGTACTTCCGGGATGTGAATAAGCAGGACGTGCTACTGTTCATTGACAATATCTTCCGGTTCGTGCAAGCGGGTTCTGAAGTGTCGGCGTTGTTGGGACGGATGCCTTCTGCGGTGGGATACCAGCCAACCTTGGGAACTGACATGGGAGACTTGCAAGAGCGCATCACCTCCACCACGGAAGGGTCGATCACCTCAGTCCAAGCGGTTTACGTACCTGCTGACGACTTGACTGACCCCGCTCCTGCTACCACCTTTGCTCACTTGGATGGAACAACAGTATTGTCCCGTGGCTTGGCATCTAAGGGGATTTACCCCGCTGTAGACCCACTGGGTTCAACTTCGACGATGCTCCAGCCGAGTATCGTTGGCGAGGAACACTACGACACCGCTCGTGCAGTCCAGTCAACTCTACAGCGCTACAAGGAACTCCAGGACATCATTGCCATTTTGGGCTTGGATGAATTGTCTGAAGAAGACCGTCTAATTGTTGCCCGTGCTCGGAAGGTTGAGCGCTTCTTGTCACAGCCTTTCTTTGTGGCAGAAGTCTTTACAGGTTCTCCAGGGAAGTATGTATCTTTGGAAAAAACCATTAAGGGCTTCCAGATGATTCTCGCGGGTGAACTGGATGAGTTACCGGAGCAAGCCTTCTACTTGGTAGGCGACATCGACGAAGCGGTCGCTAAAGCTGAAAAAATGAAAGGTTAGTCCCTAGTGATTAGCTATTAGCCATTAGTCGTTAGCTAATGGCTAATGGCAAAGGACACTGACAACTGACAACAAACAACTGAACAAATGGCATTAAATGTTCGTGTAATTGCGCCAGATAAAACAGTCTGGGACTCACAAGCTGAGGAAGTTATTCTACCCAGTACTACTGGTCAATTGGGAATCTTGAGCGGTCACGCTCCTTTATTAAGCGCCTTGGATATCGGTGTGATGCGGGTTCGTCCTGGCAAAGACTGGGTGGCGATCGCGCTAATGGGTGGCTTTGCCGAAGTTGAAAACGATCAAGTCACCATCTTGGTCAACGGTGCCGATCGTGGTGACAACATTGATACAGAATCGGCGCGGACGGCTTTTACAGAAGCTGAAGCCCGTTTCAATCAGCTACAAGGTACTGACAATCGTCAAGAAAAAATGCAGGCGACTCAAGCCCTAAAACGTGCCCGCGCTCGCTTTCAAGCGGCTGGTGGCATGGTGTAGAGGGAAAATTTAAAAAGATAAAAGGCAAAAGAAGGAGGAGTTCTCATTTCTTTTGCCTTTTATCTTTTTACCGCTACTTGCGATCAGGCGCTGCCAGTAAAACTTACTTCCGGAAACTTAGATTGAGCTTCTGACATTGGACGCCTCCGTCCTTCCTCTTGCCAGTAATTAATTACTTCTGTGGCTTTGTTAAGTAATTCGACGCGATCTACCTCACTGATCCAGTGTTTGGCTTCCAACTCCTTTTTTAGTTGTTCCCAAGCATCGTTCCGGGGCCAAAAGAAGTAAGAAGTTAGCGGGCTTGTACCTTTACCCACCACCTGATCGACGGCAAGTGCCACATTCTCTTCTAGCCAGAGAACTTTTAAAATAAACTTCGACAATTCCACGTCCGAGGACATCCCAGACTACTCCCATCGCTTTACAATCCTTAATTGTACCCCACTGTTACCCCTGTAGCGCAAATGATTCGAGGTTGGGGATGAGCAATAAATCCTAAAATCATCAACTAATGACTAATACAAAAGCGGTTGTTGTTTACGATATTGACGGTGTAGTGCGTGATGTTAGTGGGTCTTACCGACGAGCACTGGCTGATACTGTGGAGCATTTTACTAATGGCGCTTATCGCCCTTCATCGATAGATATTGACCGACTCAAGTCAGAAGGCATTTGGAATAATGATTGGGAAGGTTCGCAGGAACTGTTGGCTCGCTACTTCGAGACACAAGGACAAACGCGATCGCAAATCAATCTTGACTACGATACAATTGTTGCCTTTTTCCAGTCGCGTTATCGCGGCACCAATCCCCACAACTGGGACGGCTACATTGCAAATGAACCTCTGCTCTTACAAGCTAGCTACCTAGAACAGCTAACCGCCACAGGGATTCCCTGGGGCTTTTTTAGTGGTGCGACTAGGGGTTCAGCCGAATACATTCTGCAAAAACGCCTAGGGCTGCAAACACCCGTGTTGATAGCAATGGAGGATGCACCAGGGAAGCCTGACCCTACAGGATTATTTGCCACAGTGCGCCTGATGGAGGAACGCTTTGCGGTAGAAGCGACAACCCCCGTATTCTATGCAGGAGATACGGTGGCTGATATGTACACGATCCAGAAGGCAAAAACCCTCCAGCCAGAACGATCCTGGATTGGTGTGGGAATTTTGCCACCTCACGTACAGGAGATCGCCGAACGTCGTGATGCCTATGCTGCTACGCTTAAAGAAGCGGGCGCGGCAGTAGTTTTCAGTAATATTGAGCAGTTAACAGCAGAAGCTATTCAGCAACTGCTGGAGTGATGGGGAGCAGGGGTGCAGGGGAGCAGGGGAGCAGGGGAGCAGGGGAGCAGGGGAGCGGCGGAGAAAATAACCAACCCTATTCACCCTTCACCCTTCACCCTTCACCCTTCATACTTCATATTTTCTCACCGACTCAGGACTCTCTTCGCCTGATCAAGTGAGGAATTAACCATTTTCAACCTGAGTTGGGAAATAGACAAGTTAAATTCACATCAACTTTAGTCAGTTTTTAGTCGTAATCGTCATGATTCAATTTGGTAAAAACCCTTCAGAACCTGGACAAAAGAGTTGGCGTCGCCAGCTCGATCAGTTTGTGAAGGAAAATCAGCAAGACTTAGCCGCACTATCCTGGGGGCTATGGCTAGAAAATGGCGATTCTCAGGGCAGTATAGGTATCGATATCGAACCCACGCCACGTTTTATCTATTGCCCAAAAGCAGCGATTGAGAAACTAAATCATCAAGCAGAGGACACGCTGCGGGAGATGTTAGGTGTCATTGATGCTCATAATCCAGAGTTAGAAGTTCTCTTGATCGGGATTAGCAGTGGACAGATTAATCTGGTGCAGTTTAAACCAGAACCCGCTCCTCCTGTTTGTTTTGAGGAAGTGGGAAGGGATGTCGATACATTGCTGACTCAGTTAGAGGAATCCCTCAGCAAGCATCTCACAAGCGTTTAGCCGATGATGGTGAGTAAGAGTATCTCTTCTAGGGAGCAGCATGAATGATCATGAGTCAGATGAGCAAAGAAATTGGCATCAAAAACCTGTGGTTAGAGTGGTGCTGCTCTTGCTGCTTCCACTGATTGTTGGGGGCTTGTATCTGATTTCTACTTACATCACTCTCACAAAACCGCCATCTGTACCAGCGACTCCTGAGCCTTCAGTTCCAGAACGTTAGGTAAGATGATGGCTCTTCTTGTGAGGTCTAATGAGCAGAGCAACTCCTACTGTCCAGCCAACAGATGCCGTCCAACCTGCAATAATATCGCTGGGATAGTGAACGCCTAAATACAATCGCGTCCAGCCAATCGCCAATACAAACACGCTGCCAATAATCAGCAGAGGAACGCGCCAGCGAGTATCCCAAGTCAAAATAACTAATACAGCAACCAGCGTCATACTCGACATAGCATGTCCACTGGGAAACCCGTAGTCAAATTCAGGAGCGGGTGACTCCCAAAGTTGGGGACGAGCACGATGCAGTAATACTTTGGCGGTGCGGTTAAGAACAATACTACCTAAGAGAGTCGTGAACAAAAATGTCAGCGATCGCCACCGATGTTTCTGGAACAACACCAACGCCGTCAGCACAGCCGCCGGAAATACTCCCCAAAATACCCCAAATTTAGTCAGCGTCGTGGCAAAAGCGTCTAACTGAGGGGACGCCATACTGTGAATAGCAAGCAAAATGGGTCGATCCCAGGGGAAGCCGCCTTCATTTTCCCAGACTTCCTCCGCCAATTCTCCAAAAATCTGCAACGGTAAAAAGACGCCGATGAGCAGCAAAAGAAGCGATCGCCAATGAGATATAAGCGATCGCTTCAAAAAACTTAGAAAAGACTGGCCGAACTGCCAAACGCGAGACTTGAACATTCGTCTACCCAACTATCTATGAGTGCTTGTGTTTTAGAACACTTTGCTTATTGTCTAAGATGGGCGGCGATCGCTTCTAAAAGCTTGGCAGTTGTCCTTATAGATATTCTGGCTAGACTCAGCAGTGAGAAAGACAAAGGAAGTATTAATCGTTGAAATGTTGCTTAGACGTTTGATACAGTTAATTACTTCGTTTCTGGTGGCAGATCAGAGCCAATCTGCATCGCCTTCTTACTCTGCTTCAACTCCTTCCACAAACCTTTGACCTTGTCATAGGCTTGGATGGGAGAAAGCTTACCACCCGTTTCCAATGCAGAGATGTAGGAAACTCTCTGAGCAAATTCTTGTAAATTCGCGTTAAACGCTAACTGCTCAGGTGTAAATGTTCCGTAGTAGCGGCTACGGGGATAGAGAAAGTTGGTTTTGCTAATTTCGTCAGAATCGTTCATTGCTGCCTCCTATTAAATGTCTGTTCTTAAGTAGTTATTGGCTCCGGATTGCTATCTTAACCTTTGCTTCAAGTCATTTTAACCAACCCTTAACCAAACTTCCCCTATTTCCTAGGGAAGATATTTTGGGTTGGTCAGTGAATACGAATATACTTCACGCCAGGGGAGAGGCAATCAGTGAAAATAAGCATCCCTGGCGTAGGGTTTGCGAAAACTTTTGCGTGAAGTCTATGCCTAACGCACTTCCGTGAAGGCGCGTCTACGTAGCTTATGTAGCTAATGACTACGAATGCGTTTTACTCAAAGAGCATTGGCAAGTTCCGTCCCCCTACGCACCCCCTTACTTTCTACGGTAAGCGATCGCTCAACTTCCCGATGTGGTTTTAGTACAAAGGGTAGGAATGGTGCCAAAAACCCTGCACCTCGTCCGTTAATCTTTCACAGAAGGAGCAAGATTCGAGACCCTGAGGTGTAAGTCCCTCCTTGCCACAGAACAGAAACAAGAAATTTTGCCGCTTTTCTACACTAGCGGCGGTAACAAATTATCCTCAACATTTGGCTCTCCCGTACAGATACCTATAGTGCAGCATAGGGAAGCCGAACTAACTGGCACTTCACCAATGTCAACTAAAGGCACCAAGTGTGAAGGATGAAGTATGAAATTTCAGCCCCATAAATCAATTCTGGGGTTTGAAGTCAGGACGCTAGTAATGATTCGACGCCTAAACGGCTGACTCCCATCAGATGTTTTTCTGCTCTTTGGATTTAAACCAAGGGGAGAGAGACTATTGATGGTTTTCACTCATACTTCATCCTCCATCCTTTTTAGTCATTTTGAACAGAACGCCATGGAGAGCTTGGGTGTGTTTGGTATGACCTGGTGAGGTTTGGGGGATGTCGCTGACGGCTTAGGCTTAAATTAGCTTAATAGCTTTTAGACCAAAGAACAGGGCAAGAGCCGTACCTGTGGCACCTGCCAGAATCAAGAAATAAGCAATAACGGCGGAAACCATAAATCTCCTTTGAATCTACTAAATATATTGAAACATCTAGCGAGATAGAATTATCGAGGAATTGGAGCTAGAAGCTCCCTCTTCTAGGGGATTCTGAGCAGTAACCGTTACAGAACCAGTACCGACGGATGTGATTTGGAACGTTCTTCAGCAAATGCAGCCTTAGTGATTGGAAGGTGAGAGCTAATTATTTTGCGCTCAATGAGCCGAATTTAACAGCACTTGCTCATCCCCAGCGCAGCGGTAAAAGCTGTAATCATCGCGGAAGGGATAGTCCCCCCAAACGTGATGAATAATGCCTCGCTCGATTAACAACTGCCCTAACTGAATTGCTTGTTGGCGCGTACAGTTTTGTTGTTGTACCAGCCATTCTACGGCTTCTGCACCGATAAAGCAGGCGGGATAGAGGTTGAAGCGATAGCGGCGGTCTTTGATTTCCAGTTCTCCCGATTCTCGCATGGCTGTGGCTAGGGCATTGAGATCAACAGCGACCAATTTCTCGTCGGTAAGAACAGCAGCTACGGCTTGTTCGGGTAGCGGTTCTAAGGAAGAATCGGGGAAGCGATCGCTGCGGTTGTTTCCATTGGTACTAGGCGTATCGGTTGCCATCGGTGCTTGGTGCTCAAACCAGGTATGGAAGAACTTTTCTAGTTCTGGCGATCGCACATGCAGATCCCGTTGGGGGAACGGCACTTCTATACCAGATTGCCTGAGGCTTGCCTCAATGCGGTAGTAGAGGTCACTTCTGACCCGAAACTGCTTTTTGGGTTCCCCAGTCCAAACCATCAGCTCGAAGTTCAGCGAATTGTCCCCAAACCCCTGAAACCAAACTTGGGGTTGAGGTTTGACCAGCACATCGGGGTGAGTTCTTGCTGCCTCTAGCAGCGCCGCCTGTACCTGCTCTACCGATGAGCTATACGCCACCCCCACGGGAATCTTGAGGCGGGATACAGGGTCGCCATGACTCCAGTTAATCACCTCAGTTTCCAAAAAGCGGGAGTTGGGCACAATAATTGTCACCTGATCGAGGGTGCGAATTTCTGTACTCCGCGCCCCAATACGCTCAACTGTCCCCACCAATTCACTTACTTTGACAAAATCTCCCACTTGAATGGGTCGCTCTAGGGTGATGATCAAGCCACTGATGAAGTTGTTGGTGATGTTCTGGACGCCAAAACCAATCCCCACACCGAGGACACTAGCGAGAATTGCCAGAGAACCGACATCTAGCCCCCAGATTTGCAGCAATACAATCAGCCCTAGGAAGGTGAGGATGTATTGCGCCAAAATGGCAATAACTTCCTGCATCCCCGGATCGGCACCTGTTCTCACCAGAACATAGAATCGGAAAACTTTGGTGAGGGCGCTAACTGCAAACCATAACCCGATGGTAAAGGCGAAGAGCAGCAGTAGTTGCAGGGCAGAATAATTGGTTGTTCCTAGTCCAATGATCGGGGAATTGATGAAGTTAAATAGCTGGTAGCGCCAGTGGCGGGCGACGGGAAAAAGATCGCTAATGTAGAAGGCAACGGCGATCCATAATCCGGTCTGCAAACCGATGAGGGCGAGTTGCAGGAATAACTTGAGCGGTGATTCTCTCAAGTGTAGGGGAGAGGGGATCGCGCCGAACCAGCGTAGGATTTGGTGGGAGAGCAGCTTACCGAGGACGTGCAGACAAAGATGGATGGCGATCGCTCCTAGTAGCACCCCCATACTGAAAATTAGCGCCTGACGCTCATAACTGGAAGTGCGTTCGAGTCGGCTTTGTTGTAAGGAATTTACAATGGAGCGCCGCCAGATAACTCCTTGACTGAAGGGACTAATGCCAGGAATGACATCTTCCTTCGTTACCGTAACGAGATTGCGATCGGTAGGTATACCATCGGGGTTATTGGCGGTGCGACTGCGAATAGTCGTTAGCTGGTTGTCCTGAACTACATCAATTTCAACAGGAGCGAGCGATCGCGCTTCTTGGGCTAAGGCTGTATTGATAATTGCCGCTCGTTCAGCCGCCGTGAAGTTGCCAGAGTTTCTGACCTTAAACAACACTCGACCATCGACGACAACAGGAGCCTCGGCGGTACGCTCAGGAATAGGAGCCTGCGCCGTGCTAGAAACGGGGGTTAAGACAAGTAGTAGGGTTAAGATGCCCAGCAAAATTGTTGCCAAGTGCCGTGGCGATCGCCTCCTCCGACCAAATTGAATGAACCCGTCGCGAGTCGTGGTGTGCTGGGAGAAGGGCATGAGGGGAATGGGGAGCAGGGGAGCAACAGAGGAATGGGGGCAGAGGGGAGAATCTTACTAGCCCACTTTTTTAAACGGGGTTGGGGGAGCAGATTTTTTATAAATTAACTTTTAGGCATCGATATATCTACTCAGTTTTAGCACCCGATAAATTCTCTTTCTACTTCGTCAACTAATCGGGGAGCGTTGCAAAGGTACGCTACTGACAGGGGTGGGAGCTTCGGGAACGCGGGGACGCGATCGCTCGAGCAGGTTGCTGACTAAAAACCAAGCCCCAATACCCATCAGCACCAACACCAGCCCACCTACTAACCAAATAACTAAAGCGTTACTGGGTAGGCTACTACCTTTTTGAAAATGGGTATGCTCCCGGTTGATTTCCGTGGAATCGAGGTCGTTGTCCCGCACTAAGCTCGCGATAATTTTGTAAGAACCAATGCGGAGGGTGTCTTTGCTAGAAAAAGGGTGATTACCGGGGCGAAGGGGTTGCCCATTGAGAAAGGTGCCGTTGGCGCTGCGATCGGTGACGTAGAGCTGATGATTCACCACCGTAATTAAGCAGTGAAATCGGGAGACTTGCTTGTTGGCTAACTCCAGGCGAGAGACAGCTTGTTCGCCTAAGTTTTCTGGCATTTGGTCTAGCTCTCGACCCATAGCGATCGGTGGTGCCAAAATGGGCTGCTGGGATTCACCAGTCTCGGTGTCTTCCCAGATCAATTGAACGTAAAGAGGTTCAGCAGACATAACACGCCTTTGAAATTCAAAAATCGGGAGTTCGGAACTGGAGAGAGATTGCCGCTTCTAAGCTGTGTCGGTCTTAGGTCAGTTTTGTTCTCTAACATAACCTGGTAGCGGCAACAATAACGGTGGATTTTACGTCATTAGTGTACTTGAGGCTTGCCGTGTCTGGTCAAACCTATTGGGTTGTATATGGTGTTATAACCCAGTCAGGATCATAAAAGAATTTAGCAGATGGCGCTTGGCTTTCCGGTTGTCCGGAAAATGGTTGGGGATACTATCTCACCGATCATTTAGCCTTAGCTTCACTGGGTCTTCAGGAAATTTTGAGATATTTACTCAAAGTCGATCCAAATAATCGCTTCTGAAGTGGGTATTTATAAATAAAGAACAGCAATCGCTCACAAGTAAAGGGCACGGTATGGCACTCAACCTTTTAAATCTATTTCAACCAGCTAATTCTGAGAAGCCTCTAGGCGGACGCTACATAGTCATTAGTGAGCTGGGAGCGGGGGGATTTGGTCAAACCTTTCTGGCAGAGGATTTGCACTTGCCAGGACAGCCCCGTTGCGTGGTGAAACAATTCAAGCCTCAGGTGAGCGATGCTGAAAGTTTACAAACGGCAAGCCGACTGTTTGAGACAGAAGCGAGAGTGCTTTATCAATTGGGTATTCACGACCAGATTCCTCGCTTACTTGCCCACTTTGAGGATAATCAGGAGTTTTACCTGGCTCAGGAGTTGGTTGAAGGGGAACCTCTGACGCAAGAGCTGATTTTAGGGCAACCTTGGTCAGAAGCTAAGGTGGTGGCGCTATTACAAGATATTTTGTATGTACTAGCGTTTGTGCATCAGCAGAATGTGATCCACCGCGATATTAAGCCTTCTAATCTGATGCGCCGCCGCGAAGATTATAAAATTGTGCTGATTGACTTTGGTGCGGTGAAGCAAGTTAGCTCCCAGCTTGTTAATACTAAAACTGGACAAACGAATTTAACTATTTCTATTGGTACGCAGGGCTATATGCCTAGCGAACAACTTAGTGGAAATCCCCGCTTTAGCAGCGATCTCTATGCAGTGGGGATGATTGGAATTCAAGCCTTAACAGGAGTTCATCCCAAAAACCTCAGCCAAGATCCACAAACGGGCGAAGTGAGTTGGCGCGATCGCACTCGGCAGGTTAGCCCAGAACTGGCGGCAATCCTTGATTGTATGGTGCGTTACGACTTCCGCGCCCGTTACCGGAGTGCTGTAGAGGCAATGGATGCCTTAAGCCATCTTCCTGCCAATCTTGCCGAATCTTTACCCCCACAACCGTTAGTCTCAGAACCGACAGAAGTTGTAAGGCCTCAGGAATTTCCTTCACCTACCCTGACTGGATTAACGGCACCAGGAATGAGGCAACCGCAACCGAGCACCCGCCCGCAATCTAGGAGAATAGTAGTTCCAACTACCGTTAACCAAACGCGATCGCTCAAGCCTGGGACTGCACTAGCCGTTTTGTTGGCTGTGGGAGCCAGCTTTTTTGCCACAAAAACGCTCCTCTCTTCCCAATTTGCTAACTCCCAGTCTCCTATCCCTAGGGTGTTGGCAAAAAAAACAACGGCAGAGGTAGAGGCGGAGCCGAACGCGGTCTCTATTGAGGAGTCTACCCAGACTTCTGAGGGTGAGACAGCCGCCCCTAAGGAAACGGCTAATGAACCTGAAGAATCTACCCCATCTGTTCCTACTAGTGCTACGGGTAGACCTGAAGTCGAAGCCTCACCAGAAATTAAACAATCGGCAGCAGTCGTTACTCCGCCCAGACCAGTACAAGCGGCTGCCCCTGTCGCTCCTGCCGCTCCTGCTCCTTCAGAGCCGAAGGTGGCAGACGTGCTCGCTCAGGCAGAACGCCTGCGACAAGGCGGACAGTACCAAAAAGCGATCCAATTTTATGACCAAGCCCTGAGCCGCAAGTCAGATATTTCTGAAGCTCACTGGGGACGCTGCTATAGTCTGAACTCTTTGCAGCAAATCAATGAGGCGATCGCGGCTTGTAATGAAGCCTTGGCAATCAACCCCAACTATCCAGAAGCCCTAACTAGCAAAGGCTATGCATTAGAACAGCAACAGCGCCATTTAGAAGCCTTAAAACTCTACGAGCAAGCCACCGAGGTCAGACCCAATTTTGCCGATGCTTGGAATAATCGGGGATCGGCTCTTCTGGTCTTAGGTCGTAGCTCAGAAGCAGTTGACGCCTTTGATAAAGCAACGTCCCTCAAGCCCGATTTTGCTGATGCTTGGGCAAATCGAGGGGCGGCTCTTTGGGACTTAGGACAATTGGACTTGGCGATCGCGTCTATGGACAAAGCCCTCCAAATCCAACCCAACAACTCCAGCGCCGTTCACCTCCGTCAGTTAGCACGGCAAAAGTTAGGACGATAGTTAGTTAGTCCTGAGTGCTGAGTCCTGAGTGCTGTAGGGAAGAAAGGATGAAGGGTGAAGTATGAAGGGTGAAGTATGAAGTATGAAGGGTGAAGTATGAAGGGTGAAGTATGAAGGGTGAAGTATGAAGGGTGAAGTATGAAATTATTAGGGGATTGAAGTAATGGCTAATCGTCATCAATTTTTCTCTCCTCATCTCCCTCGTTCCCATACTCAGGACTTACCGGATCAGGATTCTTTTCATACTTCATATTTCACCCTAGCCTCCGGCAACGGCTTCGCCGAACATACTTTTTTTTACTCTTCGACCCTATAACCCAACTCAGCTAATTGCAAGCGAGATTGACGCCATTTGGGTTGCACTTTTACAAATAACTCTAGATAAATCTGACCCGCAATTAATTTCTGGATTTGTTGGCGGGCATCACTGCCGATCGTCTTGAGCATGCTGCCTTTTTTGCCAATAATGATGCCTTTTTGCGAATCACGTTCAATGTGAATCGTTGCTAGCACCCGCGTAATCGTTGGTTCTTCCTCGACGACATCAATGGTAATTGCCACGGAGTGGGGAATTTCCTCGCGGGTATGGAGTAAGATTTGCTCTCGAATCAGTTCGCCCATGATGAAGCGTTCTGGCTGATCCGTCACTAAGTCAGGGGGATAGTAGTAAGGGCCAGGTTCTAGTTGCTCAATTAACAAGTGCAGTAAGGTATCTAGTCCCTCGCCTGTAAGGGCAGAGAATTTTGCCATCTGCCAGTTGTAGGTTTTAGCAAATTCAGCGTAACTATCATCGAGTTGCTGCGAATCCGCTGGCTGTTGGTCGGATTTGTTAATTCCTAAAATCACTGGGGTTTCGGTGTTTTCCAGGAGTTCGGCAATAAAGCGATCGCCTCTTCCGGCTGCTACCGCTCCATCCACCACAAACAGCACCACATCCACTGAGTGAATCGCAATCTGGGCATTTTTCACCAGCACTTTCCCCAATTGGTGATGGGGTTTGTGGATTCCTGGCGTATCGACGCAAATCAGCTGGGCTTCTGGTGTGGTCAAAATCCCTCGTAAGCGATTGCGGGTTGTTTGCGCTACGGGTGAAGTAATGGCAATCTTTTGCCCTACCAGTTGATTCATCAACGTAGACTTCCCCACATTCGGGCGTCCCACAATGCCCACAAATCCAGATTTAAATCCCTCTGGGGCTTGAGGAATACTCAGCTCAAAGATGTCTCCTCGATCGCTGTCTAGGGCGAAGTTTACTGGGTTGCCGTCTTCCATGCTCTATCAGGGGGTGCAAATTTTCTACTTTCTTCAATTTATACGAAGGAGGAAGGATGAAATTGATGATCTAGATTGGTGAGCCGCCATGATTCCAGACTGGCGTAGCCGAAAGGGAGCGCCAACGATCAACAGATCCCAACATTACCGCTCAAATCTCAGGACTCTCTTCTCCTTCCACCTCCATCCAACGTCGTGTGCCGAAAAATTGACAGGAATGGGAGGCAATTTTTGCGGCGGAGGCTAAAGCGTGGGGAAAGCTTTGCCAAAGGATGTAGTGGCAGAAAGCACCGTGAAAGATATCGCCTGCGGCTACTGTATCGACGGCGTTGATTTGCGGTACGACAAGTTGAGCAGTTTCCCCGGTGTTGACGTACTGAATCGGTTTTTCGCCGTTAGTAATGGCAATGTGAGGAATACCAATGGCTTGCAGGTAGGTGATCGCTTCCTCTGCATTTCCACAACCAGGGGGATAGAAGTTAGCAGAACAAAGAGCATAATCCACAAATGGCAGTACGGTTTCAAACCCAGGCTTCCAACTGCCGCCATCAATGACGACGGGGATATTGCGGGCTTTGGCAAGGGAGGCGATCGCTCGTCCGGCTACCATTTGATGACCGTCAATTAAAACCACATCAATATTGGAGATAAGATCGGCAGTCAAACGATCGCTAGAGAAATCAGTTTTGGGGGCTGGGAGAGAAACGACGGCGCGATCGCCTGTGGCTTGGGTAATGATGATGGAAGCTAGGGGAGGAGGTTGGGATTGGGTGGAATTTAAGTCAGCGATCGCTACGTTATAAGTTTCCAAATCCGCTTTAATTAGATGACTGAGGGGATGATTGCCCAAAACTCCCACAATTGTGGATTGATTTTTCAGATAACTAAAGGTGACGGCGGCATTTGTGGCTGGCCCTCCCGCCGCCATCGCGTAGTCAGATGCGGCAATTTTTTGGTTACTACTCGGAGGCCCATCGGTAAGATAAATCAAGTCCCAAGTAACCATCCCGACAAACAGCCCTCGTTTAGCCATCTTTTCTCTTCCAGCTCAAATACATCCACACTCTCCCATGGTGGAGCTAAAAAACTAGCGTTGTAGAGACTTGCATACCACTTCTCTACTCAAGCTTTAGCCTGATGACCGCTATGATTAAGGGTGATTAACGGCAAATCTTGTTGGTGTGGTGGCAGTTTAGTGACTACAGGTATTCTTTATCTTGTCGGAACACCGATTGGCAACCTGGAAGATATGACCTTCCGGGCGGTACGAACTTTGCAGTCTGTGGATGCGATCGCGGCTGAAGATACTCGCCACACGGGAAAACTCTTACAGCACTTTCAAATTACAACGCCGCAACTGAGTTACCACGAACACAATCACGCCCAGCGATTGCCGGAGTTGCTGGGACGGTTGAGCCAGGGGGAAGCGATCGCCTTAGTGACGGATGCGGGAATGCCAGGAATTTCCGATCCCGGTTATGAATTGGTCAAGGCTTGCGTTGAAGCCGAAATTACAGTTGTGCCGATTCCTGGCGTGACGGCTGTAATCACAGCGTTGACGGCTTCCGGCTTACCCACGGCTCAGTTTCTCTTTGAAGGTTTTCTGCCAGCAAAACCAAAAGAACGCTCTTTGCACCTAGAATTGCTCTCTACGGAAATGAGAACGTTAATTTTTTACGAGTCTCCCCATCGGTTGCGGCAGACGTTGCAAGACATTGCCCAGATGCTGGGAGCAACTCGTCAGATTGTCTTGGCGCGGGAACTGACGAAGCTGCACGAAGAGTTTTGGCGCGGGAGTGTTGAGGAGGCGATCGCTTATTACACCCAACACGATCCCAAAGGAGAATTCACATTGGTGTTAGCAGGGGCAGAACAAACTACGCCTGTCCTTTCAGAATCTGCCCTGATCGCGGAATTGAAGCAGCTATTGAGATCCGGCATATCGCGATCGCAAGCCAGCCGTCAGCTAGCCAAAGCCACTTCTCTTCCCCGCCGCCAAATTTACCAACTCGCGTTAGAAATTCCAGAATCTCCCAATTCCGAGCTGGATACTTCATCAGTAGCAGAAAAAAGTTAACTGAAATTTCCACTCAAAAGCGAGTTTACCTGCCTTTCATCTGAGTTCAAAGCAGTGAATTCCCGAACATCCTTTCCGACGCAGAGTATGGGTAATCCTCTCAAGCAAATCTCATCCCTTCGCCACCGGAAACAACATTATCTGCCTTGAAACACCTCATCAGAAAACATCTCAGTCATCGTCCGCAGATAGGGCATGAACGTTGCCATATCTTCAGGAGTCAAGGTGTTGAACATCTCCCAGCCCACAATCTTAAGCATGTCTTGCACTAACTTCCAGCTCACCCCCAAGCGAGGATATAGCATTACGCAGAGCGGGAAGAGTTCTCGCTGTACTGAGCGGATGTCATCTTCCAAGACACACAAGCATAAATACACCTGAAACATCTCTGCATCACGAATACTCGCCGTTTTGACCACCGACTCAGTGAGAGAACCGCTGTAGGTACGATGCGCGGGGTGCAGGCGGCAGATTTGATCGCACACTAGGTGAGCAATCTTGGTGCTGACTGGCAGTAGATGCTGTACAGCTTTAATGGCAGGAGAGTTGTATTCATGATTTCCGGCGGCGTCGTAGGCAGCCCGAAGCGGCATGTACATATGGTCGTCCATCACCTTTAAGTAGGGCTTCCATAATGCTTGTTCTACTGGCGATAGCCACTCTAATAAAAGCTGCCCTGTATAGTGAAACTGCATACTGACAAAGCCAATAGCACGGGGGTCTTCAGAGGTATATTTCTGTCGAACTTTCCCAAAGTCCTGCCCTAAGACAACAGACAACCGTCTAGGAGTTGCCCGCTCACCGTAGGCAGCCAGTGCTTTTTCAAACAGATGGCGAGTATCGGCGGCAATCTGCAATGGATTGAGCAACTCGGGGTTGATGCCGTGGCGTTGAACTTCTTTTGACAGCAGCGTTTCTGTTAAAGACCAGGCGCGGGCACTACCCAAACTTAGGTTGCTCAAAAGCTTTTCAGCCGTATAGTCGCGACCTTCTTTCGAGGTGACTTCCCTTAAGCTCTCACTCTTACGTAGCTGCTCTGCGTCGTAATCCTTGGTAACAGCACTGAAGTATTTCCTCGCCCAGAGTGCCGCGAGGGAATGAACATTTGACTTAGAAGAGTTACTGCTAGATTCCCGTGAAGAATTTGTCACAAGTTGAGGCTTGGGAATCGTAGCGTTAGGAGTATGAGATTGAGATGATGCGAGATAAGAAGTCATACCAAATCCAAATGTAAAATAATGGAAAATTAAAATTCAGGCGTCCCCAAGCCACCAAAAGTGAGAAGCCGGAAGCCAAGAATAACATAGTCAATCAATAGCAAAGCTAGCCAAAGCGACCGCTCCAACCCTTGGGCTAGTCTCACTTTAGACAGAAGCGCTCTGCTCCTTAATAAACTTAGATTATTCCGTAGTTTCACTGGTTTCTGATAATAAAACAGACATTTATTTACGAAGGTTAATTTAAATTAATACTTTCTCATTATTTTACGTAGCACGGGAACGAGGCTTGGGTTAGAACTAGATTTGTGTAGGCAAAGAAGCGCTCACAAAGGATTTCAGGGGAAATAGGGAGACGATCGCCCCAGTGCCGCGATTATCTAGCCTACAAATCGATAAACCTCAGGTCAACCAAAAAGCGATCGCTCCAAAGGGGTGCCAGCTTAAGTCCTTACAGCTAGAGACAACAGCAAAAATCATGAACACGTTTTTGTTCAAACTCATTGGATTGATTCTCCTTCTCGTTGGCGTTTACTTTCTAGGACAAAACATCATCTTCACCACTCAGTACTCCCCTTACTTTTGGCGAGACATTCCTGCTGCTGCCTCTGTTTTGGCACTTATAGGCGGCATGATTAGCCTGCTCCTGTTTCCCAGAGAAACGGGCAGCTTAGGATGGATTTTATTAATTATTGGTTGTGTGCTCGTATTTTTGAGCGGTGGCGTAGTTTTAAGACCCACCAGTTTGTGGACGTTCTTCGTTGCCTTTGCCGCATTGATTGGTGGATTTAAGTTATTAACCGAGGGGAGAGTTCGGTTTTAAATTCCTCAACTACTTACAACCCTTCAGAGCCGAAAATAGCCAACTTCACCGCGCCCATTGTTGTAAAAGATAGTCGTAATACTTAGACTTATTCACCTGCTCCATCGCCTGAATCTTTCTGCCACCACCTTCTATCTTTGTCCGTCCCTGACTCTCTCCCGTCGTCACAATTACAGTTTCCCATTCTCGCAATTGTTGACACTCCCCCGGCTAAAGCACGGGGGATTCTAAGTTCATCGTCAGAACTTGCTCTACCAGGTTTGCACCAAGTAGCGTAGAGATTCCAACTCCCTTAGCGTTACTTCGGGACTGTCCATCCCTAGATTTTGCTTTGAGCAAAATATTTATTGCCGCGTTCCAATCCCTTTGCAGAATCAATCCACACGAGCAAACGTGAGATAAGAGTACTGAGGGATTTTTTGACTATCGCCTTACACTGGCTGCATTCTTGTGAGGTGTACTGAGGTGGAACAGCAACAGCTAATCTGCCAAACTTAGTAGCAAAATACTCTATCCACTGCCTGAACTGATACCAGCTAACATCAGCAATTGACTTAGCTAAACAGTGGTTTTTGAGTAAATTGCTAACCCTTAAGTCTTCATAGGCTACTAGGTCGTTAAACCTGCAAACGTGACGCGCTAGCTTCTTAGCGTGTTCGGTACGTTGCCTACTTACTCTTAAGTGTTTTCGGGAATATTTAGCTCTTGCCTTACGGCGTCCAGTTGAACCTTTGACCTTTTTGTAAATGGCTTTTTGACTGTGTTTGATAGCCACCTCAGCTTTCCGCAAAAACTTAGGATTTGGCTCTTGATGTCCGTTTGAATCGGTGTAGAACGACTCTAGGCCAACATCTAAGCCAATCTCCTGACCTGTAGGCGGCTGAATATCAATACACTCGACATCAACAGCAAACTGGCAGTAATACCCATCGGCACGTCGCACTAAACGTACTCTCTTGATGGACTTTACAGGATATTGATGAATATCCCACTTACCTAGAAGCTTAAGTTCACCAATTCTTTTTTTATCGGTGATGTTGATACGTCTTTTGGTTTTGTGAAGCGACCACGCTTCGAGAGGCCTCAGCGACCATCCAGAGGTTTTGTACTCTACTGAACGGTTGTCTTTCTGGAAGCGAGGGAACCCCTTTTTACCAGACTTCTTAGACTTGCAATTATCGTAAAACCGAGAGATTGCCAGCCACCCACGTTCAGCAGCAGCCTGTACTGCCATCGAGTTAAGGTCTTTGACAAAGGAGAATTCATGGCGGAGTTCTGTTGAATACTTATTCAAAGCAAACCGATTGATTTTGGTATCTTTGGGTGCATCCATCCAATAGCGAATCGTTTTATTTCGGATGAACTGCACTGTCCTGATAGCTTCATCAATAGCCTTGTATTGCTGCGGTTTGGCTTTGATTTTGTACTCTAAGACTCGCATTGATTCGACCTCTCAACGTGCTTTTTTGATTATAGTATATGTGTAGCCAAATGTGTGTACAAATGAAGACAGAGAGATTAGATATTAGGCTGACCAAATATGAGATGCGACAACTACAGGAAGAGGCGGTTAGACGAGGGATGAGTAAGTCTGAATTGATTAGGAGCTTGATAGCTTGTTTCCCCACTCCTTTGTAGTTTAGTCATCTCCGTACCGTTCGGCTGAGCGCTCACGTCGAAGCCTCCGATGACCCGCCTTATATCCCCCGGCTAAAGCACGGGGGTTTTACGGCGTTTCCGATAACATTGTCCAGCAAAATCAGAAAGGGGATACTGACGTTGTTTACCTAACCTATAGACAAACTCTGAAGTTACAGGCACCGTATTGGTAATATCCAACGGACACATCACAATCGGAATTGCGGTTTGCCAGACGCGATGGGCAGCGATAGAGTCCCAGTAAACATTCCATTCTGCCGAACCATCCTGTCCCGCCTCTAAGCTTTTTTCAACATTGCCAGGAACATTAAGCGCTCCTCCCATCCAGACAATTTGCTGAATTTTGGCTTCAATTTCTGGTGCTATATCTAGCGCCGTAGCAACGGTTGTCAATGGCCCCGTTACCAGCAGCGTTACGGGTTCCGGCGCGTCTTGCAGCACCTTCACCATAAATTCTTGCCCTGATTTTTTCACCAATGGCGTCTCTATTGTCTCTTGCTCGTTGAGGATGGGGAGATGGTCAACGATAAATGAATCGCGGCGATAGAGTCGGGGAAAGGGATTAATTCCGCGCACCGTACTTTCTGCCACTGGAATATCAGAACGTCCCAGCAAATCCAAAATCTTGCGCGTCGCAGCAACGGCGGGTTGAATATAGCAATCGGCGGGAGTGACGATAACGCCAAGAGGTTGGACGCCATCCATCGTCATCAGCAGTAAAGTGGCGAGGTAGTCATCCACACCGCCATCGTGATCCATTAGCACCAGTTGTTTGGGCATAGATATCTAGTGGAGTTGGGGTAAAAATTAGGAAGACCGTCTACCGGAGAATAAACGCGCCATGAACGAATTTATGCAAGCAGCTATTGAGGAAGCCAAAGCGGGACTCAGTGAGGGAGGAATTCCTATTGGTTCGGTGCTGGTGAAGGAGGGAAAAGTGGTTGGTAGAGGGCACAATCAGCGCGTCCAAAACAACGACCCCGTTACCCATGCTGAAATTGACTGTCTGCGAAATGCGGGGAGAATTGGTAACTACACAGGAACAACCCTGTATTCAACTTTAATGCCTTGCTACCTCTGCTCTGGTGCGGTGGTGCAATTTGGGATTAAAAAAGTGATTGCTGGGGAATCAGCCACGTTTCCTGGTGCTAGGGAGTTTATGGAGTCTCATGGCGTTGAGGTAATTGATCTGGATTTGGAGGAGTGCAAACAGTTGATGAGTGACTTTATCCACAGCAATCCGGACTTGTGGAATGAAGACATTGGCAACTAAAGGGCGCTGAGTTTATTTAGGCAATGTGTTGGCATTTTGAGCCTCGGCTGTTTTCACCCGCTCTATGACAACCATCTGCATCTTGCTAGGAGGAGCCACGGTTAAGCCACGGCGTACAGGCTTGGCGGGACGCTGATCAACCAGAGCTAGGTGAAAGCGGGACAGAATCGTCGCCAGTACTAGTTTCATTTCCATCTGTGCTAGTGCCATGCCAATACAGAGGCGATCGCTTCCACCAAAGGGGAAATACTCGTAGGGTGAAAATTGCCGTTCTAGAAAGCGCTCTGGCTGGAAGCGCTTAGGTTCTGGGTAGATATCCTCCCGCTGATGCACTAAATAAATGCTAGGCAACAGTACCGTACCTGCTTTAAAGTCATGCCCCATTAGCTCTAGCGGTGATTTGAGAATTCTAGGGAAGGTTGTTATGGCAATGGGATAAATCCGCAGGGTTTCCTGGCAGACTGCCGTGAGGTAGGGAAGCCGGGAAATTTTGCCCTTGTCGGCGTCATCGCTGAGGGTTCCTAGCTCACAACGCAGCTTTTCCTCGACTTCGGGGAGGTGATGAGTCCAGTACAATGCCCAGGTGAGAGCGGATGCGGTGGTTTCATGCCCCGCAACTAGCAGTGTCATCAACTCGTCGTGTAACTCTTGGTCTGTCATGGGCTGACCCGCTTGATCGCGAGCTGACATCAGTAACGTGAGGATATCAGTGCCAGAGAAGTCACCTTGCTCTCGGCGATCGCGAATCTCATCATAGATTAGCTGCTGAATTTTCTGCTTTTGACGCAAAAAGCGCCCCCACGGGCTAAGTGACCCCCAATCCTTTTGGAGTGAAGGAAAAAATAGCAAGGCGGAACTCAAGGGAGAACCGATCGCCTCTAGCAGCGAACTGAGCAGTTGCCTGAGTTGCTCGTAACGATCTCCTTGATGCAGCCCGAACACGGCTTGGAGAATCACTCGTAGGGTGATTTCTTGCATCGATAAACGGATCGGGAAAGGCTTGCCAACTTCCCACTGTGCCGTCACCTGTGCGGTAATATCGCAGATTAGCTGGTTGTAGGTACGCAAGCGATCGCCATGAAAAGGTGGCATCAACAGCCGTCGCTGGCGCTGATGTTGAGGTCCATCCATCAATAGCAGGGATTTGTCCCCCAGCAAAAATCGTAGAATTCTATTTCCCTTACCAATTTCAAACCGCTCTGAATCGGCGGTAAAAAGCTCCTGGATTGCCTTGGGGTTGCTACAGTACACGACGGGAGAATTCTGGCTACCCACCGTGAAGAAATCCCCATAGCGTTGAGCATAGTCATCCATGTACTCTAAGGGACGAGCCACCAGCTTCAGCGTCCGGAGAAGTTGAGGAGTTTTCGGGCCGTTGGGCAGTTTCATAGAATTAATCGCCAGTGCTTTTCTTTTATTGTGACTTGGCGATCGCGGCTACTGCTTCCCGTCGTTTCTCACCAGAAACGCCTCAAGAGTTTCTCGCTCAGGTAGAGATGGTTGCGCCCCAGCTTTCGTTGCTGACAAGGCACCAGCCCCTGCCCCCCAGAGGACGGCTTCCCGCAAGGAACGCCCTTCTGCTAAGGCGGCTGCTAAAGCGCCATTGAAGGCATCCCCAGCTGCGACAGTATCAATGGCTTCTACGGCAAAGGCAGGAACAAAGAAGGTTTCGACCGTTGTGGCGCAAACAACACCTTTTGCCCCCAGTTTCACAATTACTGTACAGGCTCCTCGGCGCTGCAACTCAGCGGCTGCTCGTTGAGCGGTTTCTGGGCTATTCACAGCAAAGCCGACTAACTGACTGGCTTCGACTTCATTGGGCGTGAGGATATCTATTAAGGGATAAAGTGCCGCCGGGATGTCTTGGGCGGGTGCGGGGTCGAGGATCGCAGGTACCCCTGCTTGCTGTGCGGCTTGAGCTGCCGCCATCACTGCCGCGAGCGGAATTTCTAGTTGTAAGAGTAAGGCGGCGGCATTGGGTAATAAGGTACAAAGGCGGGCAACATCTGACTCATTCACCTGTCCATTTGCCCCAGCAACAATGATGATGTTGTTCTCGCCAGCATCATCTACGGCAATAACGGCAACACCAGAACTGACGGTATCTACTAGGAGTTGGTCGGTTTTGACTTCCGCCGCGTGCAGGCTAGTAAGCAGGGCGTTGCCAAAGTTATCGTTTCCCACCCGTCCCACCATTTGAGTTGGGATTCCTAGGCGTGCGACGGCGACGGCTTGATTGGCTCCTTTGCCACCTGCAGTGATCGAGAAGTCATGACCGTGTAAGGTTTCCCCTGCTACGGGTAGCCGAGGAGTTCGGACTACCAAATCCATGTTGATGCTGCCGAAGACGATAACTCTTGGTGATTTCACGAGCAAAAAAAGTTTGGCGATCGCCTCTAAATCAGTAGGTGAGAATCAATCAAACTCCATAAAGCAATGGTTTAAATGAAAACACAGTTAAATAAAGGTAACGTCACGGTAAACGTTGTACCCACACCCGGTTCGCTTTCGACGGTGATTTTCCCGTTGTGGAGATCTAAGCATTTTTTGACCATCGTTAGCCCTAGCCCATGTCCGGGAATATCACCAACGTTTGTAGCACGGTGGAAGGACTCAAACAGCCGCTTTTTATCCGCTGGAGGAATACCAATACCCTTGTCTTTAACCTTAAAGATCGTTTCTCCATTCTCACAATGCAGATCAAAGTAAATGTTAGCGACATGGGGAGAATATTTTAGGGCATTGACTAGCAAGTTACTCAGAATATGCCGGATTAGCTTTCTATCGAGGCAGACATCTGTGCAGTCCCCATGAATATTAAGAATAATTTGATGCTTATGTCCAGCGCTAAACTGCAACTCTTCGACCAAATTACGACAAAATTCCTCTAAATCGAATTTTTCAAGCTTACATTCTAATTTTCCACTTTCTGCCCTGGCAAAATTCAAAACTTCATTCAACAACTCATTTACAGAGTAAACAGAGGTTTGAATCAGATAGAGATATTCTCGGCGTCTAATTTCTGACAATTCATGGCTGTGGTTTTCTAGAAGTTCTGCCGCTGAAGAGATGGCTGTGAGGGGGTTGCGAAACTCATGGACAACCATAGACCAGAAGCGAGATTGGATTTCGCTGACTTGTTGGGCTTTTTCTAAGGCAATGCGAGTGGCGGCTTCTGCCAAATGCCGACGCAGCGCAATTTCAATCGTCGTTTGCAAATCTCGCTCATCGAAGGGTTTTAGGATGTAGCCGAATGGCTCAGTGATTTTGGCTCGCTGGAGGGTATTTTCGTCAGCATTTGCTGTCAAATAGACAATGGGGATATCAGAAATATATTTAATTTGTTCTGCGGCTTCAATACCATCCATGTCTCCTTGCAAGTAAATATCCATCAAGATTAAATCTATCTGGTCTTCTCTGGCTTTCTGAATTGCTGTTTCTGCGGAAGCAACAGAAGCAACAACGGTGTAACCTAATTCTTCTAGACTTCTTTCTATATCTTTAGCGACGATTCTTTCGTCTTCTACTATTAAAATCCGGGCGCTTTCCATTTTTATTATTCCCGTCCTATGTTTTCTTTTTCTGCAAAAACAGTTTTGAAGGATGTTCCTTGACTACTATTAAGCTCAATTGTGCCACTTAACTGCTCGGCTAGGGTGCATACTAATTCTAAACCTAGTGATTTGGTTTTTCTAAAGTTTAAGTCTTCTGGGAACCCAACACCGTTGTCACTAACTATTAGTGTTAACTGATCCTTTTTTTGAGATTGCAGCTCAATCGTGATTCTGTTGTCTGAGCTGGCGTTGGGGAAGGCGTGTTTCAAGGCGTTGGAAACTAGCTCGTTGACAATCAAGCCACAAGGAATTGCGGTATCAATACTCAAAGGAATGCTGTCAAGCTGGCTTTCAACAGTCAGGAGTTGGGTGTTAGCACTATAGGAACGGAGAAGATTTTTGGATAAGTCGCGAATGTAATCAACGAAGTTGACTTTTGATAAGTCTTTAGACTGATATAACTTCTCGTGGATGAGAGCCATTGAGCGGATGCGATTTTGGCTATCTTTAAAGAGTAACCGTGCTTCTTCATCTTTGATATAGCTAGATTGCAGCCGCAGGAGACTAGAAATAATCTGCAAATTGTTTTTGACGCGGTGGTGAATTTCCTTGAGCAATATCTCTTTTTCTTTGAGGGAAACTTTAAGTTTTTCCTCAGCGCGTTTGCGTTCAGCGAGTTCTGTTTGGACTTGCTGATAAAGTTCTGATTGTTGAATGGCGATCGCAATTTGCGTGGCTAATTGTTTTAGCAGATCGATCTCATACTCTCGCCAACGTCTTGGGCCAGAGCAATTATAGGCACATAGTAGCCCCCATAAGTGGTCGTTTTGCAGGATAGGGACAACCAAGTTAGCACGAATATCAAAGAGTGTCAGGATGTCGATGTGACACTGGCTCAACCCCGCCGTATAAATATCCTCTGTAACTTGAATTCGTCCTTCTTTATAAGAGTGAGCGTAGTCTTTCCCAAAACAGGTATCTTTGATGGTGCTATTTAAAGCGGGTTCCCAGCCTTCCCCGGCAGATTCTACAACTACGGTGCCGCTTAAGTCAGGATTGAAACGATAAATCAGCACGCGATCGGTTTGCAGAAACTGCCGCACTTCCGCAACTGAGGTGTGGAGAATCTCATCTAATTCCAGAGACTCCCGAATGCGGAGCGCCATCTCTGTCAGGAGACGATAGCACTGCAATTGCTGCCGGAGTTCGGCAGGACTTTCCTGGCTGGAAGGGGAGTCTAAATCAACGTCTTCTTCATTGGGGGAGGTGGCTTTCTGGGCAGCAAATTCCTCGACGGATTGCTGCAACTGCTCAATTTTTGCCGCCATTTCTGTGATATCGAGGGTTTGTAGAAAGCTCGTAGGTGTGAGAATTCCTTTTAGTTCAGCATCCTGTGACACCACGACTTGCTGTACCCGGCTCTGCTGCATTTCCCAAAAGACTTCTAAGACTGACTGGGAGGGACTGAAGGCTAAACAGGGTGTACTCATCACCTCCTGCGCCTGTAGCTTTTCTATGTCTAGAGCAAAGGATTGCAGTTGCACGATGTCTCGTTGGGTGATGATACCTGCGAGGATTGGGGAAAGAGTACTGAGTGCGGAGTCCTGAGTCGTGGGTAATGAAGTGCTAAGTTTTTCTGGCTCCGGTTCCCCTGTCCCTCCCTTTTCTTCCTCTATGATCACAACATGACTCACCTGATGTTCTTGCATTAGTTGAGCAATGCTCATGATTGAGGCGCTTGGCGGGGCTTGAATTACGGAAGTATTCATCGCTTCGGACAAACACCGCGACTTGAGCAGCTCATCGAGTTGCAGAGCTTGGCGAAGGCTTTCGAGGGTGATGATGCCGACGGGCTGCTGTTGTGCGTCTACGACAGGTAGGTGACGGATTTGATGCTGGCGGAGGAGAGACAGGGCGGTGAATATGTTGTGCGCCTCTGCTTCGGGAAGGGCGATCGCAGATGATGGAACTACCTCACCCACTGTCATATCATCTAAGTTCTTTCCTGAGGCGATCGCTCGCACTGCATCGGTTTCTGTAAATATTCCTCTCAACTGGGAGCCATCTACCACCAAAACAGCACTGGCTCTGGCTTTATTCATTAAAATTAATGCCATAGGCAGATTGAAGCCCGGCAGCATACAGCTACTTTTCGCTTTACCCATGATGGCGATCGCCTCCTGCAACGTGGTGTCAGGAGTAACCTTCAAAGGGCGACGATCAATTGCCTGCTCCCAGCGAAGCAATTTCATCTGTTGCATAAGTTAATAAATAGATGGGTATAAGCGAGTGAGTACTCACACTCACTTCTTTCTCTACCTTTTTATATGCCCTACGACTAAACTGTCTACTGTAATTTGGCAGATCCTTAGGTGATTGTCTTCTCAAGACTGCAAATTTTAGAAAAATCTGGTTTTTTATGACGTGGGTGCGGGGGAGCTAGGGAAGCTCTTAATCGTGTTGCGTCCCTTGCTATATTCAGATGCGGAATGGGAACTCTTAGAGGTGGAGGGATAAAAGCCTCTGTTTTTTTGAGAATTTCCTCAACCCATTGCCAATTATGACTCAAATGTTACCTCAGTGCGAAAGCCTAACCGCTCAGGTGGAAAGCCTCCTGCAACTGTTGCATCAGGAGCCTACGCTGCGGCAAATTGATACGACGGCGGTTCGGACTTCTCTGCAAAAAGTGATTGCGCCGAAGTTTGAGATTGTGTTTGCAGGAGCCTTCAGTGCGGGGAAATCCATGCTGATCAATGCGCTGTTGGAGCGGGAATTACTTTACAGTGCTGAGGGACACGCCACGGGAACGGAGTGTTATATCGAGTACGCCCCCGCCGATAAGGAACGCGTTGTTCTCACCTTCATGAGTGAGATGGAAATCCGCGAACAAGTCGATGCGTTCTGTGAGCAATTGGGATTGCCGAAACACCCCAATATTAATTTGCAGGAAGTGCTCGATTTATTACGCCAAGGGTGCGAAGCGATTATCGAGACAGAGGGGGGAGAAGCGAAAAGCGAACGGGCTAAACAAGCCAAGTCGCTATGGTTCTTGTTGGAGGGATTTGAGGCAAATCGCGATCGCGTTCTCACTAAAGACAATAACTCTGTTTCGATGGAGGATTTTAATTTCTCCAATCTCCAAGAAGCCGCAGACTATGCGCGTCGCGGCAAAAATAGTGCTGTCTTGAAGAAGATTGAGTATTACTGCCATCATCCCCTCCTCAAGGATGGTAATGCGATCATCGACACGCCAGGAATTGATGCTCCGGTAAGAAAAGATGCCCTAGTTGCTTACAACAAAGTAGAAAATCCTGATACCTCAGCGGTGGTGTGTGTTTTTAAAACCGCTACAACCGGGGAGTTGACTTCAGAAGAAACAGAGCTACTGGAGCGGATGCAGAAAAGTCCGGGAATTCGCGATCGTGTTTTTTACGTCTTCAACCGCATTGATGCAACTTGGTATGCACCCCAGTTAGATCACCTACTAGAGAAGGTGATTAGTTCTCAATTTCGGGATACCACGAGAATTTATAAAACTAGTGGTTTACTGGGATTTCATGGCAGCCAAATTAAGAACACAAGTGCTGGCGATCGCTTCGGGCTAGATTCGATTTTTGCTAAAAGCGCCAAAGGGCTGAATGGACAAGAAGAAACACCACAATTTGTCTTTGCGTTTAATAACTACTGTTCCAATTCTGGTAAGTTAGCGGCTACTCAATTTGACACTATTGTCAAGGGGAAAGAAACTCCTAATGAAAACTATGTGCGGCTTCTCAATGAATGGGGAATTCCCCTCCTTGATAAGCTGATTCAAGATAGCGGTATCGAAGAATTCCGCAGTGCGATTATTCGTTACCTGACGGAAGAAAAGCGCCCGCAACTCTTCGCCGCCTTAGCGGATGATTTGCAAGACCTTTGCATTAATCTCAAGAAACATTATCAGGCAATGCAGCGGGAATTGGATAGTCAGCCCCGCGAAATCGACCAAATGAAAGAGCGGGAGTTGCAATACCTCAGTCAAGAACTCAATGAAATTGGCAATGCCTTCCGCGAACACATTAAAAGCGAAATAACTGAGGTTATTGGTGGTACAAACATCCCCTTTGAGGAAGAGTTTCAGAAACTCAAAGCACGGATGGTAAGTCGCTTAGATGAGTTGCTAAAAACGTTTTCAATTAGTACCGCTCACAATCGCGCTGTCGTCAGTCATCGCCGCAATACAGTAGTACCGTTGCTGGCAATTTTAGCGGAAGCCTTTTACTACTTATCCAATGAGTTAGAAGATGTCTTAGTTGCTGCTTCTGAGGAAGTCGTTGCCAACTTTTTCCAGCGTTTGCTTGAGCGAGTGCGAAAGGCAGATTATTACCGTCAAATTTATCGCTTGTTGGGTAATGATGGAGGAATCGAGCAACAGCTAAAAGAGCTACAAGTACAGGTAGTTCATGCATTAGTGAATGAAGCGCAAACGGAATGCGATCGCTACGTGCGAGAACGTCCTGATTTTTACACCGAAGGCACCAGTGCTATATGGCAATTGCGGCAAACCTTACAGCAAACCTGCCGCAGCTACGACTACGAAAGCATGAAGGAAGCCGAACCCGCTATCCGACAACTGCTAAAACTAGATTTCGATCCGAAAATTTCCCATACCGTTAATCGTACCTTCCGCGCCACCATCAACACAACTCTCAATAAACATCTCACACCTAGAGCGGAAAAACAGGCTGCGGAAATCCTACAACTATACGATCGCGCCCGTACTTATCTCGGACAAACGTTGGATAAAGAAGCTGAGGAGAAAATCAAGCAAAACCTACGGCGACAAAGTGAGGTGGAAAGCAAAATTCAAACCTACAGCAAAGCGGTTGAAAGCATCAACAGTTGCTTAGAAGCAATGCAGTTAGATCATCATCACCAGTTGCCAACAATTGGGAAATCTGATTTCAACTTGATTCTTCCTATCCCAGAAGTTGTTGGTATCAGCAACGGGATTGTTGATGTTGTTGCAACGATATCAGAAGCCTAAGAGGATGTCTGAAAAGTTTGTGGAGGGTATATTTTGTCATTCTGAGCGTAACGAAGTGGAGCGAAGAATCCCAATTTTCCATTGTGGTTTGAGATGCTTCACTACGCTGTCGCTCCGTTCAGCATGACATTTTTGACTTCTCAGACATCCTCTAAGGAGTAAACTTGCGGCTATAGGAAGGAAGCACGCCTATGCGGGTTGTAAATGTTCTTCACCTGCGTAGGTACGCTTCACCTGTGTAACCGCGACTTCAGTTGTCGAGATTACTTGAAGACAGTTAGTTTGACTAAGGATGAATCATGAGCAATAACTTTAAACCTCTAGACGTTACCTCTGAACATAAGGACACTGTTGTGTCCTTTTCTTCTTCGATGTTTAAAGCTAGTGATTTTTTTACAGTAGTAAAGGAGTCATTAAAAAAGAAAGGATTAGATGAACTTAGAATTAGATTGGATCAAAAAGGAGGAATCCCCGGTGATTGCAACGGTTGGTATGTTCAGGGTGTAAGTTCTGAGTTACTGCAACCTGGAACGCAAGGATGGATAAAAGGCAAACTGAGAATCAATATAAGCCTAGAATTTTGTCCTAATGAGCCAGAGATTAGTGAACCAGAAGCCCGGTTCGATGATGTTCGCTAAATGATTCTCGAAGGCATTCAAAAACTGCGATTAAACTCGCAGCTATGCGAACAAAATTAGCCTGCACTGACTAAAAGCTTGTCCTTGATAATTGACGTAACACTTGCTATAAGAGGTTAAAATGCACAGTGAATTTGAATCGATAAGTAAAGATGAAATCGTGTCTATTGAACATCAACCCATAGGTCAGGAGTTGGGATTACACAGCAACAACTTCAGTTCAATACAGTTAAAAATGGAAGATTTTTTAGAAGCAATAAAAAGGAAAGTGAACTTACCCGATCAAAGGAAAAAGGATTTGTTTAATGATGGTATAGATTGTCAAGTTTTAAAATTTCGTTCTGAAAGTTGGCAAAAAGGAAAAATCAAAATCAGAGTCATTGTGGAGTTCTGCCCTGATGAACCAGAGATTAGTGAACCAGAAGCCCGGTTCGATGATGTTCGATGAATGATTCTCGAAGGCGAGATCCCCGACTTCTATAACGGGGATCTAAAATGCTAATTTAATCAGTTGCCAAAAAATAGAAAACAGCACCTCAACATGGAAAATAATTTTGAATCCTTGGATGGTGACAACGATGTCATCTCGGTTTGCCAGGACGGACGCATTTTCATCGATAACTGCACTTTTAAGAAGATTGAATTGCTCAAAAACCTTACAGGAGTAATAAGAAATTATGAAAATAACTATTCAGGTAACAGGGGACAATGGGCAGAAAAAAAACTGGACTGGTTCTCTGAAGGTATAGATTGTGAAGTTATCAGAGCTGATGGCAAAGGATGGCAAACAGGAAAAGTGAGAATTACTTTAGAGTTTGCTCCTGATGAACCTGAATCTCCGCTTGATGACATTCGCCGTAAGATTAGCGAGGAGAATCAGCAAAGCGACTCTTAAATCAAACTACAGCAGTCGCAGCACGTTGCTATAAGGTAGCGATAATTTATGAACAAAACTCCTCGCATTCCCATTCCCCCCGAAGTGAGAAACTATGTTTTTGAACGCGATCTCTACCAATGCCAAAGCTGTCGCAAAACTAACCTAGAAGCAGAACTGACCATCGACCATATCATTCCCCTCGCCCGTGGTGGACAAAACGACATCAGTAATTTACAAACCCTCTGCCGTCAATGCAACCAAAAGAAAACTCATCATCTCGATCCACGCTTCCGGCGTCACTTCAGTAGTTGATCGAGTGTAAAGAGGGAACTGTTATCAGCCAATCTCAAAACTTGTAAGTTGCTGGGGTTCGCCCGTGAGTAAAATCTCAAGGAAAACACCAGTAAATTTTTTATGTCTATTAGTTCTACTGTTACTGTCACTGTCCCCGCTACAACTGCCAATATCGGGCCAGGGTTTGACTGTATTGGGGCAGCATTAACGCTATACAACCAGTTCAAGTTCACTTCTCTCGATAGCTCTTCCTCTGCTGGACTAATCATTGAGGTAGTTGGGACTGAGGCGCATTTAGTTAAAACGGATGAGACGAATCTTGTCTACAAAGCGTTTGCAAAGTTCTACGAACATCTGCGCCAAACTCCACCGCCAGTGCAAATCGAGATTAGCTTAGGAGTGCCACTAGCACGAGGGTTGGGCAGTTCGGCAACGGCAATAGTAGGCGGGTTAGTCGCCGCTAATCAACTAGCCGGGGCACCCCTCGATCGCTCAGAAGTGATGAAAATGGCGATCGCCATCGAAGGACATCCAGATAACGTTGTCCCCGCTCTGATTGGTGGCTGTCAGCTAGCCGCATCAGGTGGAGATGTTCTCAAAGCTTGGGAAATCTGCGACATTCCCTGGCACAGTAATATTGTCCCTATCATTGCCATTCCTAATTTTGAACTGTCCACCCAAGCCGCACGCCGCGTCTTACCCAACGACATCAGCCGCGCCGACGCTATTTTCAACATTGCTCACTTAGGCTTACTCCTGCGGGGACTGGAAACGGGACGGGGTGACTGGTTGCGAACGGCTTTGCAAGATCGTTTGCATCAACCCTATCGCCAAGCCTTAATTCCCGGTTATGACGCCGTCAACGCGGCAGCATTAAAGGCTGGGGCATACGGGATGGCGATCAGTGGAGCCGGCCCCACCCTCATCGCCTTGGTTGATAGTCCAGGGGCAGAAGCCGTAGCAACGGCAATGGTAAACGCTTGGAAAGCAGAGGGCATTTTAGCCGAAGCGCGATCGCTTTCTCTCGACACCGAAGGCGCAAAGATGAAGGATGAAGGGTGAAGTATGAAGTATGAAGTATGAAGGGTGAAGGATGAAGTATGAAGTATGAAGGGTGAAGGATGAAGTATGAAGGATGAAAGGGGTTATTGGTTCTCTTCCTCTCCCCTGCTCCCCCGCTCCCCCGCTCCCCCGCACCCCTGCTCCTCTGCTCCCCTGCACCCCCACTCCCCCGCTCCCCCGCACCCCTGCTCCCCTGCTCCCCTGCTCCCCCGCTCCCCCGCTCCCCCGCACCCCTACTCAGCACTCAGGACTCAGGACTCAGGACTCAGGACTACTACCCAGATTAACGAGGAAGAAATTGTGAACCAAAACCCGGCAGAGAGGGAGGCTTTTCTCGCTCAGATTGAGGCATTACGCGCCGAACGTGCGGCATTGATTAGTGACAATGCTGTCACTCCAGAGGATGATTCTCCAGAGGCGATCGCCCAAGCCTACCGCGAGCAAGCTCGACAATCGGCCCAACTCTTTGCTGAAATCAAAGGCATTGATGATGCGATCGCGGCTTTAGAAGCACAACTGCGACAAATAAAAAGCGATCGCCGATCCTTACAAATCAGCACCCGACAACAATCCCTCAAAGAAGAGGTTGAAGAAGGCAGACAACAGGCAAAAATTCACGCTGAACGCATCAACGAACTAGCCTCAGAACTAGCAACCGAAATCAAAGCACTCAAAGAAAGTGCCGATCTCCTCAGTCCCTTATACTGGCAGGTCTATTACAAGCCCTTCATCACAGGCTTTCAAACCATCTCCGTCCCCCATGTCCGCTCAGATGGCGACGTTTGGACAATCGTCAATCGCGTTGTCTAATCTCCTAATCCAAACTACTCATTTAGATGGTTGCAAATGCGACCATCTTTTTTTGACTATCTTCTTAACAAAAGTTAATATCCTTGCTACACTGGCGAAGGCTACGAAAAATAAGTATTTATGCTCAGTAATTTTGAAGATTTGATGTCTTTGCTTCCAGCCTTTTCTCAAATCTTCATAGAACTTAATATAATGTCATCGTAGCCAGTAGGCATTTATTCTTAGTAATGATTAGCACTCAATTCCCTTGGTTGACCACCATCATTCTGTTACCGCTAGTCGCTGCTCTTGCCATCCCCCTCATCCCAGATCGGCAAGGTACAACAGTGCGTTGGTATGCTCTTGCCGTTGGGCTGGTAGATTTTGCTCTCACAATCTATACATTCTGGACTCACTACGACTTACAAAACTCATCCTTCCAACTTGTTGAAACTTACCCCTGGATTCCCCAACTAAAACTGAACTGGGCATTAGGTGTCGATGGTTTATCGATGCCGTTGATTGTCTTAACTGCCTTAGTGACAACCTTGGGAATCCTCGCCGCTTGGAAGGTCGAGCGCAAGCCACGCTTGTTTTATGCCCTGATGTTGGTGATGTACAGCGCCCAGATTGGCGTCTTTGCCGCTCAGGATTTACTTTTATTCTTCTTAATGTGGGAACTAGAATTAGTTCCGGTTTACCTGTTAATTTCCATTTGGGGCGGACAAAAGCGTCTCTACGCCGCCACCAAGTTTATTCTCTACACTGCCCTCGGCTCGATATTTATCCTCGTGGCTGGCTTGGCAATGGCATTCTATGGGGATACCGTCACCTTCAACATGACGGAACTAGGGCAAAAGCACTACCCCATTGCCTTTGAACTCCTCGCTTATGCGGGCTTCCTGATTGCCTACGGTGTCAAACTGCCAATTTTCCCGTTACACACCTGGCTACCAGATGCTCATAGCGAAGCTTCTGCCCCCGTTTCAATGATTTTGGCAGGCGTACTGCTAAAAATGGGCGGTTACGGGCTAATTCGCATGAATATCGAAATGTTGCCCAGCGCTCACATCTACTTCGCTCCCGTGCTGGCAATTCTCGGTGTCGTCAACATCGTTTACGGTGCCTTTGCCGCCTTTGCTCAAACCAACCTCAAGCGGCGACTGGCTTACTCCTCCATTTCCCACATGGGATTTGTCCTAGTAGGGATTGCTTCCTTTACCGAATTGGGGATTAACGGTGCTGTCCTCCAGATGATTTCTCACGGATTGATTGCTGGGGCGATGTTTTTCCTCTCCGGTGTCACCTACGAACGCACCCATACTTTGGTGATGGAAAAGATGGGAGGTATGGCGAAGGAAATGCCTACGGTGTTTGCGTTGTTCACAGCCGGTTCGATGGCTTCCCTTGCTCTACCAGGGATGAGTGGTTTTGTGGGTGAGTTGACTGTATTTTTGGGAATTACTACTAGCGATGCCTATAGTTCTGCCTTCAAGGCGGTGGTTATATTCCTAGCTGCAGTTGGGTTGATTCTCACTCCTATTTACTTGCTCTCAATGCTGCGCCAGATTTTCTACGGACAAAACAATTCTGGGCTAATCATTGAGAAATACTTAGGAGATGCCAAACCTCGTGAGGTCTTCATTACCGCTTGCTTGTTACTTCCGGTAATCGGGATTGGGTTGTATCCCAAAGTGGCAACGCAAACTTATGATATCAAAACGGTAGAAGTTGCCAGTCATGTTCGAGAGATGTTGCCTGTTGTGGCGACCTCACGCGGTTCTTTCAGAACGGCGTCGCTGATGCGTACCGACTCTCGTCCCTTGGCTGCGCCCTCAATTGCTAGTGCTGAGACACCCCAATGGCTAACGGCGATGAAGTAAATTCCTACTTCAATTACCAAGGTTGGCAATTTTGATAGGGGCGTAGCGATACGTCCCTAAGTTTTTTTAGGGCTATAAATGTCACTTTAGTAGATCAATCCATTGCCCTCACTCGCACCCCAGCCCTTCGCCCAATGGGAAAAGGGGTTAGGGGATGAGGGAAAACAAAGGTGACAGGCTCCCTCTCAACTTGTCTGCCGCAGAGGAATCTCGATGGCAAACTCTGTTCCTTGTCCTGGTGCTGAAATGCACTGCAACTGCCCTCCATGTTTCTCCGTGACAATCTGGTAGCTAATCGGTAGCCCCAAGCCCGTTCCTTTACCCACAGGTTTTGTCGTAAAGAATAGATCGAAGATCCGGTGCTGCAATGATGCGGCTATTCCAGGGCCATTGTCAGCGATGCGAATTGTCACTTGCGAGTCGCTTTTAGCTTCAGTACGAATCCAGATTGTAGGAATTGGCGATCGCGATATCTTGTGATCGAGTGTGGAGATGTTCTGATAGCCAAAAGAACCTTCTCTTATCTCCCTGTTTTCCTCTCCCCCCATCTGCCCATCAGATGCCGCCGATCCTCCAACTTCCTCTTCTAGCGCCTCAATCGCATTAGTCAAAATATTCATAAACACCTGGTTAAGTTGTCCCGCATAACACTCAACTTGAGGTAAATTGCCATATTCTTTGATGACTTTGATTTCCGGGCGATTTTCCTGCTCCCTCAGCCGCCTGTCTAAAATCATCAGAGTGTTGTCAATGCCTTCATGAATATCTACAGACTTGATCTCTGCCTCATCAAGACGAGAGAAGTTCCGTAGAGAGTTCACAACATCACTAATGCGATCGGCTCCTGAGCGCATTGAATTCAATAACTTTGGCAAGTCTTCACTAAGAAAATCTAGCTCACTGTTCTCTAGAGCTTGTTGAATATCTGGCGCAGGTTGGGGATAGTGCTGGGCATAGAGTCGCAGCAGGTAAAGTAAATCCTGGAAATACTGATGAGCGTGATCGATATTTCCGTGGATGAAACTAACGGGATTGTTGATTTCGTGAGCAATTCCTGTGACGAGTTGACCTAAACTCGACATCTTTTCACTTTGAATCAATTGAGTTTGTGCTTGTTGGAGTTCGCGCAGAGTCTGCTCTAATTGCTGCGCTTTTTGTCTTAGTTGTTGAGATTTGTATTCTAATTCAGCATTAGCCTGGGCAAGACGCTCTCTGTCTTTTGCCCGTTCAATTCGCACTCCCAGGATGCGGCAAGCCGCAAGGATCAAATCTTGTTGAGGAGACTCCTTCACAGACTTTAATCGCGACTCTAGGGTGAGGACACCAATCACCGTACCATCAGGTGTTGAAATTGGAAAAATCCCTAGCCGCTTAATTGATGGATGACGAAAGGCGGCTATAGCTTGCGGATGATTGGCATAATCCTCAACAAATACCGGGCAACCCGTTTCTACCACTTGCCACAGTAGTCCTTCACCATAGGGGATGCCCTGTCGCAGAAGTACCTCCATTTCGGCAACAGCAGGTTCACCATAAGTAGCGATAAACTTACCAGATATCTGATTAGTCAGAGTACAAGCTTGACGCTGTTCTGCAATTCCATAAATTATCTTGATATCCCCAAAGGCACAGTTTGTAGTTTGCACGAGATAGGCGAGAGCAAACTGAGCAATCTCGCGTAAATCAGTAGAGGATTGTAAGTACTCGGTTAAACCGAGCAAAAATGACAAACGCTCGACTTCCACATTCACCTGTTGCTGACTAGTGATATCGACAAGCAAGCCATTCCAGAAAACATTGCCATTCGTTTGGGAAGTGGGTTGAGCATCCCACCGAATCCATTTCATTTTTCCAGACGGTAAGATGCAACGCCCTACCCACTGCCAAGGCTGCAACATCTCTGCCGAGGCGGAGATAGAGTCGAAGAAGTCTTGTCGGTCATCGGGATGAAGGAGGGAGACAAGAACTGTAGTGTCTAACTCTCCGTGGGCTGAGGACAATTCAAAAAATTCCCGGTAACTGAAACTGAGGAAGATAAAATTGACCGAACCATCCTGACGCCGCAAGAATTGATAAATGAGTCCCGGTACATTGACTAAGAATTTCTGAGCTAATGTCTCATTTTCAGACATGGCAGATTATTGACAGTAACTGGCTGGGCTTTGACTACAGGGAGAAAGGGAATAAAAGTTGTAAGCAGCCTTGACGTTGCTTAACTAAACAACTGAGCGACTATAGTGGTTTGAATAGATAATAAATAAATGTAATAAAAGATGTAGCTCTATAACGAAACTAATATATTTTTTACACCTTCTTAATTGTGTTGATTTATTTTTACCTCTATCTTGAGGGCGATTATTTAGAGCTGAACAGCATTGAAAATAGAATTTTCAGGGTATTTACTGTTGAGCTTATCCCTTCCTTAACCTATAAGTTGAGAGCGATTCCCTCTTGGTTAAGTTTTGCCTGTTTCTTGCAGGAACGTCAACCCTAGTTTTACTGAGAGAGCACTACCTCTCAAGATGTAGAGCGAATTCGCAGGATTTTCATATTTGTGTGTTAGCAGCAATTACTATCACCATACAGATGCCAAAACTATTCTAGAAACAGACCCAGAGGGAGAGCGGTAAGCTAATTGCTACTAGAAAGAAAAAACTGTGTGATACCGCCTTTTATAATTAATTGTTAAAGCTCAGCGGCTCAATTTAAATTTATTACCCTTACATCTTACTTTTATGGATTCAGAAGCTAAAGTAATAAAAGTACTGCCTCCTCGTTCAACCTGCTTAGCAAAAATTACTCGTGAACATAGTTAACACAGCATTTGGGCGCTGCACTCGTTGTCAAGCCCTTCCTAGCAAAATCGAGGGTAGGGGAAAACTATATTTATGGTTCCCCGTCAAGCATATTTTGAGCAAAGTCGTTTCAATTTTGGGGCAAGCTCAACTTGACTACCAGGTGCTAGAAGACGAACGTTGCTTAAAGGTGGCTTTGAGCCAAGATAATTTGGAAGGTCTTGGCAAGCTGTTAGTTGCCAGACTCACCGAAAAAGAGTTGAAAGAAACCAAAGCCTTGTGGATGCCTAGTGAAACCGAACCACAGTTTTACGATTTCTCACGGGTGGTTTCACTGCACAACTTTATTCACCTTAGTGAGTCAGAATGGTTGATCGATTTACTGGCATCGGAGCGTTTGACCAGTTATTTTCAGCCGATTGTGTATGCTAACGATCCCAGCCGAATCTTTGCTCAGGAGGCGCTGCTCCGAGGCTTTGACGAACACAATCGGCTAATTTCTCCGAGTAAAATATTCACGCAAGCGGCAAATGCGGGTCTTTTGTTTCAGCTTGATGTCTTGGCAAGATCAAGTGCCATCCGCCAAGCCAGCCAACACCGCATAAAAGAGCATCTGTTTATTAACTTCTCGCCCAGTGCTGTTTACGATCCCACTACCTGCCTACGCATGACGGTACAGGCAGTTGATGAAGCAGGTATTCCTCATAATAAGGTTGTTTTTGAGGTAACAGAGTCAGAACAGCCTCCAGATATTCGCCATCTGACTAATATTCTGCGGTTTTATCAGGATGCAGGATTTCTGGTGGCTCTAGATGATTTTGGGACGGGGTATTCTAATTTAAATCTGATTCACCAGCTACGTCCTGACTTTATTAAGCTGGACATGCAACTGATTCGCAATGTCCATCAAGACCCGTACAAGGCGCTGATTACGGAGAAATTGTTAGAAATCACCGATCAGTTGGGCATTCGCACGGTTGCGGAAGGAGTTGAGTCGGTGGAGGAGTTTGATTGGGTACGGGAACGGGGAGCCACGTTTGTGCAGGGTTATTTGATTGCTAAACCGACGACGCCACCGCTAAACATGACTGGCTACTGTGAGCTGGAATCGATGTCTGTATCCGCTTAGAAATGCCCGCCGACCGATCAGCCCCTCAACTCGACGGAGGGAAGTCGCGGCTATTGCGTTTACAGCCCGTGTAAGCGGGCTGTAAAGCTCATGCAGTTAGCACTAGATGAAAGGCTGTCTGATCTAAGGAGGGATTGAGCGGGTTAATTTTCAGGAGTGATGGGAGTAAAAGGTATAGGGCTGGGGACGGCTGGAGATGAACCGGGAGGGGCGGCACTAGGAAACAACCGACGTGGCAAACTCTCAGCTGCAATGCAAGTGTCCATTGCTCTTGGGGGAGAAAAATCAACTTCGCGGCTTAAGCCAATAACACATTCGGAAAAGCGAGCCGGGAGAAGGCTGCGGCGACAGTAATTGAGTACAGCGATCGCCTCTGAGGGTTCAAGGGTTCTGTTGATGTTGTACACGCAGGTGCCTAGTTCCACAGGGCGTCTCACCTGGCTACAAGCCACCAGCGCCTCCGGAGCCAGTGTGGCTGTCAGCACGCTGATTCTCGTCACGCAGCGAGACAAGTCTTGAGGATTTAGGGCATCGGCACAAGCATTTGCGGCTATTTCTGGGGCAATCTGCGCCAAGCGCACTAATTCAGAAGCGCAGCGTTGAAATGAATTAGCGGCATGAGCTGCACCACTGGGAATAGCAAGGGTGAGTAGACCTGTTTGCAGGGAAGCGATCGCCCCCCAACTGACTGCGCCAGCGATCGCTGACGAAGGAAAGGAATGAGCAAGAGTAGGCTTCTGACGACAAGCGCTTTGCCTGGGCATAATAACTTCTACACAACGATTTTTATAGCTATCCTACAACTACACCGACTGAGATGTTAACTAATACGTTGATAGGGGCGCACCGTTACGCGCCCCCCTATCAGGTGTTAACTTGCTTAACTTTAACCACCTGCTGATTTAGTACTCAGGGACGGAGGGATCGATTTGCTGACTCCACGCGGCAATTCCCCCTTTGACATTGGTGCCTTCAATGCCTGCTTCTTTGAGGATTCCCAGTGCTTTCGCGGAGCGTCCTCCCATCTTGCAGTGGGCAATCAAACGATGACCGTTACCGTTGAGGAGGGATTTCACTTTCTCAATTCCTGTACCGTTCTCAATGTCGGGTAAGGGTACGAGAACTGAGCCGGGAATTTTGGCAATCTCGTACTCGTTGGGATTGCGAACATCCAGCAAGACAACATCCTTGGCACCACTATCAAACAGTTGCTTGAGTTCCTGTACCGTCATTTCTGGCATTTCCATTTGTCGTTTTGCCTCTTCTTCCTTGGCTTGCGTGACTCCACAGAAAAACTCGTAATCGATCAGTTCTTCAATGACTGGACGCTCTGGGTTCGGGCGCAGCTTCAGTTCCCGGAACTTCATTTCTAGGGCGTTGTATAGTAGCAGTCGCCCACTGAGGGTATTACCCTGACCGAGGATAATTTTGATAGTTTCCGTTGCTTGGATTGTGCCAACAATCCCACATAGCACGCCGAGAACGCCGCCTTCAGCGCAGGAAGGAACCATTCCGGGGGGTGGGGGTTCCGGATAGAGGTCGCGGTAATTAGGCCCTTCTTGGTAGTTGAAGACTGTTGCTTGACCTTCAAAACGGAAGATGGAGCCGTAGACGTTCGGCTTGTCCAGCAAGACGCAGGCATCATTAACCAAATACCTTGTGGGGAAGTTATCGGTACCATCCACCACAATGTCGTAAGGCTTGATGATTTCCAGAGCGTTCTCGGAACTCAGGCGGGTTTCGTAGAGGTCAACCTGACAGTAAGGGTTGATTTCGAGAATCCGATTTTTAGCTGACTCAATTTTCGGTTTGCCTACCCAGGAAGTACCGTGGATAACTTGGCGTTGCAAATTGGAACTATCGACAATATCAAAATCGACAATCCCGATTCGTCCAATTCCCGCCGCTGCGAGGTAGAGCAACAGGGGCGAACCGAGTCCACCAGTACCAATACACAGGACACTGGCAGCTTTGAGACGTTTTTGTCCTTCCAGTCCGACTTCCGGCAAAATTAGGTGTCGGGAGTAACGTTCGTATTCTTCTTTGTTTAACTGGACTTCGTCCAGATTCGGGTTGAGCATATTACAAGTAGTGGGGAAGAGCGAATTAAGATCCTACCCAAAAACCAGATTAATTGTGCCTGGTTAGTTTGTTTTTAAAGTAAGTTCTTAGTTTTAGGTAGAGGTAACTATCGTCATCTTTTCTGGCTGGAACTGATGATCATCATCAAGACTCCAGTTTTTCAAGTCACGCGCGGTTCCGTTTTGAACAGAGACAATGATATAGGAATACTGGAACCAAGCGATCGCCCGGTCAAATTCCGAAGGAACAGCAGGGTGATCTGGGTGAGAGTGATAGATACCAATGATATCAAGTTGGCGATCGCGTGCATCTTTTTGCACGTTGAGCAATGTTCGCGGCGCAATGGAAAATCGTTCCCGCTTGGTAGAACTCAACTGAGCTGAACCCGGAATATCCTTAAAGGCTGCCGCCGCTTCCTCATCCCAGCTATTTTCCGTGGGTAAGACTTCAAAAAGAGTTTTGACATTACCTTGCAATTTTCCCAACAAGATGCCGCAGCACTCATTAGGATAGGTACTTTCGGCGTGGGTGCGAATATTTTGGAGATGACTTTCCCGGATCGTTAAAACCATAGAGGTATCGCATCACATTGAGAGACCGCCCCAACTATAGATTAGGGTTGAACTTTTTGATAAAAGCAGTCAACGTTCCCTTAACTTCGTCATCGTCGTCGGGTGCTTTTTCCACTCTGGGACTTGTCTAAAATCTGTCTGGCTTACCTCAATGTGCTGTTGTTACTCCTAAATACAGTTCTCCCACTTTCGGGTCATTAAGTAAATCTTGACCGGGCCCTTCAACGCGATCGCGTCCGGTATCCAAGACATACCCACGATCCGCCATTGCTAAGGCTTTTCGAGCATTTTGCTCAACCAAAACAATTGCTGTCCCTGTTTCGTTAATCGCTTTAATCTGCTCAAGCACACTATTAACCAACAAAGGAGACAATGCCGCTGAAGGTTCGTCTAACAACAACAAACTCGGTTCCAGCATTAACGTCTTCCCCATCGCCAGCATCTGCCGTTCCCCACCGGAGAGGGTTCCCGCCCGCTGACGCCGCCGATCCGCCAGTCTAGGAAACATGGTGAAAATTTTCTTCTTCAGCGGTTGCCAGGAATCGGTGCGAATAAACGCCCCCATCTCCAAATTTTCTTCCACCGTTAGAGAGGGAAAGACATTGGCAATTTGCGGCACGTAGGACATCCCCCGCCTCACAATCTGATCGGACTTGAGAGGGGTGATGTCTTCGCCTTTAAAGGTAATTTTGCCGCGATTGGGCGTTAATAACCCAAAAATGGTTTTGGCGAGGGTCGATTTCCCCGCCCCATTGGGACCAATGACGGCAACTAACTCTCCTGGAGCAATCCGGAAATTGACTCCTTGCAAGATATTCAAGTCTTTGACATATCCTGCATAAACATCTTCTACCTCAAGTAAAGGAGCAGAATTATTAGTCATTGCTGATTTAGTTACGGGTCATTGGTCGGAGGAAAATTGTTTGTTGTCCAGGGTTAACACCACGTACAACAAACAATGGACAAATCTTACGGTGTCTTTTGCAGATCGGGTCGTTCTTCAGGAACAATTGCGCCTTCAACGGGGCATACCTGTAGGCAAATACCGCAATCAATGCAGGTAGCAAAGTCAATCCAGTACCAGTCAGTTCCCTTGGTATTTTTACCGGGCCCTTCATGGATACAAGCTACGGGACAGGCATCGACGCAATCAGCGACGCCTTCACAAGTATCAGTAATGATTGTGTGTGGCACAGTGTTCTCTCTCTTCTAGCTCTTCATCTAGCCTACCAACATGACGATGAGTTCACGCCGTCAGCGTCTCAATTCTAGGGGTGCCCTCGGCGTTAACCCAGGCGATGCGAATGATGTGGTGGCGACGGGCGTATTCTCGAACATCTTGGGGAGAACGCTTGCCCAAATCCATTTCTACTCGCACCAAATGTACTGAATCTCTCAGTTTCTGGGCATAGGTAAAGGCGGCGGCTTCTGCCTGGGGGGTTTCCGGCACCACTAACCAGTCACTAGCTGGGGTTTGGCAAGGTAATTGGGCACTGGAGAGGAGGATGTAATGGAGGTCTTCAATATTGAAACTAAAGCCAATACCAGGGTAGGAGGTTCCCTGAGGGTGGTACAAACCGAGCAATTGGTCATAGCGTCCTCCTTGCCCCAGCACTCGCAGTCCCGCATCCGTGCCACCAATTGCTTCAAATACAATGCCTGTGTAGTAGTCAAAGGTTTGAATCAAGCTGAGGTCGAGAATCAGTGGTAAGGGCGTGGGAGATGTCTCCTCAAGCAGTGCCATTAAGGATTTTAGGTTATCGACACTATGGTGTTGGGATGGCTCTAAGTCTAGACTGGCAAGTTTTTGCAGCACATCCGCCGGACGTCCCCGCAGGTCAAATAGTAGGGTTGCCCGTTCTTTGAGTTCTGGGGAAAGGGGTAGGGTTTCGATGGCGATCCGGTCAAGGTGGGCGATCGCCTGACGAACTTGAGGGCGTAACGAGTCTGGAAAGGGTGAAAAGAGCGATCGCGTCAACCCCGCTTCTCCCACAACCAGATGCCACTGATTGATCCCCAACTGCTGCAAGCAATCTGCCAGCAATAACAACATCTCTGCATCTGCCAACACGCCGTCAGCTCCCAAGAGTTCAATCCCTGCTTGGTAAAACTCTAGCTGCCGCCCATGATGCCCTACAGAGGGGCGGCGGAAGACGTTGGCATTATAGTAAAGGCGTTGGGGTAAGGAAAGCATCGTTTTGCCTGTTCCGCTTGCCATGCGGCTGACGACAGCACGGGCAATCGAGGCAGTGAGTTCCGGGCGCAGCCCCAAGGTTCTCTCTTCGGCTTCTTGAAGCTGAATCACAGTTGAGCGCTCAATTGCGCCCCCTGCCATTAAGGTATCTAACCACTCCAGCGTGGAAGTGATAATTCGGTGATATCCCCAGCGGTGAAATACCTGCTGCAAGCGCTCTTCAATCCAGTGCTTTTGGGCAACATCAAGGGGCAGCAGATCCCTAGCACCTGCTGGTGGTTGGTGAATCATGGGTTAGTTGGTGGTCAGTTGTTAACGGTTTAAGGTTCGTAGTTTAAGGTTTATTGACTATTAGCCAGCTAGCCGACTAGTCATTAGCCCTAACTACTAACCCTACTTCACGTCCTGTAGCAATCTATTTCTTCTTACCACCAAATAGACCGCCCAAGAATCCGCCCGACTTCCCAGCCGACTTGTTATCACTGGAGGTTGTCTTACTATCTGAATTGCCTCCTTTGCCATCTGCGCTTGTCTTACCTCCAGTTTTTTGTGCCAGCTTATCTAGGTACTGCTTACCCTTCATTGCCATTTCATCGTTGGGGTTCAACTGCAAGGCTTTTTGGAGGTGAACTTTCGCCATTGTTGTCTGGTTTTGCTTCAAGTAAGCGACCCCTAGTAAGCTATGGCAGCGCCCATGATTTGGCTCAAAGCTGAGGGCTTCGCGTAACTCCAAGGTCGCTTTGGCAAAGTTACCTTTCGCCATATACCCTTCCGCCCGCCGGAAGTAGGAATCGACGCGGGAGCTTTGAGCCTCTGGCTGTGGCTTCATCCCAGCACTTGGGGGAGTGCCCGCCGCCGTATTAACACCAGCACCAGCACCAGCACCAGTAGCTGTCTGTGCCCCTGTCGCGGTGGTAGAGCTTCCCGTTCCTGTCGAGTGGGAGAGCGGTTTTTTCGCCGTGCCAGTTCCTTCGCTCTTCCCTCCCTTCTGCATCAGGTAGACCATATTAAGTTCGCTAATTTCTGCGATCGCTTCTAAGACTTTATCTAGTGATTCGTACTGTCCAGAGGCGAGATTTTGAATTGAACTTTTATAAGTGTGGTCTAAATTTGCTCCGGCTTGGTTTAACTGCTTGGCAACTTCACTGGAAAAGGAAACTTTCGCGGATTCTCCCGCCAAGCGTTTGCCGATGCGATTCAACATCACCGCATATTCACGACTTCCCGTTGATAGTTCTTCGTAAGCCGGGTTAACGAGTTTTGATAAAAGTTCACTGGCTTGTTTTTTCTCGGCTTCACTGGCTGCTTTACAACTATCAGGATGCAAGCGACGGGCAATTTTCAGATATCGCTTGCGGACTTCCTTGACATCTGCATCAACGGGAATCCCTAAAATGGCGTGGTAGTCGCTGAAATCATACTTAAAAAGTCCACGATCGATTTGAAAAGACATAGTGCCGCCCAGTATCCGTGCCAAATGAATTGCTTCTAGTATGTCTTACATTTTGCGATAACTAGTAAATCCTTGGCATCCGCAGGTTTATCTAAAATTCACTGTATTTAAAACAACAGTTTAAATTTAACCAACAACCTGATCCCAGCTAGACATGGGCGGCACTTGTAAAAGTTCGCGGCTCAAGTTGCTATGGAGCGCACCGTTTGTTGCCAAAATTCTCCCTGACTCAAGCACAAAGGCGCTGTCATCGTAGGCTGTTACTTTGCCTCCCGCTTCTTCCACCAGCACCACCCCAGCCGCCACATCCCAAGGCGAAAGTCCCCGTTCCCAGTAGCCATCCAACCGCCCACAGGCAACATCTGCTAAATCCAGAGACGCTGAACCACTGCGGCGTACGCCCTGGGTCAGATGGGTTAAGTAACAAAACTCAGCGTAGTTATTGTCTCTCGTTTCATGTCGGTCGTAGGCAAAACCCGTCACCAACAAACTTCGACTCAGTTCTGCCGTCTGAGAAACGTGAATGGGTTGGCGATTTCGCGTTGCCCCTAGTCCTTTGGCTGCACGAAATAACTCATCTCGAAAGGGATTGTAAATTGCTCCTACCTGGGGCGTTCCTGCAATAATTAGCCCCACAGAAACAGCAGCCATTGGATACTGATGGGCATAGTTAGTGGTGCCATCAAGGGGGTCAATTGCCCAAAGGTACTGATCAGAGCGATCGCCTAGTTGCCCCGATTCTTCAGCTAAAATAGCGTGTTCTGGTACATGCCGTCGTAGCATCGCCAAAATTGTCGCTTCCGCCTGCTTATCTGCGATGGTTACTAAATCTCCCGGACGCCCTTTTTCTTCCACTGCATCCAACTTCCCCCAATACTCCCGCAAAACCGCCCCGGCTGCCATTGCTGCTTCAGTAGCGATATCCAGGAAGATTTGTAATTCATTGGGGTTTGTCATTTGTCCGTTGTTATACAGTTGGTGAGTAGTGGCCGTGAAGATTTGTCCGCTATCGGCGCTCAGTTAGTTTATATTCATTGCTCATCCCCCATCCGCCATCAAGGATTTTGCTGACGAAACTCGGAGGGAGTCAAGCGCATGGGTTCTAAGGGGTTCCACAGACCTTTTCCGAGGATGCGGGCTTTTTCTTCGGCGCGGACAATACGACGATCGTACTTGCTGTTATACAGTCGCGATCGCTTTTCTTCCACAGCCATGTTTTCTATCGGCGTGACAGCACTGTAGTCGCTGCGGGGTGCAGCTAAGACATATCCCTCTGCCGCTAACTGTTCATTGATCAATACGCCATCATGCCAAACATAGGCAAGTTGACGACCATACTTGTCTTTGAACAGCGGATCGGTTTGGAGCAACACTGACTGTAAAACGAATTGCTGACCCGAAACCTTGCTAATCATTCTCTCTAGGTGATTTTTAGCCGCTGGGCCCCAAGGCTGCTGCTGTAAATCCGGGGCTTCGATGCTCAGTAGCCGTACCTGTTGGATTAAAGGCGGTTGCTGGCTCGTGTCTACAACTTCTAAGGTTTGCCCACTGAGGACTCGTTGAACTTTCACTACAGTTCCCTTGGGTGCGCCTTGAGGTTGGCAACCCACCAGGAGAAGGCAAACGGAACAAGTCAACAGGAAAACAAAAACAGCAACCGGGCTATTTTTCGCCTTACTCATCGTCCAGGGGTAGCCCAAAGCGAACTTTTCCTTTGGCAAAGTAGCGACCGAACTGAAGTTCGTAAACTTCATCCTCATCCTGCGTCTCTACTTCCAAGTCAGAGCGGGGATAGCTGACACACAGCAAGGCATAGCCTTTTTCGCGAAGCTTGGGAGAAATTCCTATTGCCTCTGGCTGATAGATTTCCCCAGATAGAACGCGTACCGCACAAGTCGTACAAGCTCCATTGCGGCAGGAAAAAGGGAGTTCGACGCCTTGACCTTCCGCTGCTTGTAGGATGTAGCGGTCTTCTGGGACTTGTAAGCTATGCTTAGCCCCGGTCTGGCGGTTGTGAATGCGAATTGTATAGAAACGTGTCATAAGTCCAGTGTACGTCACTCGGTAGTTTTCAGATCCTCAAGCTCAACCTGACTCTGGCTCGGAAGATTTTGAACTTTTTTCCAAAAAAGTTTCCTATTTGACCATTTTTCCCTTATCATTAATAACTGCGACCATGCCTGGAGAGGTGGCCGAGCGGTTGAAGGCGCAGCACTGGAAATGCTGTTTAGGGCAACTTAACGAGGGTTCGAATCCCTCCCTCTCCGTTGACAGATCTAGTGTAAAACGGGTCGGGACTAAACCTAAAATTTAGTCCCGACGCGATGTTAGTGCCTTTAGGATCTGTAGACTAGAGGCACAGTTGCCATCTAGCTATTGCTGAAATTGGGGCAATAAGCACAACTTGGCTTTGACTAATCTGCTGAGTCCGCTGCAAAGCGATCGCTAAAATTTTGGTAATATCTCAGACTACGGCACGAATTTAAGCCGACTTCGCAGGTTGAGGCTTGTTCGTTTGGCGACGCAGGCGCTCAAAGCTGAGGGCTGAAACTCCTAGAGTTACTAGCAACATTCCCAGAATTTGCTGCCCTGTTAAGGCTTCTCCAATAATAATCAATGCTAAGAGGGCGGTCAGTGCTGGGCCCGTTGCTCCTAAAATCGAAGCTCTAGCGGCACCAATGATGCTAATGCCAATGTTGTTGAGGAGATAGCTGACAAGAGTAGTTCCTCCCAAGACTAGACTACTGATAATCAGACCCGGCCATGCCGCTGGCTCGACAGCAAAACGCCAAGAGTCAGGGGCTGGCCCTGCCAAGCAAAGACCTGAAAGAAAAAAGATCAGTAGAAAGTGAATTAAGGTCAGAGGAACTGGATTTAGCTTTTTTGCACAGGCTTGGATTAGAAGTACGTAAAACGCGAAGGCAATACCCGATCCAGCCGCCGCGAAGATACCTGAAAAAGAAAGTAAAGCCCCCCCACTAGTGGGTAGGGAAATTAAAATAACTCCTAGCATCACCAAACAGATAACCACGCTACGGAAGAGAGTGGGGCGATCGCCAAATAATAACCAGGCAAACAGCACCGTCACAATCGGGTAGATGAAGAAAATTGTGATCGCTACTCCGGCTGAAAGCGCTCCTAAGGCAATGTAAATCAGCACTTGAGATAAAAACAGAAAGAAGCCACTGGCGATGACATTGATCACCAGACGTCGGTCTTTGAAGCGGGCAAATTCTCGAATGTCTCGGAACACCGCCGGGTAGAGAATCCTCGCCAGAACTACCATCAGCGGCACTACCACTAGCATCCGTAGCCACAAGATTAATAAGGAATTTCCTAGACCGGGTGCGATAAATCCACCCATAGTAAATTCATTAAAAATCAGCTTAGGCTTGCCGAGAATGATCTTAATTAAAATATTAAAAAACGACAGCGACAGTGAGGCAACTAGAACTAGTAAAAAGCCGAGCTGGGCGTTAGAGAGATTTTTTAACTGAGGCGTCGAACGTGGCAGTGCGGCAGCCGATTCTGGCTCCGGAACGATAGGAACCGGGGGAATTGGTGATGGGGGGGTAGAAGAGCGATCGCCTACAGGATGATGATTATCCGGGGGAACAATTGGCAGTTCCCAATCAGGCTGGGAAGGATGCCCAGACACCGCAGGAGGAGCCGAAGTTGCTTGAGCAATTGGTGTTGGGTCTTTGGAAATTTCGTCTCGCAGTCGATTCACCAGGGCTTCTAAGATTGCCTCTCCCTGCTGTTCCATGCTGTGCATTTGACCTAACTGCTGGGAAAGAGAGCTTTGGTAACTGCTGAGGTCTTGCTGGAGAGTCTTGAAGGTGCTTCTGAGGGTGGAATCGAGAGAGGCAATCAACCGATAGGCATTCTCGTTGTATTCCGTGGCTCCTGCACTACGGGTAAAAGTTGCCCCCCCTGAGCTTTTGGAGGGTGCGGCGGAATTGTCCATTTGTTGCAACCGCTGCGCCAACAAATCTTGTAGTTGGTTTGCCAAAGCCGGAGCCAGTTGCTTAATTAGCTGCTGTTGTTGAGTTAGTTGCTGCTGACGTACCTGTTTGAGCCTGTCAATTTCGTCAATTAAATAAGATTTTTCGTTCTGAAGTCGCTCAACATCTTGAGACAACTGGGCAATGAGATTGTGCTGCAGATTCTCAAGTTCAGCCGTCATCTGGCTCAAGAGAGTTTCTGCTGCTTTTGGATCGCCGGCACCAAAGTTTTCCGGTTGCAAGTCCTTTTGCCCCATTATGCGTTTAACCTCTATCCACTTGGCGTCCAAAGAACCGAGTTAGGAACTTAATCGAGAATTTTGCTGCTGTTCTCAGTATTTTCACAAACTAAGCCCCTCTTTTTATAAAATTTCTCTTAAAGAAATCTGCTTTTTTATTCAGAGAGGTTTTCTAGTTGGCAGTTATTGTCGCTATTGTATGCGAGGTAAAAGCAAGCCGCCAGAGACTTAAGCCCCTCAAGGCGATCAAATGGGGCGCGATCGCATCCTTTATTCATCTCTTGCTCAAGTCGGGAGTAGGGGGAACAAGGCTGAAGGTTGAAGGCTGTAGACCCTTTGAGATGCTTTGCTGATTAGGGCAGATCTCTCGAAAACCAAGCTGAAATTAAGAAATATTGAGGAGTGCCTTTTTATACTCCAGTGCAGTACAGCAGAAGTAAGTGACTCGTTAAAATATCCCATCTCCCGATCAGTCTTAACGATGTAGCCGGAAACGATTTTAAGCTTTGAGGAACAGCCAACGCAAGCCCAGAAAGATTGTCGCCCCAAGACCTCCTGCGGCTGGCAGGGTAACCACCCAGGCAAGGATAATCGATCTGACCGTTTCAAAGCGCACCTTTTGCCAACTTTGAATCAGTCCAATCCCGATGACGCCACCGACAAGAGCGTGGGAGGTAGATACGGGTATCCCCAGTCGCGAAGCGAACAAGATGGTTGTGGCGGTGGCAATCTCGGCGCAGAAGCCGCTGCTGGGTTGGAGGGAGATGATGCCTTCGCCAATGGTGGCAATGACGTTTTTTCCTAAAACAGCTAAACCTGTAACAATGCCAACCCCACCAAGAACCAAAATCCACAGGGGAACATCGATACCAATCAAGGGAACGGTACCTGTACGTAAAATAAAGGCGATCGCGGCTAAGGGAGCGATCGCATTACCAACATCATTGGAGCCGTGAGCGAAGGCAACAAAACAGGCACTGATGACTTGAAAGCGTCCTAATTGCTTCTCAATGGGCGAAGTAAGATTGGGGTTGGAGCTTACCTGACTATTTTCCAGGTTACGCCAGCTCACCATCGTTAAACCAACAGCGGCAAGACCCCCGGTAGCAAGGATCAGGTCGTGGCGAGGGAGCGGTAGTGAGGCAAAAAAGGGAGTATCAAACAGCGTCGGCAGCACAATCACACCAAAGACGCTGATGATGGCAGCACTGAGCCAAGGAATCCATTCGCGCAGTTGCATCAGAGGTTGGGGACGATCGAGAATTCCCCACTTCAGCAGGCTGTAAAAGGCGATCGCCAAGATACCGCTAACCACAGGTGTGACAACCCAAGCCAGGGAAATCATACCGATGTTTTTCCAGTCCACGGCATCAATTCCCATGGCAAGCCAACTGAATCCCGCGATCGCTCCCACAACAGCATGAGAAGAAGCAACAGGCAATCCCTGACTGGTGGCAATCTGTAACCACAACCCACAGGCGAGCAACACCGAAACCATCCCCAATAACAAAAGTTGCGGTGTCTGGGCAAACAACTCCGGGTTGACAACCTCCGTCGCCAGCGTCGAAGAAACCCTCCGACCAAACAGTACCGCCCCTGTAAACTCTAAAGTTCCAGCAATAATTAAGGCTTGCCGCAGCGTCACCGCCTTGGAACCCACAGAGGTTCCCATTGAGTTGGCGACATCATTCGCGCCTAAATTCCAGGCAACATAAAATGCCAAAATTGCTGTCAAACCGAGCTGAATTAGATAAGGTGTAGTCATGGCTTGCTGCGGGACACAATAATCTCCTCCACTGCTGCCCTATGGCAGTTGTAGGAGTGGGAACTGAAACAGACAAAGATAACCTGCTCAATAGCTGGGTGACTCGCCAAAAACTCCTGCACTGTCTTCACCGCAATTCTGGCAGCGCGTTCCGCAGGAAACCCATAGACCCCCGTGCTGATAGCTGGGAAGGCGATGCTACGGATGTTGTACTCCTCTGCTAGTTCCAGGCTGCGACGATAACAACTGGCTAACAACTCATCCTCATGATGAGTTCCATCTTTCCAGACTGGCCCTACTGTATGAATCACCCAATTGGCAGGGAGATTGTACCCTTTGGTAATTTTGGCGTCGCCCGTTTGACAGCCCTTCAACCCCTGGCACTCTTCGAGCAAACCCGAACCTGCTGCCCGATGAATTGCTCCATCAACCCCACCACCACCTAGCAAAGAGGAATTAGCCGCATTCACAACCGCCTCAACTTGTTGCTGAGTAATATCCCCTTCAATAACGGCGATTTTGCTTGTTTTCATAGGAAGCTTTGTGCGATTTGATTTGTTCTAAATCTTTACCATTGAAGCAGAAAGAGGCAGATAAGTTAATAAGAGGTAGTCAATACTTTCTGAGCTTTTTAACTCAAAACTTGCGATTCTCTTCCTAAACTCGACTAGCAAAAGTTTATTATTGATATAAGTTCACCTAAGAACTAACGGATAACCTAACTTCGTTCTTATTCCGTATACCTTAGCTATGACCGACAACTTTTTATCAGATTTGACCTGTGCCGTTCAGTTGCAGCAAGGTTCCCAAAAACACTGGCACAGTTTCGAGGAAATTGTGCAGCGTTTGCACGGGGAAGGCATTTACATTCATCCAGAGCAACTTGCAGAGTTTTATTTAGCCCATGGCTTACCTGTCCATCTCCGCTACGTGCCTAATCATTTAAAAGCAAAAGCGGCGAAACTGAACGAGAATTATCAAGGAGATATGGCTGCTTTGACTGAAGAAGAAGACTACCCGCCATTTTGAGACTTTTCCTGATGAATAATGTAGACAAGACCACTGACAATGAGTGGAATCAGCAGGCAGACCAATTCAAAGAGCAAGGGCAATCAGAGACAACTGGATTAACCTCAGCGCAGTACCAGCAGAAGATGCAGCAGCGCAAAGCTGTACAAGATAAACGGGTAGCGCAAGCTTCAAAAGAGAAAGGTTTAACCATTGTTCACACCGGTAACGGCAAAGGCAAAACAACGGCGGCGTTGGGAATGGTATTGCGATCGCTTGGTCATGGCTACCGAGTCGCGATCGTTCAATTCATCAAAGGAGCCTGGGAACCTGCCGAAAAAGCGGCATTTCACCACTGGACGATTCCACAAGCCGATCAACTCCCGCAGTTAGAGTTTCACGCCCTAGGAGAAGGTTTCACCTGGGAAACTCAGGATCGAGAGCGAGACATTCAAAAAGCCCAAGAAGCCTGGAACAAGGGGCTGGAATTTATCCTCAATCCCGACTTTCAGTTGGTGTTATTAGATGAAATTAACGTCGCCTTGAAGTTGGGCTACTTAGATGTTCAAGACGTAATTGCAGGAATTGAGCGCAAGCCTGAGGACTCTCATGTGATCTTGACGGGAAGAGGCGCACCCGCCGTCTTAATAGAAAATGCTGACTTGGTTACAGAGATGAGCTTAATCAAGCATCCTTTTCGAGAACAAGGCGTTAAAGCCCAGCCAGGAATTGAGTTTTGAGTTGTAGGGACGCCAATCGCCTCTCTACTTAGAGCTACCGTGTATACATAACTGGATTCTTTCTGATGCAAGTTTCGTTCAAACCCCCTCGCGTCCCTTGATAAAGGGGTTAGGGGGGTAAGGAATAGCCAAAAGCTTGATTTTAAGCTTGTGTATACACGGTAGCTACTTAGAGAGGAGTGAACTTCTCTGAGCTTTTGACATACTCCCCGTCCTAAAGCGACGGGGATTCTTTACGCTTCATTGACTGATGCTACCGAGGTAGTCTTACTCTGTCTCGACGTACATTTAAGGTCGTGCCGATGCCCCGTGCCGACCATTTCTATATTTATCGATGCGTTTTCATCTCGGTCGTGTTCTGTACCACAGCCTAAGCAAAGTACCGAGCGTATTAACAGATCAATTTTGCCCCATTTGTAGCCGCAACTAGAGCAGGTCTGGCTTGTTGGCTCCCATCTACTGATTACTACGAACTTCCGTCCATATTTTTCAGACTTCGCCTCAACCAAAACGCGAAAGTCTCTCCATCCCTGCTGACTAATTGCTCTAGCCAGTTTGCGGTTTTTAACCATGCCCGATACATTTAAGTCTTCCAAAACGATAGTTTGGTTTTCACTAACGATTTTGGTTGATAATTTGTGCAAAAAGTCTTTGCGAGTATCTGCAATCTTGTTGTGAGTCCTAGCTATCTGAATCCTGGTTTTATGTCTCCTGCTTGAATCTTTCTGTTGTCGTGCCAACTTCCGTTGCAGCTTACGCACTTTGAGGTCTAGCAACTTATAGCAGGGACTAAACGCTTTTTCACCGTTGCTCACCACGGCAAAAGTTTTAATCCCTAAATCGACCCCCACACTTTGATTTTTGGCATTAATACTGACTGGCTCAACTTCTACAACAAAGCTCAGGAAGTAGCGATTAGCACAGTCTTTAATCACAGTTACAGAGCTTGGCGCTGTTGGCAGTTCTCTTGACCAGATAGGCTTAACAACACCTATTTTTGCAAGATAAACACCTTCATCTTTAATAGAGAAACCTCCAATCCTGAACCGCGCCGATTGACTATTAGTCCGTTTCTTGAATTTAGGATAACCAACTTTTTTACCTTTTCTCTTACTTTTGCAGGAATTAAAAAAGTTCTTAAAAGCTATCTCCAGATCGGCTACTGACTGCTGTAATGGAATGTTTGAAACTTCGCTCAACCAAGCCCTAGCTTCAGTCTTTTTAGCTTGAGTGATAACAATCTTTTGGAGTTCAGCAGATTTTGGTTTTTTCTCGGATTGTTTGCAGATTGCCAGAGCATCGTTATACACAACACGAACGCAACCAAACAACTGAGCCAAGCCTTGCTGCTGTTGGTCTGTTGGGTAAAAACGGTACTGATATCTTGCTTTCATTTTTCAATCCTCCTGTTACCATTATCCTAAATGTGTATCCAATTGTCTGCACACCTGTATGAAAACAGAAAAAATTTATATTAGATTAACCGAATACGAAAAGCGGCAACTTGAAAAAGAAGCCGCAAGTCGTGGAATGACTAAATCTGAATTGATTAGAACTCTAATTGCTCGTTTTCCAGAGCCTAATAAAAAGCCGTCCTAGTGGTCACTGAGCGTTCGACTGAGCTCACGCCGAAGTCTCACGCCGAAGTCTCACGCCGAAGTCTCACGCCGAAGTGAAGGACAGGGCTTGTATCCCATTATTTTCGGTCAATGAGGTCGCTTTTGAGGGCATATAAACAAATAGAGTGGACATTGCCCACTCTACAAAATGCTTTTTTAATGGGTTAGCGAATCAAACCCTACTATTGATAGCTAGCTTTACAGGTATTTAAGAGCCGTTGGTCGTTTTCGCTAACTTGAGAAATCGGTGTATATCCTTCCAGTTGCACTGAGTGCGGGTAGGTAACAGAATCGTAGCTATCTTGAGTCCTTAACTGGTTACCCGCATAAGCCACTTCCGTTGGCTGATTGAGGGCAATAGTGTGAGAAACTGCTGTCTGGTCGTAAGGATTTACCATGGTTAAGTCCATTTTCTCCGACTGCAATGTGCCGTAGAAGCAACTGAACTCGGAGCCAGGGAGGTACATCGCGCCCACTACATTACCGCCATTGGCTTCAAAGACTAGATACTCTTGACCAATCTGCTCAGGTTGGGGGGTCTGTCCGTAGAGGTAGGTTCCGTTAGCGATCGCTTTACTGGAGGTGGCGACTGGTACAGCGGCAACAACTACGGAATCAGAGTTTTGCACTTGTTGTTGAGCTTTTGCTGCCTGAAAAAACGCTCCACTCGCGGCAACTCCAACGGTGAGGAATAACCCGGTGAGAGGCAAATGTAGGCGATTAAGTGTTGGACGACCTTGTGATATTAATTTAGTTAGTTGGCTAAACACCGTAGTTACCCCTTTTAAAAATTGTTTAAACGTTGCACCTTGAAAGAGCCAAAATGAAGAAAAAACCGACTTAAAACTTTTATATGGCTATTTTTTAAGTGTTTCTGTAACGGTTATAAACGGTGGAAATGTTCTTTTTCGATTAGTGCCTGACGGTTCATCAACCGTCACAGTTGGTAAACTATCGTAATCCTATAACCGTTATTAATTGAGAACTTCATACCCCAGTTACTAAACAATACCTAAGTTGTAGTACCTAACCGCTCTCTCAAATGGGTGAATTTACCTTCAGACTTGTGGATGATAGCTTCACGAGTGTTCGGTAGAATTTCGTAATAAGTTTACAAACGTTTACAAAAAAAAGTGGCAACAATTTCTTGCTACCACTTGGAGTAATTTTTAGGTTTAACCCGCTACGGGTTATGACTAACTAGCGATGTACTCTTTGACAGTCGCATGACGCCGACGCAGGTGTGCCAGCGCTTGGTGCTCTAGCTGACGCACTCGCTCCCGGCTGAGGTTGAGTCGTTGACCAACCTTTGCCAGAGATAGCTCATTGCCATCTTCTAAGCCAAAGCGTAGGGACAGTACTTCTCGCTGTTGGGGAGTGAGTTCGGCAAGCAGTTTATCGAGGTCTTGCCGTAAGGACTCTTGAGTCGTGTAGTTGACTGGGGTTAAGCCCTCGTCTTCAAGGAGTTCGGACAACTCAGTATCTTGATTATCTCCGACGCGAACATCAAGAGAAATTGGCTGACGGGCAACGCTTAGATATTCCCGGATCTGGGAGGGTTCTAAGTCCAGCTCTTTAGCGATCTCAGCAGCGGTGGCGCTACGCCCCAGTGTCTGAGCCAGTTCCCGCTGTACTTTTTTGATTTTGTTGAGCTTTTCGGTAATGTGAATCGGCAGTCGAATCGCCCGCGCTTGTTGCGCGATCGCTCGCGTAATCGCCTGACGAATCCACCAGTAGGCATAGGTGGAAAACTTATAACCCCGCATCGGGTCAAACTTCTCAACACCTCGTTCTAAACCTAAGGTACCTTCCTGGATTAAGTCCAGAAACTCCATGTTGCGCTTTTGGTACTTCTTAGCGATCGCGACAACAAGACGCAGGTTCGCTTCGATCATCTTGCGCTTGGCTCGCGTTCCTAAAGTAATTGCCTTATTTAGCGCGGCTTCGTCTAGCCCAACCTGTTCAGCCCACTCCTGAGTAGTTGGTTCATGCTCCAACGTTGCAGTTAAAGCTTCTTGAGCTTCTAGCAGTGACATCATGTGCTGCACTTGCTTACCATAAACGATCTCTTGTTCATGGGTAAGTAGTGGCACGCGACCGATCTCATGGAGATAGGTACGAACCATGTCTGCTGACAACGTGGGCTGGGTGGTTTTTTTCTTAGTTTTATCAGTGGACATCTGTGAGTGGTAACTCCGTAAACAAGCAACAAGTCTGTGGCTAGAACTGCTCCTCAGGAAAGCTGTGATCTTCTTATGTATCCTGAGGATAGGGAACTAAATCAATGGGCTACATCTGGTAAAAGATGTATAAACCGCCTGCCTTCATTCAGACAGGAGATCTAGGCGTGAATATCAAAATCTTTAACGTTTAACGAATGTTTATCTAAGTCAAGTCTGCGGCGTTCCTTACTCCGTCACTGCTCTTTAACTGGTAAAGCAACAACTTGAAGTCAATATGAGTTTGCTTTACTCTATGGTATTACAAACTTAGACGCTGGTAAAGTAAAAAAAGTTCAACAATTTACGATTTGGACGATGGTGCTGTAACATGACGGTAATACTCCTCAAGACACCGTTAGAACTCACTTCCTAACATTGCATCCTTACTTTAATGATCGCTCAGAAACCCCTCCACTGAGACAGCCGATAGACGGAGATAACCGTACTTGTTTCGGTGGTAATATCTATAATCCTTGGTACTCCTCAAGACACAAATCAGGATTAACTGACGACCACCACCTTGCATCCTTACTTTTTATAATCGCCCAGGGACTCCAGAGCGGAGGGATTAGATAGAGGGAGATAACCGTACTGATTCTGGTGGTAATCTCTGGAACTAGGGATTTGAGATAGTTGCGTAGCAGCAAGGAAGCGTCAACCGTTAGCCATAACAACTAACAACTGACGCCCCTCTACTGGGGACTAAAAAGTAGAGATATCTCCGGTGACGATGCAATCAATCGGTACGCCTTAAAACTCTGTGGGGAGTTGCTTGCAGATGTTGGGAGAACAGACGTAGATTCGTAGCGATCGCTCGCCGATGCCCAAATCCCTTACTTCAGGTGTCATCTACCAGAAAGCTCAGATGAGGAATTAAGGTAAAGAGTTTTAAGGTGCAATGGCATTAGGGGCGTCGAGTTTGAAGAGGAGGAGTTCGACACCGTCGTAATACCTATTTGTGCGCCCCATTGGTTCCATTCCCAATCTCTGTGTGACGCGGATTGAAGCATTATTTTCCGGCTTCACCACGGCATATAGCACTGGCAAATGCAAAACATTAAATCCGTAATCAACGATCGCTCGTCCTGCTTCCGTTGCGTATCCTTTACCCCAAGAAGCCTGTCGAAAGTGCCAGCCCACCTCATAGTCCTGAGTAGGCAAACCATCATTATCGGGTAGTTGTTTAAGAAGAATGGCTCCCACAGCTCTTGTGGTTTCCTTTTCAACAACTGCCCAAGAGCCAGTCCCGTTATTGAATTGGTTATAGCGCTCGATTGTTTCAGTCAGCCTCTGACGTAGCGTCTCGACGTTTGCTTCCGTCTTACCGCTGCCAATAAAGCGCATCACTTCCGGATCACCATAAATTTCAAAGGCTTGTTCTGCATCCAGCTGAGGCATCCAACGGCGAACAACTAGGCGATCGCTTTCAAAAAGGGTAGTCATTAGATAGGAAAATCCTCTAGAGAGACTCAAAGGCAACAGTCACGTTACCAACGCCTCTATCTTGTTCCAAAATCCCAGATAGAGGCGGGAAAGGGGAAATTCAACGCCCCTCTCCGTGGCGGGGAGGGGTTGGGGGAAGGGTCAAACTTAGAACTCCGAGGGTTTTACGCTGAGGCTAGCCTCGCGATCGCCTACTGAGTTGAGGATAAAGCGCACAGTAGCGCTCCCATGCTTCGGCTAGGGCTGACTCAAAATGTCCTGGAGTCGCGGCTAGGGTTGGTGCTGGGGTGAGTTGGTGGATTGTTGAGGTGTCAGTATAGATACCCGTCCCCATTCCAGCAAGGATGGCAGCGCCTCGCGCCGAAGCTGCCGTTACCGCCGTGGTGTACAGGGGAACTCTCAGAATATCTGCAAGCAACTGCTGCCACGCTATTTCTTGCGTACCTCCGCCGGATAGTTGCAGTTGAGTCGTGCTAGCTCCTGTAGCTTCTAGGGCTTCTAAGCCTTGTCGCAAAGCAAAGGCAACCCCCTCCAAGGCAGCACGCATCAGATGGGAGGGGCTGTGGTGGAGTCCTAGCCCTACCCAGGCACCTCGTGCGTTGGGGTCAAGATGGGGAGTGCGTTCCCCTGTGAGATAGGGTAAAAAGACTAAACCCTCACATCCTGGCGGTACGGCGAAGGCTTCGGCGTATACTTGCTGCCAGCTCATACCCAAAATGCCTCGCACCCATTCCAAGGCTAAACCCGCATTTTGGATGGCGGCTAGAGCATACCATTGTTTTGGGAGGGCGGTACGATACAGGTGAGTGCAACCTTGGGAATCGACCATCGGTTGAGAGCAAAGGGCGATAATTTGAGCGCCGGAACCGATGGTGAGTTGCACTAAACCTGGCTCTAGGAGTCCATTACCTAGGGCGGCGGCGGCGGTATCGGCAGCTCCGGCAACTACGGGTAAGCTAGCAGGTAAACCTAGATGTTCAGAAGCCTTAGCGGTCAGGTAGCCAGCGATGCTGCTAGAGGGGATGATTTGAGGCAGCCAGTCACTGCGGAGATTTAGGGCTTCGATGGTTTCAAATGCCCAGTTATCGGCGAGCAGGTCGTACAGTAATGTTCCGGAGGCGTCGGAGGGTTCTGTGGCAACTGTGTCTGTTAGTTGGAGGCGCAGCCAGTCTTTGGGCTGAAGTGCCCAGCGAGCAGTGTTGTAAAGTTGGGGTTCGCGATCGCGCAACCACAATAAACTCGCACCTGCCATCCCTGCGGTAATCGGGTTTGCCAATCGTGCTTGCTTCTGTCCATCTAGCTCGTGATAAGCAGCGAGGGTTTCGCCAGAGCGTGTATCTGCCCAGAGAATCGCCGGACGCAGGGCTGACCCTTCCGCATCGCTCAGAACAACGCCGTGCATTTGTCCGGAGAGTCCGATCGCCTGAATTTGATTGGCATCATCTACGGTGGCAGTTCTTACCGCGATCGCGACAGCATTCCACCAGTCTGCGGGATTAGACTCTGCCCAACCCGGGTGCGGTGCTAAGACAGGATAGGTACTGGAGGCTTCCCTGATCACTGTGCCATCGGTTGCCAGGAGTAACGCTTTGACAGAACCTGTCCCTAAATCAATACCTAGCAGCATCTGAGGATTTTTGTCCAGTTGTACTCAATCCGGTTAAAGGCGAAATGACGTCACACAGATGCTAATTTTTGTGCAGAAAAGCATCAAGATTGGCAAAAGAGCCACCATAGAAAGACGTTGCCTTTTCGCCTCCCTTCAGTTCAACCGTCATTTTTGTAAACACCTCTTCACCCATTCCTGAATCTTGAAAATATTGATAGAGCGTTTCTCCCAAGGCAATATCTAAACCAATTTTTTTGCTAGCGGCTTCTAGGTTAAAAGCCTTCTTCACAGTATTTCCGAGCGCTGTATATTCTAGATGATCCTCATGGCTAGCATCGCTATCTACCATTGCATAACCTGTATTGACTCCTACCCCAATCGGCAATGAGAAGGGTAAAGGATACTGCTGGTTCAGCGCTGATGTCATGGCGTACAGGGCGCTAATAGTTTCACAGATATTCTGCACTTCTTCGATGTTGACGTTTTGAGGGTGATGACACCACACCGCCACAATGGCATCCCCGACATAGCGATCGACCCAACCATCATAGTGGCGGATAATTGTCTCCGCCTCGCGAAACCAGGTGCCGATCACTTTTGAGAGGATTTTTCCATCCACTTGCTGAGTCAGGGCTTTGAAGTTGCGGATATCAACCACCAGCACGGAAATTAGGCAACGGACGCGCTTGAAAAATACAGAGGAGTTCGTGCCATCGGAGGAGGATTGAGGTTCTGTTTGAGGGCGATGAAACGCTAACTTGCTATTGCCAAAGGTTAAGCGATCGCCATCTTGCAAAGTCACGGGCAAAATCACCCGCTGTCCATTCACAAAGGAACCATTACGGCTGCCTAAATCGATCAGATAGATGTCACCGCTTTCGGTGCAGTGCAACAGCGCGTGGCGTCGAGACACCGATTGCTCTAGCAGCAGCACGTCGCTGTGCTTGCTACGACCAACTATCCAGCGGTTTGTCCCCGCCAATGGCAGAGGACGCTGAGCCTTGTCAGCATCAACAAGTAAATAAGGAGTGGACGATAATGTTTCCACTGGTTTAGAAGCAGAGACTTTGGTTGAGCTCGCGTGGTAAATTTCTGTTTTGAAGTCAGCAAACCGACTACAGCAAGCTGCACTGAGTAATCTTCCCCAAGCACGTTGCTCAGACGATCTGCTATTTCCTTAAGGTACTATAGACTGAATTTTTCCTGCCACTACTATTGGAGGAAATAGTTGCAGGCAATCCTTGGCGGAACTGAGAGGTCACAGATGCTAGGAAAAGTTAGCGTAAGAGTATGCTCAGTTAGCTTCTACGCAAAAAAATCCGATTCGTTTGGTGAGGGAATTTTCCCCTGATGCTCAGGTAATTCTGGATAGATTTGTTGAAAATCCCAGGGAATGAACTCCATCGGTAGACCTCTTGCAAAAATGTACCAGACCCCCCTTAATCCCCCCTTACTAAGGGGGGATTAAGGGGGGTCTATTCGACTTATGCAAGAGGTCTAGTTGAGTTTGAGAGCATTAACGGGAACTTCATCCCAGGATTCTACTGTCCTAAGACGCGCTACCCAGCCGGAAGATGTTTGCGCGGCGGTTAGGTTGTTTTTAAAAGACTTATGGCAGTCTTGCGCCATCTCTTCGTTACAGCAAGCAATACAAGAATAAAGAAGACCCGAAGGGTCAATCTGTTCGTTTACCCAAATGGTCATAATTGCTGATTCCTACTCTTTAAGGCACTAATTTTAGATATAGCTGAATTTGTCAGGCTGTCAAATTAATTCAATTGCTGCTTGGGCGGCTAACTGAGTTAAAGAATCACCCGTGACTCGGCAGATGCGCCAGTCGGGTAAAATCGTTGCACCCATTTTTTTGTAAAGGGCGATCGCATTTTCATTCCAATCCTAAACGCTCCATTCCAGACGCCCACCACCACGGGAAACTGACAACTGCGCCAGGTAACTTAAAATTGCCTTGCCAATACCCCGCCGCCGATACTCCGGTAACACAAACAAATCTTCCAAATAAATCCCTGGTTGGGTCAAAAACGTAGAGTAATTGGGAAAGAACAGGGCAAATCCAGCGGTTTTTCCGTCCCACTCTGTCAAAATCGCCTCAATATAGGGGCGATCGCCAAAAAGATGTTCTCTCAAAGCCTCCTCATTGCCCACTACAGCATCAGATAGCTTTTCATACTCTGCTAGGGCTTTAAATCAAGTCAAAAAGTACAGAAATGTCTGCGGGTGTGGCAGGACGCAAAGTTAATTCAGAAGCCATTAGTTGCTTTCATTGAGCCAATCATTGAGTCAGTCCTGAGATATTCTAGCGGATGGCAAAATGGGGAGAAAGGAGGAAAAGTACAAAGCCCAACCCACCATTACTAAAAAAGAGAGAAGTATTCTGTACTCCTCTCTTCAACAAATTAGCCCTTGCCAAACTTTTTAGTTCAACCAACCCTTCAAGCGGCGAGCAACTTGGGGACGGCGCAGCTTACGCATCGCTTTACTTTGAATTTGCCGTACGCGTTCGCGAGAGAGATTAAACATTCCACCCACTTCTTCCAAGGTGTAGGGTTCGCTACTAGTGAGACCATAGCGCAAGGAAATGACATCTTTTTCCCGTTCCGTCAGTACATCGCTCAAAACATCCCAGATTTCCTGGCGCATCATGGTTTCGCTCATCTGCTCTTCCGGTAAGCGCAGGTCGTTATCTTCGAGTAGATCAACTAATTCGGTATCTTCACCCTTACCGACGCGGTGATTGAGGGAGAGCGATCGCCTGCGTAACTGTAGCAACTGGCGTAAATTAGAGCGAGAAACCTCTAAGAACTCTGCTAGTTCCTCTTCACTCGGATTGCGCTGCAATGTCTGCTTCAGGTCGCGCTGGGCTTTTTTCAGCTTGTTTAGCTTCTCAACAATGTGGATCGGTAGGCGGATTGTGCGAGCATCATTGGCAATGGTGCGGGTAATTGCCTGACGAATCCACCAATAGGCATAGGTTGAGAACTTATATCCTTTTTCGGGATCAAACTTTTCAGCCGCGCGGTTCAAGCCTAATGCGCCTTCTTGAATCAAATCTAGGAAGGGAACTCCCCGATTTAGGTAGCGCTTGGCAATAGAAACAACCAATCTCAGGTTGGAGCGAATCATCTTTCGCTTCGCTACACGACCGCGATACAAGCGGTTTTCTAACTGGCGCTCCGTCAAATCAATCGCCGCCGCCAACTCAGCTTTGGTTGGCTCATGCTTCAATTCTTCTCTTAAGTGCTCACGAATCTCTTCCATCTTTACGAGGAATTGCACGTTATTCGCCAGATCTACTTCTTCTTCTGGCTTGAGCAGCGGATAACGCGCCATTTCCTTAAAGAAAGCCCCAACTGTGTCGTCTGAACCCGTTTTCTGGTATCCCGATGTCCGGCTTCCTTCCAATCCTTCTCCAGAGCCTGAGAATTCAACTTCAACCAGCGCCAAATCGGGTTCTTCCATATCGGTATCAGTCTCAGCGTTATCAGGAAAATCTGGCTTGAGATCAGAGTCCAGGGTGTTGCTTTCGTTCAGTTGAGTAACATTCATAGTGAGAAATAGAAATATGATCAGGAGCGACTACAAGAGTGAGTTGGTAGAACTTTGCTTCAGTGTTCAGCCTATCCAGGAGAGCCTGGAGGGATTTGACTGAGTTATGTTTTTCTCAAAAAATAAAGGTTTTTTGGCTTTTGGGGAGCGATCATCACCTATGAACTAGTGACGATGAAGGCTTTTGCTCAAAAAAGAGAAAATCGTTTTTTCCTACGGATCTAGAAAAAACATTTTTTCTCAGGCTAACAGAATATTTGTAAATAGTTGTTTGCCTGATTACAGAATTGCGAAGTCCTCAGCTAATTAGTAGTTTTAGTGAGGTTAGGAGGAATTAACAAACGACAGCGGGACTGGAAGGAATCAAATAGTTTTAGGAGTTTCTTAAATTAATCTGTTATTTTCAAGAAACACCTTAGGCATTAAACTGACTTTCCTTGATACTGTTGAGTATGTCCTACTAACTGACTTTACCGTTCCTTTTATTTAACTTTGCTATATCTTTATGCTCTCATATCTTAACTAGATTGCCTCTCTATCGCTAGTCAGAAAACTAGTACTATCTCTGAGAGAGTCTTGTGTTCGCTGAAATCTGCTAGTCGAGAGAAAATACTGATGACAGCAGGCTTGAGGGTAGGTGTTGAGTTTCCAGAACGATCGCCCGCTACAATCAGATTGTTTCAAGGCGCGATCGCGCCTATCAGCTCGGATTCCGTGGAGTGGTAAGTTTGCGGTATGTCTAATCAGCAGGTGGGTCTAGTCCTGGCAGAACCTGGGGAGTCTTATCAGTCGGGTTCTACTATAGAGCGCTGGATTGAAGTGCTGGTGGATTGTCCGGGAACGCAGGAATTATTTACCTACCGCTTACCTGCCGATTTACAGGTGCGTCCTGGCGATATCTTGAGTGTCCCCTTTGGGGCGCAACAGCTAGGGGCGATCGCGATTGGGCTTGTGGACTCCCCCCCTCCCGGTCTCGACCCCTCAAAAATTAAAGAAGTTGAGGATGTCATTAGTGCGGGGTTCTTTCCAGCATTTTATTGGCAACTCTTGGAGCGCGTCGCCGCCTACTACTGCACGCCGCTGATCTCGGTGATTCGTGTGGCGTTACCACCGGGATTGCTGGCCCGATCGCAACGTCGGGTGCGCCTGAGAGAGGAAGCGATCGCCTCAAGTGCTGATACCTTTATTAGTCCTGTAGCGCGTCAGGTGTTGGAACTTTTGCGATCGCAACCCAACGGCAACTATAGCTTGCCCTACATCCAGCGACAAGTTCGTGGAGCCAGTCGCGGACTGCGGGAATTATTGAAGCGTGGCTGGGTAGAAAGCTACGTAGAACCACCGAAACCTACCCAACCCAAATTACAAAAAGCCGTCACCTTAGTTAGTGATAGTTTTCCCTTAGATTTAACGCCACGACAGCGAGAAATATTGGACATTTTACGGCGTCGTGGTGGGGATTTGTGGCTGACAGAATTGCTGCAAATTTGTAACACCAGTTCTACAACTGTAAAGGCATTAGAAACGAAAGGATATATAGTAATTCAGTCTAGAGAAGTATTGCGAACTTCAGCTGAACCCGATCTTGCTGCCGATCGCCCGAAAGCCCTCACGCCTGATCAAAGTGCGGCTTTAGCAACTATTAGCAACTTACAAGAATTTAGCCGCGTGCTGTTGCATGGGGTAACAGGCTCGGGAAAAACCGAAGTATATTTGCAGGCGATCGCGCCCATCCTTGAACAAGGAAAATCTGCCCTCGTCTTAGTCCCAGAAATCGGACTCACCCCCCAACTCACAGACCGCTTTCGCGCCCGTTTTGGCAACAAAGTTTGCGTCTATCACAGCGCCCTCTCCGATGGCGAACGCTACGACACTTGGCGGCAAATGCTCATCGGAGAACCCCAGGTAGTCATTGGCACCCGCTCCGCTATCTTTTCCCCGTTACCCCAGCTCGGTTTAATTGTCTTAGATGAAGAACACGACTCTAGCTTCAAACAAGACCAACCCGCCCCCACTTATCACGCCCGCACTGTCGCCCAGTGGCGTGCAGAACTAGAAAACTGCCCCCTGATTTTAGGTTCCGCCACCCCCTCTTTAGAGACGTGGGTGAATATTGGGGAGCGGGGGAGCGGGGGAGCAGGGGAGCGGGGGAGCGGGGGAGCAGGGGAGCAACAAACTATTGACACTCCTCCGAACTCAGGACTCAGGACTCAGGACTCAGGACTCAGCACTCACTACCTAACCCTACCCGAACGTGTCCAAGCTCGACCGATGCCACCGATAACAGTTGTGGACATGCGGTCAGAATTGCAACAGGGCAATCGCTCCATCTTTAGCCGTTCACTGCAAGACGCCTTGCAACAGCTCCAAGAACGGGGTCAACAGGGTATTTTATTTATCCACCGCCGAGGACACAGTACCTTTGTTTCTTGCCGTAGCTGTGGATATGTAATGGAGTGCCCTCACTGCGATGTCTCCCTGTCCTATCACTACACTCACGAAGGCGCAACGGAGTTATTGCGGTGTCATTACTGCAACTACACCAAACTGCACCCCCGCAACTGCCCCGAATGCAGTTCTCCTTACCTCAAAAACTTCGGCAGTGGCACCCAGCGAGTCGCCCAGGAATTAGCCAAGGAGTTTCCCGACCTACGCATCATCCGCTTTGATAGCGACACCACCCGCACCAAAGGATCTCACCGCACGCTGTTAACACGTTTTGCCAATGGGGAAGCTGACTTATTAGTGGGGACGCAAATGCTTACTAAGGGGCTGGATTTAGCACAGGTAACATTGGTGGGCGTTGTCTCCGCTGATGGCTTGCTGAATCTGGCAGACTATCGCGCTACCGAACGGGCATTCCAAACCCTGACGCAAGTTGCAGGACGTGCTGGACGCGGCAATGATCCCGGCAAAGTGATTATTCAAACCTACTCTCCAGAGCATCCTGTAATTCAAGCAGTACGCCAACATCAGTATCAGTCTTTTATCGAAGCCGAACTAGAACAACGCGCCGCCCTAAACTATCCGCCCTACGGACGTTTAATTCTTTTACGTTTAAGTGGATTGGATGAAGTCGAGGTGATGCAAACGGCGGAACACCTAGTAGAGGTACTCGAAAAAGCTAATTTTGCCGGGGAAATTCTTGGCCCTGCTCCTGCCAGCATCATGCGCGTTGCCCGTCGCTATCGCTGGCAAATATTGCTCAAGTTCCCTCCGGAAGTCCCAATAGAGGTGTCAGTGTTGAGCGAGTTGCGGGAAACCTGTCCCAAGACAGTGAGCTTCTCTGTCGATGTTGACCCACTGAATCTGATGTAACTGCTTAGTAATAGGCGAGATTGTGTTGCCATGCAAATATTTAAAAATTGATTCTTAGTCAGGGTTAAAAACCTGACTACAAACCTTTAATTATTGGTATGTGCTACTTACACAGTGAAGTAGGCACGACATTTAATATTTCCAAGGTTTTAAAAGAGCGGAAGGGGGGATTTAATCTTTCTTTGGGGGTATGACAAAGCTGTGCCTCTACCCGGCTAAATAAGGGATTTTTTATTTTTGCTCCGAGGTTCCCGCTCTATCCAAACGATACAAGCGATGAGCGTAGATCAATTATTCTAAAATCCCATGACTTCAGCAACTGCCTCGATCGTTGGCTCGATTCCTGGTTTTAAAGGATTATTACTGTGCTCAATGGCGTTATCTGGGTCTTTCAAACCATTCCCAGTCAAGACACAAACTACCGTTGCTTCGGCTGGCACTTCGTCTTTCACTTTCAGTAAACCCGCAACGGAAGCGGCACTAGCGGGTTCGCAGAAAACGCCTTCTTGAGAGGCTAATAGTCTATAAGCTTCGAGAATCTCAGCGTCGGTAACGTCCCTAAATTTTCCTTGGCTGGCTTGTTGCACGGCGATCGCGCGTTCCCAATTCGCCGGGTTCCCAATCCGAATCGCTGTTGCCACGGTTTCGGGATGCATTACAGGTTGTCCTGTAATCAGGGGAGAAGCACCACTGGCTTGAAATCCCATCATCCGAGGCAAGCGATCGCATTTATTTTCCTGGTGGTACTGACAAAATCCCATCCAGTAGGCAGTGATGTTTCCTGCATTTCCTACGGGAATACATAGCCAATCGGGAGCATTCCCCAAGTCATCAACAACTTCAAATGCTGCCGTCTTTTGACCTTCTAGGCGGTAAGGATTAATAGAATTAACCAGCGTCACCGGATAGGTTTGGGCCATTTCCCGAACAATATCCAATGCCCGATCAAAATTTCCCTTAATTGACAGCACTTCTGCGCCATACATCAATGCCTGCGCCAATTTTCCCAGCGCTACGTAGCCTTCGGGAATCACCACAAATGCCCGCATCCCACCGCGACGCGCATAAGCCGCCGCAGCGGCGGAGGTGTTCCCCGTGCTGGCACAAATTACCGCTTTTGCCCCAGCTTCTTTTGCCTTAGAAATCGCCATAGTCATTCCCCGGTCTTTGAAGCTACCTGTAGGGTTTAGACCATCGTATTTCACATAAACCTGCACTCCTTTGCCAATCAGTTTGGCGATCGCCGGAACGGGGATCAAGGGCGTATTTCCCTCAAGCAACGTCACAACAGGGGTTGTAGCGGTAACGGGCAAATAGGGACGGTAAGCCTCAATTAGACCTTGCCACCGGGGACGTCGGGCAGCATTGTTGAGGTCAGGAGAGTTAGTAGTAGATAGACTTAGAGCCACAAGCGTTTCGGGATGGGAAATTGACGAGTTAAGGATTGGCAGACCGGGATAGGGATTGGGGATCGGGGGCTTATAAGGCACTCATACAATAAAACCATCATTCTTTTTACGATTGGCTTTCCCTAGCCCCTAGCCCCTAGCCCCTTGTCCCTAGTTTACGACCGATTTTGTACAGAAGTTTTCTGACTGCGCTCAACTCGTCGCTTGGGAGCTGAGGGACGGTCATTTACTGATGGCTCTTCTGATGCCAGCCAGCTCGGTTGAGTTTGGTCATAGACCATTTGCAACGCGGCGGCGGCGATCGCATGGGGATCGTACTCTTCGCTCAAGTCTCTGACAATCGGTAGGAAGGATGCCATCCGTTCGCCAGCAAGAGCTTCCCGTAGTTGGTCTTGCAGTTTTTCGAGTCGTTTCGCCTCAATTTGCGACCGGGTAGGAATCCGCAAAATTTCTACCGTTTGGCGCACTTTACGCTCGATTTGCCGCATTTTGTACTTATCTAAGGGGCTGATCAGGGAAATCGCTGTTCCTGTCTTCCCTGCCCGACCTGTACGACCAATGCGGTGAATATAACTTTCGACATTATCTGGTAAGTCGTAGTTAATCACGTGGGTGAGGTTGTCTACATCCAAACCGCGAGCGGCAATATCCGTGGCAACTACCCAGCGGACTTGATTTTGGCGGAACCGAGACAATAGGCGCTCTCGCTGGCTTTGGCTCAAATCGCCATGGTACTCATCAACGCTGTGACCAGCCGATTGCAAATGGTTGGTCAGCTCGGCGGCGGCTCGTCGCGTCCGCACAAAGATTAATGCGGTTTCTGGGTCTTCCAACTCTAGAATCGGCTGTAAGGCTTGGGCTTTTGTCCAACCACGCGGCACTAGGTAAGCATGTTGCTCGATGCGTGACGGGGTAGCTTTTGGTTGCTCAACCGTAACGGTAGTGGGCGAGTTCAAGAACTGGTTGACTAAATCCCGAATTTGTCGGGGCATCGTCGCGGAAAAACAAGCCGTTTGGCGATCGCGTGGCGATTTCTGGAGAATCTTCTTGACATCGTCGATAAAGCCCATGCTTAGCATTTCATCGGCTTCATCTAAGACTGCCCAGCGGACTTTATCCAGCTTGAGGTCTCCTCGGTTTAGCAAGTCAATGACTCGCCCTGGCGTCCCAACGACAAGGTGGACACCCCGTTGCAGGGAACGGATTTGGCGATCCATTGATTGACCACCGTAGACCGTGAGGATATTGAGACGGCGGTTGCTGGAAAAGTCACGGATCGCATCGGCTACTTGCGAAGCTAGCTCCCGCGTCGGTGTCAAGATTAAAGCTTGAACGCTGCGGTTCTCCAGATCAATCAGGTCTAGGATTGGCAGTGAAAAAGCTGCCGTTTTACCAGTGCCTGTTTGAGATTGACCGACCACATCCCGTCCAGCCAGCAATTCGGGAATTGCTTGCTCTTGGATGGGGGTGGGCGTTGTGAAGCCTAGATTTTCCAAGTGTTGGACACGAGCTTCAGACAGGCCCAGGCTTTTGAAGGAAAGGGTCATAATTTGTTTGTTGTTTGTTGGTTTTCAGTTAAAAGGTATGTCGCGCAATTTGAGGCAAGAAAATGTCGTGAAGTAGTTAGTTTGGGTTCTTCACTCCTTCAGCTCTAAATAGGGCTGACTTGCCTAATTTGCCTCAAGTCGCGCTGTTGACGACGAGTCGCTGGTCTGATTGAGCATCGGACACGGGTGCGACTTCACCAAACAGGTCGTAGATGTCGGCATCGGTAATCTCAACGGGCACGATTTTCCCCAGTTGGGCATTGCCTTGGATGTAAACCAAGCCATCAACTTCCGGGGCAAATTTTGCCGAGCGACCAATAAGTTCGCCCGTAGACGGGTTTTCTTGTTCAATCAGGACATCAACGACTTTGCCCACATAGGCTTGATTTTTCTTTAAGGAAATCGGCTGTTGGGTTGCCATTAAGGCGTCCCGCCGAGCATCCATCACCGATTGTGGGAGTTGGTTAGGCAAGGTGTAAGCGGGGGTTCCTTCTTCTGGGGAAAAGGTAAAGACGCCAGCATGGTCAAATTCGTGGCGCTGTACAAACTCCAACAGATGCTCAAAATGTTCATCTGTCTCTCCAGGGAACCCGACGATGAAGGTAGTCCGCAATACTGCCTCAGGTAGCGCTGTTTTAAGGCGCTCAATCAGCGTGTCATTGACCCGCCCTTGCCAGGGTCGGTTCATGGCTCGCAAAATTTCTGGATGGGAATGCTGTAGGGGGAGATCCAGATAAGGCAGTACGTTAGAGGTTTCTCGAATCGCTTCGATTACAGGAGGTGTTAAACCTGTCGGGTAGGCATAGTGCATCCGAATCCAGGGAACATCAACGTTCCCTAGTGCTCGCAGTAGTTCTGCTAGCATCGGTTTACCGTAGAGGTCTAGACCGTAGTTAGTAGTAATTTGGGAAATGAGAATAATTTCTTGGACACCTTCTGAGGCAAGTTGTTGGGCTTCAGCAACGATTGATTCAATCGAACGCGACCGCTGATCGCCCCGCAGATGGGGGATAATGCAAAATGCACAGCGATAATCACACCCCTCAGCTACCCGTAGGTAAGCTACTCCCTCAGAGGTTGTTCGATAGCGTGGTAGAGTTTCGTCAGCGATGAAGGTCGGTTCGGCTGAGATCTGCTTGACTCGCTCTCCGACTTCTACCCGTCGAATCACATCGACTATTTTATTATAGTCCCCTGTACCCACAACGGCTACAGCTTCTGGTAATTCTTCGAGCAGTTGCTCTTGAAAGTGCTGCGCCATACAGCCAGCGATCACAATTTTTTTATCCGCTTCTGCTAGTTCTACTAGGGCGCGGACAGACTCCGTTCTGGCAGCTTCAATGAAACTACAAGTGTTTACAATAACGTAATCGGCTAATTGTTCATTCGTATCGACCTGATAGCCGGCTTGCACTAGCAGACCGAGCATATGTTCTGTATCGATGCGATTTTTCTCGCACCCTAGATGAGAAATTGCAATGGTTGGCTTGTTGCCCATGCGGTTAGTATATCTGTCTATGGCTCCCTCCAGTGGGGGATCGCTCATCAGTGAGAAGCATTTTACAACATAGGAGCTTTTAGTTTCACCCAGACTTCAAGCAATTGCGTGATGTTGGGTGATTCCTTTGATAAACCCCGTTCCTTATTGTAGATAAAATTCTATTGAGGAAACCGAAGCGATCGCCTTTTATTCTGCTCTGTTCGTTTTTTTCGACCCAGTACAGTAGACGATTGCTTGTAGCCTTAGCAGAATATAGCCGGTGTTTTCATCTATAGCTCCCGTGAACCTAACTCAAATTTTCAAGACACCGAATCCAATTATTGGGGTTGTTCATCTCCTTCCCCTACCCACGTCTCCCCGCTGGGGCGGTAGCCTCAAAGCGGTCATTGAGCGGGCGGAGCAGGAAGCAACTGCCCTAGCCGCCGGGGGAGTTGATGGTATTATCGTTGAAAATTTCTTTGACGCTCCCTTTACCAAAGATTCAGTTGATCCCGCTGTTGTTAGTGCGATGACGCTGATTATCCAGCGATTAATGAACCTGGTGACGTTGCCTGTGGGGATCAATGTATTACGCAACGATGCCCACAGTGCGTTGGCGATCGCCACCTGTGTCCATGCCCAGTTCATCCGTGTCAACGTCCTTACAGGCGTTATGGCAACCGATCAGGGATTAATTGAAGGACAAGCCCACCAGTTACTACGCTACCGACGAGAACTCGGCAGCGACGTCAAAATTTTGGCAGATGTCCTGGTCAAACATGCCCGTCCTCTGGGTTCTCCCAATCTCACGACCGCTGTTCAAGAAACCATTGAACGCGGTCTAGCTGATGGAGTAATTCTCTCCGGATGGGCAACGGGTAGCCCTCCCACCTTAGAAGATTTGGAATTAGCCTCGGCTGCTGCCAACGACACCCCCGTTTTTATCGGTAGTGGTGCCAGTTGGGAAAATATTTCCACCCTGATGCAGGCAGCAGACGGCGTAATTGTTTCCAGTTCCCTCAAGCGCCGAGGCAAAATCGAGCAACCCATTGACCCGATTCGCGTCTCTCAATTTGTCGAGGCTGCCCGACGCAGCGTTTCTCCAAAAACGGAACCTCAAGCGATTTCTTCGGTCAAGCTACATTCGTAGAAGTCAATCACTAGCCTCTAGTCAGTTATTTATTTAGTTATTAGTTGGTACAAAAACTTTGTCCTTCTAAAGACTAAAAACTTTTCTTAGCCCCTAGTTTATAGACCTTAAAATTATGAGCCGCCGACGTTCTGTTCCCTGGATTCATCGCTGGTCGCGTCCAATAATGGGAGCGATCGCTACTATTGGTGCCCTGCTGACCGCTTATCTGACTGTAGTCAAGTTCTCAGGAAGTAGCGCCGCTTGTAGTGCCGGAGCCGCAGGTGCTGCCAGTTGTAATGATGTTCTTGCTAGCCCCTACGCCAACATTTTTGGTTTGCCCCTGTCGCTATTTGGGTTCCTAGGCTATGCCAGTATGGCGGCTTTTGCCCTCGCTCCTTTGCTGATTAAATCAGAGCAAAACAAAGACCTGCGTGCCAACTTAGAGAAGTGGACATGGCTTTTGTTGTTTGCAGGTGCCACCGCTATGACTATATTTAGCGGCTATTTGATGTACCTGCTGGCGTTTAAAATTCAAGCCGCTTGTCTGTACTGCATTGCCTCCGCCCTATTTTCCTTGAGCTTGCTAGTGCTTGCCCTCATCGGTCGTAGTTGGGAAGATATCGGGCAACTCCTTTTTACAGGTCTTATTGTCGCTATGGTGACGCTTGTTGGCACCCTGGCTGTCTACGCTAGCGTCGGAGAGTCTGTGGCTGGCGGTGGCTCTGGCACACCAATTCCCCTGGTTAATACTACCCCTCAACCCCCCAACGGCTGGGAAGTCACCACCACATCAGGCGAAGCCGAACTCGCCCTAGCGCGTCACCTTCAAGAAAGCGGAGTGAAAATGTATGGCGCTTACTGGTGCCCTCACTGTTTTGAGCAAAAGCAGCTATTTGGTAAAGAAGCTGCCAAAATATTCCCCTACAATGAGTGCGCTCCTGATGGTACAAATCCTCAGACTGAAGCTTGTGCCCAAGCGAATGTTAAAGTTTTCCCAACTTGGGACATTAGTGGCGAAGTTGTTACGGGTACTCAGTCGTTAGAACAACTTGCTGATTTGTCTAACTATCAAGGCCCACGCAACTTTAAGTACGTTCTGCCGGGTCGTTCTTAAGCCTACGGCTAGCCGGGTTGACTTTCTTGAGGAGAGCGATCGCAATTATCGACTTCTCCCTCACCTAAGTCTCCTCAGCTAGAACAAAAGTCGCTCCACCCTTTCCCTCTTCGTGACGGGGAAGGATGGGGTTGTTAGGATGACTCTCAGCTTGAGCTAAATGCTAATTGCACCCGATTAAAATCCTTATAATCAAGAACATCTACCTCTTCCTCAAACCGGGAACTCTATACTCAGTAATTAATCAAGCTTAATGTCAGTTACTTTGAGCCAATTTTCCACTACCAACTTGGAAATTCTGACATACAAAGGGAAAAGATAAAACTCGCCGAAATTACGGATAACGGTTGGGGTAGTTGTGCCGTCACTATAGATGCCGAAAAGACATTTACGGTTAAGACTGAGACCGCTGTTAGAGCAAGGGCGTCCAGCGTTGCTCACCTCCTTTGGTGTGGCAGGCGGTATTATTGTTCTGCGCTTGTTGGGACTCCTACAGCCATTAGAACTAGCAGCTTTCGACCAATTATTTCGCTTGCGTCCCCCGGCATCTGTTGATCAGCGCCTTGTGATTGTGGAGGTTGGGGAGGCTGACCTACAGCAAATTAATCAATGGCCAATTCCTGATGCGGTCATGGCTACTTTGCTGGAAAAACTAGCCGCTTACCAACCGCGTGTAATTGGGTTAGATATTTATCGGGACTTGCCTGTCAATCCGGGTCACGATCGCTTTGTCAAGGTTTGTAAAGCGCTGCCAAAATTGATTGGCATAGAGAAACTGGCGGATGAGCAAAGCGCTGGAGTTTTGCCTCCCCCCTGCTTAGATTCAAACCAAGTCAGTTTTAACAATGTAGTTGTAGATCGGGATGGAATAGTTCGTCGCAGCGTACTCTACTGGCACATTGATGAGACTCTACACAAGAGTTTTGCCCTGCAACTGGCTTTGAAATATCTAAAGGCAGAAGGTATTAGTCCTAAACCTGCAAAAATAAATCCTGACTATTTACAGCTGGGTCAAGCAATTTTTCCGCTGCTACAGCCGAATGATGGAGCGTATGTGCAGGTGGATAATTTGGGCTACCAGATTGTTGCCAACTTTCGTACGGGCGCTAACTTTCGCACGGTGTCCCTCGCCGATGTTTTAGCGGATCGAGTCCCGGCGCATTGGATACGCGATCGCATTGTTTTGATCGGCTCGACGGCACCCAGTTTGCAAGACTTTTTCTACACCTCTTACAGCAGCAGCCTGCTTGGTGACGCTCAACCTGTGGCGGGCGTAAAACTTCATGCTCATTTTGTCAGTCAAATCCTCAGTAGCGCTTTAGAGGGTCGTCCGGTTATTCATGCTTGGTCGGAACCAGGAGAGTGGCTGTGGATTTTAGGGTGGTCTGTGTTGGGGGCGAGTGCTGTTTGGCATTGGCGATCGCCTCGACGCGCCTTCCCCTATCTTCTGCTGGCAAGTGTGACTTTAGGTGGCAGCGTCTACATTGCTTTCTTAGCGGGGTGGTGGCTACCCCTAGTACCGCCACTCTTGGCACTCGGCAGTTCCGCCATCGTTGTTACCAGTTCTATTGCCCACCAGGAAGAGGAATTAAAAAGATCTAAAGAATTTTTGCAGAGCGTAATTAACACTATTCCCGATCCAGTTTTTGTCAAGGACAAAGACCATCGCTGGATTATTCTCAACCCAGCCTATTGTCAGTTCATCGGCTACCCCCTCGAAAGCTTATTGATGAGGTCTGACTACGACATTTTCCCCCGCCAGGAAGCGGAAGTCTTTTACTCGCAAAATGAGTTGGTGTTCCAGACGGGGATTGATCAGGAACACGAAGAAGAATTTACCGACGCCTTTCAAACCACCCACTTCATTTCTACAAAGCGATCGCTGCATAAAGATGTTAGGGGCAATCTTTTTTTAGTAGGGGTGATCCGTGATATTACTGAGCGTAAACGCATGGAGGAAGAACTTAAGCGTACCGCTGCCGAACTGACTCGTTCCAATGCCGAACTTAAGCTGTCAGAAAATCGCCTACGTTATTTAGCTCATCACGACCCACTGACAGGTTTATCAAATCGTCAAAACTTTCAGGATTCCCTCCGTCAGTCTCTAGAATTAGCAAGTAGTAACGAACAAATTTTCGCCCTCTTATTTTTAGATTTAGACGGCTTTAAGCAAGTCAATGACTCCCTAGGTCACGATTATGGCGACCTCATCCTCAAAGGTGTTGCCCAGCGATTAACAGGCTGTTTGCGTAGCAACGACATCGTTTCTCGCCTAGGTGGAGATGAATTTACTGTCATCCTTCCCAATCTTGCCAGAGTGGAAGATGCCGCTAGAGTTGCCCAAAAAGTTCTCACAGCCTTGTCTAAAGGCTTCTTGCTTCAGGGACACACTACTTTTGTTACGGTGAGTATTGGTATTAGCGTCTATCCCCGAAATGGTAAAGACGTAGAAACATTAATTAAGAAGGCTGACACAGCAATGTATCACGCTAAAAACCTAGGAAGAAATCAATATACTTTTGCTCAAGAATTAATTTTTTAAAATTTAGAATTTTATCCGGAAAAAAGGTTTCTGGTATTGAGGAATGTACGGAAGCCACAAACACTGTACTGAGGGATGAGTTTACAGGAAATTAAATATATTAAGATTCTATGTAACACATAATTAATACCTATTGATTCCTCCAAGGCTTACCTGGCTAGGGTTTAGCGCTTCATACTTTTTACTTCTATGGCAAAACTTTATTTAATTTATATGCACTGTAAATCTTTGGTGAAGGAACTCAATTTCTCAAAAACCAGTGAATATACTGAAGACACTTCTTTGAACTATTCATCTACCGCTAGGGCTGTTATGTTTACTTGCTTCCGTCTCACGAGTACAGTACTTTTACTGGTTGGACTGCAGCTTTTGACCCCTGAAGTAAGTAATGCTACACAAAAGCTGAGTCTAACCAATGACATCTCAGCACAGCGCTTGATGGTGATCGATCGCGTTGAGGCTCTCCCAGTGATTGAGACCAGCCTCCAGGCTGATGAAACTTACAAGCCGCCAAAAAATGGGGGCCCAAGAACTAGCCGGGGTTCCGGAACACGTTTTAGACTGTCAATGTGAATCAATTCAAAACTTGAGGAGCGGTAATCCTCTCAGATCGCCACAACCGCTCATTTTGTAGCAATGTATGAACTTGCCAGTGCCGGGAATCAGTTTGAGGATAATCGCTACGGTAATGTCCCCCTCGGCTTTCTGTACGAAATGCTGCACTTTTAAGAATTAAGCGAGCAACATCTAGAAGGTTATAGGTCTCTCCCCACGCCCGCAATCCTTGATTGGCGTCGAGGAAATCAAACTGCACCGTTTTGAGAGGAGAAAGATGCAGTAACGACTGGCTGATGGGGAGGGCTACAAATTCTTGACGCCAGGTTTCAATGGAGGCGATCGCGTTTTCCATCACATCCTGTTGCCGACAAATGCCTGCACTTTGCCATACTAAGCGTTGTAAGGCTTGCCGCATTGCAGCGATCGTCTGGCATTGCACCGTCCAATCCTCCACTGTCAAGGAAACCGCTTCCGGCGTTGAGGGCGAGGACTCCTGCAGCATCCCCTTAGGCTCAAGTTCTATCTGGGCAAACTGAGTGGCAAATACAACGCACTCCAATAAGGAGTTACTGGCTAACCGATTTGCACCGTGAACCCCCGTGCTTGCCGTTTCTCCGATGGCATACAAACCAGGAATCGAAGTGCGATTCATTAAGTCTGTGGCAATACCACCCATCCAATAGTGAGCCGCAGGAGCAACGGGAATCGGTTCTGAGAACACATCCACTCTCCAGTGCTGACACACTTGAATGATATTTGGGAAGCGATGGCGAATTTTGTCCGGAGGAATGGGGCGTAAGTCTAGGCAAACGTGAGCCTCTGCGGGATTTGCTTCTGTTTGCTGTAAGTGGCTAAAAATCGCCCGACTAACTACATCTCGCGGTGCCAGTTCCCCAGCCGGATGATAGTGGAAGGCAAAGCGACAGCCTTGGGTATCTACCAGGTGTGCGCCTTCGCCACGCACGGCTTCGCTAATTAGAAATCGCGGCGCACCCGGTTTAGTCAGAGCAGTGGGGTGAAATTGGAAAAATTCTAGGTCGCGCAAAACAGCACCGGAACGCCACGCGATCGCGCAACCATCTCCTGTACTCACCTCAGGGTTGGTCGTCTGGGCAAACACCTGACCGCCGCCGCCTGTTGCCAAAATCACCGCCCCCGCTCGTATCCAGCTCACCCGACCGTTGTGAATCAAGCTCACACCCTGGCAATGATGGGTTTGTGGATGTAGCCACAAAGACAGCACAAATGCCTGCTGAATCACTCGGATATGGGGACGCCGCAACACCTGAGCGGTGAGAGTGCTGACAACTTTTCGCCCTGTCGTATCTGCCGCGTGTAGTACACGGGGGCGAGAGTGGGCTGCCTCCAATGTCAAGGCTAAGTCACTTCCTCGGCGATCGAACGCTACCCCTAACTCAACTAATGATTGAATACAGGCGGGTGCTTGCTCAACAAGAAACTGCACCGCCTCCCATTGGCAAAGTTCTGCCCCGGCTTCCATCGTATCTTTGACATGTAGTACGGTCGAGTCAGCCGGATCGACGACAGCGGCAATACCGCCCTGCGCCCAATCACTCGCCCCTACAGATAGGGTGTCTTTGGTAATTAAACCAACGTTGAGGTTCTCTGGCAGGCAGAGGGCAGTATACAAACCTGCCGCACCAGCACCAACGACCAAAACATCAAAGTAGGTAGGGAGGTTTTGTTGGGGGAAAGAATTAGATTCTGAGGAAGACAACTGCGATTAAGTCCTGAATGCTCCGTGATAAATAATTTAATAGGGGCACAGGTTGTGCCTGCGCCCCTACTGAGAATTTAACTCCTGTGGTTTTTAGTAAATGCCGTTGTTGATACGATCGCCACCTTCGGTGTAGACGGTAGATACCTCCGTCACAGCAAATTTATCCAAGTTGGATTGCAAGGTCTGTTTTTGTCGCTCGCTCAATCCAGGAATGTCAAAGATATCTTCGACCTTCTGGTAGGGAGCATTATCAACAACTTTGCGTGCCAGGGTCGGGTACATCCCAGCATACTTCCGGAAAGCACGGACGTTGGTATTGTTGATATCAATTTTCTGACCAAACTCAGTATCGAGCTTATCGTCAGCACGATTACGCAACTGGGCTTCAGTCGCCAAGATCGAGGATGATTGCCCAACAGCATTGCTCAAGCTAGAAGCGATCGCTTGCTGTTGTCCGGCAAATCCTAAGCAACCGACTACCAATACTAAAACGGCGAATAACCGAACCAAACTTCTCATTTAAGTCAACTCCTTCCTACACAGCATTCAGAGAATCTAGCGTCTCTAGCTCTCTAATAATTTAACTTTTGTTTTCTATTTTCTCATTTTAACCTCGCAACAAATCATCGAAGTCAGGTTAATTCCTGAGAATCCTAAAAAGATCTAAAACCCGACCGGGAAACCGGGGTTTTGTGGCATTATTAAGAATTGTCCCGCTATTGGTTTACAGCGAAATTAGTTATGGCTCTTCGACTAGGTGATACAGTACCTGACTTCAAGCAAAATTCAACCCACGGCGAAATCAGCTTCCACGACTGGGCAGGCGATAGCTGGGTTGTGCTATTTTCCCACCCCGCAGATTACACCCCCGTTTGCACCACCGAATTAGGTCAAGTCGCGAAACTTAAGCCCGAATTCGACAAGCGCAATGTCAAAACGCTTGCCCTCAGCGTTGACGATGTTGATTCTCATAAAGGCTGGGTAGGGGACATCGAAGAAACCCAAAGCACCAGCATGAACTACCCGATTTTGGCAGACCCAGACCGCAAAATCTCTGACCTCTACGACATGATCCACCCCAACGCCAACAACACGTTGACGGTGCGTTCAGTCTTCATCATTGACCCCGAAAAGAAACTGCGTCTGACCTTCACGTACCCTGCCAGCACCGGGCGCAACTTTGATGAAATCCTCCGGGTGATCGACTCGTTGCAACTGACTGATAACTACAAGGTGGCAACGCCTGCCAACTGGACAGATGGCCACGATGTGGTGATTGTCCCATCCATCAAAGACCCTGAAGAATTGAAAGAAAGATTCCCCAAAGGTTACGAGGAAATTAAGCCCTACCTACGGATGACTCCTCAGCCCGACAAGTAGAAACTTAAATAAGTTGGGTGGGCATTGCCCACCTTACTTTTTAACGGAGGAAATCTAATCATGCTTTCATCTCCCCTGGTTGTGCAGATTCCGCCATCAATGCAAATCACAGACGAACAGTTCTTTGAGTTCTGTCAGGTTAATCGCGACCTACGCATTGAGCGGAATAAATTTGGTGAGATAGTAATTATGCCTCCTACAGGCGGAACAACAGGCAATCGCAACTTTAATATCGCTTTACAGTTAGGAAATTGGGCAGAGCAAGACGGAATCGGTATTTGTTTTGACTCCAGCACAGGATTTAAGCTCTCAACAGGTGCAGAGCGATCGCCTGATGTCTCGTGGATGAAACGAGAGCGCTGGAATGCCCTTTCGCCCGAACAGCAGGGAAAGTTTGCCCCTATCTGCCCAGATTTTGTCGTGGAACTCAGGTCGAAGAGCGATCGCCTCAATCCCTTGCAGGAAAAAATGTCGGAGTACATGCAAGAGGAAGGCGTGCAACTAGGTTGGTTGATTGACCGCAAGCACCGGAGAGTCTACATTTATCGTCCGGGTGTACCCGTGGAATGTTTGGAGAATCCCGATACTGTTAGTGGCGATTTGGTGTTGCCTAGGTTTGTCCTTAACATGAGTAAAGTTTGGTAGGAATAGCGATCGCGCACGGGGCATAAATCCTACTGCCGCTACAAGCCAAAATTTTATAGAAAGAACTTAGGAAAATTTAAAATGGATATCAAAGATGGATTTGTGGGCACGATTGGTAACACGCCACTCATCCGCCTCAACAGCTTTAGCGAAGAAACAGGGTGTGAAATTCTCGGTAAAGCAGAATTTCTCAATCCCGGCGGTTCTGTGAAAGACCGGGCAGCACTATATATGATTCAAGATGCTGAAGAAAAGGGCTTGCTCAAACCCGGTGGCACAGTCGTAGAGGGAACGGCAGGCAATACGGGGATTGGTCTAGCCCATATTTGCAATGCCAAGGGTTACAAATGCCTGATTATCATCCCTGAAACGCAATCCCAAGAAAAGATGGATATGTTGCGGACATTGGGTGCGGAAGTTCGCCCAGTCCCGGCTGTGCCGTACAAAGACCCGAATAACTACGTCAAGCTGTCGGGACGTATCGCTGAAGAGATGGAAAATGCGATTTGGGCAAATCAGTTTGACAACTTAGCCAATCGACAGGCGCATTATGAAACGACTGGGCCTGAAATTTGGGCGCAAACCGATGGCAAGGTAGATGCTTGGGTAACTGCAACGGGGACGGGTGGCACATTTGCTGGCGTCTCAATGTTCTTGAAAGAAAAAAATCCCCACCTGAAATCTGTTGTTGCAGACCCGATGGGAAGTGGACTATTTAGCTACATTAAAACGGGCGAAATTAACCCAGAAGGCAACTCCATCACTGAAGGCATTGGCAATAGCCGCATCACAGCAAATATGGAAGGTGCCCCTGTCGATGATGCTATTCAGGTGGATGACCATGAGGCGCTGCGGGTCGTTTACCAACTCCTGTATAAAGAGGGACTGTTTATGGGCGGTTCCACAGGGATTAACGTCGGGGGAGCGGTTGCCTTAGCTAAGCAATTAGGACGGGGGCATACAATTGTGACACTCTTGTGTGACAGTGGCGCTCGTTATCAGTCGCGCTTATTTAGTCGTGAGTGGTTAGAGTCGAAAGGGTTGTCTGTGCCGGAATTCGCCAGCGTGTAATTGTTCCCTCAGACAAAGGGCAGAGGTTAGTAGCTAGATAGTAGTAGTACAACCTGAGGATGAAACATTTTGTGAGTTTTTTTGACACCGTGGGTAACAGGTGTTCAGACGGGTTGTGGTGGAAAGGAAGCGATCGCGCTCAAAACCGCAATGCTGAATATAGCAATCAGGAGATAACAAAGCGATGTCAGATCAACCACGCCTAGAAGAGCAAGCCGTTTCACAGGTAGCCAAGACACAGCTATCTCAACAAGTAGATGCCGCCGAAGAGATAGACGTAGATATCCACACCGATCTGCTCAAGATGGCTCAGGGACATGCCGATTCAATTTCGGTTGCAGGGAAAGGATTGGTAACGAAGCAAGACCTACACATGCAGGAAGTGGAACTGCATACTAGTCCCTTGGACATCAATCCTCTAAGCGTTCTGCTTGGCAAAATTGAGCTAACTCATCCTGTAGATTCCACGGGACGAATTGTCGTCACAGAGGCAGATATTAACCAAAATATGAACTCAGATTATGTTCTGAGCAAGCTAAAACCCTGGCAATTGGATGTAGATGGTCAAACCTCGATACAATTTCAACCGCCAATGGAGTTAAAGCTGCCGGGTGACAACAAAATCATCTTCAGTGGCAATATACAAATATCTGAAAGCGGCAAGATTCAACAGGTTCGCAGCACAAGCGTAATCTACCCACGCACCGATGAACACGGTGTATTGCTAGAAGCGTTCTCTCTTGAAGAAGGTCAGGCGATTTCTTTGGAAGTTACAGTTGCCTTTATGGAGAAGCTCAAGGAATTAATCAACTTGCCCTATTGGGAATTTGAAGGGACGGCGTTTCGTATTCAGAAGATGGAGGTGCAAAAAGGGAGTATCACGGTTCAAGTTGAAACCCATACTGAGCAAATCCCTTTAATGTAATGGTTTTAGGGGTGATACGCTATTAGTTTTTTCGAGTTTATAGAACAATTAGTGGACGGTTCAGAGTCGGCAAAAGAGGTACGAGTGTGCCAAAACCGCACTTGCAAAAAGCAGGGTGCCGCTAAGGTACTAGCTGCTTTCCAGGCATCTGCCATGGATGGTGTTAGTGTGACGAGCAGTAGCTGCTTAGGTCAGTGCGGTAATGGCCCCATGGTGCTGGTGGAACCGGAGCAGATTTGGTACAGTGGCGTTCATCCTGATGAGGTGCCGATAGTGATCGCCCGACATCTACGGGGTGGGCATCCAGTCAAGGCGATGTTGTATCGCAAGTATCATCCCCATGTTCAGTAGTGATCCAGTGACAGGTTGTAGAGACGTTGCTGACACGTCTCTACGAGTTCAGATTATCTGCCGTGGGTAAATGATTGTGTTAGCGGTAGTCGTGGGTCAAAAACGGCACATCTACCAGTTCCCCTTCGCTATCTCCCACTTGCACTTTTAACCCCGCACCACCAGCTTTTGTGCGGACATAAGCCAAGCCGAAAAGTCCTTTTTCTGTTTGGGTAAAGCTGGTTAGCTTACCGACTTTTTCACCCTCGGCGGTAACGATGCTGCCAGGTTCAGCGGGGTTACTGAGACGAACTCCCCAAAGGTTCTGTTTGACGCCTTTATAGGTATTTAAGCGGGCAATGGTTTCCTGACCGATGTAGCAGCCTTTCTCAAAGGAAATGGTTTGCCACAGTCCCGCTTCTAAAGGATTGTAGTCTTCGGTGAGTTCGCAGTCGGGAACGGGGCGTCCTTGCTCAATACGGAGTTGTTCCCAAACGCGATCGCCCATTGGCACGGCTCCGGCTGAAACTAACTGGTTCCAAAGGGTTGCCGCCTGTTCCCTAGGGACAATCAGCGTGTATCCCAGGATCGCCAAACCATTACCCACAGCTAGCAGAACGTTTGCCTCTTTTAGCTGCACGAGTTGGTGAGTGCTGTAAGCCTCGCCTACCATTGGCTCTAACCCCAATTTTTGCAGGAGTGCGTCACTGTCTGGCCCAATTAGGCTGAAGGTGGCATAGTCTTTACTGATATCGTTCAATTCCACCCGATCCATCGGAAAGATGAACCGATCTAGCCATTGTCGGAGGTATTCCCGGCGATTGGGAGAAACGAGTAGCACCACGGCATCTTCGGTAATGTAGGCTGTTGCTAAGTCAATGGTGCGAGCAGTGGAGGTGACAAAAACAGTGTCGCAGCCTTGTCCGGGTTGGAGTTTTTGGAAATCGTTAGTGCTTTGGTTATGCAGGTAGCGCAGTCGGTCGTCATCGGAAACTTTTAGTAATCCCCAATGGGAGCGATCGCATACCACAACTCCCTGCCGTGCTGCCTGCATCGCTGCGGCATCATTACCAAAACTGCTGGGAACACTCGTGTTCTCAAATGTTGCCCCAGCACTCTGCTGAATATCCTGTAAGTCTTGAATCATTGCCTAATCTTTTACTTTTATTCCCTTATTTAAACGCTACCAGCTTTCAGTTTTTGCTTCTTCCGGCGTTAAGTCAGTAGACAGGGAAAAATTGCTGCGCTTCTTTCCTGGGGAATCCTTCGTTAGGATGACGACTTATGGATAATCTTGTCCATCTTATAAAGGCAAATTAGCAAACACTTGCTGTACTAACTGTCTTGTCTTCGCCTCCAAACACTGCCAGTCTACGTCTCCCGTTTCATCAAGCAAGCTCGTATCAATCTCCACTGTCTGACTCTCTGTTTCAGTAGAGTTGAGTTGATAGTTGCGAAAACAAACCTGATAACAAAGCTCCCAAATATCCACATTTACGGTGGCGTTTTGGCGCTGTAAGCACAGTTGGTAGCCTGGTATAGGTGATTGAATATCCTGGTAAGTGCCTTTCCAGTCTGATGTTTCTAGCTGCTTGCGAATATTATCGATGACGCGCAGGAAAGCTGGTTGCATCAATAACTCCGCTTGGTTCCAGGCAGTCATATTCTTGAATTCAGGTTTCATAGACATATGTACCCATCCTGATTTGGCATTTTCGGCATGAGCAAGTAGACATGGAACAAAGCCAAAATCTTGTCATCTTGAAGCGATCGCGTTCCGCTCACAATGACATTTTCTGTTTAATTTGTCTATCTACTCAGAGACTGTTTCTAAGGTAGTGTTAACTGGCTAGGTTGCCTAACGGTTGGATAGTTCCCCCCTAGCCAGGGTTAAAAAGGGGGGAACAAAATCTCTTGAAAGTCCCCTGTGATATCAAAGGCGAAGCCTCTTCTGGCTTCCCCCTTTTTAAGGGGGACGGGAGGGGGATCTCCAGGGATTTCTAATTCTTTAGAGACAGCCTCTCAACAGGTGAAATATTAGTAGATTCAGCTCTTGCACCACCCCCCGACCCTCCTGTTCATGGGATGAATAGGAATAAAAAATCAACTTTTTCCCATAAATCAGGAGGAAGAAGAGGGGAAGGGACGACGAGGGAGAAATTTAGGTGCAAGAGGTGATTATGCTGAAAAAATTGCTCCCTTATTCTCCTTTTGAAAACCAACTTAATTAGATAACGCTTCTGGAAATATAGAGCGGAATTAACTAAGTTGTTTTACCCAAAAAGAACTGCGCGAGCTTGATAATTTCAAAAGCAACAAACGTTGCTAAAACAGCAGTAACAGAATAAGTTAAGATGGGATTATTGCCATAGCCAAATAACGAAGCCACTAACTTAATCAACAAAATAGAGGCACCAATGGCAAAGGCAATTTGTATAGGTGTCATGTTTTGCTCCCGATTGCTATAAAAAATTAAACCGCTCTTTCTCAATCTTAGTAAAGAATTGCATAAATCAAGAGCAAATTGAACCACTCAAAAAATTGTATCAATGTCGCCCAATATCCAGTTGTTACCCAATTACCAGGCAAAATCATTACGGGAGCAAGGGAAACGCTACTACGTTGATGAAGGCGGGATTCGCTTCCCTAGCGTTACAACCATTCTCAATGCTACTAAGCCTCAAGCCGCCAAAGAAGCCTTAATGAACTGGCGCGATCGCGTGGGAACTGTAGAAGCCAACAAAATTTCCAGTGCGGCTAGTCGCCGGGGAACGTCCACCCATAAGCACATTCAGCGCTATCTTCTAGGAAAAAATGTTTCCGTACCAGAGGTGGCTCGTCCCTACTGGGAGAGTGTTGAGCCAGTCTTGCAAGATATCCAAGACGTACGATTAGTTGAAGGCTCAGTATTTCACTATGGTCTTAATTATGCAGGTCGAGTTGACTGTGTCGCCAGTTACAAGGGTGTCCCTTGCGTTTGTGACTGGAAAACAGCGGATCGACCAAAAGCCTCAGTTGCCCGTCTGTATGATGGCCCATTGCAACTAGCCGCCTACAGTGGTGCAGTTAATCAATTTTACCAGGATTATGGCATCAAAATTGATTGCGCCTTGCTGGTGGTAGCTCTGCCAGAAATGCCAGCCGAAGTATTTTGGTTTGAACCGGAGCAAATGGCAAACTATTGGCGAGAGTGGGAGCAGAGAGTTGCCGAATTTGCCAAAAAGTAAGTTGTTAAATCATCAAAAAAGTTCTTGCTTAGGGACGCTTTTTTATAAAGAATTTCTATTTAAGTAAAAAACAATTTGCTAAACTTGCCTCGTTCATCCCACAATACATCTATGTTTAAAAAGTCTTCAAATTGACATCTGGCAATAAAACCGAAGATTGTTCCTTGGTGTAAAAAAATTGTTGAGAACCTGGCAAAATCTAAATCAAACCTATTCAAAGTAAATCGATATAACTGATGAAGCCTTCAAATTTATTGCAGGGCGATCGCGTTCGTCTTGATGCGTTAAAGCGAGGCGACTTGCTACTAATGGGTAAATGGTATCAGCAAGCTGATTTCCTGCGGTTACTTGATGCACGCCCAGCCATTCCCCAATCTGAGACTATTCTCGCGGCTTGGTTAGAGGAACGCCATAGAGCAACCGACGGCTTTATATTTGGCATTCGGTTAGTAGAAACGGAGGAGTTGCTGGGATGGGTGGAACTAGAAAATATTCTCTGGACGCATCAAGTCGCCTGGGTGAGTGTTTGCATTGGTAACTCTCAGCATCGGGGTAAAGGCTATGGTTATGAAGCCATGCAACTAATCTTGCAATTTGCTTTTGATGAGTTGAATTTGTATCGATTGCAACTAACGGTGTTTGCCTATAATGATCGCGCGATCGCACTTTACAAAAAACTCGGTTTTCAACAAGAAGGTACGTACCGGGAATTCTTACAGCGCGACGGTAAGCGGCATGATATGTACTTATACGGTCTTTTGCGTCCTGAATGGAACCCACCATCAGCGATCGCCCTTTCTCCGGAAAATTCCTAGTTTAATCATCAAAAACTGCCTCAGGCGCGAAAGTTACAACTACAGAGCAATTTACTCTCAGTGAGCTGACGGTGTAAAAGTAACATTGTTTGACTGACTGCTAACTTTCCTTGGAGTTTCTTGCCCATGACCTTAGAGTCCACCCTTGGTGACGCTGCAATTGAGCAAAATTTAGAACAATTCCTCTTAGTCCTCTCAGTTTCTTTGAGTGTCGCCACAATATCGCGGATTTTCGCCTGGTTTCGCAAAATTCCTTATACATTACTCTTAGTAATTGCCGGGTTGATTTTATCGATTGTCAATGTTCGGCTAGTGAACTTATCCCCAGAACTAATTCTGGAGATTTTTTTGCCACCGTTGCTGTTTGAAGCGGCGTGGAATATCCGCTGGCGAAATCTCAGACGCGATTTAGCGCCAGTGACATTATTTGCAGTGGTGGGTGTGATCATCTCGATTGGTGGGATTGCGATCGCCATTAACCAACTAGCTGGTATTCCTCTACCAATCGCTTTGTTAGTAGGCGCAAGTCTTTCTGCTACCGATCCAGTCTCAGTCATTGCCTTGTTCCGGGAATTAGGGGCAAGTAAGCGTCTGACGATGTTGATGGAGGGAGAAAGTTTATTTAATGACGGGGTAGCGGTAGTTGCCTTTAGCTTGCTAGTCGGAATCCCTCTCGGAACGGCTGAATTTTCAATGTCTACTACTCTGGCAACCTTTTTTGTCTTTGTTGGCATTGGTATAGGAGTTGGCAGCTTAATCGGATTTGGGATTTCTTTCCTTACCCAACGCTTTGATTTGCCGTTGGTAGAGCAATCACTGACTTTGGTTTCCGCTTACGGTACTTATCTGATTACTGAGGAATTGGGTGGTTCTGGAGTGATCAGCGTTGTCACGGTGGGGATCATTTTGGGCAATTTTGGCTCCCGGATTGGGATGAACCCGCGCACCCGGTTAATTGTTTCTGAGTTTTGGGATTTTCTGGCGTTTTTTGTCAATTCAATTGTTTTTCTGCTGATTGGCGACCAAATCGACTTCTCCAGCCTCGCTAATAATTTAGACCTGATTGCGGTGACAATTGCAGCAGTACTCCTAACCAGAGCGATCGCCATCTATGGTTTAGCCGCGATCAGTAATTGGGTAGCCAAGTCTGATATTGGTTGGCGAGACCAAACCGTCCTCTGGTGGGGAGGTTTGCGGGGTTCGGTTTCGATTGCGATCGCTTTAAGTGTGCCCGTCATTCTCCCAGATCGACAAGATATCATCGACACCGTGTTTGGTGTTGTCTTATTCACTCTGTTAGTTCAAGGCTTATCTACACAGTTTTTACTCTCTAAGCTCAACTTAGTTGGCGATCAACCCCTACGTCAGCAGTACTCTGAAGCAAATGCTCGTCGGGTGGCGCTTAATCGGGTGCTGCACGCGCTGTCTGATCCCAGCCGATACCCAGGCATCGATTCCGAGTTTTTCCGTTATCAACAAGGACTAGTAAAAGGGCAACTCAATGGTATTGAGGATGAAATGGCTAAGTTACAAAGGGAGCATCCTCAGTTGCGCGAACTCAATGTTGAACAAATGCGGGAAGAACTCTTAGATATTGAAGCAGATACCTATGCAGAGTTTATCCGCGCTGGGCGTCTAAATAATCAACTCTCGCCCCTATTGCAAGAAGTATTGATTGAAGCCGATGAGAAACTGCTTGAATAGCCGCTTAATGCCTATACACAAGGATAAATAATGGGTAACTCAGGCTAAGTTTGCAAAGGGAACGAACAACGATGCATTGGTGTCATTGTGTCTCAATTCCTCTATGAGCTTGAAGGCAATGGCTTGGAAAACGGTAACATTGTTGGCGATCGCGATCGCAATTCCCTTTACTACAGTCAACTGCTCCCAACCCTCTACCGAGCTAACGGCACAAGAGACAACCAAGCCACCCTCCTCTCAAGCAGAAGAGCCATCTAACCCCCTTATCCGCACCCTTTCCAGTACTTCAGAAGCTACCGGGGTGATTGCAACAGCTCAATCCGGGAAGTTACTAGCAAGTGCCAATCGCACCAAGCCGGAAATTAGACTCTGGGATGTTACAGCAGGGCAGATTAAAACCACCCTAGCCGGACATACGGGAGGAGTGCGATCGCTCTTTATCAGTCCAGATGGCAATATCCTAATTAGTGCTGGTGAAGACAAAACCATCAAGCTGTGGAATGCCAACACGGGGCAGTTAATCCGTACCCTAACAGGGCATTCCCAGGGGGTTAATACCGTTGCCATGAGTCAAGACGGAACCCTTCTCGCCAGCGGTAGCCAAGACAAAACCATCAAGTTATGGAATGCCAAAACTGGGGCATTAATTCGTACCCTAACAGGGCATACTGACTCAGTTTTATCCCTTGCCATTAGTCCAGATCGGACAACCCTTGCCAGTACTAGCCAGGATGAGACACTACGAATCTGGAATCTGGGTACTGGAAAGTTAGAGCAAACCTACAAAGATGGTGGTTCCCCCTATCCACCAGGCTTTATTACCTACACCGTCAGCGCCGTTGCCATTAGTCCTGATGGCAAGTTGGTTGCCAGTGCTTCTGTTGATGATGTGTCAAAAGGACATATCGAGGGCAACACGATTAGGATTCGCAATCTACAAACAGGGGAGGTAGTACGCAGCATTGCAGCGGGTTCCGGTGATGTGGTGAATGCGATCGCCTTTGCCCCGGATGGCGAGACATTAATTGCCAGTGTGGGAGAGGTGAAGCTGTGGAACCTAAAGACAGGAGAGTTGCTGCGTACCCTGACAACGTTTTCTGACGCGATCGCCCTTAGCGATGATGGGCAAATCCTCTTTAGTGCTGATAATCCTTATGGTCAAGACAGCCAGATTAGGGTCTGGGATACGTCGGCTTTAACCGCCTCTTCCTTAAACAACGCCCAACTCCTAGGCACCATCGACAGCGAAACCACACCCGCAAGAGACGATTCCCTTGCTATCAGTCCCAAAGGGCAACCTGTAGTAACTTGTGGCGGTAGCCAAGTTAAGGCATGGAACCCTTGGAATCGCAGCAGCAAACACTTACTTTATAGCGTCAGTCTCGATTCGTTTGGTTGCGCGATCGCCATTAGTCCCGATGGCAAAACTCTCGCCGTTAGCAGTCGCACTCAGGAGGCAAGTGACGTTGTTAAGCTACTGGATATTAATACAGGGCGAGTCAAAACTACCCTAAGCAAACATAACGATACCATCACAGCTCTTGCCTTTAGCCCGGATGGAAATACCCTCGTTAGCAGTGGCGGTGGCCAAATTAAAGTCTGGAATCTCCCTACCGGAGACTTACGCTATGCCCTCACCGAAGGCATCAGTTGGGGCGATCGCTACTCTGTCGCCGTCACCCCCAATGGACAAACGCTGTATGTTGGGTATCAGCAGCAAGATTTAGCCTTGTATGACTTACAAACCGGAAAGCCGCAAAACACCCTACCTATCCAGATCGGTGGGAAACTACATTTCACCCCCGATGGAAAGGCTCTAGTTGGTCAAGATATGACAGGTAAAGTTGTGCTGCTCAATGCTCAAACGGGAGAACTCTTGAGTACCTTACTTGTCGATAGAGTGAACGCTCTTGCCTTAAGTGAAGATGGGAAAATAGCAACTGACACTGAAAGCGGTCTGATTAAACTGTGGGATGTGTCAACGGGGAACCTGCTGCACACTTTCGGAGGGCATTCCGGCCCAGTGGATAGTCTCGCCTTCAGTGAAAATGGTAAAGTTCTCACCAGTTTCGGCAGTGAAGGGATGCTGAAATTTTGGAGTATCCCTGAGAAAGGATGAAGCCAAAGCGTAGCAACAATTTCTGACAACCCCCACTGTGTTGAAGCCTAGGGCTACAGGTGCCAAAAAGGCTTTGTGACTTTGGGCTGCAGTTGACAGGTAGGAACAGCCGTTCGCCGCTACCTGGGGTCTATTTTTTGAAAAATTGCGATGATTCGTAGTGCTGCATTTTAAATACAGCGCCCACTTTTGCCGAGCTAGATAAAACTTGCTTGCATCCTGCCTCACTGTTGCTGCAACTGACTAGGCAAACAGCGGTAACAAGCACTACAGAGGGCTGCTCGTTAGTATACCATGGATGAGGAAATACGCAGAGAACTCGCTCCAAAATCTTGGAGCTTTAAAGCAAATATAATCTTCTAACCTAGATTTAACCTAATGTTTACCTAAATGTCAAGGCTTCGGGTTACAACACTCACAGGTGCTTAGAAGTTCCACAAACATCTACAACTCTTTATGGCTCCAGATGGAGCGGGGTTAAGGGTTTCTACCCAAATGAATGCCGTTTAGAGTGCTTGTGCCTTTCCCCGCACAACAGGTTCCTTCCTTGAGAAACTGTACCCTTAGTGCATTTTTTGAAGTTGTCACGAATTATCTAGAAAAAGAAAAGTATGCTGTTTCAGTTATTCTCCAAGCCACAAGCATTGCTCACCCCCTTAGTCGTTCTGGCACTTGGTGTCTCAGCCTGTCAACCGGAGGCTCAAGAGCCTAATGCTACTGGTACTACGGGCAGTGACATTAGCGCCAATTTAAGTGGTGCGGGTGCAAGCTTCCCTGCCCCTCTTTATCAGCGTTGGTTCTCTGAGTACAACAAAAGCGTCAACCCCGGTGTGCAGGTTAGCTATCAGTCTGTTGGTAGTGGCGCAGGCATAGAACAGTACATCAGTGGAACTGTAGACTTTGGAGCCAGTGACGCACCTATCCAGGGCGAGCGCTTAGAGTCCTTCCGCCAAAAGTACAACGCTGAACCGATTCAGGTTCCCATGGCGGCGGGTGCAGTTCCACTTGCCTACAATCTTCCAGAACTTGAAGGTCAAGAACTCAGGCTGTCCCGCGAAGCTTATTGCGGTATCGTTGAAGGTGAGGTGACTCGGTGGAACGATCCGCTAATTGCAGCTGCCAATCCTAACCTCACTCTACCCGACAGACCAGTGGTCTTTGCCCACCGTTCCGATGGTAGCGGTACCACCTTCATTTTTACTAACCACATCAAGGAAGCTTGTCCCGGTTGGACTGGTGGAGTTGGAACCTCCGTCAACTGGCCTACAGGGGTTGGCGCTCAAGGAAACGAGGGAGTTGCTGCCCAAATTCAGCAGAACGAAGGCACCATCGGTTACATTGAGTATGCCTATGCAAAGCTCAATAATATTCCCGCTGCTCTTTTGGAAAATGCCTCCGGTGAATTTGTTGCTCCCACCCCTGAGAGTGCGTCTGCCGTATTTGATGGTGTGGATGTTCCGGAAGACTACGCCTTATTGGTTCCCGACTCGGAAAACCCAGCGGCTTTCCCGATTGCTGGTTTAACCTGGGTGCTAGTTTATCCCCAATACCAGGATGCAGAAAAGTATCAAGCATTGCAAAATGTGCTTGAATGGTCTCTTACTGAGGGCAGACCGATTGCTGAAGAGTTGGGTTATATCCCCATTCCAGAAAGCCTGGCTCAGCGAGTTGTAACAACACTCGAAGAGAAAGTCACAACGGCTTCAAATTAGGTTAAAACTTCTGTAAACGACAGCTTGTCTAGAGGGTAAATCATGAGTTCGCTGGCTGGAGAGTCTTCTATGGTTGATCGGCAGTCCCTTGAGAAGAAACCTACCGCAGCGCGGATACTCGACCGGGGTTTTTACTGGTTAACGTTGTTCTTCGCGCTCGGTGTGGGGGCCGTTCTATTTTGGATTGCTTTCCAAATTGGGAGAACGGCTTGGCCCGCTATCCAGGCTTTTGGGGTTGAGTTTTTGACCAACACAACCTGGGACCCTGTTAATGATATATACGGGGCACTGCCGCAAATCTACGGCACTCTGGTCACAGCTCTGATTGCCCTTGTTATTGCTGTTCCTGTAGGGGTTGGTGTTGCCATCTTTTTGAGCGAAGACTTTCTGCCCAACTCGATCCGGACTCCTATTGCCATAGCGGTGGAACTAATCGCGGCAATTCCTAGTGTCGTGATTGGACTGTGGGGCATCTTCGTCCTCATCCCCTTTTTACGACCTTTCTACAACTTTCTCCACGGAAATTTTGCGTGGATTCCACTATTTAGTACGCCTCCTCGAGGAAACAGTTTTCTCACCCTCGGACTTGTCTTAGCACTGATGATTTCTCCCACAATCATTGCGATCTCGCGAGGAACCCTGCTCTCTGTACCTCGGGAACTCCGTCAGGGTGCGATGGCGTTAGGAGCAACCCGCTGGGAAACGATCTTGGGAGTTTTGGTTCCGGCTGGATTTTCGGGTATTGTCGGTTCAATTATGCTGGCTCTGGGTCGAGCGATGGGGGAAACAATGGCAGCAGCCATGCTAGTAGGTAATTCCAACCGGATTACAGCTTCCCTTCTCGCTCCTGGATCTACTATTGCTTCTTTGATTGCCTCTCAGTTTGGGGAAGCAGCTCGGCTACAGGTGGCGGCTCTTTTGTATGCTGGTTTAGTCCTGATGATTTTGACATTCATTGTCAACATCTTTGCTGAAATAATTATCAGGAAATTCCAAAACGTAGAGTAGTCAAGCTTCAGGTATTTCGTAAGGAGAAAGGAAACACTCATGGCTAGCACTCAAGACCAGATGAATGCCAGCTCCGAACAGATGAATTTAACTCGCTCGGCTCGGTCTCCGTTTAGGAAAAGCTTTGACACTTTCATGACCGTTTTGGTGAGTGTTTTTGCGGCTTTGATTCTATTTGCTTTAGCGATCATTGTTTTCGATGTCGCTCAAGAAGGGATAAAGCAGCTTAGTTTGAATTCCTTTACCGAATTACCGCCACCACCGGGGTTAAGTGAGGGGGGCTTTGGTAATGCGATTCTCGGCACCGTGATTACCTTGGCGATCGCGGCGGCTTTTAGCGTTCCCTTTGGAATTTTAGGAGCTATTTATCTCTCCGAGTTTGGACGGGGGACTCGCATTGCCTACGCAGTAAAATTTACTGCCAATGTCCTCAGCGGAGTGCCAGCGATTTTATGCGGTCTGTTTGCCTATAGCCTGGTAGTGCTGACAACAGGTACCTTCTCTGCCTTTGCGGGGGGTGTGGCGCTGTCAGTGCTGATGCTGCCCATTGTGATGCGTACCACGGAAGAAGGGTTATTATTAGTTCCTCGTGACGTGCGACAAGCAGCGATTGGGGTCGGAGCGACGAATTTTCAAACAATTGTGTATATTGTCTTGCCTTCTGCACTGCCAGCGATCGCGACTGCTGTCACCTTGTCTTTAGCCCGTGCTGGAGGTGAAGCGGCTCCTCTACTGTTCACGGCATTGAATAATAACTTTTGGAACAGTGACCCATCTGAGCCAATCGCCACCTTACCCGTTCTCATTTACTTCTTTGCAATTATCCCTTATGAACCCCAACGAGAAATTGCTTGGGCGGCGGCATTAGTTTTACTTTCAATCATTCTTGTTGTCAGCATTTCCTCTCGTTTGCTGACGCGGAAGAAAATCTATTAATTTGCTTCTCGAACGAGGTTTTGTAGCTTTTTAGTGAAAGTACAGCCCAATTTTCGTTAAAATTCTCCATATCTGCTTTTTTTTATGAACTTTAACACCTCCAATCAGTCGAAGTCTCCCACAGCAACCGTCGCCCAAGAAGTCGTTTTACGAGCTAAGAAGGTTTCGATCTTCTACGGCTCCTCTTTAGCCGTTCGTGAGGTCTCCCTAGACATCCCCAGAAATCAAATTACGGCTTTTATTGGCCCTTCGGGTTGCGGTAAAAGTACGCTGCTGAGATGTTTCAACCGCTTGAATGATTTGATTCCTGGAGCACGGGTTGAAGGAGACGTTACCTTCAATGGGATCAATCTGTATAACGATAAGGTTGACCCCGTACAAGTACGCCGCCGGATTGGTATGGTGTTCCAAAAACCCAATCCCTTTCCTAAGTCTATTTACGACAACATTACCTTCGGAGCAAAACTCAACGGTTACCGGGATAACTTAGACGAGTTGGTAGAGAAATCGCTCCGTCGAGCCGCCTTGTGGGACGAAGTCAAGGATAAACTCAAGGAAAGCGGTCTGTCGCTCTCTGGCGGTCAGCAACAGCGTCTGTGTATTGCTCGTGCTATAGCAATTGAACCACAGGTGGTGTTGATGGACGAACCCGCCTCAGCCCTTGATCCGATCTCGACCCAGAAGATTGAAGAGCTGCTGCGCGAACTCAGAGAGAACTATACAATCGTGATTGTTACTCATAATATGCAGCAGGCTTCACGCGTCTCTGACATGACAGCGTTCTTCAACGCGGAAGCGACAGAAAAAGGCGCTCGAGTTGGCTATCTCGTCGAGTATGACGAAACCGAAAAAATCTTCAGCAATCCCGCGCAGGAATATACCAAAGACTATGTGACTGGTCGCTTTGGTTAACAAATAGACTGAAGTCTTTTATAGGGTGGGTTAGGCAAAGTCTGAAAGCCTCATGCGATCGCGATATTAAGCGTACCCCACCCCATGACTAATTAGGAAACGGCTGCAAACCCTTATAGCCTTTTCGATTCATCGCTTCAAGACAATAGGCTCAGGCGTTCTTTGTTTCCATCCTTGATTTTGCAGCATGGGCTTTTTGTCATAATCTGTTGCTGGTTTACCAATGCACAGATACCCTAAGGGCAGCCAAGCCTCTGGAACGTCTAATTCTTTTTTTAGTTGCTCAAAATCTAAAATCGACACCCAGCCAGCCCCATAGCCTTGATCCGTTAAGGAGAGCCACAAATTTTGAATGGCACAGGCAACACTCCACATTAGGGTTTGAGGTGTTCCAATCACACCAATTGTATAGTTTTCACTGGGTAGCTCACAAAAAACAGCAAGTCCTACAGGTGCATCCAAGATGGCTTCCAGTTTCAAAGATTGGTGTAAGTCGGAACGCGCTTCATCTTGTTCATCGGCAACCTGCTTTTGAGCTTTTTGGCGAGCTTCATTAAACAATTTTTTGATAAACGTCCTATTTTCTGCAGACTCAACAGAAACAAATCGCCAAGGTTCACTCAATCCAACGGAAGGTGCCATGTGAGCCGCCGCCAACGCTTTATTTAATACCTGCTGTGGGACGGGATCGGGGAGAAAGTGGCGAGTATCTCGACGAGCTTTTAAGCATTCCTCAAGTTCCATATTGCTCCGTTGCTATCAGTATTAAAATCCTGTCGGATGCGTTAAAAAAAGACAAAACAACTATAAACTTCCCTTGCCCCTGTTTCCTGTTTTTAGGTGAAATTTTTTCTGCCCGAGCTACCAAGGATTACCAATCAGGGTAAAAGCACTCCAATAATAGGGATGAGTGAACATACAAGCGCACAAGCAAGAGAGTTTGGGTATTCATCGGCGCAAAGACGAGTTCAGACAGGCGCGACCCAAAGCTTGGTCGGTACACCCGTTCCCCTAACTTGGTGCCCAAAATAATCCGAATCGACTCTTCGATACCCGGTTCGGCGGTACTGAGTTGCAGGTTGCCCTGCAAGTTCATACGTAAAGGAAAAGAGCAGCCTGTACCCAGGTGAGATTTCAAGGACAGATTGTTGGCAGTTTCAGGCATTTTCAATAAACTCAGTTGCCTTGTCTTGCTGCCACTGTACTTAAGTGCAGTCATCCCAGACTACTCGCCAAAAGTCGAGTCTGGCAAAGAATATATTGTCAAGAAATTCTCAGGATGCCCTACCAGAGTCACTGCAAGGCTGGCGCTAACGTGCCTTTCCCCTAATTGATTCGTGAAGGTGAAATCCCCGACTCTCTAAGAAACAGGGATCTGAGGCGCTCTCACATATCACTTGCACAAAAAAAGCCCCAGCTATAGCCAGGGCATTATTTTTGACTGTCGTAAATCGGAGCAGTTCTACACTACGCGAATGTCAAAGCCTTCGTCAGGTCAACACTATGCCTTGTTAGACTTGCGACGGCGCGATGCCGCGAAGGCTCCAGCCACCAAGCCCAAACCTGCCAACGTTGCTGGCTCTGGTACTTTTTCGGCTTCAACAGACGGTTTCTCAACTACAGGTGGCTGCTCAACTACAGGTGGCTGCTCAACTATAGGCGGCTGCTCAACTACAGGTGGCTGCTCAACTACAGGTGGCTGCTCAACTATAGGCGGCTGCTCAACTACAGGTGGCTGCTCAACTACAGGTGGCTTTTCGTCAACAGGCGGCTTTTCGTCAACAGGCGGCTTTTCGTCAACAGGCGGTTTCTCAATCACTGGAGGAGTCCAGCCTGGGGCTGCCCCTGTTAGCTTGAGGCTGCCTGCGCGCGTACTGTCAGGCGTTCCTACACTCATGAGACGCATGCCGAAGGATGCCTCAGAAAACTGAGCAAGTGTCAACGCAACGGAGCTGTGAGACAGGGTAAAGACAGTGGATTGAATATCATCTTTACCGCCTTTTAAACCTTCCTGACCAATTTCTACCCCAGCATCGAAGGCGTACCCACTACCATTGAGATTATTGTTATTACTACCGACACTACTAACACTTCCAGCGCTAAATGCAGAAGCCGTAACATTTGAACCAATTATGCTGAGTCCGCTAAGAAGCGAGTCATCCGCAAGATTGAAGAAGATACCTCGAAGATCGGCAACGTTAGGGTTTTGCGCGTCAGTGACAACATTCACTCTAAACTGAACTTTACCTTCTCCTGCGGCTGTGTCATCTAAAGTGATATTGACCTTAGTTCCACTTCCTGTAACATCAAACGCCATAGAAGCGGCATCTGCTGAGGAAAAGGCAGAAGATGCAAGGGCGAGACCAGCTGCTAGTAACGAAGATCCCAATAAAGTCGAAAAAGCTGTTTTCATATCAATCAAACTCTCCGGATAGACAGACTAGATGTAGTCCTCACAAGTTCTGTCATCCAAAAACTGCTTTTTTGAGAGGACGAACTTTTAGGGGGTGAACTTTTTAAAGAATACTTTTCAAGAAACTATTTGTCCTTAAAAAAGTCACGTTCTTACTGAATCTTTATTAAATTCAATTGGAGTGTGTTTTGTTTAAAAAGTTGGTGGTTTCACTCTTGTTTAAAATATTAATCTCTAAGTCTTAAGTATTATCCGCAAAAATATGTAATTCCACTGATATTAACGAAGGATTTCTTCTTTTCTAAAAGCAGTTTCAAGAACGTGGGTGAGGTTGAAAGCCCCTTAAAGTTATCCAGTGGGTTACGCTTTCCTTGCGGAACGCTAGGCGATCGCTAACCCGCCCTACGCCTTGAGACTGGCTGAAAGACTGTTGCGCTCGTCTAGTAAGATTTTCTTGAGTCTTGCAAGGTTAAGTAATGTGGAACAGCACGAACAAGTAACGATCACCCAATATCAAGCAGAGGCAGATGCCTTCCGTGAAGGTACGTGGGATCACGATGTCTCCCAAAATCGCGATGCCTTGGTAGCGGCAATGCCCCACAATCCCGGTAAAATCCTCGATCTTGGTTGCGGGCCGGGGCGGGACTTGGTGGCGTTTAAGAGTCAAGGGCATACGGCAATCGGGCTAGATGCCACACCTGCTTTTGTGGAGATGGCGAAACAGGTGTCAGGCTGCGAGGTTTGGCAACAGTCGTTTTTCAACCTGGACTTACCGCCGGAAACCTTTGACGGTATTTTTGCCAATGCTTCGTTGCTGCATGTCCCCCAGGCTGACATGGTGAAGGTCTTAAAGGATTTATGGCGATCGCTAGTTTCTCAGGGTGCGATCGCCATCTCTATCTGTCGTGGTAATAGCGAAGGCTATATCGTGCGAGGTTCAGGATACCGCTTTGTTTCAGGCTGGGAGTATGAAACCTTAAGTTCCTGTCTAGAAGTAGCAGGTTTTGAAATTCTCCATCACTACTATCGCCCTCCCGGTTTACCCCGTAAGGAACAACCCTGGCTACTCATTGTCGGACGGAAGCACCTCCCCATAGTATGAGTAGGTTGGTAAGGAATTAAAAATGACTATTGAAGGACATATTTTTCTGGCTGGGGCAAGTCGGGGTGTGGGGCGAGAAATTGCGAAATGCCTAACTGCCCAAAACCAAAAGGTCAAAGCCCTACTGCGTTCAGAAGAAACTCGCCCAGAACTAGAGGCGATGGGAATTACTGTGGTAATGGGAGATGCCCTGGATGCGGCGGCTGTTGAACAGGCAATGCAAAACGACGAACCGATCTATGCCGTTATCAGTACAATTGGCGGTTTACCCAAGGAGGGTGAACGGGCAGACTATCTGGGAAATAAGTATCTTATCGACGCAGCGGTAAAGGCAGGAGTGCAAAAATTTATCCTGATTTCGTCCATTGGTGCAGGGGAGAGTGAAGTTGCCCTACCACCCCAAGCCAAAGAAACCTTGGGGCCCGTTTTAGTGGAAAAAGAGCAGGCAGAACAACACTTGATAGACAGTAGGCTGACTTATACAGTAATTCGCCCTGGTGGACTAAAATCAGAACCCGCCACAGGCAATGGCGTTGTTACAGAGGACTACCGAGTGGCGGGAACGATTCATCGTGCTGATGTTGCCCAGTTAGCTTGTCTGTGCTTGGCTTCTGATGCGGCGAATAACAAAATTCTCTCAGCAGTCGATCGCGAGATGACTTACGGACAGAGTGGTTTTGAGGAACTGAAGCTGAGTGGGAGCATATCACCTTTGTGAGCCTTCATCTCCTACCCGGAGTCTTGCTTCCCTCTCCAAGCTTGGGAGAGGGGCTAGGGGTAAGGGCAAAGAATTGCTGTGCAAAACTCACATAGTAAGGGCATGGCTTACAGCCTTTGGGCTTAAGTTGACTTAAAGGCTTTCACCCAATGGTGGTGGATTGCCCAGTCGAGAGTAAAGCGGGCAATGGCAAAACAGATAATACTCTCGATTCCCAAAACCCCTAATGCCCAGAACTGGCTTAATATATCTCCGGCAATCTCTAGGGGGGCGACTCCCCGCACCAACCCAAACGCTAGTACTGCCCCAGATTTGAGGTGAGAGTTTTCATCAGTGCGAATCACGTAGCGGTACGTGACACCAAACAAAAAACCACTCAACCAAGCAACAGCAACTCTCAGCAGCAGGTCAAAGCCTGTGGTGATTTGCAGCCTGATCAGGACGGAAACTTCTGCCAGTACTAGAGAGTTAGCCAACGCGATCGCGCTGTAGGCGAGGGAAAAGGTAAAAGCTGACAGCGTACCTGCTTTCAGGGACTCAATGCGTTCGGCGGCGTTCATAGGAGACGATTGCTTCACCGTTGTTTTAAAAGAAGTGCGATCGCTTTATACCTCAATTGCTGCACAATATCTCTCATTAGCCAATCTCCTCCACAGCTATACAGTCCAGAATTGAACTATCATTTTCTTTAGAATCATTCCTTAATGTAAAACTATGGATATTTTGTCGTTGGGTTGGGTTTCTGTCTTAGTTTTGTTCACTTGGTCAATTTCTATGGTCGTCTGGGGTCGTAACGGTTTTTAGAGATGGCTGCGGAAATTTCTCCGGTTACAATTTTATTTCTTATTGCCTTGGGGTTACTCGTTGTTGTCAGTGGAGGCATCTTTTATCTGACAGTACTGGAGTGGCGCGATCGCCGTCGCCGCGATCGAGATAAGAAACTGTAGATTACTTCTACATCAGGTTATTTCTGGTGTCGGGCACAATTATCGCAAGTGCCACACTCAAGCCCCGCCGCTTCCTGGGTAAAGCCAAAGGCACCCAGTAAAAATTGCCAGCGGCATTTGCGAGTTGTCAGGTACTGAGTCATCTGCGACTGCACTTGCTGCTGGCTACTACTAATTTGAGCAAATCCCTGGGATGATTTTGAGGGATGTTTGCGGTAGTGAAAAGGGTCAAGCCATTGTAACTGACCTGCACTATGTAACAAAGCCAGCGCGATCGCCCCTTCACGAAATTGCTTAGACACGGTTGCCACTTCCCCTTGGTTGGGAAGTTGTTTCGCTAGCCGTTGGGCGTCCTGATACTGCTTTTGCAACTTCTCGCTAAAAAACTGCTGTCGCTGCTTATCTTCCGGATTTAACCATCCTGTCGGTTCGCTTACCAAGGTCAACGCGTCCGAAGGCTTCCCATCTCGTCCGCCGCGTCCGACTTCCTGGATATACTCAGATAGCAGATGAGGCGCTTGGAAATGTACTACCCAACGGACATCGGATTTGTTAATCCCCATGCCAAAGGCGCAGGTACAAATCGCAAACTCAGTCTTCCCACCTAACCAATTGGCTTCAATTTGCCGCCGTTCCTCCGCACTCAAGCCTGCATGGTAAGCAACAGTTGCATGACCCAACTTTTGCAACCACTGGGCTAACTCCTCGCTATCGCGGCGCGTGCGGACGTAAACTAATCCCGTTTGTTGGGGTCTAGCTTGAATAAACTTTAATAACTGCTGGCGGCGTCCTCTAGGCGTCCACACAGTTTGCACCTTGAGATTGAGGTTTTGCCGCAAGGGGCTGATCAGGAAGGTATTGGGGTGTTGCAGTTGCAGGACATGGCGAATCGTTTGCTGGGCGGTGGGATCGGCAGTGGCGGTAAAGGCAGCGATCGCGATTTTTGTCCCGACTGGCTTACACTTCAGTAAAGCAGGTCGTACCGCCCCCAAACGCCGATAAGCAGGACGAAAGGTATCGCCCCACTGCACCAAACAATGCGCCTCATCCAAAATCAAGCCGTTAATCTTCAACTGCGGCTGACACAATCGTTCCCATACAGGCGGACTGAGTAAGGTTTCCGGCGATAGATACAGCAATCGTAATCGCTGCTGTTCCAAAGCCTGTAGCGTCCGCTTCCGTTCCCACGTTGGCAGTTCGCTATGCAACAGTGCCGCTGGCAACCTTAACTGGCGCAACTCCTGCACTTGATTTTCCATCAACGCCACCAAGGGCGAAACCACCAGCGTCAGCCCCGTTTGCAGCAGGGCAGGTAGTTGAAAGCAAACCGACTTTCCCCCAGCACTTATCTATAGCGGAAATCCTAAAACCCATTTGGGGCAAGACTTTTACTTTGTAGAGATATAAACAAAGAAAAGGTGCGTCACCATGGTGTTTGGCTCAGATAGTGCAGAGTATCAGCTCAGTAGCAGCGCTTTAGGACCTATTGGAGGTAAGCTCTCCTACTATCAAGAACTACCAACAGGAAAGTTATTGGATTTTTGGTATATTTATTTAAAACCTCAGACAAAAAAGAGGTGAGAAAGAAGCTAAACAAATGGTTATACACAAAAACTAGACCAAGATTTTATGTTGAGCTAAAACCAGATTTACACTTAGCCTATGCCGAGCAGCGAGGAGACATGGTAGTCAGCATTGGTGGCAATCATTTTTAAATGAAAGATGGAAAGCAAGGGTAGGTCTAGGTATGGCAGCAGAAAGCTACATCTCTGAAAATTCCTACAAAGCTTCCTTGTTTGCCCAGTTCTATGATTGGATCGTTGAACGGCTAGGCAGAGGAGATGCGTATTCAGAGATAGTAAAATTTTATGCGGAGCAGTTCGGCGATCCAATCTTGGAACTGGGGTGTGGCACTGGGCGTCAGATTCTTCCATTGGCAGAGAGAGGTTACTCGGTAACAGGTGTAGACTACTCCCCAGCAATGTTAAGCGTCTTTGAGCAGAAGCTTGGCAACGCTGTGCCAGAAGTGAGGGAGAAGGTTCAATTAATGCTTGGCGACATGACAAACCCGCCTATCAACCAAGGTAATTTTCGCCTAATCATCTTCATTGCTAGTCAGCTTTTGCATCTCAATAATGATGAACAGCGACTTGCTTGCCTAAAAAATAGCTGCAACCTGCTTGCTGAAGGCGGGGTTATATTTATAGGTAATTCAAAGCTTGAAAGAGAATCTCGCTCTTGGGAAGACTACTCCCAGCCTGACGATACATGGACACTTCAAGTGCGTCTCAAGAGAGAAGATGGCGTTCATCAAGAAGATTTTAAGCTTACTCCAAAATCTCAAGAGCAACAAGAAGTTTTATTTGAACCTGGATGGTGTCTCTACTCTATTGAAGACATCCACATGAGGGAATTGATAGAACGGGCTGGTCTAAGATGTATCCCTCTGCTGCCAAATTGTCCTACGATATCGACTTCCAATTTTTATTTGTGTGAAAAAAAAGCTTGAGACAGCAGCTTTGGTTCAGTCGCTAGCCTTAGTTAGCTTTCCAATGTTGTTTGGTTACATAGCTTGGACGGTTCATAGCTTATTTCAGCAAATTTTATCTTTGGGGCAAGTAAATCGCTAGATTGAGAAGCAAACTTTATTTACATATTTATGGGCATAGGTAACACCACTCAAATACTGTTATGCCAGTTGCAAGTGCAACTGCTCCACATTTCGCTTCTCAGTGCATCCGCAAAAGACCCGCGACTTGAACAGGTAAAGGCTCCTTACCCAGAAGGCTCTGCTGAAGCGAAAGATTATGCTCAGGGATGGATTGACCTTATAGATTTCTATGACCCAGATAAGGAGCGCGATCGCCCTGAATACAATTCTGATGCCAGCTACCACTATAAAGAAGGTTGGAGAGATGCTGCTGTAGTTTGGAATAAAGACTGTTTTTATTGCCCTCCGCTGTAGGGGCAAGATAACGAAAATTATCTATAGCGAAATCGATGTAACCCTTACTGAATAATCATTCTACCTTATGGATATTTATTTAACGGTAGTGAACTATAGTAGCAGATGGAGGAAGAGGGGAAATTTGTTTAGTACAGCTAGCATCTCATTGTAGGAGAGGCGATCATACCCACTCCGCCGCCAGTAAGGAGGTTTGCCACGAAACGCGCTTGGTTAGAGATTGTTGAAAATGCTGCTCTGGTTGGCTCTGCATTAGGAACTGTCGCGGCGGCAGTCTCACAGCAAGCGGTCTATGCAGCTGCTCCCCTCACGTTAGCTCTCTGGCTCAATGCAATCAATCGGCACCGATCAGGACAACAGATGCGGCAATATACTAAAAGCGCGATCACTGACGTGCATCAGGTTGTTCAATCCCTGCATCACCAAATCCATACGCTACCCCCAGCTGAAACCGTAGACCTCGACCCAATCAACCAGTCCCTGGAAAAGCTGGTGCAGCAGTTTGACAACCGACCAGAATTAGAGCAGATTCAAAAGTTGCAAGAAGCAATCGCATCTCTTCCCCATTCCCTAGAACTAGAGAGAGCAATCACTTGTCAGATCGAGAAATCAGTACAAGCCTTAACACTTGAGATTAATCGGCAGCTTGCAGCCATCAAGCCTTATGAGTATCGACTGGCGATTGACCGCCCTGGCAGCCGTGCTGTGTTGATGGAAGCCCTCGCTCTTGCTCAGGAACGGTTAATTTTAGTTTGTCCGTGGCCCAATCGTTATGGCATTAATTCTGAAGTGATTCAGAAGCTTGAGGAACTACTTAAGCGCAAAGTTCGCGTCGCCATCGGCTGGGGACATCTAAGGGATATTGACCAGGCAAGTTCTAATTTTGGTTCAATCCGCCAGCGGCTTCAAGTTTCTTCCTATCTCTATAGCGCCCTGCCAAAACTGGAAAATTTAGAGCAGAAATATCCAGACCAATTCAAACTAAAACTACTAGGTACGCATGAGAAGTTTATCGTATGCGATCACTCATGGACTATGCTGGGAAGTCATAACTTTTTGACTTCAGATACCAAAAGCACAGAGCGAGAGGTGGGTTTGAGGACTAATGACCCACGCATTATTACAGATTTGATTAAACGGTTTGACAGTGCTAAGGATCTGGAGAAGCAGTAGTCCGTTAGGTTTTAGGGGAAAAGTAATCAACTAACTGCAAAAGTATGCCAAAAATTCCAGAATGCGATCGCTGCCAGTTGAATCCTCGCAATCCTTCTATCGTGTGTGCCGTGCATCCCGTAGGGCCAGATAGCGATCGCTGCCTCGACTTCCGCCCCGCTGCCGAACCTCCTAAGCTGTGGGCACCAGAGGAAACGAGGTTTGTTAATGACGAACTTGTGCTGGAGCAACCAACCTATGATGGCGAACCAGTACCTGTGCCGAGGCAGCGATTCACGCTAGAGGAAAAGTTAGAGCTACTGAATTATCACCCGCTGTTTACGGGTCGGTGTCCCCACTGCGAGATGCCCTATTCAGATACTGAAACCCTAGTGCATTGGGATTGCTCTCATTGCGGCTGGATTGGCGATACGATTTAAAATTTCAATTGTCGCTATCTGCGCCGTATCTCAGCTACATTGAAGATTTTTGATTAGGCATAAGAGAAACAGACAAAAAAATACTTTTGGTGGGTTTTAATAGTTGAGAGCAAATGCTTCCCTCCTCAGATTTGGCACTAACACCGTTAGACAAGCAAAGATTTGGTGAAGTTTCTGTTTTTTTGGCTTGGGAAGGGACACATTAATTAAGTAAGCCCAACTACGAAAGAAGAATGAAAATTATCTACGGTTTACTAGCGGTATTGATTACCGTTTTGGCGATCGCCTTCCATCCACAGGTAACAAATGCCCAAAGTAAATGCGATCCAGCCTACCCAGACGTATGTATCCCATCGCCACCCCCGGATTTAGACTGCGGTGACATTAGCCATCGGAATTTCAAAGTACTACCCCCTGACCCTCACAGATTCGATCGAGATAAAGATGGGATTGGTTGCGAGGCTTAGAGCGCTAGCACTTAAAAGCGACATTAAGCCCTGCCTAGCTAGCTGGGCTTTCCTTCTCAGAAATGTTCATATTAGGGTGACGGTGGGGAAAACTAAACTCATCTTTACTGGGTGCATCATGACAAAGGAACTCTCAGGCGTGCGCTGGAAACGAGTAACATTGACCACTCTCGCTGGACTACTGATAGTTTTGGCGGCAACGACTGCCTACCATCAATGGAGAAAGCAAAATGGCTGGTGCGTGCAATTTTCGCCAGACGGCAGCCAAAAGGTGCTTTATGGAAGTGATTGTGGTTTTTCTAAGTAAAGACTGCTAACTACTTGTTCACATATCTACAAAGTCACAAAATGTGGTAAGTATATCAAAATCGTTTGGGTTAAGACGTTTTAAATACTGAAAAGCCGAAAAAGCCTATGGTGTAATCGTTTGAGCGTTTGCTTGAGTTTAAACTCGCTTAAATAAACACTACAATACGAATATATTAATCAAATCCATCGTAGATTTGGCTAAGGTCAGTTAAAGTTACACTGTTTAAGTCTTAGTAGAGATGAATCTTCCTGATATCCCCTCTCCGTTCAAGCAATGTATTCAAGATGTATCAGAAAACTTGAGAGCTGATGTACTGCTCTTCAGTGCTGATATTGATTATGAAAGCGCTGATGTATTAATTGAGCTTATTAGAGGGGTTAAGAATAGAAGAGAAAATGTTGCTTTAGTACTATCAACATATGGGGGAGATCCAGATGCCGCTTACAGAATAACTAGAATTTTACAAGATAAGTATAAAAAATTCTTTCTTTTAGTTTTTGGATTTTGTAAAAGTGCGGGAACATTAATTGCTCTAGGGGCAGACGAAATAGTAATGTCTGACTTTGCTGAACTTGGACCTCTTGATGTTCAAGTCTATAGAGATGATGATTTTAGAAGAAGCTCAGGACTTGATATTCAACAAGCATTGAATGTGCTTAGTATTCAAGTTTTTGAAGTTTTTGAAACCAGTTTTCTAAGCACAATTAACAGAGGTAGTGGAGTAATTACTACTAAGACAGCGGCTGATATTGCAAGTTCTATGGCTGTTGGATTACTTGCTCCAATTTCTAGTCAAATAGATCCTCTCCGATTAGGAGAGATGAATAGAGTCATGAGTATCGCTCATGAATATGGGAAAAGGTTGAACCCTACAAAACCAGAGACTATAAATAAACTTGTTTCCGGCTATCCATCACATAGTTTTGTGATTGATTATGAAGAAGCAAAAGAACTTTTTGAGGTAGTTAGACGACCCAACGATTGCGAGCAACAACTGGAAAGATTTTTTTCAAAAGCCACTCGTGCATCTGGATCGCAGATGTTGATAAGCGATTTGACAGCTTGGTTAGACCCAGCTTTTGACGAAGGATTAGAGGGAGAGAATCATGGAAGCGAGAATACTGGCATCGAAAATCCGTCAGGAACAGATCAAGGAAACAGCAGAGAGAATGGCGAAGTTCAAAGAAATAGCATACTCACAGGAGCTGATAACGAAGCCCAAGAAGAATAAAATTTCAGACAAAACACTTTTGCAAATACTAATTCAATCTCAACAGTAACTAGTGGACTAGATAAAGCAGAGGGCTGAGAAATTCCAACTTTGAAGAAATCAACTGTTAGCTTTCTTGACATATTGATGCTTATGTTAAGGAACGAAAGTTGTATTACTATGGATGTGCAATCTGTGGACGGCAGGGGAATCGAACCCCTCAGACCGGGATTAGGAGTCGCCACTGGCACCATGCGCCGCCCATGAGAAGCTAGACGATAAACAAAATGTTTTCGTCTAGCTTCTATCTTTGGTTTTAAGCTCTAAGAATCTCTTTGGTGAAGCTTGCAACCTTTACTGCTACAGAAGAACATACATCTGAACACTCAGAGTTGCCTTGAGCGTTTACACCATTGATTTTTTGACCTGACAAATCTTCAGTGAAGGCAATCTTATTAAGTTCGCTGATAGAAGCATAGTCACGAAAATTTTCTTTCTCTGACAAACCTTTTTGTTTCCTCAAGCCTTGGGCTGTAGTACCAAACAGCCCAATATAGGTTTTATTGGTGCAGACTGCATAGCCCTTACCAAAGACCTTATGAAATTTAAGAATGCCAGTAAATTTTCGTCGTGTAATTTTTCCTCGCACTCTAGCATCAAGCCATTCCAGTTCTTGTTGGTTGTCGTTACGCTCTACGAGGTCGGCGGCTAAGGTAATATCAGCATCCAAATAGCGTAAAACCAGTTTGGCTGCGGACTCTCGGTATTTGCGCCCCATAACGCCAGGGAGCAAACCGATGATATATGCCCAACCTTCACGATCTGTAACGGGCGTTTTTCGTTGACGCTTGCCAGTAAATTTGAAGTTCTGACATTTTGTCAGAACTTCAGGAAACTGCTTGGACAGGCGCTTCCAGACATTGTAAGGGTCTTTTTGTTGACCAATTACCTTAATCAAATCATAAACACTGCTCCGTCCGTCAGGAGTACGGCGGATGCCTGCGTTGTCTAGTTCAGGAATCACAGTCTTTAATGTATGTGCCACTTTAGCACCTCCAGAGTAGCTTGATATTTGACCACGTTGAGCTAAGATGGAGGTGTTGAACCTTAACCCCTCCATCTCAAAGATGTGTCCGAGTTACGGGAATCGAACCCGTAGGGCTAGGAGTTGCCACTCCATTGCCGCCTAGCTTGTAACTAGGTGCGCCTACCATTACGCTCAACTCGGATGTTAATAAGAAAAATTTTTATTCAGCTAGGCGGAGGTCTAGCTGTTTTTGCTTTTAAACTACCCATCCCACTCCTCTTGAATATCAGAAGCAACACGATGGGAGGCGAAAATACCTCTTCCTACTTTTTTCCACTTTCCTTGTTCTGCTCCTACCCTTAGCGCAACTGCGATAGAAGATCTGGCACGCTTAAAGTCTTCTCCGGATGTAGTTTCGTACAGAGATTCTGCCACTTCCGTGCTCGTTCTTGGCTCATCATAGGACTCTAGAAGTTTCAGCAGCGCAGTTTCCTGAGTCATTTCTTTAAATTCTGGTTTTATAAAGTCTCTTGGGACAAGTTTTTCTTCGTCCTCGAAGAGCTTTATTTCTTTTTCATCATTCTCTTCATCCAACTCGTCATCTTCATCCAACTCGTCGTGGCCAAACAAGAAATTGAATGTCGATGAAAAATCGCTATTTTCTCTAGACTCAGGAATGTATTCTCTAAACTGAGGTTCTGGCGGGGTGTCTCTAGTGACAGTTTTCACTAGATTTAGGAGGAATGTGTAGTAACCCACGCTTTTCTTCAATCGCATCACAAGTGCTTTAGCTTCATCAATCTTGGGATTTCTCTTTAAAAAATCTTCTGCTTCACTAAGGTCGGCTTTTTTCTCGTTATGCTTTGTAGCGAGCCACTCGATCACTTCTGAGTGTTCTGGTTGCAAAATCTCCATCTAGGGCATTCCACGTCAAGTTGAACGTTGATCCGGGCAACGATTAGATGCTATAATCCTTACAAATAAAGAATCGTGCCTCTCTTTGAATAAAAGAGAAGTCGATTTTAAATATAAGAAAGAGGAGTCGGCGGTCACGTCTCGGGTGTGCAAAATCAGAGAGGATGCCGATTCCTTCTTTTAGGATAGCTGATGGAAAGAAGGATGGTCAATTTTACATTGAAGAAATTTCCCAATTTAGAGAACTTCCTTCTTTACTCTAATTTCTCCAAAGGATATTCAGCCAACATCTCCTCAAAGGGTATCCATCCGTCATCGGCCGTTAAAACGCATTGAACTCCGTCAATGAACATTGAAGCTTCTACTATCTTTTTGGATTTAGCTAGGGGATACCAATCATTGAAGAGATCCAGCTCTACTTTCTGCTCGTAAACTTCGTTTGGCTTCCAGTGATCGCTAACGGCACTGACAAAAAAACCAGACGGGTTATTAGCTCTGTTCTTTAACACAGCTTCTCTTAGAGACTCAAGAGCGATCGCGACGACATCAGAGGGCGCGTCTCGAAGTAGCCGTCTGATGGTTGAATTGAGTTCAACTCCGAGACCTCGAACCTCTGCCTCAAGGTCTGAAATATCTGATGAGAAAATCTGACTAGTATTGCTTGCTGAAACCTGCTGCTTTAGACGGTCGTTCTCAGCCTGTAATCTCCCGATCTGTTGTCGCAGTGAATTGACCTCAATCACCTGCCCATAAGCGACTTCATTCTGCTTTCTCAACATCTTGACTTCAGACTCTAGCTGCTTGATGCGTTCCCGCAAAGTGCGAATTAGTGTGTCTTTAGAGGCATCAGATGCTCGTTGCTTTGGTTCTGGCTTTTGCTTTGTTCTTTGCTGCCGTAACTGCTCAATCCGTTCTTTAATCTCTAATTCCTTGTATAAAAAGGCTTTACTAACATCTGCTGTTTGAGCAACTGTGTTGAAGTTGATAGGCTTACCATCCTTTAGTAATTCCCGGATGCCTTTCTCAACTTTTTCTAGAGCTTCCTGGCGCTTCTTTTGAGCATTTTGGCGTAGACCGTTAACATTACGACTTATTGCCATCAACCTTACCCTCCAGTCCTGCAATTATTTTCTTCAAATTGTTTTTGACGGTTTCGTTCATCTCAACCTGCCGAACCCAACCGTTAGCTTGTGCTTTTTCAATGAGCCTTTCTATTTGCCCAAGTTGCTTCTTGTGTTCTGATAAATACTCTGAGGTCGTCCGAAAATGGGTACAAGTTAGACAGGCATTAGCATGAGGGCACCCCTGAGAAATAGTGGGTAGGGCACAAGAACCATTAGGCAGGGCTTGAGCTTGGATATTGCGTTTAAACCATTGCAAGTCAGCAACCTCAACTTCGGGCGCAATCGACTCAACAATCTGGCCAGCAATGTTAATGACCTTGCCTTGGAACTTGGCGATCTCAGCTTTCATCGTTTTGTCATGAATGAAAGCATAAGTTGCTGTCATTTCAGGTGACTCGTGCCCCAAATAGCGCTGGATGATGTGCTGTGGAACCCCATTGTTGATCATCCGAGTCCCTACTGTATGTCTAAATTGGTGCATCTGAAATCGCCACAACTTGCCACTTTCGTCGCAGATATTATGCTTTTTAGCTAAATTATTAAGGAATCGTGCAAAAGATTCACGAATCATCGGTTTTGGTCTTGGTCGAAACCCTGAAGGGCCACTAAAACTTGAGCAGAATAGATACTCATAGGAATCGCCTAAATGCTCTTGAATATAGCAGCGTTGCTCCTGAATAACTCGAACAACTTCTCGACTAACAGGAATGGTAAGTTCCTTTTTCATCTTGAATTGGTAGTACCGTAGGAACCAGTCACCCGCTTTGTCTTGCAGCAGGCAATCAGGCTTTAAGTACAGTAGTTCAGAGACCCGCATTCCACATTCAATAATGACCAATGTCATACGCATGACGGGTTCTGGCAGGTCATCAATATAGGCGGTGAGCTGAGCCATGACACCTTCTGGAATGTATCTAGGTAAGGCTTTAGGTCGCTTGGGGTAATCCTCTTTGCGAATCAAATACCTTATGACAGGCAACCATTCGTTTTGATAGCAAAGGTCTAAGAAATCCCGCATATTACATAGGAAATGCGATATAGTGGTTGGCTTTGAATGTTTAGCTGCCAAGTAAGCCAGAAAATCAATAATGACAGCTCGGTCTAGTTGCGTTGGTTCAAGCGATGGGTATTGTTCGCTCAAGAAATCGGAAAACTTTTTGAGTGATCCTAGTTTGTTCAGGGCAGAACTAAAGCTTTGCGTACTTAGTGTCAACTTGATATACGCCTTTGCTGGCTTAAGCAACCAAGACTGGGAAATACCCTTGAAATTCAAGGTGTAGGCTTGCTTTCCCTTGCCTGGATCAATACCCAATCTTCGACAATCCCAAATTTCCTTTTGGTATTCATCTTCAGGATTAATGTCGAATAACTTAACTATTTGGGGAATAAAAACACGATTACAACTTTTGCAACGATATTGTTGGTTGCCAGAGCTGCGATGCTTGCCCCCTTTAATGCAATTTTTGCTACCGCAATGAATACATAGGACTGAACCTTCTATTGATTTTTGCCTATGTGGATAAGCTCTCTTCTGAATCTTTTGTTGTGTTGACATCTGTTCGGCTCTCTAAATATTTTTGATACTCGTGTTTCATGTCTTCGTTGGTGACATGAACGTAGGTGTCTATAGTCGTCTGGATGCTGGCGTGCCCCAGTCGCTTCTGGACATATGCCATTTCCACTCCCTCACGGATCAACTCGGTCGCGTGAGTATGTCTGAGCATGTGAGGGTGAATCGCGATGCCAGTCTTCCTCTTGAGCCGATTGAATAAGTCCATGGCAGTGCCGTAGGTCATTGGGGCACCAATCCTGCCTTCCCAAAGGTTTACAAACACGTAGTCGCTTAGATCGTCGCCCAGTATTTCCATAAACTCTTCTTGCAAGTACTGACTGTAAAGCCCCATCAACTCTTTTGTGACGTGAATTGTATTCGGATCTTTGCTTTTTGAGCGAACCCCGTTTGCGTTATTGGCTCTTGGCACAATTTGAATCTGATTGTCCCAAGACTGAATGTCTTCGTGGCGAAGTCCTAATGCTTGCCCTATACGTATTCCGCTTTCGTGAAGCAAGCACAGCAAAAACTTATCTCTAACTCGGTGACAGGCATCAAAAAGCTGCTGTACCTGTTCTTGAGAAACTGTTTTTGGTGTGCGTCTTGGAACCTTAAGTTTTAGTAGTCTTGCTTGGGTAGGTTTGCCTTTCGTAATGTGATGCAAGAAGCCTTTGTATCTTCGACCTGGCATGACGCGAGATCTATAAAGAGGGATATGAGGCACCTTGCCAGCCTTTTCGTGGAAGTCGTAGAGCATACAGACTGAAGTCAAAATCGCGTTGACAGTTGATTCGGTTCTTTTTGCTTCTTGCTCATGAATCGAAAGCACGTCTTTAGGTGCTGGGATTCTAAGCCACGACATGAAGTCGGCAAGTTCAACTACATTGATCGCTGCCCAATCTAAATCCCTGCTTTGCAAATATTCCCAATACAGCTTGAGATGAAATGCATAAGCTTTGACGGTGTTAGGGGAACGCTCAATATTTCGCAAGTAAGTCAGATACTCTTCAACTGGCTCAACTGGCAAAAAGTCATCTCCTAGCACCGTCCAAGTTACTTGCTCAGATGGAAGTCTAACTCTCTGTACCTTCACTTTGTAGACGTTGATTACTTTAAAGAAGGGCTTTTAAATATTGTTCCACAAAGAAGTGATTTAAATTATAATTTGTTGTTGTTTACTATAAAGATTTTAGAAAGAAGGCTGTTGTTAACACCCGTCGGCAGCACAATCAAGGCATCTTGCTGATCTAGGAGACTGCGAACAATCTCTCCCTGCGGTGAACGAAAGCTGTCATAGCCCCAGATTCTTTTAAACTCCGCAAGAACAGCATCCCACGACGTTTTTTCAGAATTATTAGCAATCATTAGTAGGCACCTGCTTTAAGGTTTTCGCACTTCAATGTTTGGCGACGATCTAAAACAGTTATAACCTCAAGTTTTCGGGGTGGGGTTTTGTGACAGCCTACTAATTTACTACAAGATGGAAGTCAAAAACAGGAGAAGCTAAGAAGTAGCGATCGCGGCTTATCAATTCTAAAACTTTCCGTTTTAGATCCCCGACTTCTTGAAGAAGTTGGGGATCTAAGCAACCAACTTATTTTACTTCGTCGCTACCACGGCAATATTCCAACTCATCCGCTTCATCAAGGGTAGCTTTTTCAGAAAACCATCTATTTTTTCTAATCGCCGATAATTTGGCTTCAGCCTTTCCTGTTCAATAATAATTTTTTTCCAGTAACGCTCCTTATTTGGATTGACTTTTTCTATCAAATAAAAGCGCAGGAAAATCCATAATGTTGCTATCCAAAAGGTATCATAGTCTGTCTTTGTAAAAAGGGTTTTAATGTAGTTAACGATATTAATATCTAGTGGCGTTTCATCTTCCGTTCGCACTTCCGTTGCCATGCGTCGGTAGACATTAATTACAGGATTGTGCTTTAAAGGGTCCCAAAAACAAGCTTTTCCACCGGGTTTGAGAACGCGGTGCATTTCTTTTAAGGCGATTTTGGGGTCGGGGATGTGGTGTAGTAAGTTTGAGGCGTAGACGATGTCAAAGGTGTTGTCGGGAAAGTCTAACGCCATCGCGTTTGCCGTGCGTCCTTCAATTTGCACCCCGTTGGCGGCAGCGAGTTGCAATGCCACTTCCACCATGCCAGGGGAGTAGTCTGTTGCTACGCAACGCGCTCCTTTTTTGGCAAAATAGACGCTATTTTCCCCCGCACCACAACCCAAGTCTAGAAGTAATTTCCCTTGAATATTCCCTAGTTTGCGGAGGATAAAGCGATTTTCTGGGGCTGTGCAGGCTTCAAAGTAGTCGGCGACTCGAATACCATCGATATCAATAGCCGCCGCCCAGGCATCGTGAAAGCGTCGCTCTTTTTCTAGGGTGTCGTCTTGCATTGGTGTTTCTTGCTAATTTGTTTAATCTAAAGCGATATTATTGATTATTTTGAGTTAATACGGCAAGGGAATTAATCTCCAGCGCACAATCATCAATTAAATCATTTTTGTTGTCTCTTAAAACTTCAAGCAGTAAGTATGCGGGGTTTTGACCGCGAATGGCTAGCTTAAAACGGGATGAATTATCCGGAGAATATTGGTTTTCTAGGGAGCTAATTGTATCGGCGCGTTGGTTGAGGAGTGTCAACCTGAGAGAGCTTTTTTGAGCGCAGTTATTCCGAAACATAACTGTACCAGTAACTTCAACATTTTCTGGCAGCGAACCCAGATACAGGAAGGATATTGTATCTTGTTGATCGAAGGGTAAAGAATCGCGATCGCCAGGAGAAATTACTACCCTGTAGGTGTTGTCTGGATTTTTGCTAATGGAAGTCTTATCCAACGGCTGACTCAAAAGCATCCAGTCTATCTGTAGACCGGGTTGTTCACCAATTTGCTGCTGCATGGCGTCGAAGGTTCGCACGGCTGTTTCCAGCACAGTTGGATGGGTGCGCTGATAAAGGTTTACTGTGACATTGTTTGAGAGGGTAAACTCTACAGGTAGTGGCTTAAAATCCTGGGCAATTTCCCAATTTTGGGTAAAGGCATCAAACACGACCTTAACAACATCTTGTTCTCCACTCCGCACAACTTGTTCGTCGGTGGGCAAAATTTGTTGAAAAGGAATAGGAACTACCACATATTTTGCCTGTAATAGTTGTTCTAGGGGATAAAAATCGCGAGAATCAATTTCTGGAATTCTCAAAATATTTAATCTACTTTCCTCTCGCCCGTACAGTGTCTGTTCAGCCGTAGTTACAACACTGGGATTAAGGAAGCTGGAAGCCGCTACAACAGAAATAGGTTCTCGATTTGGGGCTAATTGACGCAGGTAATTAACGAGTTGCAGGACTTCATCGTAGTCTTGGCGCACGAGAGGTGAGAAATTAGCGGCAAATAGGGGACGCACAGAATTGGTGAATGTCCCCATTGGAGTCAGTCCCATAATGACATTGCAGACCAGATAAAGACTCGCCGCACCTAATATCAAGGTGCGTGTTTTACCTGGGAACATACGACCGATTGTCCAGATAAAGCAGGCAATCCCCAGCACTACAAAGGGCGTGATATGTAAGGTGTAGTGTATGTAGCCATAACGAAGTAGGACTAGCCACTCAATCAACCCCAGACTGCCAAACAGTACGATAAACGTCGTGGCGGGAAGGTTGACTCGACGGGTAAGGATACCCGCAGAAAATCCCAAAATTACGAGCATCCAGACTACCCAGCCATAGAAGGAGGCGTAACGTTGTACAACGTCGCTAAAGGTTAGGCTCCAAGCAGCGTGGAGAGTGCCATAATCAACGGTCAGGGCACGGTAGGTAAATTTCCAGGCAAAAGTGATTAAAGTGGCGAAGCTAATTGCCGCGATTAGACTAATTTGGACAATACTTTTCAGCAAATGCTGCCAAGCTCTACGCAGATTTAGCTGCACCTCGGCAGAAAAAACCAGCAAGTACTGTAGAGTCATGGCACCAAAAAAGGCAATGGCGCTGTAGGCAAAATGGCGGCGAAATAGGGCGGATGCGCCCAGCAAAAATCCAATTAGGGGAATTTGCCACCAATGCTTGAGTTTGACATCCTGTAGGTACGCTAAAACGGCAAGGGAAATCAGGAGAATGCCGCCGATGTCAGGGTAGCCACGAAGCAATGGTGCCCAAACGGCTGGGACTAATAAGGTCAGGAATGCTGTTGACCAAAAAACTGCCCGTGGATGTATCGGTATTAGCTTAGTGGCGATCGCTCCCATGACTAAGCTAAAGGGTAGCAGATAAACTAAGGCGAGGCTGACGATAAAGACGAGACGGGACTCGCCAAAGGCTAAGAGGAACGGCAGCAACGGAACAGCATAAAGCAAGTTGTAGTTGGTAGCAAGAGACGCTTGTAGTTGCTGTATTGCCTCAGTTGGGGATTGTCGCCAAGAGCTGACAAATGATGTGGCTTTGTTTTGATAGGCTACCCAGTCCCAAAAATAGAAGTAATGCTCATGGGATACATACAGAACTGGGAGGATTACGACAATCAGCGCCAGTGCCGTAAAAAAGACGATGCTGGCAGGAAATTTCGGGAGAAACGTCCGCCAGCGTCGAGAACGTGACATAGAGTCAAGCTTATTCTACAGAGGTCTGAGCAACGGCTGGTTCGGCTACGCTTGATTTGTTGCCTTGGGGATTATCCTTTTGTAATTCAGCGCCCTTCTGTAACGCGGCATACAAGCGGTTCAAGGCGTTCACATAGGCTTGAGCAGAGGCGACGATAATGTCCGTATTCGCCGCATGACCGGAATATACCCGCTCGTTGTGCCGCAGGCGAATCGTGACTTCCCCAAGGGCATCAATACCAGCTGTGACTGACTGTACGGAAAACTCAATCAGTTCATTCGGCACATTTACCACTCGGTTGATTGCCTTGTAGACGGCATCCACCGGGCCCGTACCAATCGCCGCATCCATCAACTCTTCGCCTGTAGGGGTTCTCAGGGTGACGGTGGCGGTAGGACGGGCTTTGTCGCCGCAGGACACTTGCACTAACTCTAAGTGGAACAGTTCCGGGGCTTGGCGGATTTCGTCGTTAACGATCGCCTCTAAGTCCCAATCGGTAATTTCCTTCTTCTTATCCGCAACGTCTTTGAAACGCAAAAAGGCTTTATTCAATTCATTTTCAGTTAGCTCAAAGCCCAACTCTTTCAAGCGAGTACGGAAGGCGTTACGCCCGGAGTGCTTGCCCAAGACAATCAGATTGTCATTCAAGCCAATCGACTGCGCGTCCATAATCTCGTAGGTGAGCTTATTTTTGAGGACGCCATCTTGGTGAATACCCGACTCGTGAGCAAAGGCATTTGCCCCAACAATTGCTTTATTGGGCTGGACTAACATCCCGGTGAGGTTAGATACCAAGCGGGAGGTTTTGTAAATCTGGCGGGTGTCGATGTTGGTTAGCGGTTCCTCCGACTCTGCCGGAAGTCCCAAGAAGGGGCTGTAGTATTGCCGACGGACGTGCAACGCCATTACCAACTCTTCTAGGGCAGCATTCCCTGCCCGTTCGCCAATGCCGTTGATGGTGCATTCGAGTTGTCGTGCGCCATTCTTAACGGCTTCTAGGAAGTTCGCCACCGCTAGGCCCAAGTCATTATGACCGTGGACGGAAATAATTGCTTCGTCGATGTTGGGGACGTTCTCTTTGATGCCGCGAATTAAATCTCCGAACTCGCTGGGAGTCAGGTAGCCCACGGTATCGGGAATATTGATGGTTTTGGCACCCGCTGCGATCGCTCGTTCTACTACTTGGTATAAATACTGTGGGTCAGAACGCGCCGCATCCATCGGAGAGAATTCTATATCGTCCATAAAGGTTTTGGCATAGGCGACCATTTCTTCGGCGATCGCTAATACCTCAGCTCTGGATTTTTTGAGTTGATACTCCAGGTGAATATCTGAAGTGGAAATAAATGTATGAATGCGACCATGAACGGCTGGCTTCAGCGCTTGGGCGGCGGCTTCAATATCGGCTTTGATTGCTCTTGCCAAACTACAGATGACCGGGCCTGTCTCGGTTCCCACGGTCTTGGCGATCTTTTGTACCGCCTCAAAATCTCCGGGGCTAGCAAACGCAAAACCTGCCTCAATCACATCCACTCCCAGTCGCGCCAGTTGCCGCGCGATGATAAGTTTCTCCTCGACATTCAGGGTGGCTCCTGGGCATTGTTCGCCATCGCGGAGGGTGGTGTCGAAAATAATGATGCGGTCTGGTGGGAATTGCTTATTCATCGCAGGTTTAACCGACATTGAGGAAATTACAGTCCTTGGTTAACAACAATAACTTATCTCTTAACTAATTCACTACAACCTAGTACTCAGTTTTTTCGATCTCTTGGCGCATATCATTTAAATCAATATAGCGGTCGGTCGCATTTCGCAGCTCTCTGGCGATCATCCCTTCTGTAGAAACTACTGTAATGTGAGTATTTTTTGACCGTAATAATTCTATTGCTCGTTCAAAATCACCATCACCACTAAATAAAATTACTTTGTCATATTGCTCAACTGTATTAAACATATCAACAACAATTTCTATATCTAAGTTAGCTTTTTGAGAATAACGTCCAGAATTATCGTCATAATATTCTTTAAGAATTTTTGTACGTACTGTATAACCCAGGCTAATTAAAGCATCTCTAAATCCTCGTTGATCTTGGGGGTCTTTTAAGCCTGTGTACCAAAATGCGTTGACTAGCGTGATATGAGGTTCTTTTTTGAAATAGTCTAAAACCCGTCGGGGATCGAAAAACCAGCCGTTTTTTTGCTGTGCATAGAACATATTGTTCCCGTCTACAAAAATAGACAGGCGGTTCATTGGACAAGGCATACAACTAAGACCTAAAATATGTTAAATTTAACGTAATCCCTTATTTTAGCAACTTTTATCTAAGCAGTTAGTAATAGTTATTCATTCATAAAATATTCTGGATTTTGCTTAGATTTTTGAGTTTATCTCCCTTTCTCCTTTAGTTAATCTGCTCGAATAACCTTAATTGATTTTGTATAGCTCGATCAACACCGTGAGTAACACAGCCGCGTCACTATATGTTCTCTATTCACTCTACATTTAATCTGTAGCTTTAGGTTAGACCCAACAGATCAGCAGAGGACACACCTCCTCAACTGAAGTAGGAACACCAGTCACTCCAACTACCTGCGTAGAGCTTGCCCTTATCAATTCCTGCCAGTTCCAGGGAAAGGAGATTGACACAAGCCGTTACGCCAGAGCCGCAGTAGACGAGAATTTCTGCTTTTGAGTCAATGTAAGCCCAGCGTTGTTTTTGCAAAGCGATCGCCTGCAAATAACCTTGCTCATCTGTAACTTCCTTCCAAGGATAGTTGACGGCTCCCGGAATATGACCTGCCATCGGATCAATCGGTTCGCGCTCTCCCAGGTAGCGATCGCGTTCCCGTGAATCTACCAAAGCCACCGTCGGTAAGTCTTTTCGTGCCTTTACAGTTTCCATATCCACCACATGTTCTGCTCGCAGTTGCGGCACAAACTGTCCGGGTTGTGGTGGAGTTGGCTGCTCCGTTACCGGATATCCTGCTCCCAGCCAAGCCCCCCAACCGCCATCAAGCAACGCCACCTTGTCATGTCCCAGGTAACGGAGTAGCCACCAAAGACGCGCCGCAAAGGCAAAGCGAGCATCATCGTAGGCAACCACCAAGGTTTCCCCAAAATTCACGCCCATTGCTGCCAACTTGATTGCCAACTGCTCGGTATCTGGCAAGGGATGACGACCCCCATGTTGCTCAACCGGGCGAGAAAGGTCTTGATTGAGATCGAGGTAATAGGCACCAGGAATGTGGCTCGTTAGATACTGTTGCCGTCCCCATTCTGAATCGGCAAGAGCAAAGCGACAATCTACAATCACCACTTGCGGATCGTCCAAATGTTCCCTGAGCCATTGAGCAGAAATCACAAAATTTGTCATTTAGTTATTAGTTATAGAAGTTGATTGCCCGCTCTGTAATTTTTTAGTTAATTGTAATTTTATTTGGTAGCTATATTACAAATTTTAACTGGCTATAGCAGTCTGATATGAGTTATCAGATGATATCACCTCAGATACCCAATTTCTTAGAAGGAACGCACCTTCACGAAGTAAATTATTAAATGATAGAAGACTAATCCTTGGTATAAAACCCGGCAAATCCACTGTAAAACGTAGCGGCTTATGGTGATTGTTCTTTCACAAATAAATAGACTTCAGAGCGCTGATAGCGCAGTTGAAAAGATTTGTTCTGAGTGAGTTGTTCGATCAAGTCGTCGGTGAACTCTGGGGTATTTAGCCAGCCGGGGTAACGGCGATTGAGCAATACATAATCAATCTTGGCAAGGTCAACAGATGCGGCGGCTGTGACATCGGCTGTTGGTGTATCTTGGAAAGTTAGCTTAAGAGTTGGGCGGTGGCTTAAGTGGGGAGCAATATTGTTGGTGGTGAGAACGCCGCCGGGGGTTTGAATGTGGGCGATCGCTTCCCGTGTCGCTTGCCAGGTATCGAAAGTTTTGGGGTAACTTGACCAAAAATAATGTTGGTTGCCCATGTATAAAAGCGCTAAAAAAGACCAGATAATGGGGAGCGATCGCGTTTTTACCCATCCTTTATTCAGCCATCCTTCACCCGCCGCCAGCGTCGATATAACTGACAAAAACAAAAACGGCACCACCGGGATAGAGTACTGAAATCCCAAATCTCTTTGATAGGGAACATCCGACAAAATATTCAGCCCCAGCATGGGTAGGGCACTGAACAACGGTGCTAGATGCCGAGGCGAGAGTCCCCAAATCACCGGGAAGATTAATTTAATCAGATATTTAAAGCTATCCCAGATATCAATCCGCTCCCAGACTAGCCACGGCTGCAACACCAGGTTTTTCGCCATCTCTGGAACCGAGTCTCCCAAATAGCTGTAACGATGAACCGCTGCTGGTTCGCTACCGCTAAAGGTGGGAATCATCCACTGCATCACAACCAAAAACCAGGCAACACCTAAAAATAAAGCGATCGCTCCACAACGACGCCGCCTTTCAAACAGCAGCAGCCACACTCCCATTGCCATGATCGTCAGAGAGAGAACCGCCTTACAGCCCAAGACAAAGATTACTCCCAAAGTAAACCACCCCAACTGATTGCGTCGGGCTGCCAACAGGGTAGCCAACAGCACCGGGAGTGCCATCACCTCTGGGTGAAAATCAAATAAATTGACATTGAAAACGACTGGATACAACAGATAAACAGCGGCAAGCATGACCGCTTGTTGCTCTTTAAGTCCCGCCTGACGTGCCAGTCCCCAAATCGGTAAAGCCCCCAAGCTCAGAGCGATCGCTTGTACCGCCAACAGCCAATGCACATTAGGAGAAATTTTGTATAGCAACCCTAAGGGATAAACCGCCCAAGCTGCATGATTGCCCAGATGATGAAACCCTAAGATCGAAGAAATGGGGGACTGTCCTTGAGCGATCAGATAAACAACCTGGTCATAAATCCCCAAATCAAACGCCCCAGAGTGAAATAGCGCATGTCTCAGACTACTACAGGCAAAATAAATCAAGGTACTGACACCGATCATCAATGGCAAGGTATCTGGCTTCAAGATTTTGTCTTTCATTGTCTTCGACCTGATCTAATGGAGCTGTATGGAACACACCAATGAGCTGGCGATCGCAAATGAGGAAGTGTTGACGCCAGTTATCTTGGATGAAACTCTATTCTTCAGCACTCAGGACAGCTTGTTAAGACCGAGGCAAAAATCCTGACTCTCAGGTCGAGGAGGGTGGATCTTGAATCTCATTTGTTGTGACTTTGGATAGAGAAATGTCCTTACTGGTGGTGAGAAAAGACGCATCTAAACCTTTGTCATAGAGAGGGTTATTTTCTAGCACCGTTGGCACAGGGACTGGAAACGCCAATGATTCGTTGGGAGTATTTTTTGCCTCCAGTGCTGTTAGGCGGTAGGCGAGATGCTGGATAATTTGGCTAACTTCACCCAAGGTTTGGGTAAGACTTTTCACCTTTTCTTGCAAATGGAGCACGGCGGCGGGGTTGGTGGCTAAATCCTCTAAGGGTGATGATGTCTCGTCTATACCCATTGCCTGCTCGTTCAATGCGTCCAACTTTGTCTCTAGCTGCTGCACCCGTAGGGCTAAGTTTTTGTCTTCACTAGTTGGATCGCTCTTGATGCCTAGCGCTGACTTCAGCAAGGTCAAGCCATACTCACTGCTGCTGATGCCCTGCACTTTAGCTTCCTCCTCAATCCTTTGAAGAAGTTCTGAGGATAGACGGATCGTCATCGTTTTATCCAGATTTTTTTTAGCCATATCTAGCTTTATCCGTTTTGCACACTGAATTGTAGTGAAATTGGGGATGTCATCAGCACCGAGCGAGTTCGCCTCTGTACAAAATAACTGTTTTTTGGGGAGCAGTGACTCTTAGAGAAGCCATCTCGCCTATTTATCACTTCATAGCTCTGCAATAGAAAAAACCCTGGTGAAGGTACACTAGGGCATCAAGTAGTGAAGCAGTTGAGTTAATCCACAGAACTTCTAAGCGGTGTTGGTAATGACGCGATCGCCGCGTCACCTCTTTTTAAAACGATGCTTTAAGCACCAGGCATAGTGCCAGTTGAGCTATTACCAGCACCTCCTTCTGGCTTGCGATGCCATTGACCGCCCTCGCCTTCGGAATAGCTATTTTTCACCGAGTTCCAGGCGACTTGGGAGGCAGCTTCCTCACTCATGCCATCAGAAGACGCCGCATTAAAGGCTGCCATGAAAATCTGTTGAGCACCTTGAGGCAGCTTTTCTTTTACTTCATTTGGCAACTCTTCAGCTTGTTTGTAGGGCATATTCACGCTCCATCCGATTACTAACGTTATATATCAATCAAATAGTGCAAGAAAAGTCATAAAAACATCTCTCTATGGGTGCAACAAGTGTTATTTCCTCATTTTTGGCTATTAAGAAGGCAGCAGGATGTTTCGGTTTTCCAAAATTTTGCCATAGCCCCCAACCTACAAGTCAGCAACACCGAAAAACTTAAACCCACCATAAACATCTCCTAACCGGGGTCAGAGAAAATAACACTAGGGGAGCTTGCTTTTGTCAACTAATTCTGGCGTTCATGCTCCTCTGACACCTTTGTTCCGGATACTGACAGGACCAACAAAGAACCCAATGCAGACTACATCTGGGTTCTTTTTTTTATCCCCCGCTCCTGTCAAAACCGAGCAACTAAGTGCCTAGCCGCTGATCTCACCCCAATGCGGCGGCAAACTTGTCTGTCGCTTCAATTAGACAGGAGCGAATACCCGGTTCGCTCATCGAGTGTCCTGCATCTGGAACGATAATTAATTCTGTTTCTGACCAAACCTGATGTAGTTCCCAGGCTGATATTGTCGGACAGACCACATCGTAGCGTCCCTGAATGATGGTTGCCGGAAGGTGACGGATGCGATTGACGTTATCTAGTAGTTGGGTTTCTGGCTCAAAAAACCCCTTGTTGACGAAGTAGTGGCATTCTATGCGAGCAAAGGCATCGGCAAACTGACTCTCCCCAAACCTATGCATCAAATCAGGACTGGGTAGAAGTTTACTGGTGCTGGCTTCCCAAATGGACCAAGCACGAGCGGCTTCTAGTCGAGTTTGAGGATCTGGGCTAGTCAAGCGTTTGTAGTAGGCACTCAGGAAGTCAGAACGTTCGGTGATAGGAATCGGTTTAACATAATCCTCCCAAGCATCTGGAAACAGGTAACTCGCCCCTTCTTGATAAAACCAATGCAATTCTTTTTGTCTGAGCATAAAAATGCCGCGTAGGATTAGTCCCAGACAAGGTTGAGGGTGGGTTTGGCTATAGGCAAGGGATAGGGTACTTCCCCAACTGCCGCCAAAAACGACCCATTGCTCGATGTTTAAATGCTGTCGCAGTTTTTCAATATCGCTTACTAAATCCCAGGTGGTATTTTCCCGTAGTTCTGTATGGGGGGTACTGCGACCGCAGCCTCGTTGGTCAAACAGGATAATGCGCCACTTTTCTGGGTCAAAGTATTGGCGAAAAAATCCTTGACTACCGCCACCGGGCCCGCCGTGGAGAACGACGACAGGTAGACCCTGAGGATTGCCAGATTGTTCAAAGTAGAGCCGATGCAGTTCAGAAACTTGTAAGGTTCCTTCTTGATACGGTTCGATGGCTGGGTACAGTTCTCGCATGGCGGTAGTGTTTTGTGTTGCTTGTGTCATCGGTCATTAGTGTCTTGACCAATAACTTTAGCAACGAGTACGGATGGGATTGGAAAATTAGGTGTTTTCAGGTTTGGAATCAAAACTTCAGATGACTCGCCAGCGTTATTTTTTTCTTTTCCTTGCCTTATTGGCGATCGCGCTTTCTTGGTGGGGCATTTTTACAGGACGGGCGGGGTTAGTGGTGCGTTCTTTAGAACGAGAGGGTGTACCGCTGCTCTACATGGCACCCCAGGCTCCTGTAGAAAAGGTGCCGGGGGTGCTTGTCGCCCATGGCTTTGCGGGGTCAAAGCAATTAATGCAGGGCTACGGGCAGGTTTTGGCACAAGCGGGTTACGCGGTGATGTTGTGGGATTTTAGCGGTCATGGGGCGAATGGAACCCCCCTGGGTGAGTGGTCGTCCCTCCAGGGTGACTTGGAGGTGGCAAGGGCAGGGTTGCTAGAACAACCAGAGGTTGATGCGACTCGCTTGGCACTGCTGGGTCACTCGATGGGAGGTGGGGCGGTGATGAGTGCAGCTATTGAGGATGTTGAGCAGTTTGCCGCTACGGTGGCAATTTCAGCGACAACGGCGGCAGTGACGCCGACTGCGCCCCGTAACCTGATGTTACAAATCGGCGCTTGGGAAGGGCGTTTGCTCCCGTATACGAAGGAACTATTGGCGAAAGCGGGGGGAGAAAGCGATCGCTTGGCGCAGGGACGGGGGCGATCGCTTGTTGTGGTTCCGAATGCGGAACACATTACGATTTTGTTTCGCGATCGCTCGCACCAAGCGGCGAAAAGTTGGCTCAATGGGACGTTTAATCTCTCTCCTAGCAGCAAGTATGCAGACCGTCGTCTTGTTTGGTATGCCTTGCACCTAATGGCTTGGCTAGCTACCGGAGTTATCGTTGCCCCAGTTTTGATTAAATCTGAGGGGGCTGGCGATCGCCTCAATGGATTTCGACGCTGGGGCGGTTTAATTATTTCGCCGCTTTTAGGGAGTGGTGTCTTGGCGTTAATCACGGGTGTTGTGGAACTGCCAAATTTGGGTGGCTTGCTTGTTGGGAGTACGGTGGGGGTGTGGTTCCTCATTGCTGGGAGCATTTGGTTGGCTATCCTCTGGAAACTGCCGCGCCCGACGCTTCGGGGTGTGGGGTTAGGGGTGCTATTGTTTGCGCTGCTTTGGGTGGCTTTTGGGCTGATGGGGCAGGTGGTCTGGTTGCAATGGTTGCTGATTCCACAGCGCTTGCAGCTTTGGCTCGTCTTGTCTGCGATGTGTTTTCCCTGGTTTCTGGCGGCGGGGGTGGCGCAACCGCAGCAGAGGTTTGGCAGCCGTTTAGGTTGGTGGTTTATGGAAAGTCTGGCGCTAGTTGTGGGGCTGGTTTTGGCGCTATTTTGGGTGCCGGGGTTGGGTTTTGTGTTTTTGTTGCTTCCGGTTTTTCCGGTACTGATGGGGATTCTTTCGGTGGCGGCGGCTTTTTTGGGGGAGGCTTGGGGTTATGGGGTGGGGAGTGCGCTGTTTTTTGGTTGGATACTGGCGGCGGTTTTTCCTTTGGTGGGATCGGGGTTTTAAACGGGATGGGGAAGCAGGGGGTGGGGTATTTAACTGAAGGGTGAGAAGATTCTCTCTTCATCAGTCTCTATTAGAAAGTTATGGGTGTGACGGCTTGTTTCTATGCTTGGGGAAAAACCCGGATTGGGGGGACTTGCCCCCCCAGACCCCCCCATTGGGAGCGCAGCGCCGCCCCCAAGCCCCCCGCGCAAGGGTTGATCGCTGAATGGCTATAGGAATGGTGAAATGGTGAAGCTTGAGTTGGCGGGGGGTTTTGGTTCGGTTTTGGGAGGTTTACAAGCTTACGGAATCTTTGTGACTCTTTTTTTGAGGGTTGGGGGAGCGATGTAGGGGGGCTGTTAGATGAATGTTGGTGTCAGGTGTGGGAAATCGCTCAGAAAGTTGATGTTTGGGAGATTGAAGGGGCGATGGTGTATTTGAAGCTGGCGTTGACGGCGGTGATTTGGGGGGGGACGTTTATTGCAGGGCGGGTGGTGATGCAAAGTATGGAACCGTTTTCGGCGGCGTTTTGTCGGTTTGCGATCGCCTCTTTTTGCTTGTTTTTCCTGACTCGTCAATTGGAAGGGGGTTTACCGAAGCTGAAGCTATATCAATTTGTGCAGGTGACGCTTTTGGGATTGACGGGGATTTTTATCTACAATGTCTGCTTTTTTTGGGGGTTGAAGTTGATTACGGCTAGTCGGGCGGCGTTGATTATTGCCCTCAATCCGATCGCGATCGCTATTGGTTCGGCGGTGGTGTTTGGAGAAAGACTCACACCGTTAAAGTTACTGGGAATCGTTACGTCTTTGCTGGGTGTGGTGGTGGTGATTGCTAGGGGCAGTTTGACGGTCTTATTTGCTAGCGGTTTGGGTTGGGGTGAAGTGTTTTTGTTTGGCTGTGTCCTCAGTTGGTGCGCTTTTACTTTAATTGGCAAACAAACGATGCAAGTCCTCTCTCCTTTGGCAACAACGACCTATGCCTGTTTAATTGGTGGCATCGCGTTGTTATTTCCGGCTTTGGGAGAAGGGTTAATGGGTGAGTTGACGCAGTTTTCTCTTGTAGCTTGGTTGGGAATACTGTATTTGGGGTTTTTCGGCTCGGCGGTGGGCTTTAGCTGGTACTACGAAGGGTTAAAGGCAATTGGGCCGGCAAGAGCTTCCATTTTCATTAATTTAGTACCTGTATCGGCGGTTCTTCTAGCCGCTTTGTTATTGGATGAGGAACTAACGCCGACGTTAATCGCGGGAGGTGCTTTAGTGGTGACGGGGGTTTTTCTGACGAACAGGAAATAAGCTGATCCAGGTCTTTTACTCGTTCTGTTTGGCAAACTCAGAAGGGGGGCGATCGTTACTCCACGCCCACCACACGTAACCACATTGACACTGATAAAACTCTTGCCATTTTTTGCGATACTCTTCTGTCATCACTGGGCTACGGCGGTTAATCCAAACTTTCTCTTGCTCGGCAGAAGACGCTCGACAACTGGGACAACAAAACGTTAAGGCGTGAGTGGCTGGCTCGATCCATTTTGGGGGAACGGGGGAAAACGCATCCATTGGAAAAACCTTTTAGTTAGTCATTGGCTAAAACTGTTGACAAATCAAATCCGCAAGCTGTCTAGTGCTTATTCTAGGGTGCTTACACAGGATCTAGCATTTCTGATTCAAGAGGTGGGAGGCTTTGTTTTGCATCAACCACACCAGGGTAAAGAGGCGCAGGCTTCGACGTGAGACTTCGGCGTGAACTTAGTCGAACGCTCAGTCGAACGCTCAGCCGAACGGGGGAGGGGAGGTTATCCTGGGTTTTGGTGCGATGGCTTTTGACTCAGTAGTATGATTCCTCTTGAGGGAATGCTTTACTTTTGAGAGATTGGCATTTCTTCATTAACTAGAGTTGACGCTGACGATGAATCCCGATCCTGAAATTCGCCGCCTCCTTGATCTCATGCCTGCTTCGGGTCGAATGTTGACTAAGATAATCAGCAAACCGCAGCAGCCGACGGTGATTGAAAGTCCGTTTCCGCTACCCTGGAACCCGGAACGACCGATTTATATCAATTTTGACTTATGGCGTCAGTTATCTAAGCCGCAACGAGACATGCTGCTGTTACATGCTGTGAGTTGGTTGATTGGAATTAAGTGGTTTAAGCCAGATTTGTATCAAGGCGTTGTTCTGGCGGGGTTAGTAGGGGGAGTGGTGGAACTGGTGCAGGGGGATGCGGTAGGAGTTGTGGTAGCGACGGGATTGAGTGCGGTAGCAGGGACGCAACTCTGGCGTTCTACTCGTAGTTCTCAAAAATATTTAGAGGCGGATGCGGCGGCGATTAAGGTAGCTGTGCGGCGCGGCTACAGGGAAACAGAGGCGGCGACTGGTCTTTTGTCTGGTATTGAAGCGGTAGCACAAATTGAAGGGCGTCCGGGCTTGAATTTTATTGAGTTAATCCGTTGTCAAAATCTCCGGGCGATCGCAGGTCTTTCTCCTCTCAGTGTCCCCGAAACCATCAAGCAAGAGTAGGACTTGTAGAGGCGGGTTTTGCCTATCTGATTTCGCTTTGAGAAAAAACCTTTCGCCAAGTCTTTTTAAGAGTTTAAATAAAGTTAATAAGTGTTTAATTTCTTTTCAAAAAACCCTTAAACTTCCAGTTTTGTCAATTAATTAATAAGGTGCCTGTAAACTATAGACGTGCTGCTGATAGAAATGTTCCTACGGAATCTCTATCCGTGTCTAAGTCTTACAGGTAGGTGATCCCTAGGTAGAGACAAACCTGATAAACATCTACCTAATGGTTCTAGATAAAAGAGGGACTCCTTCTATATCATGAACTTGCTGAGGGATAAAAACAGCATTTTAAAAAAGGTTGTGTAGTATATGAAGAACCCAATTTCTTCCCAAAATTCTTTCATTCCGTCTCCTATTTACGAAATAGCCGCTAAGGTGGCTAAATCTCATCAAATTACAGAAGCTGAAAAAAGCGTTTTAAGAAATAGCTTCTTAAAAAGTCCTTTGCATGAAGAAGAACATCGCCTGATCGACCGTTTATATCACTCCCTGCGCCGGGGAAAAATTACCCTGGTGTAGCGACCTAAAGGCAACGGTAAAGCTGATAATCGTAACCATCAACTGGCGTTTTCAAGATACTTGCCTCTTCTGCAAAGCAATTGGGTGCTTCTACTACGGGGGCTTTGAAGTTTACTAACCACAAGTCTAGGGGTCGTGGCAGTTGGGCTAAGGTATCTTGAAGGATAGCTACAGCCGGGCAGTTTGTCTCTTCACATCGCCCTTGCTTTTGATGAGCTAAGAGAAATTGCGGGTTCAGGAGTGCTTTCTGGGCGTTAGCAGCATGTTGCAGTTCCCAAGCGATCCCCATGATTTCTCCCGTCTGTACCAGGGTATTATGGGTTGTCGCAATCAAGACGGGATGGGATGAGGCGCGTTGCATGACTGACACGAGTAAGTCAGGACGATAGTATTTTTGATAACCAAGGTTAGAGACAACGGTAATGCCGCTGAGAAGTCCAACGAATCCAATCAGGGCGATCGCTTTTTTACCGTTGAGTCCCCAGGTGAGTTGGGAGTGGGTAGCTTTCCAGCTTACGGCTAGGCTGGCTCCCAGGACGGCGATGACACCGGGGAAGTAGACGAAGTTATACCGTGCCCCCCGTGTGAGGTCTGTCCCTAAAAAGTAGGTGATGGCGAAAAAAATCGCGATCGCCCCTAAAATAAATCCTCCCAAAACCCCCACACCGAGACGAGTTGAGGGTTGCTGGAGTTGCACACGGATGCCGCGATAAAGCAGAGGGATTGCCCAGACAAAAAAGGCAATCATCAAGGCTCCGGAAACAATGACTACGGGCAGCGAGGCAGCTTCAACAGGCAGTAATGCCAGCATCGTAATCCAGGCTGCTAAGGACTGAAAGAGGGGATTGAGCCATTCTAAAAAGTTGCGATCGCTACTTTGAATCCAAGCCGTCATCTGCGGGTCGTAACTGGACTGCAACACGGGAAACCAGATTAACCCACCAACCACGGTTCCCGCCACCGCTGCGTAAATTCGCCACCAAGAGGATTGGCGATGGGAATTTCTTTTGACGGGGTATTTACTTGCAGGAACGTTGGAGTAAATTTGCTCTCCTGCTCCCCTGCTCCCCTGCTCCCTCGCTCCCTCGCTCCCCATCTCCCGACGCTGACGCCACCACAGGACGAGCAAAACGATGATCTCGGCACAAAGGGTAAGGGTGAAGAAGTAGTGGGTGGCGATGCCTAAGCTATTCACGACTACCCAACTCAGGACGATCCACATGGGTAAAGGGCGGCGGCGTTGCAGGTGCTGTGCGGCAACGACTAAGCAACAGAGGGAAGCAATCACCCACAAAACCGCTAAGGTGTAATGACGGGCTTCTTGTGCCAAAAAGATGCCGTAGGGAGACACTGCCATCAGGGCGGCGGCAAGTTGAGCAACGAGCTGAGAGCGAAAGGCGAGCCAACTCAGTCCGTATAGGGCAGGGATTGAGATGACACCAAAAAGGGCAGGAAGCGATCGCGCTGCCCAAAGTGATACGTATCCCGATTGAGGAAAAAGTTGCATCCACCAGTGAACCAGCACAAAGTACAGGGGCGGATGGTGATCTTCGGCAAATAAATGACGCAACACTGCCGATGCTCCCGCCGCAGGGTCTGGTTGCAAGGGCTGCATAAGTAGATTTAACGGAATTGCCTCGTTAAGCGGTACCGTTTTAAAGCTATTGCCCAGGCTAAAGACTAAGGTGGCAAATTCATCAGTCCAGGGAGATTTTCCAGCTAGCTGCGTAAAGCGTAAACCTGCACCAATGGCGATCGACATCAATAGCAGCAGGGGAGGGAGCCAGCCTTTTGAAACAAGCGATTTCAACCGATGCGACCTCTACTCAACGTCCGTTACTCGCCAACTGAGCTTCAGATTAACCCAAAAGTTCCAAAGCGTAACAATCGCGATCGCTAGCAGGTTCGCAACATAGCGGTTGATGCCAAAGATATTAAAGAACACATTCAACAGCAAGACGTTGAGAATTAACCCACCCAGGCAGACAATATTAAACTTCAAGAATCGTTTCAACCGCTGACGTTTCCCCGGTTGCCGACGGGCAATATCGCCAAAAGTCCACATATCATTCCACAAAAAATTGTTAAGGATTGCGACCTCTGAGGCAATGATTTTACTGCGAGTCAAGGGCAATCCCAGAGTGCTAGGGTCACTGAGCAGGTAAAGCAGGATCATATCCACAAACACGCCTGTTAACCCCACTGCACCAAAGCGGAACAACCGCGCTATCGGCCACAGGGACAGGCGCAACTTAATTAAGTGCTGGAGATACTCAATGTATTGTTTCCAGGTAACTTTACTTTCTCCCTCTAGGCGCTCCTGAAAGACATAGCCGGCTTCCGCAATCCAGCGTACCTGTCCCCGCCCAATTACTTCAATCAAGATTTTGTAACCCACTGGACTCAGCGTCCGCCCGACAATGCAGCTACGGCGCACTAAAAAGTAGCCACTCATCGGGTCAGAGATGCGACCAATCACCTCAGGCAAAATAATTAGTCCTAAGGTCTGTGCGCCACGGGATAAGAAGCGGCGGATGATACTCCATTCACTCACACCACCCCCTTCAACGTGGCGGCTGGCAACTGCTAAATCCGCACCCCGCTCAATTTCATTCCACAGTTGCAATAGCACTTCTGGAGGATGCTGGAGGTCAGCGTCAATCACTCCTAAGACTTCACCCTGTGCCGCTTGCCAGCCTCGGATAACGGCGGTGGACAGTCCCCGTTCTTCAACCCGCCGCATCACCCGCAGTTGAGGATACTCTGGCATCATTGCCTGTGCCAGTTTCCAGGTTCCATCAGGGCTGTTGTCATCAACAACGATTAACTCGTAGGCTCCAGGAATCCGGCTATCGAGGAGCTGTGTTAGCTGCTGGACAATCTTTTGGACGTTTTTCCCTTCGTTGTAGGTGGGAATGACGAGAGAAAAACGAATCGGATTATGGGGACTAGGCTCAACCGCCGCATCAATTGTGGCTTCTGGGGCAAGGGCTACTGGAGAAATCTGTAAGGAACCTGAGGGAACTGGCAAAAAGAAATCAGGTTGGCTGAAGCTCATTGAGTAAACCTCAAGTTTTTAAAGAGAGGAGGTATATAGTTGCAGCGTGAATGGGTCAATTTCCATCGTTCCTGGCAACTGAACTGTCTGTTTCCGTTGCAGGCGATCGCTTAAGCGTTCAACAGCTTGTTGATGCTGCTGTTTTTCAGTGGCTGTTTCGAGCGTTCCCTAAATGGGACGAGCGCTATTTAACCAGAGAATACGCGAATATTGGGCAGATTCTGTCTTTAGCTTTGTTTGTAGATTGGGAGCTAGCTTATGCTCAAATACAATAGCAACAATAGTGACGAGGGTCGAAAACTAGCATAATGGCACTTAAGGCGATAATCCAGTAGGCAAATAGATAAAACGTCAACAATCCCGCCGCAACTGAGCCAATTAAGACCGAACTCCAGAGTCGAGAGAATCTTTGGGATTTTTGCTCAACAGCATAACTAAGCGCGATCGCAAATGCCGATAAGTTCCAACAGCGCCCAAGTACTCAGGGTTGTCTAGAGCGATCGCGATCGCTCCACCAGCCACCATTGAAAGCGAAACCGCCACAGGGAATTTCAAAATAGAAAAGTCTCGGTTCATAGCATTGGTTAAGGGTAAGGAGAAAACTCTCTAGCCAGTCTAGTCAATCTTTTTTGTAAATCTTTGATTTATTGAGAAAGCTAACAGGTTGTGATTTGCTTCTAGAGAAGGTTATAACCAAAGACAATTCTGCTAAAGACTAGGGCGTGTTTGGCTTGGCGTTAAAAATGTAGAGGCATAGGAGTCTTGTCTTGAAATTTAAAAGTGGTATTTTTCTGCTCGCAATTATCTGTATCGTGGCAACAGGGCTGGCAATGTACTTGCTAGGCGGTATAGATCCTGCGGACTTAAACGCATGGCTGAAGCAGGCAGGAATTTGGGCACCCATCGTTTACCTCGTCCTCTATACCGTGGCAACGCTACTGGTATTGCCATCAACCGCATTGAACCTTACAGGCGGTGCGCTTTTTGGCCCTTGGTTGGGTACGTTTTGGACAAGTCTCGCCGCAATTGTGGCGGCGGTAGTGGCGTTTGCCTTTACGCGGACAATCGGACGAGACTTGATCGCCGGGCGGTTAGCAGGACGTTGGGAAGCCATGGATGCGGAGATGCGTCAGGGGGGATTGTTTTATATGTTCGCCATCCGTCTGCTGCCAATTATTCCCTATGGTTTAGTCAACTTTGCTGCTGGTTTAACGTCCATTCGCTTTCGTGACTACTTGCTAGGAACTATTCTCGGCACAATTCCTGGCGTACTGCCCTTTGTGATGATTGGCAGTTCTGGACTACAAGCCATGAAAACCGGAGATGTTCTGCCGTTGATGGGATCGTTATGTTTGATGGGGGTGCTCGTGGGGGGAGCTACTTGGTATCGCCGCCGCCGCCAGTCTCCGCAAAAAGCCTTGGAGAAAGCAGAGCGGGAGCGTTTTTCGGAATCTTCTGATGTTACAGAGCCGGATTAACTCCTAAAACTTTGGCAAAACCTATTTTTAAAAAATGATTGAATATTAAAGTTTCAATTAGGATTTGATTGCCGCTGTAAGTCTATTAGTTTTCCTAGAAAATTATCTTGCTTTGACGTCTTTAAACTTAGACAAAAGGTTTAATTGCATCTACAGGAGGCGAGATTCTGACTTCTATCTGAATATCAAATTATGATAGAAATGAGCGGATTAATTGTGAAGTTCCAGTGAAAACAACGACAATTGACAGTATTATCTCTAACGCTTTAGAGGGAAAAGACCTTTGTCCCAGTGAGGGAGTATTTTTATTGCAGCAAACGGCACCGGAGGCGATCGCTACTATCCGCCAAGCAGCGGATATACTGCGTCAGCGACAAGCCGGGGACACCGTAACCTATGTAATTAACCGCAATATTAACTACACCAATATCTGTGAACAGCATTGTAGTTTCTGTGCCTTTCGGCGGGATGCCGGAGAATCAGGTGCCTACTGGCTAGACTGGGGGCAAATCTTGGAAAAGGCAACGGATGCTGTTGGGCGAGGGGCGACAGAAATTTGCATGCAGGGAGGGCTGAACCCCGACGCCAAGATTGATGGGGCGACGTTGCCTTATTACCGTAAGTTGGTGGAGACAATAAGCGATGAGTTTCCCCAACTCCACATTCACGCCTTCTCTCCCCAGGAAGTACAGTTTATTGCTGATCAAGATGGCATCAGCTACAGCGAAGTTATTGCTTCCCTGCAAGAGGCGGGGGTGGACTCAATGCCGGGAACAGCAGCGGAAGTGTTGGATGATCGGGTGCGGCGCATTCTTTGCCCAGAAAAAACCGATACGGCGACTTGGTTAGAGATTGTAGGGACAGCACTGCGCTTAGGAATGCCCATGACCAGCACAATGCTATCCGGGCATATTGAAACACAATCGCAGCAAATTGGGCATTTAGAAAAATTGCGATCGCTCCAACGTACTGCCAAAGAAAACGCCTATCCTGCCCACATTACCGAATTTATCCTGCTACCTTTTGTCGGGCAAGAAGCGCCCAAACCCTTACGAAACCGAGTAAAACGCGATCAACCTGTTCTAGAAGATGCCCTCTTGCTCACCGCCGTGGCACGGATTTTCTTAGGTAACGACATTACCAACCATCAACCGAGTTGGGTAAAACTTGGTCTAGAGGGTGCCACAGAAGCTCTCAACTGGGGCTGTAATGACCTTGGCGGTACTTTGATGGAGGAACATATCACCACGATGGCAGGGGCAAAAGGCGGCACCTGTATGGCAGTGGAAACTTTGCAAGAGGCGATTCATTCGTTGGGGCGTCCTTACCAGCAACGAGATACGCTTTATAAAAAGTTAAAGCAAACAGCCAACAGCACAACTTAGTGCTTGTTTTAATATCAACAAGTGTCGTTTCTTCCTCGGTTTTCCCCCTTGCCAAGAGTGGAAGATCGGTCAAAACTAATGTGTTGAGAAAACTCTAAGGCAAAAGAAACTTTCCTAGGTGACTGCATTAATGCCTAAGCACAATAAATCTTTCTTGCTGCTCGCCTTGGGAGCGGCTGTTTTGTTGGTAGGTGGGGCAGGGGTGACTTACTGGTTGCTCGTGCAGCGGAATTTTCTCCAGGGGAATATCCCGAACGGGGCAACTCTAATTCCGCAAGATGCCTTGATGACGATATCGGTATCGACAGATACTAGGGCATGGCAGCAGGTAAAAAGCTACGGCACCCCCGAAACCCAAGCCGCGTTAGAAAACAAACTTGGGTCACTCGAAGAGTCTCTCCTAGACGCCAATGGCTACAACTACAGCCGTGATGTTGAGCCGTGGTTGGGAGACACGGTGATGCTGGCGTATGTCGCAACGGGGGTAGTATCAGTAGCAACCCCCCTGCAAACTAATGTAATGGTGCTGCCGATCAAGAATTGGGCACAGATACGGGGACTGCTGGAAAAAACCCAGTCTCAACTTGGGGTAGTAGAGCGCACCTATAAGGGCATCCCTATTTATGAAAGCCGAAATAGCGAGGGGCAGCAATTTTCTGCTACCGTGCTGGAGCGCTTTTTGGTGGTGGCAGACACTCCCCAAGCGCTCGATCGCGTTATTGATACTTATAAAGGGGGGGCTTCCATTGCCACAACACCCGGTTATGCAGAGAATTTAGGAAAGATTAGAACGTTGGCACCCTTTGCTCAGATGTATTTTAATGTGCCCGCGATCGCGGCTACTGCTGCGGCTAATTCCACCCAATCCTTATCTGTGGAAAATGTCGCCCAAGCGCAACAAAAACAAGGCATCGCGACAAGCGTGATGTTAAAGCCAGAGGGGTTGCAATTTCAAGGTATTTCCTGGCTTAAACCCGATAGCCGACAAACATTTGTTGTGGAGAATACTCCTGGTACCTTGCCGCGACTCCTTCCGGCAGACACCTTGGTAATGATGTCTGGCGGTCATTTAGTGCGGTGGTGGCAAGATTACGTTAAAGGAACTCAATCAAATCCCCTCTCATTTTTTCCCCCTGCAACCCTACGAGCAGGAGTTAAGGAAACAACGGGTTTGGAGTGGGAGCAGGATTTACTGCCCTGGATGAATGGGGAGTTTGTCTGGGGTCTAATTCCGGCTGCTGCTGACACGGACTCGAACTTAGGGGCAGCAATGGTGTTTATGGTACAAGTTAGCGATCGCCGAGCGGCAGAACAGTCTTTCCAAAAACTCGATCAGGTAATGGCAAGTCGTTACCAATTCCAAGTTAATCAATCCCAACTAGGGGGACAAGCGGTTGTCAACTGGACATCGCCGTTGGGGGGAATTAGCGCCACCCATGGCTGGTTAGATGACAACAAAATTGCCTTTTTAACGATCGGGGCACCCCTTGCCCAGACAATTGTCCTGCAACCGAAAACCACCCTGACACAAACACCTCTGTTTCAGCAAATAGTACCGTCTCAACCAAAACCCAATAACGGTCAGTTTTTCCTAGATGTGGAACGTCTGCTGAGTGCGGAGAATTTGATGTTGCCCCAATTACCGCCGGAGCAAATAAAATTTGTCAAAGCGATTCGTACTATCGGCGTAACAGCCGCGATCGCTGATGAGCGCAGCAGCCGCTTTGATATTTTTGTGCAGCTCAAGTCTACCCGCACTTCCAATCCCTCAACCAACAAAGCGCCTGCTTTGCCTCAGCCTTCTTTTATGCCCTCTCCAGGTAGTTGAGGTGGGGAGCGGGGGAGCAGGGGTGCAGAGGAGCAGGGGTGCAGGGGAGCGGCAAAGAAGCAATAATCAACCCTATTCATACTTCACCCGTTCGGCTGAGCGTTCGACTGAGCGCTCACGCCGAAGTCTCACGGCCGAAGCCTTCATACTTCATACTTCATACTTTCTTCCCTACTCAGGACTCAGGACTCAAGACTCACCGACTCTCTTCACCCTTTAGCCATGAACAATGAGCAATTAGCATTTAGGATAAGAGTGACGCTGCAAAAATTAGTCTTTGAAAACTCAGTAGAGAGAATACTTTATGGATCTGGTTGTACTCCAGAACTCGCTGGATAACATTTCCTTTGCTGTCTTGTTTGTCACCATGCTGGTTTACTGGCTAGGGGCAGCTTTTCCAGGGATTCCCTTGTTGCCCACCTTAGGCACAACCGGAATGGCGATCGCTAACCTCTGCATTGCCGCCTTACTTGGCGCAAGATGGCTGGAAGCGGGCTACTTCCCGTTAAGTAATCTTTACGAATCTTTATTTTTCTTGGTATGGGGAATTACCACGGTGCATTTGCTGGCAGAAAATATGAGCCGCAGCCGCCTAGTGGGTGTTGCTACCGCCCCGGTGGCGATGGCAATTACCGCCTTTGCTGCCTTGACTCTGCCCTCGGAAATGCAAGCGGCTGAACCCTTAGTACCAGCCCTGAAGTCTAATTGGCTAATGATGCACGTCAGCGTGATGATGCTCAGTTACGCAGCGTTAATGGTCGGCTCCTTGTTGGCGATCGCTTTTTTAGTCGTCACTCGCGGTCAAAATGTCGAACTTCGGGGAAGTTCCGTGGGTACAGGAGCCTTCCGAACTAAAGATGGAACCTCTTACCAACTGCTCCGCAATGGTAATTCCAGCAACGAAGCTGCCCCCAATGGTTCGTCTCCTGTGACCTATTTGGCTCAGGACAACGGCGCGGCGGGCAACACCGCCACCCTAACCATGGTTGCGCCTGCTGGCTCCGGGACAGCAACTGTTCCCCTATCCCCTCAACGCCTGAGTCTGGCTGATACCCTCGATAACATTAGTTATCGCATTATTGGGCTAGGATTTCCGCTGCTCACGATTGGCATTATCGCCGGGGCAGTCTGGGCAAACGAAGCTTGGGGTTCCTACTGGAGCTGGGACCCGAAAGAAACTTGGGCGCTGATTACCTGGCTGGTGTTTGCCGCTTACCTGCACGCGCGGATTACTCGCGGCTGGCAGGGGCGACGCCCAGCAATTTTGGCAGCCACTGGATTTGTCGTGGTCTGGATTTGCTATCTTGGGGTGAATTTGCTGGGTAAGGGGTTGCACTCCTACGGCTGGTTCTTCTAAGCTTTCCGGCTCATTGGTGCAGTGCTTAGTAAATTATTCCTACGAGCGTCAGTAATTAACCTAAACCAAATTACTGACCAAGAAGTATCAAGGATGAAGGATGAAAAACCGGAGACAAGCCCTTAATTTTTCATTCTTTAGCCTTTAGTTGACTCTTTGAAAACATCAATCGAATCGGGGGACAGAGGCGTGGAAAATCAGTTCAAGCCACTTGCTGTTGGTGAAGTTCTATCAGTTAACGAACTGAATTTGTTTTTGATTGGGCACCGGACATTCCGAGTCGGTGAATTGTCCGAAGCCCTCCGCCAGCAGATGCAATATAACCTAGCCGAATGGAATGACGACAAGGATGGCTGGTTTAGTGAAGAGGGCATTGCTTGTGAAGTCTTGCAATTCACTGCCGGAGGCTGGCAAAAGGGTAAAGTCAGAATCAACCTGGAGTTTTGCCCGGATGAGCCGGGAACAGGCACGAATGTAGGTTCAGCGATCGCTGACGATGCGATCAAACAAGGCACTGCTAATACCACGGCTGATGACTTAGATCTAGACCTCGACGATTCCTCGTTCGGTATGGACAATGAACTAGTCGGCACCACCAGTGCTACAGCTAATGAACCAGACCTAGATATCTCTGACACCACAGACAATGAGTTAGACCTAGGTGATGCCCAGTTCAGTATGGACGAGGCACTAGAAACTCCCACCACTAGTGAGGAGGATCTAAATCTAGACGACTCTTCCTTCAGCATGGGTGAAGAAGAGGAATCGGAAGTTCTAATTATTACTGAAGAATTTGAACTGAATGAATCCCCCTTCAGCTTGGGTGAAGAAGAGGATTCGGAAGTTCTAATCATTACTGAAGAATTTGAACTGAATGAATCCCCCTTCAGCTTGGGTGAGGAAGAGGAATCGGAAGTTCTAATTATTACTGAAGAATTTGAACTGAATGAATCCCCCTTCAGCTTGGGTGAGGAAGAGGATTCGGAATCTCCTGCCACTCTCTACGTTGAGATGGAGATGACGGAAGTGTCGGTACTAGCTGACGACGGGCTAGACCTGCCAGACTCATCAATGGGCGAGGAAGAGGATTTTGGTCTGGGAGAACTCTCTCAAAGCATTGAGAATGAACTAGAACTCGCCGAGTCAGCCGTAAGCGACGATGACTCCCTAGATTTTGGAGGTCTATCAGATACGAATGAAGATGAGTTTAACCTCGAACAACTGTCTGATGACGACAATGACAATATAGACTTCGGAGATATCTCTGCCAATGGTGACGAAGATTTAAACTTCGGAGACATCTCTGCCAATGGTGACGAAGACTTGGATTTCGCCAACCTATCTACCAATGATGATGAGGACATGGATTTTGAAGGTATGGCTCAAAATAATGACCAAAACACCCAAGACGATCCCAGCTCATTGTTAGAAGATGTCTGGCAAGACATCAATGAAGCAAGCTGGCAGAACAATCAGTACTAAAGACATGGGCGATCGATTCGAGTCACTGCCAAGCGGCTGTTTTGTCCATTGAGATTACGACTGTTGTATTCTTTGAGAACATTTTACGGACGCTGGGACTAGCGTTTATTAGCTGTGGAGGATACTCGGTTACGAGTCCTGCGAAGCAGCAAACTCTCAATCGTGAGTTTGGGAAGCCCTTGGTACAATCTTTGATTTACTGAGGGAGGATGTCACAGAAAGCTCTTAGGCAAGAGTTTTAGACAAACAATGCAGTTTCAGGTGTTAGAAACTTCATCTTCTGAATGGGGCACTTCCCCTATCTGTTGGCGGATGATTTTTGGCTAATTGTTTTTAGCTATGAACAATTAGCCACGAACAATTAGCAAGTCAGTATTCCAATGCCCACCCGTCCCCTTTGGACGCCACTTCATTCCAAGCTGCATCAAACCCTGCGGCACAGGAAATTACTACCACCGCAGCAGCTTGTTCTAATTGCCGTCTCCGGTGGGCAAGATTCCCTTTGCTTGAGCAAACTGTTGCTAGACTTGCAGCCGAAATGGGGTTGGCAACTTGCGATCGCCCATTGCGATCACCGTTGGCAACTTGATACCGGATTAGCCGCCCATGTTGAACAATTAGCTCAACGCTGGGCAGTACCCTTCTATCTGGCAACCGCTACCGAAGTCACCGAAACCGAAGCCGCCGCCAGAAAATGGCGCTATCAAGCCCTAAGCGCGATCGCCTCATCCCATGGCTATCTAGTAATTGTCACAGGACATACAAAAAGCGATCGCGCTGAAACCCTCCTCTACAACCTCATACGCGGTGCTGGAGCCGATGGCTTACAAGCCCTTACCTGGCAACGGCAACTCGCCCCTAGAGTTCAACTCGTGCGCCCCCTCCTAGAAGTTAGCCGTCAGGAAACCTGGCAATTTTGCCAGGAATTGCAGCTTCCTATTTGGGAAGACGCCTACAACCAAAACCTCAAGTATGCTCGTAACCGCATCCGCAACGAGTTACTGCCCTATCTTCAAACCCACTTCAACCCACAAGTAGAAACCGCCCTAGCTCAAACAGGGGAACTACTCCGGGCAGATGTCGAGTATCTTGAACAGGAAGCGCAAGTCCTAAGAGAGCAGGCAATGCCCCCCAATGCTCAACCAGGGCAAATCAATCGCCGCGTCTTACAAGGTGCTCCCCTTGCCCTAAAACGCCGCGCTATTCGCCAATTCCTTCAGGACACCCAAACCACCGCTCCTACCTACGAGCAAATCGAAGCCGTTACCGCTCTAATTGCCGCCCCTAATCGCTCTCAAACCTCATCCTTTCCAGGCGGAATGACAGTCATTGTCGAAGGCGACTGGCTCACCGTGAGGTCGGGGCAGTAGGGGAGTAGGGGAGCGGGGGAGCGGGGGTGCAGGGGTGCAGGGGCGCAGGGGCGCAGGGGCGCAGGGGTGCAGGGGCGCAGGGGCGCAGGGGCGCGGGGGAGCAGGGGATAACTACACTCACCCTTCATACTTCATACTTCATACTTTCTTGCCTACTCAGGACTCAGCACTCAGGACTCAGCACTTTCTAAGAGGCGGCAAACTCTGGCGACTGGATCGCGCTGTTGATGGTTTGCCGCATTTCTGCGATCGCTGTTAACTGATAGTCACCCGTTTCTTGAATGCGATTGAGGGCTTCGGTGATCGCTTCTAGCTTCTGCTGCATCGCATTGAGGTGATCCTGCACGGGTTGGAGCATCTCTTGATAAAGATTGATCTTCCCCCAACGCTCCGCGATCGCGGTTCGCTGATTTTGCCACTCTTGCTCCAACGTTTGCAGTTCGTTGCGTTTTGTCTCCTGTTCAGCCGCTTGCTGATTAATCATCTCTTGGGCTTGTTGAATACTGGAGCGCATTTGTTCAATTTCGCGTTCTAATGACCCAATATCCTCTATCTGCTGCTGTCGTTGAGCTTCTACCTGGCTCAAAACAGGTTCCAAATCAATACTTTTTTGGTTATTGGGAGCGCTACTCTCTGCTATCCCTTGCCGACGACGCAAAACATGCAGGTGTTGATTGAGAACTTCTTCTCGCTCCCGCAGGTTTCGCCGTTGACCAACCAGGGTTTCATCTAGCATCTGGTAACAGTCTTGTTCTTCTGCGAATTCTGTTTCCAGGCTAATGCGGTCATACTCACTGGCTTGGTCGATCTTAGCTTGTATTTCTTCAACCGCCTGACGCTGGAAGGTTAACTCTTCTTCCTGGTCATTGACAAAGCGCACAACCTTTTCTAGATCTTGCTGCAAATTTTGGACGAGTTCCTGTAACTCTCCCAGGGGCATTTTTTCTAGCGCTTCTAAGTCAACCTTCTGAGAAAGCCTGACATCGGCAGACGTCGTCGCTAAACGGGTGAGTTCCTGATACAGTTCCTCCTTATTCTGCAACTGAAGGTTGAGCAGATGCGCTGACTCTTGCTTCATCCCTAGGGCATTTTCCTGCACCCTTAGTTCTGTCTTCGCCTGCTCTAAGGAAGCCTGTGTCTGCTGCACCTCAGAGGAGCGCCTTTGTATCTCCTCGCCTTGTTGATCAACCGTTGCTTGCAACTGCGCCGCCTCATTTTGCTGCTGCTCTAGCTGTTGCCAATGACCATTGAGCGTTGATTGCTGCTCATCGAGCGCGTTAAAGGCTAGGTTGAGTTGTTCGCGGACTGCATCTGTTGGCGCTACCGCCGACGAGAGGCGATCGAGCAGTTCCTGTATCTTTGTCGATTGTTCACCATTGAGTCCGGCGGAGGATTGAACGTCCTCTTTGAGTTCGTCAAAGCGTCGCTGCTCTCCTCTTAGGTGCTCCCAAGCCCCTTCTAGCTCCTGACGGTTGCGCTCAATCTCTTCGTGTAGTCGGGCAATTTCCTCTTGCGTACCATCTAGTTCTTGACGTTGCTGCTCGAGCCGCTCAAAGTCCTCCTCCATGGTTTGCATCTGTTCTAGACGCGCTTCCATTTCCATTTCGCGGCGGTTCAGCTCTTGACTTTGATACGTCAACGACTGCTTCCACTGTTCGATTTCTTCTTCTTGGGTTTTCGACTTTTCTAGCAGACGAGAGAAATTTTGTAACATACTGACTAACCGTCCCCCGGCTAGCTCAATCTCTCCCTGAATTTGCCGATTCCCTCCCAGGTTGACCAAGACGAGCGACCCACCATTAAAGTTGTTGGCTTCGTCGGAGGCAACTATCTCGTCGCCCTGCACGGCACTCCAACTTTGGTCAGTTCGCTGACAAGCCAGCAGTTTGAGTTCGGCTTTACTGCTGCTCATAAACCCAGATTTCTGCTTTTGTACTTCTGCTAGATACAGCACACTGATGGTCCTCGCTTAGGTGTGACTTGCGGCTAATTTTTGGCTAAACCCATAGCTAGAGTTTAGTCGGTTTTAATAAATCCAGTTTAAAAAGACCGTTTTCACAAAACAAGAAAGCTGCTCATAATTTAACTAAGCAACGCTCGCTTCACGATTTCATTACAATCAACGACAAACAGCGATCACTTGACAATGCTTTTAGCAAATACAAACATCCCCAGGAAGCTACCCCTCACCCTCAAGGGTAGCTGTGCTTACCTAGCTGATAGCACCCCCCAAAGGACAAGCGCCAGTTGCTGCCCTTACAGATCGCACCCTGTTTGACTCGCTTCCCTACAACCCCTAATCTCTATGTTATTGCTGTCATCCTAACCTGTGCATACCCGGTTAGGAAAGGGCAGGGCGACAGAGATTAGTCAGATGAGTATTTGCCCAGCCATAGGTTCAAAAGCTGTGATTGGGGGTAGCGGTCGCCTTCCTCAAACTTAGTGACTGATCAGGGGTTGAAGTGTGAAAGAAAAGACAGATACTAGCCACAAGTACCAAATCTTCATTTAAACTACATAATATTGGAATTTCACACGTCAAATATTTCTGTGAAAACCTTGAGCCACTTAAAGCGTGCCTGTAACTCTTTCAACCATTGAGTTTGGCATTGTTTAAATCTTTAAGGATAGAGAATTAAGCAGGGTTGCCGTGAGTTGTGAAAGACATTTTTCGGCAATCAATGGGGGGTTTGACTGCGGATTTACCTCTTGTCAGTTAGAACCGGAAAGTCATTAATTATTCAGAGGAGCGAAATGACGCCAAAACGCACTCTTAAAGATGATACTTGATTCCCTAAACCTCAAGTCAAGGTACGCTTCAACTCGTTCTCTACCACAGCAAGGCATACAGTCTAGGAGGTTTAACCCTCACGAGCATCTAGTTTGATGAGTAATAAGCGCAAATTTTCTGGAAGAATTTTTATGTTAGCCAATTCTAGGCTAAAAATCTGAAGCCATTGACACCGCAGCCAAGGGCTGTGAGTTCAGTCAAATAATTTTGAGGAGCACGTTTTCTTGACATGCAGGGAACGTTAAACGAAATTGATATCCGCAGCATCTTGCAACTGATCGAGCTAGGTCAGAGGACAGGCGAGTTGCTGGTGGAGGCGTATGGCTCCAACGCCCATAGCGCTCTGAGCGAGGTCAGCCTCCAATCAATAAGCCCCCACTCTCTAGCACGGGAGGGAAGCGATCGCCGTCCAGGGCCCTTTTGGTTGGTCTTCTTCCTGAATGGGCGAATTGCCTACGCTGCCGACAGCGAGAGCAGTTTGTCGCGATTGCAAGACCATTTGCGTCGTTACAAAGTGAATACCGCCCTGAACAATCTAGAATTGTCAGCGATCGCCACAACCAACGCCCCAGAATACGGCTACCTCTGGGCACTCCTAGAAAAGCATATCCTCACCCCCGCCCAAGGACGCAGCATTATCGAAAGCATGGTGCGGGAAACCTTGTTTGACCTGCTCAGTCTGCACCAAGGAAATTTTGTATTTGAAGTCAGCCCCGCCCTAGAACCTCAGCTCACCACCCTAGAGATACCCTCCCTAGTCACCAAGATCATGAAACAAGTGCAGGAATGGAAACAACTCCATCCGCACATTCAGTCTCCCCAGCAGTGTCCCTTAATAACAGATGTACCGCAGCTTCAGGCTGCCTTACCGGAAAACATCTTTCGTCTACTCAATCGCTGGCTCAATGGGAAAACCTCTCTACGTCAGCTTTCCCGCTACCTCAATCGTGACATTCTCACGGTAGCAAGGGCGATTTATCCTTATGTCAAACAGGGTTCGGTACAACTACTGAGTGAAACCTCCGACGACCCCCCTGACCTGCGTGGAAGATGGCAACTTACAAAAGCCACACAAGCCCCTCGCGTTGTCTGTATTGATGACGACCTAGCTATTGGCAAGATGGTGGAGTGTATCCTGCAAGCCAAAGGCTACGAAGTGACCTCAATCCAGAATCCCCTCGAAGCCCTCAGCCGAGTCTTTCAACTCCAACCCGACTTGATCGTTTGTGACCTTGCCATGGCTAAATTAGATGGATACGAAATTTGTGGAATGCTGCGCCAGTCTACAGCGTTTCGGCAGACTCCGATTATCATGCTGACCGGGAAAGATGGCTTTATTGACCGAGTTAGAGCCCGGATGGTAGGGTCAACGGACTACTTAACAAAGCCCTTTGGAGAAAATGAGTTATTGATGCTACTAGAAAAATATATTGGTCTGGGCGCAAGCGCGATCGCTAATCCGAATGCCGAGGTGTTAAATCAATAAATTACAAACAGACAAGATCGCTAAGTCAACCCCGGCTTAGGGAAGGATAAGAGATACTTTAATCATTATCAGGTTGAAGCATGAACCCAGCAGGGATCGTTTCCATTCACACCGATCGGCCTTGCCACTCAAGTAAAAAGTTATGAGTACAGTTTTGGTTGTAGAAGACAGCCTTGCACAACGACAGATGATCTCAGACCTCCTCAAAGGCAGCGGGTTGACAGTCACTGTCGCCAGTGATGGTGTGGAAGCCTTAGAACATATTCAACGTTCTAGCCCTGACGTTGTGGTTCTAGATATTGTGATGCCTCGAATGAATGGTTACGAGGTATGTCGGCGTCTTAAAGCTGACCCAAAAACTCAAAATGTCCCAGTCGTGATGTGTTCTTCCAAAGGGGAAGAATTTGACCGTTACTGGGGCATGAAGCAAGGTGCAGATGCTTACATCGCCAAGCCCTTTCAGCCTACCGAGCTGATTGGCACAGTAAAACAGTTACTACGGGGATAAACATTCGTCTTCGTTTCTAGTTTTAGCAATAGACGAATGCCTGAAGGAGAAAAAATGGTTGGTAACCCGGACTTCTTAACTGGTCGTGGTCAAGATCAAGCCCCAGAATTTCAGGAACTAGAAAGCCCTGAAGGTGAATTACACCTGCGCTTTTTTGTCCCTTCTGGTAACGAATTTGCTTTACCTGCGATTGGCATTCGAGAAGTCATTGCTCAACCCCCTGAACGAATCACAGCCATTCCGAATGCATCCCCCTTGCTCTTGGGGACACTCAACATTCGCGGACGAGTGATTTGGGTTTCAGATCTTGGTCAGTTTTTAGGGGATATGGCAGTGTTGAATACAGATAGACCCGACATTTGTATCATTGCCGTTGAAGACCAAGATACGATGCTGGGGTTAGCAATCGACCGAATTGTTGGGATGGATTGGCTAGATGCCGATCAGGTGCAGGCATCAACTAATGTTCCAGACAGTATGGCTCCTTTTTTACGGGGCGAATGGATATTAGAGCCAGAAACCAATAAATATCTACGATTACTCGATCATGTCGCAATTCTTCGGTCAGCGCGGTGGGCAGCATGAAAAATAGACAAAAGTAAAAGGGCAAGTATAGAGAACTTTTTACGTTTGACTTTTTTGGGGAAGGCCAATGGCATCAAGTACAGATTTTGCTCAGGAATACGGACAAGCCGAAAAGGCTTACATGCAGTGCAATTATGAACAAGCCGCCACAATTATCGATCGATTAATTGAGGATTACCCAGACGACCCTAGTGCGCGACTTTTGCGAGGGCACATTTACTGCTACGGACTTCAGCAGTACGATGTGGCGCAAGAGCAGTACGAGTTGGTGCTGAATTTGACCTCTGATACCGAATTCATTAACTACGCCAACAATGGCCTAGAATATGCCCTGTCAAACCAGGGAGAAACTGGGGCTGGCAACGTAGTTGAGGAAGAGTATGCCGAGGCAGATGATTATGGGGATTATGGTAATTATGAGGAGGCGGCTCAGGAGACTGACGACCCCTACGGGTTGAGTAACGATGCTAATTTGGAAGATTGGCAACAACTAGATGCCAATGACGCGGGCAATAATTTGGACTTGGGCAGTCTTGATTGGAACGACAGTATAGAAGAGCCTGATTATACCGCCGGGTTTGAGGAGCCGCTTAACAATCCCTTTGGCACGGCAGCGGAAGACTATGGATTGGTAGAGGAAGAGTCAACCGAAAATCATGAAGACCCCTTTGTCTTAGGTGCAGAAACCGATTACGGGGACTACGAAAATTTAGAGGGAGATTCAGCTAATTTTCAGTTCTCTGACGACATTAATGAGTTTGACCCTAATGCAGGAGCAGACGAATTTTTCCCCGATGCCGGACTAGATGACTCAGAAGGGGCAACCTTTGTGATGCCGCCCCCCAGCAATGAGTTTAATCCAGCCCCAGCTGAGGAAGATTGGGATGGGGACTTTGATCCCCAAGCCTCCGTTGCTGAGGATTATTATTCCTCAGGTGAAGATTACTCGTCTTCTGGAATCGAGACGCCTGCCGCCAGCGATGAGGAGGACGAGCCGTTTCATTCCAATTATCCCGTTTTTGAAGATGAAACGTTGTTAATGGGGTCAGGAGAGTTTGATGAGCCCTTCCCCACCAACGGCAACGACTCCGGGTATAGCAGCACAGGTGGAGTAGAGTCTCCTTCCCCCTTTGAAGTTGAGCATGGGTTTGAGGAGGATGAGCCAAGCCTGGACTCAACCTACGACCAGAATGGCTTCAACTCCCAAGACAACTTCGACTTTGACACCTTTGATAATGACTACAGCAGCAATTCCTTGGCGATGGATGACGTTGCAGATTCTGAAATCGGAACGTCATCGGGAAGCTTCAGCCGTCAAAGCGGGACAGAGGGATTTTTAGAAGAATTTGATGTTTTTGACGACGATTTAGAGAATATCCCAGACTTTGACCTGAGCGATGCCGATGGCATGCCTCTCTCAAGTGGTAGTCCGTCTGAATTCGACTTTGTAAGTGGCACAACGAGTGGCTCAGTAGCCGATAGAGGTCTGGACACTGGCAGTGGCGTTCGTCCTCTGAGCGGTGAAGACGAGATGTTTAGTATTACCGGAACAGCTGAACAAGTCCCGACCTTCACGCAAGGCAGCAGCAAACTGGATGAGCCGGCGGTGAGTGTGGAGCAGGGATGGTTGGCTCCCTTTGAAAATGCCCCGCTGAAGAAGAAAACCTGGATTACGGCGGCAGCAACGGGGATTGTCTCCGCTGTTGCTGTTGCGGTTGTCACCTCTGTCGCCGCCACCACTGCTCCGAGTAATGGGGAAACCGAGGTCAGAGCCCACCTGCGGAATACAGGGGGGTTGATGACCTTAGCCGCTGGACTTGCTAGCTTTGGAACTACCTTATTCCTGGGGCGAGTGACAACCAAACAAATTCAACAGTCTACGGTCGATTTACAAACCCAGTTTGATGCTGTTTCCCAGGGGAATCTGAATGCCAGTGCAACGGTGTACTCTGAGGATGAATTTGGTCAACTAGCAACGGGCTTCAACCAGATGGCACGGGTGATTTTGACCACAACCAGCGAGGCACAACGCAAAGCTGAAGAGCAGGAACAGGCAAAAGAAGACTTACAGCGCCAGGTGATCCGCTTACTGGATGACGTGGAAGGCGCAGCGCGAGGCGACCTAACCGTGCAGGCGGAAGTAACCGCTGACGTGTTGGGAGCCGTTGCGGATTCCTTTAACCTGACAATTCAAAACCTCCGGGAAATTGTGCAACAGGTGAAAACTGCTGCCCGTCAGGTTAACAAAGGCTCGGCAGATAGTGAGTCTTTTGCCCGCAGCCTGTCGAGTGATGCCCTACGGCAAGCCGAGGAATTGGCGGTGACGCTGAACTCCGTGCAAGTGATGACCGATTTGATTGGGCGTGTGGCGGAAAGCGCCCGCGAAGCTGAGGAGGTGGCACGTTCTGCTTCAGCTACAGCACTTAAAGGTGGGGAGGCTGTGGAGCGCACTGTGGCAGGTATTCTGCAAATTCGCGAAACAGTGGCAGAAACCACTCGTAAGGTGAAGCGACTGGCGGAATCGTCCCAGGAAATTTCTAAAATTGTGGCGTTGATTTCTCAAATTGCCTCCCGAACGAACCTGCTTGCCCTCAACGCCAGCATTGAGGCAGCACGGGCAGGAGAAGCGGGTCGAGGTTTTGCGATTGTTGCCGATGAGGTGCGACAGCTCGCTGACCGAGCAGCAAAAGCCCTAAAGGAAATTGAGCAAATTGTGTTGCAAATTCAGAGCGAAACCAGCTCAGTGATGACCGCGATGGAGGAAGGGACTCAGCAGGTTATTGATGGGACGAAACGGGCAGAACAAGCGAAGCGATCGCTTGAAGATATCATTCAAGTATCCAATCGCATTGATGCCCTAGTTCGCTCGATTACGGCTGATACCGTCGAACAAACTGAAACCTCCCGTGCCGTTGCCCAAGTTATGCAATCGGTAGAACTTACTGCCCAAGAAACTTCCCAGGAGGCTCAACGGGTTTCTAGCGCTCTGGGTAGCCTGGTAGGAGTCGCCCGCGACCTACTGACCTCCGTTGAACGCTTCCGCGTTGAAGCGACAGATGGGAAGTAAGAATGAAGTATGAAGGGTGAAGGATGAAGTATGAAGTATGAGGGGTAAGAGGTTAGAGGTTATCACTTCTCCTCATCACCCCATCACCTCACCCCCTCATCCCCTGCTCCGGAACTAAGAAAATGAGTGAAACGACTCCCCGTTCAGGTTTAGGATTGTGGTCTCAGCGCTTGCTGGCAGCGACGCTCCTAGGTGGACAGGTGGTGTTGCATCTGTTGAAGGCAAAAATTCACCGCCGTAATACTCTTGACCAAATGGCAATGGTTGGCCCGGAATCGCTGCTGATTGCCTTGTTGACAGCTAGTTTTGTCGGCATGGTGTTTACGATTCAGGTGGCACGAGAGTTTCTTAACTTTGGGGCAGTCAATGCTATTGGCGGGGTGCTGGCGCTGTCGTTAACGCGGGAACTAGCTCCAGTGCTAACGGCGGTGGTCTTAGCGGGGCGAGTTGGCTCGGCGTTTGCCGCTGAAATTGGCACGATGCGGGTAACGGAGCAAATTGATGCGCTTTATATGCTCAGAACCGATCCGATTGATTATTTGGTGATTCCCCGCGTGATTGCCTGCTGTTCCATGCTGCCGATTTTGACGATTATGTCACTGATTACAGGCATGGCTGGGGGATTGCTGATTGCCACAACCTTCTACAATATTCCTCAAAATGTATTTCTCGATTCAGCGCGAAATTTTACAAGCATTTGGGACTTATGTAGTGGTGCGATCAAAGCGGTTGTCTTTGGCGGGCTGATTTCGGTGATTGGTTGTAGCTGGGGTCTGACCACAACGGGAGGTGCCAAAGGGGTTGGGCAATCAACAACGACGGCGGTGGTGACAGCATTGCTGGCAATTTTTGTGACTAACTTCTTCTTGTCCTGGATCATGTTTCAAGGGGCTGGTAGCGCAGTCCTGCAAAAAATTTGATGTGCAATCGGGTCAATCGGGATACAGGAGGCACAGGGAGAGACGATTTAGAATGGGATCAGAACTGACTGGTGTTTCAGCGATGAGGATTATAAGCTTGTGAACCCGACTGCCTCTACTTCTACACAAACTATTGAGTTGGCACCTAGCTACACGTTACCTTTAGTATTGATCTTCGCTGCTATGCCCCTATTATTGGTACAAATTTGGGCGGCAGGGGCGATCGCACTTTTTGGTTTGTTCCTGTTATTTCAGGCAGTAACGCTACGCCTGCAATTTACCCAAACGGCTTTGGATATTTACCGGGGAGAAACCTTGATTCGGCGCTTTCCCTACCAGGACTGGCTAAATTGGCGGATTTTCTGGACACCCGTGCCAATTTTGTTCTACTTCAAAGAAGTGAAAAGTATCCATTTTTTGCCAATTTTATTCGATCCCAAGGCTCTGAAAACTTGTCTGGAAGAGCGTTGCCCAGTCAAACAAGCCTAAGCGATGAGTTGTTAATTGTTAGTTTATAGATGAATTCCGACGAAGCCCAAGCCCCAGAACAAGAATACGAACAAGACGTAACGATTGACGCTACTGATGATGCGGACGACCAAAACTGGACTGAGGACGCGGCAGCAGAGAACCTATGGGTAGAACCAGACGCCGCCGCTAAGGAAGCCTCGGAAGTTGAGTCAGTGGCAGCCGCCATCGAGGTAACACCCGTAGAACCAATGGCAGCAACCATTGAAACTCCTGCTGTTGAACAAGACGAAGCCGAGCCAGCGGTAGCCGCCGTTGAGGCAACCTTAGTAGAACCAGGGGAGCAGCAGGATGACACTGAGCTAACAGCAACTGTGGCCCAACTGCGCCGTCAGGAACAAGAGCTAAGACAAAAAATTGCCGAACTCCTGGAAAATCACCGCCGGATCACTGACCAGTTGGTAGAAACGCAAGCCAACGTAGGGCAAATGGTACAAGAAGGGCTGAGGGAACTAGAGCAACGCAAGCAGGCTCTGTTGCTGTCAATTGAGCAGCTAGAACGTCGTCGGGAACGGATTCGGACGGAAATGCGAACGACTTTTGCCGGGGCTTCTCAAGAAATGGCAATTCGGGTGCAGGGCTTTAAAGATTATCTGGTTGGGAGTTTGCAAGATTTGGCGCTCTCGGCGGAGCAGTTGGAACTTACTCCCTCAGAAGCACCACAAAAACCAGTGGTTGAAGAAGATGAGCGTCCCCAAACTCCAACTCCATCTTCATCTCCATCTCCGAAATTCACCGAACAGGCTTTTCAAGACCAAGTTAGACAAATTCGCAACATCCTCGATCAATACCGCAAGATGCCGGATTATTACGGCCCCCCTTGGCAACTGCGCCGCACCTTTGAGCCTATTCATGCCGAGCGCGTGTCTAACTGGTTTTTCACTCAAGGCGGTCGGGGGGCACTGCGGTCGATGGGAAGCCGCTTGCAGAACATCTTAGTTGCCTCAGCGATCATTTCGGTATTGCGAACACTCTATGGCGATCGCCTGCGTACCCTTGTCCTTGCTAACACCCCCGAACGCCTCGGAGAGTGGCGTCGCGGCTTACAGGATTGTCTGGGGATATCTCGCAGTGACTTTGGCCCTGAACGGGGTGTTGTGCTATTTGAGGAAGCGTTGCCCTTGGTGCAAAAAGCGGAGCGGTTAGAGGAACAACGTCAACTATCACTGATTATCGTTGATGATACCGAAGACCAAATTAGCTTGGCACTGCTGCAATTTCCACTCTGGTTAGCCTTTGCGCCTGAGCCAGCTCAGATGACAAACTACCTCTACTAAACTCGGCGTCTCGTTAGAAAACTCCACCCCCGTACCACCGAAGGAGAGGGGTGATAATAAGAAGCCCACAGCGGTAAAGTCACTCTTGTATGATTGAGTTCACAACGGCTGTGGCAATAAGATTTACAGCTAAACGTGAAGGGAGGGAAACAATAATGGCTTTGGCATTGACTGTTAGCGGGCTGTTAATACTGACGGCTTACCTACTCGGATCGCTTCCCACGGGCTATTTAATTGGACGCTGGCTCAAGGGAATTGACATTCGCGAGGTAGGGTCTGGTTCTACAGGGGCAACTAATGTTTTGAGAACCCTGGGAAAGGGACCCGCCATAATGGTTTTAGCGGTTGACGCTCTAAAGGGAGCAAGTGCGATCGCCCTCATCAACGGCTTTTATACCTTCGCTCCCCAAGCAATAATTCCCCTGACGTGGAAACCTTGGCTGGTAGCACTAGCCGCTTTAGCCGCCATTGTCGGTCACAGTTGCTCGATTTGGCTAAACTTCACCGGAGGGAAATCCGTCGCGGCGAGCTTAGGTATCTTACTCACCATGTCTCCCGCCGTTGGCTTAGGCACCCTCGGTGTCTTTGCCGTCGCATTTGCCTTGTCCCGCATCGTCTCCCTGAGTTCCATCAGTGGAGCGATCGCCGTTTCTCTATTGATGCTTCTCTTCAAACAGCCCCTACCCTACTTACTGTTTGCCCTTAGTGCAGGAATTTACGTCGTGTGGCGTCACCGCAGCAATATCCAACGCTTACTCACAGGTACCGAACCCCAAATCGGGCAAAACATACCGCAAGAACCAAAGGCTAGCTGAATCACAAGTAGTTGTAATTCTTCTCCCACCCACCTCGGTTGCTCCTAGCGATCTCCGGCATTAACTTCATACTTCATACTTCACCCTTCACCCTTTCTTCCCAACTCCTCAGAGCGTGCCGTCGCTGCTCGTACCGCCTCAATCAACGCCGAGCGAAACCCAGCTTTCTCCAACTGCGCCAAACCTGCAATCGTCGTCCCTCCCGGACTCGTTACCCGGTCTTTGAGCTGTGCTGGATGCAGCCCCGACTTCTGCAAAAGCTGCGTCGTTCCCAACACGGTTTGTAACGCCAACTGAGACGCGATCGCTCGCGGCAAACCGGCTGCCACTCCACCATCTGTCAGCGCTTCTACCATCAGTGCTACATAAGCCGGGCCCGAACCGGATAACCCGGTCACCGCATCCATCAGGTGTTCTGGTACCTCCACCACTTCCCCGACGGCTTGAAAAATCGCCTTTGCCTGTTCCATGTGATGGGGCTGGATGGCTTTTCCAGGCGCGATCGCCGTTATCCCCGCTCCTACCGTTGCGGGGGTGTTCGGCATTGCCCGGATGACTGGCTGACCCACAAATGCCGCCTCTAGCTGGCTTAAGGGCACCCCTGCCAAAATTGAAATGACAACAGGCTGTTGATTGCCTGTTGCCACGGCAGCATCTACGCCGGCTGTTAGGTCTGGGACTACGGTGGCAAACACCTGCGGCTTGATTGCCAGTAACACGACTTCCGATGCTGCCGAGGCTTTTCGGTTATCTGCCGTCACGCAGACACCATATTCCTGAGCCAGAAAATCCCGCCGCTGTAACATGGGATCGCTGACTATGACGCGATCGGGGTGATAAATTTCACGAGCAATCAGGCGGGATAATAGTGCTTCTCCCATTACCCCACCGCCAATCAAGCCCAACTGAATTGACACCCTGACCTCGCTCTTATTAACTGCTACTAACTTACTGGGCCATGCGTTCTTGTTCTGAAGCCCAAGCGGGAGCCGGAGCAGCAGGACGGTTAGGACGCACTTGCGCGGAGGGAGCTTCGTGAACCACTCCCGTTTGGGTGCTGACTTGAACACAGCTTGGTGTAAACAAGAAAATACTTTCGCCAATGCGCTCTTGGTGCCCATCAATGGCGTAGGTTCCACCCGCAACAAAGTCCACCGCTCGCTGCGCCTGGTCGGGGTCCATAATTGTCAGGTTCAAGACAACCGACTTGCGCTCCCGTAGCGCTTGAATTACCTGCGGCATTTCTTCAAACGAACGTGGTTCAAAGACCACTACTTCGGAAAGTCCATTCACCGCTCCAGGCATACCAATTACATTGTTCATTGACGTTGCCCCCATTGCAGGTTCTGATGTCATTACTGTCCGTTCCCGAATCCGACGCCGAGGAGAACGGTCTTCCTCTGGTGTTGGTGCGGGTAGCTCTTGCTGTTGATAGAGATTTTGGTAGGTATCCCCCCCATCCATCTCCTCATACTCGTATTCGTATTCTGCTGGTTCATTGAGACCAACAAAATCTCGTAGCTTGGTAAAAATATTGTTCACAGTTCACGCTCCATCACAATTTTGTTTGACAGCGGGGAAATCAAAACTCTAGAGAGCTTAGAGGGCTTCAGTGGGAGAGTTTTCCGTAAAACGAGTAGCCAAACCACCAAAATGGTAAACTACGGCTCCAAGCTTTTCCTCCACCGCTTAAAATAACGCCAAACGGGTACACTTTATCCTCGGTAGTCAATCGTGGCATCAGTACGCCAAGAAAAAAGGCTTAAGTACAACACGACGACAATACCAATGATATATTTTGTTTTGGCAATATATTAGCCCATGCTTTAACTCACAAGAAGCACTGTAGATAAATTTTGTGTAGCAGTTATGCCCGTAAGGCGAGAATCAAAGGTTAGGGTGTCCGTTCACCAAAAATAGTTCGCCCCAAGCGTATCATTGTTGCGCCTGCTTCCACCGCTAAAGGGTAATCATTAGACATTCCCATTGATAATTCCTGAAGGCATAAATTCGTCTCAGCTTGCTGGTTAATTTTATCAGCCAAGTTGCGCGTGTTCTCAAAGACTGCTAGCGTGTTTGATCTTGACAACCCTAAGGGCACAATTGTCATCAATCCTTGAATTTTTAAGGACTTGCAAGCTTCAAGTTGTGGTAAATCCGCTAACAGTTCCGGAACTATCCACCCGTACTTATCGGGATCGGGGGCAAGTTTAACCTGAAGACAGACTTGCGGTTGACGAGATAACTCAGCGGCAAGTCTATCCAGTCGCTGGGCAAGTTTCAGGCTGTCAACGGAGTGAATCCAGGTAAAAAGTTCCAGTGCTCTTTTTACTTTATTGCTTTGGAGATGCCCGATCAGATGCCAGGTAATATCGGGTAAATCTTGTAATTGGGCAATTTTCTGGTCTGCTTCCTGAATACGGCTTTCGGCGAAATCTCGCACCCCCGCCACATAAGCCTGGCGTATCGCGTCCACTGACACCTGTTTAGTAACGGCAATCAACCGGACATGGGGGGGTAGTTCTTGGCGGATTTCGGTGATGCGTTTTGCTATTAAGCCAGTCATTGGAACGTTTGCTTATGAATAGTCTTAAGCTGCTCAAATTCCGGGGATGAACCAGCACGACGAAGCATCCGGAGACGAGTTTCCACCATAAGGCGAGCGTCTGAACGACTGATTGGTTCAAAAGCCAGACCATTAGGTCCAGTCGTCACCAGAAAAAACAGGCGTTGGGCATAGAGAGTGGTGAATAATTCCTGATTATTTTCGATCAGGCAAACTCGATAAAGAAGACCAAACGTCGGGTGATCCAGGTAGGTTTCAGTGTTCATCAACATCCACGCTGCAAATACCCATCCCTAGTTAGGGGAGTGAAAAAAGAAGTTGCCTATATATTTTGCCTCGCAGGCTCCGCATACGAGGAATTTCAAATTATGAAAGGCTGACTAAACCATTTAAGCACTTGTTTACAACCTGAAGTTGTTAATAACAGAAATGTTGCCTCAAAAACTGGCAATAGTTTGAAAAATCTACCGTTATTAAAAGCCACTGCCGAGTCACTTACCCTGGAGTTATATGGTATAGGGAAATTTGCGGCGACAAAAAAATATAGATGATGCCCGCTCGTAGTCAAACTTGCTCGTTTGCCTTGTCTTTACAGGCTGAAAATTTTGAGTGCTGCCAGTTGAGCCTGAGCTTTGTGGAGTGATTCATACCACTCATGTTCTGGATCGCTGTCGGCGACAATTCCCGCTCCTACTTGACCCCAAACGTTAGCTGTAGGTCGCTGATCCGTTCCTGATTGCCTGACATCGTGAGGACTAAAAAGGAGAGTGCGAATCAAAATATTTAAGTCTAGGTTGCCGCGAACATCCAAGTAGCCGCAGGAGCCATAGAACAAGCTGCGGCGCACGGGTTCAAGTTTTTCAATAATTTCCATACAACGCACTTTAGGACAACCTGTGATTGTCCCACCGGGGAAGAGGGCGCGGATCAGATCAACGGCGTCATATTCAGTACAGAGAGTCCCCCTGATGTTGCTGACGAGGTGCATAACATGGCTGTAATGCTCAAGGGTGAATAATTCGTTCACTTCCACCGAACCCCACTGGCACACCCGTCCTAAGTCGTTGCGCTCTAAATCTACGAGCATGATGTGTTCAGCTCGTTCTTTGGCATTGGTAATTAGGTCTTCTTCCTGTTGTCGATCCGCTTCGGTGGTGGTGCCACGCGATCGCGTTCCAGCAATGGGTCGAGTTTGTGCCTGATTGCCTTGTATCTGCACCAATCGTTCGGGAGAGCAGCTGATTACGTCTCCCCACGGCGTCTGCCAGTAGCTGGCAAAGGGAGACGGGTTAATCTGCTGCAAGGCGCGGTAAATTTCCCAACTTTCGGCGGTAGTCGTTGTCTCAAAACGTAGGGAAAGATTGGCTTGAAAAATATCTCCTGCCTGAATATAGTTTTTTGCCTGCACAACGGCGGCTTTATATTCAGCTTGGGACGTGAGGAATTTTGGGGCTGGGGAAGTGGGATTGGCGAGGTGGGATTGGCGAAGTGGGAGGAAGTTTTCTAGGCGTTGCTGGAGATGGTCGAGTTCTGCTACATCGGTAGCGGCTAACCAGAGGAGTTGTTGCTGGTGATCGAGGATGGCAAAGGCGGCGGGTTCGTACCAGAAGGCGACGGGGAATGGTAGGAGGTCGGATTTGAGATGGGGTAGGCGCTCAATTTCCCAGGCGAGGTCGTAACCCAACCAGCCTAACCAACCGCCGAGAAAAGGCAGGTGAGAGGGTGGGGTGACATTCTCTCTATCCCCCCATTTCCCCATCTCCCTATTTCCCTTCGAGGCAAGTAGGCGACGCAGGAAGGGCAAAATTTCCCCAACGGCAGGCGTCCACATCTGCGAACGTCCCTGTCGATTTCGGGGCATTCCGGCACAGATAGAGTAACGAGCTAGCTGGGGTTGGTCTGGTGGGGGTGGGTCGGGGCTTTCTAGGAGGGTGGCGATCACCCCTTGATTGCGAAACAAGCAGTCGAACACCTCGGAACCTGTGCGATTGTTTAGAGGCAGCGATCGCCAAGACCAGGGTTGTAAATCCTTACTCATTAATCCTTAGAGAAGGCTAATCTGAATAGTGCCATCAGCTTCAATTATTTTGCAAAGCTTGATCAAGTATTGATTGAACGTTGGACACCGGACAAGCTCTAAATCGTTCCTCCCCAACCAAACCGCACGCCCCAGAAGACCGCCAAACTCACAAGGGCAACCCAATCGATACCCCGCAGGCGCAATTGATGCCACTGTACTCGATGTTGGTTAGGGCTAGTAAAGCCGCGCACTGTCATCGCACTGGCGATTTGTTCGGCGCGTAATAATAAATTTTCTAGCAGCTTTTCTGCCACCATTAACCAGATTTGCAAGCTTTTACGAATGCCTAGCTTTTTCCAGTTAATGGCTCGGGTGCGGATAGAGCGGGCAAGGTTCTGGACTTCTTCTAGCACTAAAGGAATGAAGCGCAAGGATAAAGTCAAGGTAAGGGTGATTTCCGTGACGGGCCAGTTGAGTCGCCGCAGGGGTCGCATTAAGCTTTCCAGTCCTGCTGTGATTTCTTCCGGTGCCGTTGTCAGCAGGAATAAGTTGCTGCTGTAAATCAAGGTGAAGAGGAGGGTGCTGATGCGAATTGCCAAATCAAGGGAATGGCGAGTCACCGTAACGGGTCCTCGCTCAAACAGTATGTAGTTATAGTCCCCTGGCTGGGGAAGGTTGAAGTCGGTGGGGGGGAGTCGCGGTTGATGGTTGGCAGCGAGTCCATCGGGAGCGAGTGCAGTTAAGATAAACACAAAAAATGCCAGCATTAACAGCCAACCCATCTGCTGACGCCACACCCGTAAGGGAATAGCCGCGCTGAAGGTCAAAACAATCAGCATCACCACCAGCAGGATTCGCCAGACCGGAGGAGCTAGGAGGGGAGCCGCTAGAAAGCTCATTAACCAGGCAAATTTGACTCGGGAGTCGAGGTGATGCAGCCAGGTTACAGGTTGTTCGAGATACAGCCCTAGAGGAAGCGATCGCAGTAAATCCATTGTTTGTCAATTTTCCGTTGTCAGTTGTCCATTGTCATGGTTAGTTAACAAAGGACCTAGACGTGGTAGTTAAGTGATTAGTTACGAGTCGGTTCTGTAGGTACGGCTTTCACCTGACCTTTAGTAACCTTCCTCAACCCGCTTTCTTTGATTCCCCAAGTCCCTATTTACACGCGAGTTGCTCGGTTGTTGCTGTGATCCTCAGCATCCCGCGCTTTTTTGCCCCGCCACAACAGTCTAATTGGCGTTCCGGTAAAGCCCAACTGTTGACGGAACTGACGCTCAATATAGCGGCGGTAGTTTTCGTTGAAGCGTTGCGGCTCGTTAACAAATAACGCGATCGTTGGGGGCTGACTTTTGACTTGGGTGCCGTAGTAAATTTTGCCCTGTCGTCCTTGACGGTTGGTGGGAGGCGAGTGCCAGCTGATCGCTTCCTGCAATACTTCATTAATTACAGAAGTACTCACCCGCCGTTGGTGCTCCTCAGCGGCACTATCGACTAAATCGAAAATCTTTTCGACTCGTTGTCCCGTAAGAGCGCTGACAAAAATAACTTCTGCCCAATCGATAAAGTGCAGGCGGTCTTTGATTTCTTTTTCGTAATCGTAAATGGTGTAGGAGTCCTTCTCAACCGCGTCCCATTTATTGACGACAATAATAGCGGCGCGACCATCCTCTTCAATTCGTCCTGCTAGTTTTTGGTCTTGTTCCGTCACCCCATCCACCGCATCAATCACTAGTAAAACGACGTTGGAGCGACGAATTGCTTTGAAGGCACGATTGATCCCAAAGAATTCTGGGCCGTACTCGACATTTTTCTTTCTGCGAATGCCTGCCGTATCAATTAATCGGTAAGTTTTGTCCTGTCGTTCTACCACCATGTCAATTGCATCACGGGTAGTTCCAGAAATTGGGCTGACAATCGCGCGGCTTTGACCTGTAAATGCATTCAATAAACTGGACTTACCCACATTTGGGCGTCCAACAATTGCTACTTTCGTTTCTGGAACTTCTTCAACATCTTCCACGGAGGGGATGAGAGTAATCAGTTCATCCAATAACTCTCCCGTTCCGCCACCATGAATACCAGAGACGGGGTAAGGTTCGCCTAACCCCAGTTCCCAAAATTGTGACGCCTGAATCATTCCTTGTTGGGGGGACTCGCATTTATTGACGGCAAGTAACAAGGGGATGGATTGTTGTCGCAACCAAGCGGCAATTTCGGCATCAGCCCCCGTAGGACCTGTTTGTCCATCAACGACAAAGATGGCAGCGCTGGCTTCTGTCAGGGCGGCGGCGGCTTGTTCCCGAATTAGAGGTAAAAACTCGGTATCATCATCAAATACTAGACCGCCTGTATCGACAATCTGAAATTCACTGTCTTGCCAGAAAGCTAGGCGATAGGTGCGATCGCGCGTTACTCCCGGCTCGTCATGCACGATCGCATCAGTCACGCCTGCCAACCGATTGACAAGAGTAGATTTGCCCACATTTGGGCGTCCAATAATAGCAACAATTGGCAGAGCCATAACCGTCTTCCTTCAAGCAGGGAAAAGTGCCAGACGTAACTATTACGCTGGTACTCTTTAATTGTAGCTAGCAGCTGCGATCGCCACTGCTCCAGATCGCTCAAAAGCACAGGAAGATTTTCGGTCACATCCTTATTGAGATTAACCGAATGAGTCGGTACTCTGATTCAGCATCATTAAATAGCGTTCACTTTACTAGCTTCATTGACTTTTAACTTAGTTCACCAAAGAGAATCAAGGCTGCCATCGGTAGAATTTACATAGCACTTCGTAGTTATACCCAAGCTAGCTGTACAGTATTCAACGGAGTGACTCGCATAAGGATTTTAACTGTGACCTTGCAAGAATTTGGTCTGCTGCTTATTTCGCTTCTTGCTAGCGTATCTGGGCAATTTTTGTTGAAGGCAGGAGCCTTAAAGTTAGGAAAGGTCACTACTGATAACTTAATTAGTCATGTATTAAGTATTGTTTTCACGCCAGAGTTAATCGCAGGTTTAGCTTGTTATGGACTAGGGGCAATCTTTTACATTCTGCTGCTGACTCGTGTGAAGCTCAGTATTGTTGGTCCTTCAGTCGCTGTGGTATATGTCTTTTCAGTTTTACTTGGCTATTTCGTATTTCACGAGCCAATTCCTATAAGCCGTGTGGTGGGCTTGGGATTTATCGTTTGTGGAGTAGTTCTAGTAATTTGGCAGCGCTGAAAGTGGGCTGAAGTTGACACTTTGCTGTAACTTAATCATCCCCACAGTGTAATAGTGTTGGATTTAGAGATATTGCTGAAGAACCTTTGCAGTAGCTGTTCCGGTTTTTTCCCAACTAAATTGACTAGCACGGTTGAGGCTGAGGAGGTGGAGACGCGATCGCAAATCCCAATCCCTCGCTACAGCTTGCATCGCTTCAGTAATTTCCCCTGTGTTGTAAGGATTAATCAGGATTGCGGCGTCACCTGCAACTTCCGGTAAAGAAGAGAGATTAGACGTAATTACAGGAGTACCACAAGCCATTGCTTCCAATACGGGAAGACCGAAACCTTCCCAAAGACTAGGGAAAACCAGAGCAATGCTTTGGTTAATAATTATCGGTAGCTGATCGTAAGGAACGTAATCCAAAAACTTTACCTGATTTTTTAACCCTAGTTCATTGACTTGTGCCTGTAGTGTTGGAGTGTAGCGTTTGTCAGTGGGTCCAGCTATCCACAACTCATAGTCAACAACATTGGGTACAGCAGCAAAAGCCTCTATCAATCGGTGCAGGTTCTTGTATGGGTCGTGGCGTCCAATATACAGGAAGTAATTACTCATCGGTAAATTGAGAAAGCGAAATTGGCTAGCGTCGTGCGCGAGTAGAATTGGCGTAATTTTTGCCCCTGAAATCCCGAAGAAATCAGTAATATCCTCAGCAGTAGCCTTAGAGTCACAAAGGATGTGCTGTGCTTGGGTTAATACTTGAGGGACGTAGTAGCGGTAGTAGGACGTGAGGGCTGAGAAGCGTTTGGGAAAACGCATCGGGATGAGGTCGTGGACGGTAACGATGTAGCGGCAGTTAGTGTAAAGAGGCGCTTCGGGGATGGGGGAGAATAGGAGATTAGCTTGCCGTTGTTTGTAAATACGCGGTAACTGCCGCTGTGCCCAAATCAGACGACGCAAATGACCTTTTGCACCTTGTTCTGCGGTTTGGTTTGGGGGAACCCCATGATGGTTATAGGAAGGAATTGGTTTAGATAGGAGCAGTGTTGGCACCAGGAAGCGTAAGTGAGGGAGAAGGTTAAGCGCGTAAGTCGTGGTGCCTGTCGGTTTGTCTAGGAGGAACGAAAGATTAATAAGTAACTGATTTGACTCGATCAAGTTTCTTTACTGAAATTAGGTTTATGCAAACTTAGTCCAGCTACCCAGCCTACCTGAATACCTTCAATAGACTGTTTAATGTAGTTCAACAATATTGAGCTAGGGACATTATGGGTAAATTTAAGGCGGATAATTCTTAAGAAGCAGCGGCGGGTTAGTAATAAACTTAGGCGTGTCACTAAACTTAGAAAATTAGTTCGTTTAAAACCATGTTTTAAGGCAAAGTAAGTGGTATTTTTAGCCAAAGAATACCAGCAAGTTAAATGCCTTTGGTCTTTCCGATTATGATTTGGCTGGATGTAATGCTCTACCGTAACATCAGAATGATGAATTTCGTAGCCTGCCTGGATCAGGCGTAGGCAGAGATCTGTTTCATCTAAAAAATATTCAAAAAACTCATCGAAGCCGTTGATTCTTTCTAGCGCTTCTTGACGATAGGATGAGTTGGCACCCATTAGTCCGTTATACCAAAAACCCTGCGGTTGATTGTAATCGGAAGCATCTAAAGAACGGACAGAAATCGTGCTACTGATAACATTTGTAATTCCACGACGAAATTGTAAATGATAATCAGGACGAGTCATATCTCTGACTGCGCCACCCACTCCCGCACAGCGATCGCCATAGCGCGAGTAAACTGATAGTAGCTGTTCTATCCAATCCGGTGGAGGAATAGCATCATCATCCAAAAAGACGACAACTGAGCCTGATGTTAATTTTAAGCCGACATTACGAGAGATATTTATATTTTTTTGTTTAACCGTTGTAAACTTTATCGGAAAACAAAAACTACTTGTTATTGCATCAATTAATTCAGCCGTTTCATTGGTTGAGGACGCATCAACCACAACAACTTCAATAGTTCGATAGGTCAGTTGCTCTAAAGATTGAAGCGTTTTTTTCAAAGAGGTAGGGCGGTCAGATGTACAGATAAGGATAGATACTAGCTCGACCATACTTTATAAGTTCTCCCATACAGACTTTGCGCCTCAGATCCCCGACTTCTTCAAGAAGTCGGGGATCTGAATTTAGCTTATTTTAGTGCTATTCATCTATAACACCTTCTTCTTTGTGTCTTTGCGTTCGACGCTTCGGCAAGCAAAATTTCCCGTCTATCCGGTTCAAAAACATCAACATACTTCACACCCCATGAGAACGCCTATATACCTGAATTAGCTGATAAAAAGTTTGGAACATCGCTCTAAGCAAAGTTATAGCGTTAACCTTAGTTAATACATAGCCGCTTCCTGTAAAAATATAGACTTGTTTAGCCAAATTCATTCCATAAAGATTGGGATGACGGCAGGTCACTATTGCTATATCGACAGGCTTCCAGAACCAAGATGATAGCCATAAACCCAGCTTAAGTACTACATTTTCACTCCCTTTCCAATGCAGCAGTTTTTTGTCTGATTGAAGACGCTGAAGGAGGAAACTTTGATTTTTATCTTTATAAATATCGGCTTGAACGAATACTTTTAAGGGAGTATTAATAATTTCTTCTAAAGCATATTCTTTATAGGGCAGTACCCCTGGCATCTTACCACGAACGCCTTTAATGAAATCTTCAAAGCCTCTAGTAGAAACTTCAGCCCAAAACGCTCTTCCTGTAGCTGCATAGTAGGTTAGTCGTGGCAAACTTACTAGAACTCGTCGGGATACAAGTTCTGGTCTATGTTTTTGCCAGCAGTAACACAAATTGCGCTCATCATAATAGCTAATCCAGGGTCTACATTTGAAATCGGGGGAGGCGTGCCAAACAATTGACGCGGGATTAGCTGCAACTACCCAGGATGCTTGCTTTGCTCGCAAACACCACTCTACATCATCGAAATGGATAAAGAAGTCTTCCCATACTCCAATTTGCTGCACAACTTCACGACGTACCAACAAAGAAGCCGCCGCACAAGCATCGACAGAAAGGTAGGGTTTCCCTTGTAATATTTCTGATGTTGAGATTACAGAAGCATTACCAAAGTTGATTTTGAGATGCGCCTTCTTAGGATAGATAAAACTACCGATTTCTTGAATCGTTTGAGGGTCATCTAGTTTTCTGATTTGAGAACCGACTAAACCTACTTCAGAATAGGTTTGTAAGGTTTCTACTAATGCACATAAACTCTGAGTATCTAGACGAACATCATTATCTAGCAGCCACAGGTAATCATACTCAAGTTTGCTAACGATCTGAAGACCATAGGAAAAGCCGCCAGAACCACCCAAGTTTTCTCCTGTTTGTAGAACCTTTACTTGAGGATAGTGCTGTTCTAAATACGCTGGCGTCTCATCTGTAGAAGCGTTGTCTACTACATAAGTATCAAGCTGGATATTATCAATGTTTAGCTTGGCGACATCCGCTAGCAATAAACAAACATCATTCAGTTTATTCCAGGTGACAATAATAGTTGCTACTTTAAGCATTCTCTATGTTGTCGCTATTGACTGATGAACTCCCCTTGTTACACCTGGCTCTATTATTTTTACAAACGTTCATTTTTTTGCTTCTTAGCTATATCAAGCTTCTTGCCTACACTCAGTTTGCGAACCAGAGCCATACCATAGTTAAAAGGACTTGTTTTTATCTCAACGAGATCAAAATGAGGATTTCCTTTAATATACTTACCGATGACGTATCTGGAATCATCCCAACCTACACACTTCAGGATAAATATGGTAGAACACGATATATCCACCATTTAATTTAAGCTTGAGCGTGAATAATTAAGTGTTTCAGAGCAGCAATTAAGTATTTCAGCAACTTTATTCTACTTTAGCTTATTTCAAAGAAGTTAATTATTTTCCGGATACTTCGTTAAACTCACTGTAAGTAGTTTTTGCAGAAAAACCTCTGCTGTAGCTCAGGTAGTATTTTTTCGCTCAAGTTCCCTTGACTCTAAAAATTTAAAGGAGAGTTTTCTTAGCGGGGCAAAGTTGGTGCATTTTAGAGTAATATTTGTAAAATAACTGTACAGCTAAAAGGTTACAACTATGTATGATGCGGTGTTAAGTCCAGTAAATGCACTCCTTTGGTTAAATAAGTATAAAGGTATTAAATCTGAGCTAGCCAATCTAGTGTTAGATATAAAGACTGATTATTCTTATAATGAACGCTTAGTACATGCAACCGATGGAAGCTTGAAGTTTTCGGATGCCTACGTGCTTAAGAGCCTTCTTTATCAATACAAACCAGCTAGAATACTAGAAGTTGGAAGTTTTCTCGGTTTTTCTACACGGTGGCTACTTGAAGTTTCATCACAATGGGGTGCGGAGGTAACAGCAGTCGATCCAAATGTTCGTCATAGAATTTTCGACGACCCTCAGTCTATTTTAAAAAAGCTCAATCAAAATTTTTATCCAGAAAATCTAGAAATAGTGCAAGGCTTTTTCGGCAACTATGGTGACTGCACTTACTTTGATTATGAAAACTATGAACCAAAACTGAGCAAAAGCGATATCGATAAACTAATGAAGGAAAGAAAAATTATTGATGAAAACTGGGGGAGAAAGTTCGATTTTGTTTTCATTGATGGCGATCATGAATATAAAGCAGTGATGGAGAATTTTGCAATTGCTCTTAACTTGCTTAGCGATGGAGGATGCATCGCTTTTCACGACGTTCTTACTTGGAAAGGTGTAAACGATGCTCTTCAGGAACTGAGTTTAAAATACCAAAGTAAAGCAGAAGTTAAAATATATGGAAAGCTTGACAAACAAGTTTTAGAACGTGTATTTAACAAAAGCAACGATGGTATCGGTTCTTTTAGATTATTGTAACCAGCAGAATTTTAGGATTAGTTAATTTTTTAGCCAGAGAAAGCTATAAAGACTTTACAAGTAGCTCAATCAAGCATTGGCTAAATATCTATTAGAGCTTACTAATCCGATTTTCAAATACAGACAGAGCGGCAGCAACAACCTGATCCATGTTGTAATATTGATACTGGGCTAATCTTCCTATAAAAGTCACCGACTCAAGTTTTTCTGCTTCTTGTTTATATTGTTGAAACAAGGCACGATTTTCAGGTCTAGGAACTGGGTAATAAGGATCGCCCTCTGCTTGAGGATACTCATAGTATGTAGTTGTTTTGTGATGTTTTTGTCCCGTAATATGCTTAGACTCTACTATACGGGTAAAGTCGTATTCATTCGGATAGTTGACTACAGCAACAGGTTGAAAATACTCCTGGTCATGAGTTTGAAACTCAAAGCGTAAAGAGCGATAGGGAAGTTTGCCGTACTTGTAGCTAAAGAATTGATCGATTGGTCCGGTGTAGATTAGATGATCGAATTTTAGCCAAGACTCAACTTCTTGGAAGCTGGTGTTGAGCATGACTTTGATGTTGGGATGAGCCAACATTTTTTCAAACATCCGGGTAAAACCATGCAAGGGCATTAGCTGATATTTATCGCCAAAGTAACGGTTGTCTCTGTTAGTTCTTACCGGAATCCGAGCGCATACGGAAGCATCGAGTTCGTGAGGCCAAAGTTCCCACTGCTTATGGGTGTAATTCTTAAAGAACTTTTCGTATAAATCACGACCTACTTTACCAACGACAGCTTGTTCTGAATTTTCAATGCGATCGTACTTTTCTCTAACTTCTGCATAAAAATTTTGAAGCTCTTGGCTACTAAGATTTAAAGCATAAAGCTTGTTAATAGTATTAAGATTAAGCGGAATTGGATACAAATCACCATCTACAGCAGCAAGCACTTGATGCTGATAAACTCGCCATTGGGTAAACTGTGAGAGATAGTCAATGACTTTTTTGCTATTAGTATGAAAAATATGAGCTCCATAATTATGGACTAGAACTCCGTCAGGGTTATAAGAATCGTAAGCATTACCACCAATATGATTGCGAACATCAATTAACAAAACTCTGCGATTCAGATTGGTGGCTATGCAATTGGCTAGAGTACATCCGGCAAAACCAGCACCGACAATTAAAAAGTCAAACATTTTTTTGATTACTGTATTTATCTACTTCTAAGTAATTTTCCCAAAAAGCCTTGTTGGTGAGTTCAGGTAATGTCTGTCTGTAAAGACTACTGATTGTCGGAAACTTAAACAGTAGGATAAACGCTAATACGACTATATTTTTAAGAATTTTAAAAAATTCTCCTCTCGCTAACTGAACTACAAAACCTTCTTGAGTACTTAAATTGTAATACAAAACTTTTTTAGCTCTAAAAGCGTTGATAGGACGATACCCCTGTATTGGAGCAATTTTATATCCCTTCTCAACTAACCTTTGATCGCTGTAGAAAAAAAACGAAGGCAAAAGATGACCGTTTAATGTTATTAATCTAAAAAGACGATGAATGGAGTTTTCAGATTCATGTATACTGTCACTATATTTCCCATAAATAAAGGGCATATCAGGATTCTTTACTGCTTTTTCTCCCATTTTTAAAATTTCTAGATTTTTTTCTTCTGGGTTTGTATTTTTTAAATAATCAGGACCCTGTAAGAAATCAGAAGCCGCCTTGAGAGCCAGTTGTGCGCTTTTGTATCTATAGCATAAGGCCTCTCGAAGACTCAATTTAACTAAATGCTTTACTGCATCTGTTTTGCTAAACACTTCAGGATACAAACTACCAAGAATTAATTCATTTCTCCGGAAGTAGTAATTAAGACTAGGGGAATATTTGCTTTCTAAAGGTTCATGCCATACACATATTCCGTTGAGAGTTGTAATTTTTTGCTTTAGCCTCATAGGAAATTCCATGTCATCCATTTTGATGAAAAATGGATAAGGTAGATTAAACTCATCTACCGTTGACAGAGGAAAACAAAAAAGCCACCAGCCATTATAGTTAATGTATTCTTCGATTTCATTAATTAAAACATTTTCTAAAGATCTTAAGTCTAGGTTGGCTTTTAGGCTAACTACTCCACTGTTCCATATAGCACCATTTTCCTGCTGAATATACTGAGTATCTAACTTTAACATGCTACCCCCAACGCAGAGGCTTTGATCGCTACTTGCTCTCAGAAAGTAATAAAATCTTTGAAAGACTTCTGGATCTACTACCACATCATCATCCATAAAGATGATGTGCGAAAATTCGTTTTTTTTGTTTAAAACTTCTATGAGCCCTCTAGTGTAACCTCCACTTCCACCTGCATTTTTATTTCTGATTAAATGAATTTTGGAGTTACTAAATTTTTTTAAGGTTCTACCATTGTCAATGATAAATATTTCAAAGTTAGCTGCCACATCTGAATTGTTAAGTAAATAATTTTCTATTAAATGAATGTTTTTTTCAATGTAGAGTTCTCTTTTGTAGGTACATATAACAATAGCGAACTTTAATAACTCTGTTTCGGGAAGATTAGTAGGAGCGTAAAAATATCCACCACTTAATTGACAATCATCTTCTAAAACTTCAATTTCAACATACAATAAGCCTTCATAGGAAGATATATCTATGTTTGTTATTATATTTTCTAAAGTTTCTTCTTTAAAAGAAATGACTTTTTGATCTACCAATTTTACGCTTTGAGAAAAATTAGTTTTATTTAAAAGCTTAACTTTAAATTTACCTTTTAAATTTAAAGCAACTCCCAAACTTTTAATTGTAGTATATTTTTTCCACTTGCTTACTGAAAATAAATTAAAGTAAGTACTAAAAGAGACAACTTCACCCTTATAAAATTCCAATTTATTGTTTTGGTAATTAAAAAAACTTTTTCTATTTCCTCTAAAAAACAGTTTATCAACAGTACATGTTCCCGACCTAGGTAGTGCTAAATTTTGTAATTTAACTATAGTAGTTGTGTCAGGAATAGCTTTAGCTGTTGAATTTAGTAATCCTGTCATATTATTTTCCTTATAGCCTATTAATGTGGGTTTTTAGTTAATCCCAAAGTTCGTTTAATGATAAACCATTGCTTCCTAAATTTCCAGAATTTAGAGGATTCCATAGCCTGTATTCTTTGGGCTAGTTGCTTGGATTCCAACACTGAAGTATTTTTCTCTTGCTCTAGAGACTTTTTCTGCTCCCATAACTCTCGATTTTCCCAGAATAGTCTCCCCTGTTCTTGCTCTAAGTGTAGATATTCCACGGCTAAGACTAACATTTCCTCTGCCATTGCTGAATCAATCACTGGTTGAGGGTTGTTTTTATGGATTTCTAATGCCTCTGCGAAAATAGCTGACATTTGTTCAGCCATTGCTTGTAGTGGAAACAACTCAACTACTCGCTGGCGAGCTAGGGAACCAACTTTATGGCGTAAGCCTGCATCCTGGATTAAAGGAGTTAGAACTTTAAGGTATTCCTGAACTTCCTCGATACCACCTTTAGCCTTAGGAACTAGAAATCCCGTCTCCGGTGTCACTAACTCCCTCTGCCCTCCAACATCTGAAGCTACTATTGGCAACTGCATTGCCATAGCTTCGTAAATTGCTACAGCAATTCCTTCATACTCTGTTGGCAATAACAAAATATCAGCAGCAGAGTAGAAACTCAGCATTTCTTCTGGCTCTACGGGTGGCAAGACATGAAAAACTGAATCCAAATTAAACTGCTTAATTCGCTCTTGGAATTGGGAAAGTAAGGAACCGTTCCCTAGAACAACAACCTGAATAGGCAAAGATTGATTGACTAATTCTTTGACAATGTCTACTAAAAAAAGGGGGCGCTTTTGAAACTCTAGTCTCGCTGGAAATAAACAAACTACTGCATCTTCAGGAATTTCAAGCTTACGTCGTAATCTCTTTCTTTCTTTTAAATTGAATTGCCACTTATTGCTGTCTACATTTGTACAACAAATCCTCAATTTATCTTGTGTGTTAGGATTAATGGTTTGATAATACTTAGCCAGATACTTAGAAGTTACTACTTGGCAATCTAGAAATTTACTGAGTTGACAGGAAATTCTGGGAAAACCTATACCACGCCAGCCAGGGTCATCTGTATGAACAAAATCAACAAAAGCTACATGAGGAAATTCAGCTCGAAGTAAAGGCAGAAAATAGTAGGCTATGTAAGAGTTAGCAATTAAGACAGTGTCAATCTGACGAGATTCAATAATGTATTTTGTAAATGCAAGCCAGTGATGCTCACGTAAGAAATTGGGTAAGTGAAATATATCGGGAGTGAGGGCATCAAAATGCTTGTGCCAAGGATGGTTAGAACCGACAGTTGTAGCAATAGTAAATTTGTAATTTTGCTTTGTTAGCAAAGTAACTAAATCTAGATTGAACTTGTTGGCTCCATCTACTTCAAGCCAAAAAAAGAAACAGAGAATTTTTTTAGAATTTTGATTGCATGGAAGCTGATTCTGAAGCAAAAAATTAAACTTTATTTTATTTGTATCAAAATAAGATCTTTTTAAAAGGTAGTTAAGTATATTATCTTGCAAAAAAGAATTTTTATACTGCGATTGAATAAGTTTAGCAGTGTGTTGTTTTTCAATAATACTGGTACCTGATTTTTCTAATATACTTGAATGATTGCGGTAATAACATAAATATTCAGGTATCGTCCACCCCTTTTGATCGCTTGTTATTGCTCTTAACCATCTCTCCCAATCTTCATAAAACTTTAAGCCTTCATCAAATCCACCCAAGGCATCAAAATCTGCTTTTCTATACAGTAGCATTGAAGCGAGCCATTCCTGTTGAATAAATTGAGTGGATCTTGTAAAACCTTCATTAGAATAGTACTCTTCATCGTGAAATCCAATTTGATAAGAATTAACGAAGGAAAGTTCAGGATGAGTTTCTAAAAGTAAAACACACTTTTCTATATAAGTTAAATCAACTAAATTATCAAAATCTAAAAAAATTAAGTACTTACCTACAGCTTGAGCAACAGCTTTGTTACGAGCAGCAGCTAAGCCTTTACTTTCCTGATGATAAATGGTTTTAATCTTCAAAGAGCGGTGAGGCAGAGAATCAAAAATAGAAATTGCTGCTGGCTCGGTCGAGCAGTCATCAACAATAATCCATTCAAAGTTTTGAAAGCTTTGGTCGATTACTGACTTATAGGTTTCTTCAAAACAGATGTGAGCGTTGAAGAAGAAAGAAATTATAGAAACAACCGGACTGGTAGAAGTTGAGGAATTATAAAAATTATACTCTCTCTGTTTGAGTTTATTTATAAAGGTATTGAATTTTTCGCTGGGTTGAACTAGGGACATAAAACGAAACTTTCTAGATGGTAAAATTGTTCAGTGATTTTTGAGGAAATTACCAGCCTTTTCACAAGTTTCTAAGTTAAGTACTGTCGCTTCTTTACTCATTTTTTCTTAATCCGGCAGATTGTTTCAATCGGAACCATGCTTTTCTCAACTGCCAAAACTTACTACTCTGCATTGCGACAATCTGCTGTTGCGATCGCTCTAAGTTTACCTGAGTTTGCTGGAGTTGGGATTGCGACCAATCGAGTTTTGTCTTAAATTCCTGAATATACCCACCTAGCTTTGAGGCAGCAAGGGTTAAATCTCGATTTCTTCCACGCCAGCCATCCAGAAATTTGCAAATTTGTAGCGTATAATCCAAATCTAGGAAATTCCGAGAAATAAAATAATTAAATAAACCCAATACGACTCTATCTTCTAGATTACGTTGCTCTAAATCTGCTAGGTCTAACTTATTAATAATGTCATCCCAAACCTGGCTAACTTCTGTGAGGTAATATAGATCGTCATATTTTTGACTCTCGTTACTTTGGTGCCATCTGTAATATCCCAATACTTCCTGAAGAAAGTAGACATCGGCAACCAGACCCACTCTCAGCCACATTTCAAAATCGCCAACATAGGAATAGCGGCAATTAAATAGTCCTACTTTCTCTATAACTTGTCTTCTCAAAAAGACAAAGGGACAACAGATGTCATTGTTCGGGGTAACTTTATTAATCACCCACTCTCTTGCTGGTTCTAAAACATCTTCAGAATACTTTGCCCACGGCCAGTTCAGTTGATTATAATCATCATCAATGACTTCTACTGAAGACGCTACTAGACCAACACTAGGATAAGAATCTAGAATATTAACTTTTTCTTCTATGTTTTTGGGTAACATGACATCATCCTGACCCAGAACATTGATGTATTCGCCAGACGAGCGTTCAATACATTTATTGAAGTTTGCAAATAGTCCTACGCGGGTTGGATTTTTGAAGTAACGAATTCTTTGATCCTTAGCTGCATAATTAGCGACAATTTCAGGGGTTTCGTCTGTTGACGCGTCGTCTGAAATGATCAGTTCAAAATCCTGAAACGTTTGATTAAGAACGCTGTCTATGGCTTGAGAAAGAAATTTTTGCGAGTTATAGGTGGGAATTCCCACGCTCACTTTAGGCATATTGTCAATATTCTATTTGGGGCAAGAGAAACTTAATAGGTAAGTTACATGATCTGGATTTGGCAATCGTCGCCAATCATAAACCTTAAAGCTTTGGGGCGTCTGGGAGCAACAGTTAGGGTGGCGCGTTGTCCAATGACGCTATCAACAATGCGTTGATGAATGTCCGCGACTTTTGCGTCTTGTAAGATAACGCTATGTTCCAAATCAGTATCAATCAAGGTCACTCGATCGGCGATGCTGCTGTAGGGACCAATAAAGCAGTTTTCTAAGTGGCAGTCTTCTCCAATAATTACTGGGCCGCGAACGGTACAATTAATCAGTTTTGAGCCAGAACCAATTTGGACTCGTCCAATTACCTGAGTCTGGTCATCAACTTGACCCAGTATACAGGGGGTAAGTTGGGTATCCAGGATGATTCTGTTGGCTTCTAGCAGGTCGTCTTTTTTCCCGGTATCCAGCCACCAACCTTCGAGTTTGCAGGCTGCTACTTGCTTTTGCTGGTCGATTAGGCATTGAATGGCATCAGTGATTTCTAGTTCGCCTCTAGCAGAGGGTTGGATGCAGGCGATCGCATCATGGATGATCGGGGAAAAGAAGTAAACCCCAACTAAGGCAAGATTTGATGGGGGAACGAGGGGTTTTTCGACTAACTGCAACACGCGCCCTTTTTCATCTAACTTGGCGACACCAAAGGCGCTGGGATTGAGCACTGGACGCAGGAGGAGCAAAGCGTCGTGGTTTTCTTGGATAAATTCTTTAAGAAAGTAAGTGAGGTCGCCTTGTTGGATTAAGTTGTCGCCTAAGTACATGAGAAAGGGAGAATTTTCCAAAAAAGACTGGGCGACTTTGACGGCGTGGGCAAGTCCGGCGGGTTGCTCTTGCAGAATGTAGGTAATCTTGGCTCCGAAGCGATCGCCTGTTCCGGTTTTGGCTTGCACTTCTTTGCCCGTTTCGGGGCTGATAATGATGCCAATGTCGGTGATGCCAGCAGCGACGATCGCTTCAATGCCATACCAGAGGATTGGTTTGTTGGCTACTGGTACTAGTTGTTTAGCACCAGTATAGGTAAGAGGTCGCAGGCGCGTGCCTTTACCGCCGGAGAGGATAAGCGCTTTCATAGGTACGGGCGTAAAGTTCTCTGAGCATCTGCCTTAGTCCCTGTCGCCAGTGAGGGGGATAAGTTCCTAAAATCGTTGATATTTTCCCACAGGAGAGGACAGAATAGGCAGGGCGACGAGCGGGAGTGGGATATTCTGCTGTGGTGATGGGGACAACCTGCTGAACTTTCAAAGGAAAGCCTAGTTGTTGGGCTTCTTCAAAGATAGCAATAGCGAAGTCGTACCAACTAGCAACACCGCTGTTGGTGTAGTGGTAGGTTCCGGCAAGTTCTGAGGTCAGTTTGGGTACGAGTTGGGCGATCGCGTTTGCTAAGTCTCCTGTCCAGGTAGGGCTGCCAATCTGATCGGCAACGACGCGGAGTTCCTCCCGTTCGGCACCCAATTTGAGCATGGTTTTGACAAAGTTACTCTTGCCGTGGGTGCCATAAACCCAGGCGGTTCTCAGGATGAGGTGATGGAGGCAGTTTTCCCGAACGGCTTGCTCGCCTGCGAGTTTGGTTTTGCCGTAGACGCTTAGGGGGTTGGTTGCATTGCTTTCTCGGTAGGGGTGGCTGTGGTTGCCATCAAACACGTAATCCGTGGAGATGTGAATCAGGAAGGCTCCCAGTTTTTGGGCTTCCTGGGCGAGGATGCTGGGTGCGATCGCATTAACCGCTTTGGCAAGTTCCGGTTCGCTCTCAGCTTTGTCTACAGCCGTATAAGCAGCAGCGTTAATAATTAGGTCAGGTTGGATTTCGTCAACGAAGGAGCGGAGGTTGTCTGGTTCGGCAAAATTAACCCTTTGGCTACCTACACCAATTACCTCTCCTAAGGATTGAAGAGCGGGCTGTAACTCCTGTCCGAGTTGACCTGTGCTGCCAAGCAGTAAGATACGTTTCATGGAAAGACTTCAGCCGTTTTGAGCAGTTTACCAGCTTGGTCTTTGGCGGATAGGATGGGTGGAGAGTCTAGCGGCCAATCGATGGCGAGGTCTGGGTCATTCCAAAGAATACAGCGATCGTGTTGAGGGGCGTAGTAGTCGGTCGTTTTGTAGAGGACTTCCGCTGTTTCTGAGAGGGTGAGGAAGCCGTGGGAAAAGCCAGGAGGTATCCAGAGTTGGCGTTTGTTTTCCGCACTAAGAATATAGCCAACCCACTGACCGCATGTGGGGGAGCTTTTGCGGATGTCTACTGCGACATCAAAGATGGTTCCCGCGATCGCTCTTACCAGTTTCCCTTGAGGTTGTTGAATCTGGTAATGCAGTCCTCGCAGGACGTTTTGCCGGGAGCAGGAGTGGTTGTCTTGGACGAATTGAGCTGTGATGCCAGCTTTTTCGCTGAAGGCTTTGTAGTTGTAGCTTTCGTAGAAGAAGCCGCGATCGTCAGCAAAGGCTTTTGGCTCAATGAGTAAGAGATCGGGAATTGCAACAGAAATAATATTCATTATTCACGATCGTCTATGATAGTAAGCTAGTACAAGTTAATACTTTATCTTGTTTATGAACCCAGAAGAATATTTATCAAAGCTCTATGCTAATCGCTTTGACTACAAGCAAAGAAAAACTAAGCTTACCTTATGGAAAGTTCTGGTTAACTTTTTTTTACAAAACCATGTAGGACGAGACTTAATTGTTCTAGATATTGGAGGAGGATACTGTGAATTTATTAACCAAATTCAAGCCAGAGAAAAATACTTAATTGATTTAAATCCTGACTCTAAAGAGTTTGCAAACTCTGATGTTAAAGTAATAAATATTGATATTTTAAGTATACAAAATCAAGATTTTATGCCTAATTATTTTGAGGTAATTTTTATCTCAAATTTTTTTGAACATTTAAATAGCAAAGAAGAGTTAATTGAGGTTTTACGATTTTGCTTTAACCATCTTAAGCCTGGAGGTTCGCTCTTAGTGATTCAACCAAACTTCAAGTACTCGTATAAGGAGTATTATGATTTTATCGATCATAAGCTACCGATAACTCACATTTCTCTTCAAGAAATCATGCAAACGATTGGCTTTTTCATTAACGTAATGATACCAAGATTTTTACCGTTTTCTACAAAAGGCAGACCTGCTTCACCCGCTTTACTTAAGTTGTACCTTAAACTACCATTCCTTTGGAACTTTTTAGGTGGACAGATGTTTATTAAAGCATCTAAGCCCGTTTAGTTACCTAGGATTTATAAATCTCGTCAAGTATATTTTTAAAACTTTAGGTGTGATGCTCTGTATAGAGAGCGATCGCCAATATCAGCATCATTATTAGTAACAGTGACTACCATACCTGTCCTTTAGAAATTTGCACTTCCCTGTAGTTGATGCTGATTTACTAAACTTGAAAGCAAACAGAGTTAAAAGTCTTATTGCAAAACTGAGCTAAGAATCTCTTCATGTTCAAATATCCACTGATAAATATCCCGTAAAGCAGCCTCAGGATTGATTGTAGGTTGCCAGCCAGTTTTTTCAATGACTTTAGAACAGTCGGTAATGAAAAGAGGAATGTCTCCTGGTCTTCCTTCTGGTAATGGCTTAATCTGGGTAGTTTTTTTAGTGATGGCTTCGCATAGTTGGGTAGTCTCAACTAAAGAAAGACTGTTACAAGCTCCACCACCAACGTTTAGTACCTCACCATCCAGAGCAGAAAAATTTTCTAACTGATAGTCAACAAGCCTTAACAAGTCTTCGACGTGCAGCAAGTCTCTAACTTGCTTGCCTAAGCCACCATAGCCAATGTAGCTAAGTGGTTTTTGAAAATAATGGGCGGCGACCCACAGAACAAAAACGCCCTGATCTACTTTGCCCATTTGCCAAGGTCCTGTGACTACTCCGCATCGGTTAATAATCGCGCCAAGGTTGTAGGCTTGCCTGTATTCCTCAATTAATAGTTCAGAGGCTAGCTTTGTCGTTCCATAAAGCGAACGATAGCCTTGCAGCGGAAAATCCTCAGAAATGCCTAATTGTGAAACTCCAGGTATAGTCTGGTCGGGTGCAATTTCAAACCTTGTCGGCAATTCTCTTGAATTTAATGACTTAAGCGTGGCAATTGGGTATACACGACTGGTAGATAGAAACAATAAACGAGCCTGTGTTTGTCTTGCTAATTCCAGGATGTTGATTGTCCCCAGTAGATTCGTCTGAAGCACATACTGCGGTGAAGTAAAACCAGCTAATACAGAAGGCTCGGCAGAGCAATCTATGATAGTTTCCACATTAAGAACGCTTGGGTCAAGGTCAGAGGGAGAGCGGATATCACCATGAACAAATTGAATTCCCAGATTTTTTAGTCTGGGAAGATTTAATTCAGAACCTCGACGCCGCAAGTTATCTAGGCAGATTATTTGCCAACAAGGATGAAGCTGCTTTAGTCCAATTGCTAAAGAACTACCAATGAAACCTGCTCCACCTAAAACTAAAACTTGCTCAGACATTCGATCTCAACCCAACTATATTTTTGCTTCGGTGGTAATCTCCACGAGCTAGATGCTTTTCTATCCAGACATAAAGAACAATAAACAGATATCGGCTGCCCATTTCTTTAATTTTTAGTTTAGAAATCCCCGTTTTGCGGTTATACCATCTTATGGGAATCACTGTATGAGAAAACCCTCTAATTATTGCTTTCAGAGGCAATTCTACTGTCAAATTAAAATGATGGCTGAGAAGGGGCTGTAGTCCATCAATAACTTCTCGGCGATACATCTTAAAAGCATTAGTAACGTCATTGTAACGAAGACCAAATAGGACTTTGATAAACCAGTTAGCTAGGCGATTAATTAACAATTTGTGGCGGGGATAATCAACTACTAAGCTACCTTTGACAAATCGTGAACCGAACACGCAATCGTATCCTTCTTTGAGTTTGTAGTATCCTGCTACCAAGTCTTTGGGCTCGTCAGAAGCATCAGCCATCACAATGGCAACGGCATCGCCCTTGAACTCAGCTAAACCACGTCGTACGGCGAAACCAAACCCATTGGGAGGCTGATTGTCAATATATCGAACGCTATTAAACTTATGTGACAATTGCTGGCAGAGTAGCAAGGTGTTATCTGTACTGTTGTCATTGACTATGAGGATTTCATGGGGTATTTTTGCCTGCTGGAGTGTATCAACAATATTACTAACTGTTCCATACAAACATCCCTCTTCATTATGTGCAGGTATGACAACTGAAATCTTCATCACTCCTCCTCGATTGCTTTTCTAGAGATTGTACCTTAGCAGGTACTGGCAACTCACTTCGTAAAAAGCCTAACGAATTTCCACCTGATAGGCATTACCAAAAGGGATGGCAGTGTTTTTTGTTGGTTCATATATCCATGCCTGTACCTCATGGATACCTCTCGGCATCACTTCTGAGCTAAATTCTACTCTCCATCCAGAGTTCACAGAATTACTGTTCTCAAGAGCTTCAGCAACATCTGGTCGAGATTGGCCAGTGCCCGTAATTGCTACTGGAGTATTACTTAAGCCATACGTTAAAACAATCCAATGCTTCTGTTTTGTTTTTAATGTTAAAATGGCCCATCCGCTAGCTGAAACTGTATCTCCTCTTTGTATAGACTTATCACCATCATTACTTTGAACAGCATCCAAATACCCCACATACTCAGGGTTTGATTTAGAAAGAAACTGTATTGATTTTATTGGTGAGTTATCACTTATAATATTTACTTTAAACTCCCCATTCAATTTAATAAACTGATTTTTTTCTGGATCGTGAATCCAGGATTTTATTTTAGTTTCTCCCGGCGGAAGTGACTTTAGTAAAATATTTGCCTCCCATGTAGCTTTTTTGTACTTACTTGAATTAAAAGTGTTTTCTTCAGTTGAGCTATCTGAATGCACAATAGTATTCGCAAAGAATGATTGGTTGCGCCCCCATGAAAACAGTACTGTTTGAGGGATTTGGTTATGAGTTGGTACAGTAACCAATCCAGATAGGTTTACGCCGCCACTTCTGGATAAAGTAATAGACTGATCGTTTGCTGAGGGAACATTCATGTGCCCATAATTATTAATTGGTTGAGTTACGAAAGCAATGTTTTTAAAGTCCCTAAAGCCTAAATTTTGAAGAGATTTAGTGAAATCTTTTAACTCGGCTGGTTTGGGGTAAAGCGGTAAGCAGCTATCAGGCAAATCAGTAACTGAATCATCAAAAAAATACACCCATTCTAAGCAATTTTTAGCACTATTCTTTGCTAGCCAAATCTGCTGTCCTTGTGTAATAGCATTAGTAGAGACAGATATAAAAAGTGCTGTCAAAATACCAGCAACAAAATAATTTGCTGGAAGAATATATGAATTATTTTTGAGCCATTTTTGGTTATAGCCTATTAATAGCCGCCACATTTGCAAGCAGGCAATAACTAATAAGATAAGGACGGTTGTATATCTTGACGAAGTAGATTGCTCAATGCCAAATCCAGCTCTACCTAGAGTCGTAACTAAAGCAAACAGGGTAGCAAACCAACCTAATGATAACCAGGGAGCAGCATCATAAGCAAATCTTGACTTATAGTTTTTGATCCAGTAGATGTTAAAAGATAGAAAGGTTAGTAAAATAACAAATCCAGTAACAGCAGCAGACCAAACTAGCCTGCTTAGGGGAGATCCTAAAATCGATAAAAAGTAAAGCCCAGTAGTTAAAGGCTGCTTGAGAAAGAATAATGTATCAGGATGATGACTTGGTTTTTGATAACCAATGCTGTAGATAGCACTAGACAAAGCAAAAAGCATTATCCACAACAAAAGCCTAATTCTTTTCTGTGTGGTTGTGCTTTCAATAGAAGCTACTGAAGGAATGACAGCTAGCCAAGAAAACAAACCATGAGCTAAAGAGAAGCTAGCCGTAAAACAGCATATCGCTGAAAGGCTTAGTCTAAGGTAAGGAGGCCAGGTTTTAGGTACACTCAATATAAAGACAGTTAGGATCACGCAAGTATTAACAAAAAACCAAGGAATTTGAAATCCCCACAGCCAATTTTCATACTGAACCAAAGAAAAAATTAAAAGACAAGTCAGAATATTAAACAAGTGGAATAAGGATTTATTTGTACTCTTACTGGCAGATGCAATTTTGTACATTAACCAGAAGTTGACGACAGCGAAAACAAAACTGAAGTATAATTCAAGTTTTATATTCCATCTTGAAGAAAAAGCGAGAAGAGCAAATAATATTTTTGGGAAGAATATTCTATGTTCATTATGTTGAATAAAAAAATCTACAAGATTAATATTTTTTGATGCAATTTTTTCAAAAAAGCTTACTAGTTGAAACTGATCCCAAACAGGTACATTTACACTGTAACTGGTGATGAACCACACAAGAAGAATAACGGGTATACAATAAGCAGTAATCAAATATTTATAATGACTAGAACGTAGCACTATACTTACCTTTTGTACTGTAACAGTAGCTTACAATTGCTCTACATTAATAATTTGGGGATGCACGCAATCTTTTTTTCACTCAATTTCTGAAAAGCCGATTGTCCGCCGTAAGCGAAACCACTGTTTCCTCAGTTTCCAAAACTTGCTGCTCTCCATTGCCGCAATCTTAGTTTGTAAGCGATGAACTTCAAGGTTAAGAAGGTGCATCTGATAGTGTGATTTTTCCAGTTCAGCCGAAATATGTTGCTGATGTAATTGCCCTGGCTCAAGTTCTATATCAATTGCAAATCCAAAAACTTTATCTAAATCATTATATCTATTAACAAGAGCAGCGAATTTATTCTGAAAATATTTTGCTACGCTTGCTGTATATTGATTCATAGTATGAATTTGAGACGAATTATGCACTCTATAAGCACCTACAATTTCAGGAAGTAGCTTACAAATATAATTGTACAGTCCTAGCTTTAACCACAGTTCGTAATCTTCCCATCCCAACCAGCCATATTCTATTAATTCGTTGGAGTAGTACCCTAGCTTAATTAGCACCTTTTTATCAAACATTGCCATAGCATCAATATATGGCGCTCTGACTAACTCACGAACATCCCACTCAAAGCAGGAAAGAAAACCAATTCCTTCTTTAGTATTATTGTCAAATTTATTTATTATGCCATATACAGCTGCATAATTAGAATTGTGAATAGCATTGTATAACTTGGTTAAACAATGTGGATAAATCCAATTATCAGCATCCATTATGAATACATAGGGCGCACGGGCAAGCTTTATTCCTGTATTTCTTGCATCGGTTGTACCAGTATTAAAAACCTTACTAACTAAACAAATTGGAAAGTCTGATTCGGCAAGATACTCCTTAACTAGGTTCTGAGAATTATCTGTGGAACAGTCGTCAATGACGAGAATTTCAAATCCTCCTGGTAATCCAGAAGTATTTGATTTACAGATGCTACTTAAACACTCGTATATGTAGTTAGAATAGTTAAAAAGTGTAATTATTATAGTTACAGATGGTGCTGTTAATTCCTTATATGCAGAGTTGGCTGTACATACCCAAGGATTGGTGCCTAAGAATTCCGATAGCTTTGCTATATGTAACTTGGTAATTATCGAACTTCTGCGTACTTCCAAACTGTCGAATTGCATCGTTAAGTTCCTCACGTTTCATCGGCTTAATTTACAGACTACAAATTGCTTAACTTATTAAGCAAAGAGCTGCAAAGTATTTGTGCAGTATAGTTGTTAATAACAAAGTCGTAAGCTTGTTCTGTTAAACGATACATTTCGCTTTCATTTTCCAGATAATACTGACACCTACAAATAATATCTTCAATTTCCGTCGTTACAAAATGTTTTCCATTCACTAATGGTTCAATATAATTACTAGGCTCAGAAATCATTAAACAATGATTACCAATAGCCATCAATATCCGATGCCATTCAAAATAAGTTCTCTCAGCAAAATGAATATTTATGATGATTTTGCTAGACTTTAATAATTCATTACGCTTCTTGCCTGAATAAAAACCAGTGCTACTCGGCAAGTTGGGTTTATCAATTCTAGTCATCACAAAGTAACAATTGTATTTACTGAAAAAATCAGCGTTTTTAGACAAAAACATTTCTCGTCTTTGTGAGTGAGAACCTATAAACAAAATATCTATTTGTTTTGATATATTCCGATTGAAATTTTCAGCTTCAAAAAATAAAGCTTCATATCCTAAGGGTGTGTGAAGTGCTGGAACATCTCGTTTATTAAACTCGTTAACTCCTTGCCAATTTATGTCAAACACACCTTTGGCATTTTTAGCTGTTTCATACGCAATTTCAAACCAACTGCTCCCGGGTTGTTCGACATTTAAAACGTAAATATTTCGCGAAACTTTTAATACTTCAGATGGTGTAAGTTCTTTTTCAAGATATAGAGGATAAAATTCATGAGGAGCAACAACGATTTGAATTAAATTATCTTCTACATTTATTTCAGGTATTTCATCTGCAAGCAATTCTACTGAGACACCATTTTTTCTAAAGCCTTCAGCAAATATTTCGGCAATTTCAAACATAAATTGATTGCCTATAGCTGTGACAAATAGCCTGACAGTATTTAGAATTTTATAATTTGACATTTTTACGAACCTAAAGCTAATGTAAAATTGCAATTGTACTTTCAGCTACTGTTATGTACTTAACACTACCACTTCCAAAAGCTTAAGCCTTAATGATGGAACTGGAGTTAATATAACTGAGGTTAAGTTTACGGTAGTTGCAATTATGATTGCCCGACTCAGCCTGAGATGATTAACGTTAAATTGCTGTCGCTACATCCTATTTTTGAGCCTAGTAACTGCCATTTCGGATAGTAGATTTTACATAAAATCCCTCTAGTTTTAGACGCGTAACAGATAAGCGAAATTTTCGTGATAGTTTGTATTTCTGATTGATAACATTATAGTTCTGTTTAAAGCTACTACTGGCCTATTTTACTCGTCTGTTTCTAATCCCAGCATCCGTTTCATGCGAAGCCATACCTTTCTGAATTGCCAGAATTTACTGCTCTCCATTGCTGCAACCCTTTGTTGAGAACGCTCTAATTTTGCCTGAGTGTGTTGTAGTTGAAACTGTGATTGCTCTAGTTCTGCCTGAGTGTGTTGCTGTTGAGACTGGGACTGCTCTAACTCTGCCTGAATGTGTTGCTGTTGAAACTGTGATTGCTCTAGTTCTGCCTGAGTGTGTTGCTGTTGAGACTGGGATTGCTCTAACTCTGCCTGAATGTGTTGCTGTTGAAACTGTGATTGCTCTAGTTCTGCCTGAGTCTGCTGGAGTTGAGACTGGGATTGCTCTAACTCTGCCTGAGTGTGTTGCTGTTGAAACTGTGATTGCTCTAGTTCTGCCTGAGTGTGTTGCTGTTGAAACTGTGATTGCTCTAGTTCTGCCTGAGTCTGCTGGAGTTGAGACTGCGATTGCTTCAGTTTCCATCTATCTTCTAGAGTCTGACGATGAAAGAGTAATAAAGATTTTTCTCTGTCTAAAGGTGAATCGCTATCGGTTAGTTCTAAGGAAATTTTGCTGGGTACATCAGCCATTTGCTCCAATTCCTTCAGTAATTCAAAATACTGGGGAGCCGTATGCTGTAAGATTCGGACACTTGGGTGAGCCAAATCTATGTTTTTAAAAATTTTACTTTCATATATCTTTTGAAATTGGTGTTGAACCTCATTACTAATTTCTTGAGTAATTCCGAATTTGTCTCTTAGCAATTCAATTAACTGCTCTGGCTTCTGAGTAAGAGCATTTATACTGACTAGTACACAGCGTTTAGAATGTTTCTTATAAAATTCAACTATATGTCTATTATAGAAAGACCAAATTTTAAGAGCATAATAAGGATGTTGGGCAAAAAGTTTTGTAAAGCCATTGTTGGCAGAGATACTAACCCGGAAGATCGAGTCAGCTACTTCCCAAGGTAGACGGTAGACAAATATATAGTGTGCATCAGGAAGTAGTTCATCCCAGAAGTTTAGCATCAAAGAAGTACGTGGATCTTTCCAACCCCATATCTCCGCTTTCAAATAGCGATTATTGATTAAAGCTTTAGCTTCATCAAGATAGTTTTGAAACTTGTTATAGTCTAGAAATTCGCTTTCTGTCCAACCCCAATCTTGCCATCCTGGTTCATCAGTTCGACAGCTGTTTTGAAGAACTGAGCGTTGAAATTCCAAGAACTCTACATCTTCAAAATATCCCTTTACGTTAAAGCAGTCAGCTTGAAGAAGAACTTCTCCTAATTTAATACCAGCCGCTTCCAAAAATGAAGCAGTTAGAGAAGTACCGGAACGATGCATTCCTGTGATTATGAGAGTCTTTGGCATTTATGCAATAACTTTTGTTCTATTTTTTATATGCAAACTCTATCAAAATAATGAAACTGATTAAAGTTTACATTTACAGATAGTTATTTTATTTTGTTAGAATTCCTGTATTTTACAGTAAAAACATCTGCTCCTTTAATTACTGAGTAAAAATTACACTACTAATTTTGAATGCTGATTGTTAGATGGTGTAATAGACTTAGAATTAACCTTTGAAACGAAAGCTTCAGTTTGAAAATCTATTATGAGAGTTTCCAGTACATCATTTTCTGCCTGAACTCTAAACATAGCTGCATCAATAATACGATGAAGATATACTTCGGCTTCATCTTTTAGTCCATGAACTCCTGCATTAAAAAAATAAACTCCAGGCTGTAAAAAACATCTAAATCTAAATTGAACTTGGAGTATACTGCCCTGTTCTACACATTCAATTGCGTTTTGTGTAGTGTGAGACATAGCTCCCCCAATTTCTAATCCACTTACTGTTTTAATTAGCATTGCAAACCTAACTTTATATGAGGTCTGGTCAAACTTTATAGAGTAAGTATAAATATAGTCCTTGCGTCTGACCAGAAGGTTGACCTTCTTTCCCTCAAGCGTAGTAATATAAGGTTGTTTAATCTCTACACCACAAAGTACATAGGAGATTGTACTCTTAGGAACCATATGGGGATCGTATAGAGCCTGTTTTCGTAGGGGAAGGGAAAGTTTAGTTTCCGCATCCTTGGAATAATTTAATGATTTATTTTCCAGGTCTTGATGATCCATGCTAAGTAACTCTTGACGCAGAGTCTCTACTTTATCTGTTGGTGCATAAATTAATTTGTGATAGCTGGATACGACTAACTTAGGATTGCCTGATAAAATTAAATCTCCTTGATCTATCAAAACTGCTGAACTACAAAGTTCTATAACCGAAGTCGCTGCATGAGAAACAAAGAGAACTGTTCCACCTCGCTCTTGAACAGAGTGAATACGAGCAAAGCATTTGCGCTGGAAAGCCTCATCACCTACAGCAAGAGCCTCATCTACCATGAGAATATCAGGCTCGACACTAATCGCCACTGCAAATGCTAGCCTGATAAACATTCCACTAGAATAAGTTTTAACTGGTTGATCGATAAAATCTCCGATGTCAGCAAAAGCAGTAATGTCATCAAATTTTGCTTCTATCTCTTTCTGCTCTAAACCAAGTAAGCGACCGTTAAAAAATACATTTTGTCTTCCTGTAAATTCGGGGTTAAAACCGCTGCCAAGTTCTAAAAGAGCGGACACTCTTCCCTTTACCTTTACTTCTCCAGTAGTCGGTGTCAGGGTTCCCGCAATGATTTGCAACAACGTACTCTTTCCCGAACCATTTCGCCCAACAATTCCTATTGTTTGCCCCTTGGGAACTTCTAAATTAATGTCCCGCAGCGCCCAAAATTCATCTGCCCTAATTTTTCCGGGTAGCAAAATTTCCTTCAACCGATCTACCGGATGAGCATATCTCTTATAGCACTTCGAGACATTCTTCAGCGAAATGGCAATCTCACTCATTACACTACTATTGTTGAGCAATACCTAAAGGACATCAGCAAACGCTGGACGCAAACGTCGGTAAACCCATAAGCCGCAACAAAACGCCACCAAAGCAACTATTGAAGCAACTCCCCACTCGCCCCAGTGGGTAACTTCTCCAACTAATATTAAGTCGCGATAGACTTCCGCAATCGCTGCCAGTGGATTTAACCAAAATATCCAATATCGAAACCCTTCCGGAATCAGCGAGGCAGGATAGATGATTGGTGTTACATAAAACCAAAGATTCAAAACTACCCCTAGCGTCTGAGGGATATCCCGCAAAAACACGGTCAATCCTGCCGCCAAATACCCCAAACCAGCCGTCAATAACAACTGCGTTAGCCAAATTAAGGGCAACAGTGCCAAAGTAGAGTGTAAAGTTTGTGTCGCTACTGCCACCAACACAATCAACGCTGCCAAGCCGAGCGAACTTTCGATGAACATGGACAGAATTGGCACCAACGGCAACAAGGCTAGCGGAAATACTACCTTCTTCACTAAATTCGGCTGATTCACCACGGAACTAGCTGCTTGAGTTAACCCACCTGTAAATGCCGTCCAAGGTACCAACCCTGCAAACAACCACAGCCCAAAGCCAAGGCTACTATCTTCTGGCAGCCCCTTCAGACTTAATTTCACGTTCAAGACAATCGAAAATACGTAGGTGTAAATCAGCAATTGTGATAGCTGATTAACTATAGGCCACAAATTCCCCAGAATAGAGCCTTTATAGCGTGCCTCCAAGTCTCGGCGCACCAACGTCCGTAGCAGGTCAAATTTTGCCCACGTCTGTTCGCTGACAGGCAACCAACGTCTCGCCCTGCCAGCTTTACGGACAACTGTCTTCATCGACCTGAGCAACACTCAATCCCTCACTCGCTACCACCACACCAGTTTGCTTTTCCTTAGGAAGTAACAACAGATATTGAAGTTCCCACAATTAAGTCTGAGCAAGCTAGTTAAGATGAGTTAACATTACCGTCGCTAAGTCTAAGAGTCTACAAGAAAATCAAGAAAACGCAAGCTCTTTTCTCATTGATTTGATAATCGCTATCCAACTTACTCTCTTAAGCCTACACAGTATCCGGATCGACTCCCAGCGATCGCAACGGCTCTCCGTCAACCTGCCGTTCTTTCTGCCTATGACTTATTTGGACAGTTCTGAGTGAGGAAAGATTTTCATTTTGAGCGTTGTGAGCCAAACTCAGGAGGCTAGTTTGATTTTAGTGACCTTACTTAGTTCTGAAAACATCACTACCTCATAGAGGATCTCCATCGGAGGACTACCCCCCTAACTACTACCCTCTGGAAATAAATCCGTTGGAATCTAGATAGTCTAAAACTTTCTTAACAGAATCTTCTATCTCTTCCTCGTGAGTTTTCAGCCTCAAATCGGGTTGAGTCGGGATTTCATAGGGAGAAGAGATTCCGGTAAACTGGGAAATTTCTCCGGTTAGAGCTTTTTTATATAACCCCTTGGGATCTCTTTCAATACAAACTTCTACCGGACAGTCTACATATACCTCAATCAGGTTGGGCAAAGTCCTTCGGAGTTGCTCGCGAGCTTCCTGGTAAGGTGCTATCAAGGCTACCACTGCACTGATTCCATGCTTGTTGAGTAACTGACAGACAAATCCCACCCGCGATACATTGAGATTCCTGTCTTCTCTTGAGAACCCCAATCCTTTAGAAAGATTTGTCCGCACTACATCCCCATCTAGGAGTTCGCAGGGAACTAGCAACTCATCCAACGCTTTAACCAGTTCTACGGCGATGGTTGACTTACCTGCACCGGGTAAACCTGTCAGCCAACAGGTGAAACCTGAAGAACGAGATTTGTCCATTCAAACTCTGCTCGCTTATAGATGAAATGCTTAAACACTCAGATAACGCCCACAAGCTAAAGCCTGGGGCTACAGGTACAAAGCCTGCCGACCCAGGCTAGGTCGTTTTAGAAGGCAGGCGGGCTTTGAATGCAATAGCCCAAGGCTTCGACGCTTTAGGCTTAAGTTCTCCAAAACCCAAGCAGGATTTTCACACGACTCGGTCAAAATTGCTATAGCTGCCCTGCTTGATTTGAAATGTATAATTCTCGCAAGGATGGCTAATAATCCCCTAAACTGGGGGATGGTTTTATCACACTGTGAATTTGGAATGGAAATTGGGCAAAAAGTAAAGGTCTGTCGCCTTAGAGATCGAGTCTCCCCTGGAATTGTGAGTAAACTGGGAAAAGTGGGCACCATCAGAGACTTCAGGATGACTGATGGAAGCGGTGTTGGCGTTATCGTGCAGTTTGACGACAACTCAGCGACCTGGTTTTTTGAAGACGAACTGAGACCCGCCGAATAGGGCGAGAGGCAACAAGTAAAAAAGGCGCATGATTTTAACGTTTTTAGGTAAGGGCGGCACAGGTCGCACAACAGTGGCGATCGCTGCCGCCAAACAGCTAGCTAGCCAAGGAAGGCGCGTCCTTCTAATCGGACAAGACCCCAGCCCCACCTTCGGACTCCTCCTAGGGGCAACGGTGGGGGCTGACCCGCAAGAAGTTGGCGCTAATCTCCAGGCAGTCCAGTTACAGTCTACGGTACTGCTAGAACGGAGCTGGGAAGAGGTTAAACAGCTAGAGGCGCAGTACTTGCGATCGCCAACGCTAAAAAATGTCTACGGGCAAGAACTCAGCATCTTCCCTGGACTAGACCAAGCCCTGGCAATGAATGCGATCCGCGAATTCAACAATCTCGGCAAGTACGATGATATCGTCTACGACGGTAACGGCGATATCTCTACTCTGCGGATGTTAGGAATGCCAGAAAGCATTAGCTGGTATCAGCGCCGCTTTCAGAAAGTATTTCAGGAATCTGACCTGGGCAAAGCAATCTCGCCCTTCATTCAACCGATTACCAGCACGATCCTCAATGTCTCGTGGACGGCTGATAACCTCTCTCAACAACAACCTGCCAAACAAGCTACCCAACTCATAGAAGAGGGGAAAGCTGCCCTTGCCGATCCTAGCCGTGTTGCGGCTTACCTGGTAACAACAGACGCTCCAACAGCGATCGCTACTGCCAAATACCTCTGGGGTAGTGCTCAGCAAATTAGTCTCACCGTGGGTGGAGTTCTCCTTAACCAGGCATCGACCGTTGAGGCGATCGAGACAGAATTTGCTCCCTTACCTCTGAGTTCTATTCCTTCAGGCAATGGCACAGACTGGCAACCCCTGATGGATGCCCTGCCAGACTTTAAGCAAGCAATTCAAGCCCCCAAACCCCTGAGCATTGACACGGCTGCGCGTCAGGTACGCCTCTTTTTGCCAGGGTTTGATAAAAAACAAGTAAAGCTAACTCAGTACGGCCCAGAAGTCACCATAGAAGCCGGAGACCAACGGCGTAACATTCTCCTCCCTCCTCCCTTGAGCGGTCAACCTGTCAAAGGAGCAAAATTCCAAGACGGGTATTTAATTATTTCCTTTTAGTCATTGGTCAAGATTCGGGTAGGGGTGCACGAGGAGTGCGCCCTTACTTAAGAAAGACAAACTCGCTCATTAGGTCAGGATAGAAACAATCAATCCACGCAATTACACTCGTACCTAAAAGCAGTTGATAACCTTCTAGAGAGTAAAGGACTAACGACCAATGACAAACAACGAAGAACAGGCGATCGCGGACAAATCCGGCGATCGTAACGCTAGAACCCGGCAGCTACTAGGTATGAAAGGTGCTGCCCCCGGCGAGAAGTCCATTTGGAAAATTCGCCTGCAACTGATGAAGCCCATCACCTGGATTCCCCTAATTTGGGGGGTGGTCTGCGGTGCGGCTTCTTCGGGGGGATACACCTGGGCGCTAGAAGATATTCTCAAGGCGGCAACTTGTATGTTGCTGGCTGGCCCCCTACTGACGGGTTACACCCAAAGTGTGAATGACTTCTATGATCGCGACATTGATGCGATTAATGAACCCTACCGTCCGATTCCCTCTGGGGCAATCTCTGTTCCCCAAGTCGTTACCCAGATTTTGGTGCTGTTATTAGCCGGAATTGGTATTGCTTATGCCCTGGATTTGTGGGCGGGGCATGAATTTCCTACCCTCACCTGTCTAGCCTTGGGCGGTTCCTTCGTCGCTTACATTTACTCTGCCCCACCCCTAAAGCTGAAAAAGAACGGTTGGCTAGGCAACTATGCCCTTGGTGCTAGCTACATTGCCCTCCCCTGGTGGACAGGTCATGCCTTGTTTGGCGACCTCAACTGGACAATCGTCATTTTGACACTGTTCTACAGTCTGGCTGGGTTGGGTATTGCCGTTGTTAATGACTTCAAAAGCGTGGAAGGCGATCGCCAACTCGGTCTAAATTCCCTCCCCGTGATGTTTGGCGTCGGTACCGCCGCCTGGATTTGCGTGCTGATGATTGATATCTTTCAGGCAGGAATTGCAGGCTACTTAATCAACATCCACCAAAACCTCTACGCGGCTATTCTGCTGCTGCTGATTATCCCCCAAATCACCTTCCAGGATATGTACTTCCTCCGCGACCCCTTAAAAAATGACGTGAAGTACCAAGCCAGCGCCCAACCCTTTTTGGTTCTAGGAATGCTGGTTGCAGGATTAGCCCTCGGTCACGCTGGGGTATAAAAGTGCTCATAGCCTATACCTAATAATAAGCAGGCTGCCTATAACAGCCTGCGTAGGCAGACTTAGTTCCTATAGCCGAGACTTGAGTTGTTGGTGGGCTGGTATAAGCGGAAGTTCCCCCTACTTAGTAAGAAATTTGACGGTAAGCCTGAATCATTTGTTGGGCGATCGCCTCCCAGCTATAATTCTCCAACGCATACTTCCGAGCATTCAATCCCCGTCGCCTACATTCTTCCCCATCCAACAGCGCCTCTCGTAAGCGCTGCGTCAGCTCATCCACCTCACAACTGGCAATCCATCCCGCTTCTGCATCCCGTACTTCCTGCCAAATATGTACCTGGTCAGAAATTACCACAGGCGTCCCTGCCACCATGGCTTCTGCTACAGCAATGCCAAAGTTTTCATAGTAAGAAGGTAAGACAAACAGGTCAGCCGCTTGGATTAAAGCCGCTTTCAATTCACCTGACACAAAGCCTGTAATGGTTGTTCTCTCTACTAGCAGCGATGCCTTCACCCGTTGCTGTATCTGACTTTCGTAATCTGGATCTTGGGGATTAGTTCCTGCCAGAACAAAGTGAAAATCTTGCCCCTCCGCCAACAGCTTCTCCAAGGCTGGTAAGAGTAAATCCAACCCCTTTTTCGGGTCAATTCGGGACATGAACAGGACTAAAGGCTGTTCTGGAGGAATACCAAATTGCTCACGCACAGGAACAGGAGAGGATGCGGAAGGATAAACTCCCAGGGGAATCACTAAATCCGGTGTCTGAGTCCCAAAGCGTTCGGAAATCTTTGCTTCTTGGTCGCTAGTAAAGTGAATCGCCGCCGCGCCTGCTAAATTTGGTCGTTCCAGCAAGGTTGCATAAATCTGCTTCAATTGCCGTTTTTTGCGTAAATCCGCCGGGTCAAGGGTTCCTAACGGTCGCAGGATATAAGGTAAGTTCTTGTTACGCGCCACCGTCGCGGCTGCCGTACTTACAGGTGAAAACAGAGCGTGGATATGGGCAAGGTCATATTCCTGAGCGTGAGTACCTAACCAGCGCAGCAACTCCAGAGAGAATTTATAGCGACGGAACGGGCTGCAACGAAAGTATCGCACCTGATAGCCATCCTGCTCAACGGGTTTATTGAGGGGCACATCTAGTGGTGCTTGCCCGGCATCACCATTGGAGTCCGTTGTCAGTACCGTTACCTCAACCCCCTGGGATGCTAACGCTGAAGAAAGCCCCATGACCATCTGACTGGGGCCACCGTAAATCAGAGAAATTGAAGGGACAATTTGTAGAACCCGCATAGTTGTCGTTAATGGGGGATGGGTGAAGGATGAAGGATGAACGACTAGGCATGTTTTCACTCCTGCCACGTCCGATTCAGATCCCCCTTAAAAGGAGAACTTTGACTAAATTCTCCCCCCTTTTTAAGGGGATCTCTGGGGCAAGAAAACAGACCCTAGCCATTAGCCAACAACTGCTTGTAAAACTCTAGCTGCTGTTTGGCTAATGCTTGATTGGTGTACTGGCTCATCGCTTTTTCGTAGCCCAAATCTCCTAGTTTTTGAGCTAATTCTGGCTGTTCTATGAGTTGTCGCAGGCAGTTTTGCAGGGCTTGAACATCCTTTTCAGGAAACACTAAACCTGCCTCGCCAATTACATAGGGAATTTCTCCAGAGTCTGAGCCAATGACTGGTACTTTGGACGCCATCGCCTCAATCAGCACATGTCCAAACTGTTCCTTCCAGCCTGCTGCTGTGAGGGTTTTGAACTCATAGGTAGTCTCTGAAGGCAACACCAGCGTATCCATCACGTTGATATACTTAGGCACTTCATCATGAGGCACGCTTTCGACTAAAACAAGCTGGTCTTTGATGCCCCACTCGGCGGCTTTGTCCATCAAGACTGACTGCAATGGCCCTCGTCCTAACAAAAGCCACTTCCAAGGAAGCCCTTGCAGCCCTGCTAAGGTTTTTCCGAGGGTGAGCAAGCCCTTTTCTTCCACAAACCGCCCCACAAACCCGACTACAAATTCATCGGGTTGGATGCCCAACTGCTGTTTTAATTCTGGTTGCGATCGCGGACAAAATCGCTGTTCATCTACCCCTAATTGCGGCATCACTTTCACGGCACCCTGATAGCCGTGCTGCCGTAGCACCTCCACCCCATCCTGATTGCCAGAAATCAGTCCGTCAGTATGATGCAGGTTGTAGCCTTCCAATAAGGAGATGGGGAATTTCACGTCATAGGGCAAATTCCACCAGGTAAAGAAGACATTTTTCGCCTGTAGCCCCAACAACTTATTTAGCGTAATTAGTTGGGCGTAGCCTAATGCCTTTGCCCCTTGTTCCACTTGAATAATATCAGGGCGAAACTGGCGCAATAAAGCAACAATGTCTAATCCAAAGGTGAGCAATCCCTGATTATTTTGACTGAAGTTGGAAATCGGTACAACGCGAAATGAGCCTTCCTGACGCGGCGGCGTTTCAATAATTTTGTTCTGGACGCCACCGGGACGCCAGCGACGCGGAACAACCACCGTCACTTCAATTCCCGGTTCCAATCGGGCTAGCGCCCGTAGCTTCTCGCAGTTAAGGTCAACGATGTAAGAATGGCTGGCAACAAGAATTTTCATTGGTTTAGAGACTAGGAACTAGGTAGAAGACGAAGCCGCAGCAGTTTCCTCGCCTGTTGCCTGTTGCCTGTAATTTGTTGCTAATTTGTCAAGTTGCGTATAGTGTTGACCGCGATCGCCACTAGATTTAGTCAGAGTAATCAGGGCGTTGAGAAAGCCCAGAGTGTAGAAACCACCACGGCTAAGAATTTTGACCGGAGAGCCGCTTTTGTTGCAGGGGGGATGTCCTAGGACGTGGCAATCGAATAAACGACCATATAAGCGTAAGGCTTGGGATGGGGTTAAATTCTTCATCCCCAGCAAGAAATGGTTGTGGTAGAAGGTGAGTTGGTATTTGAGCGATCGCGTACTGATATCGTGACAGCCACCAGTCTCTTCGCCTAAATGCACTAAATGCGCTTCCGGGTCGTACCAAATCTGATACCCGGTTTTTCGCAGGCGCAAGCAAAAATCTGACTCTTCCCGCACGGCACTGCCTTTAAAACGCTCATCAAACCACAACCCGTGTTTGGTAAAGATTTCCCGGCGGAAGGACATATTGCAGCCCCTAGCAGAAATCACCCGTTGCGGCTTTACTGTATGCACCAGATCGATGTGATACCACGCAATACCGGGGTCCATCGCTTCCGGCGGCAAATCCTCAATGGTGAGCTTATTTCCCGAATCCGCTAACTTCATGCGGTCAAACACCCGTCCTGCCACCGCTCCAACTTCCGGACGCTGGTAGTTCCGCGCGTGGGTTTGCAGGTATTGCGGCGGTAATTCGACATCATCGTCGATAAATAAAATGATTTCGCCAACTGCCCGCCTAACGGCGTAATTCCGTGCTCCGGGTAAGCTTGCCCAATCGACTCGAAACCACTGAATTTTACCAGAAGCAGCTAGCTGTTCTAAATCAGCCAGAGTTTCCGGTTCGTGGGTGGGGGTTTGATCGACCACCAGCACTTCCAAAGCAGGATAGTCTTGCTGCAAAACATCCTTAAGCGTATTCCGCAACGGTTCTTCCCGTCCGTAGGTGGGAATGATCACCGAAATTAAAGGCGAGTTCACGGGTTTTCTTGCTCCTTGTTAAGTGCTGAGGGATGTTGGGATTGATTAGCGATCGCCTAAGATACCGCCTTGCCAAGCGTAGGTTTTTTCCGTTTCTTGACGCCACGTTTCTTTTTACTAGAAAATTCCGCCTCTTGCAGGGCGATTAACTTTTCTCTTTCTTGTCGATCTATCACTGGCAGTTTTAAAGCCACTCCAGCAAAAGCCCAGTAATACACGGCTACGGGGTCAACATCGAGGGGGTAGTAATAGGTGTTATAGCCTAGGCACAAAACAAACACCCAGAAACTCGCCCCAAAACTGCGGATACTTTTATCTCGCAGCGATCGGTAAGTTTTAAACGTGATTACCGTCAAACTGGTCGCCAGCCCTAAAAATGCTAAAGTGCCAAATGGTCCAACTTCGTAGAGCACCTTCGGATAGTAGGTCTCTACAAGTTCTGTATCACCGAAGACACGGGTAGAATTAGTCGCTCGTCCCAAGCCTCTGCCCAGAAAGCCTCTTTGTTGTCTAAATGCCCAATGAAATTGCTCTTCAATAAAAGCTTGAGGAGGTGAGGCTTCCCAGCGACTGGTAAAACTATCAATTCGCTCCTGAACGAGCGCCGGGTTACTTGCTGCGGCAATGCTCAATACCATTGCTAGCCCTACTCCAATGGGAATAAAACGTTTGAGGTTCGCCACTTGACCTGTCAGGATCAACAGAATCACGATGACGGTGGGTACCAGTGCTAAGGCAATGCGCTGACCAGAAATTACCGCATTGACAAACACCGCTGCCATCCCCACTAAACCGCCGATCCGCCAGAAGAGTGAGGGGTCACTAAATGCCGTCGCAAACGTGGTAAAAGCATTGGCAATCAAAAACCAAGCCCACTGCCAGGGTGCAACAAATGTGCCGGGTAAGCGAATCATCCCTTGAGAAGGACTATAAACCAGAGAGCCACCCACTAAACATTTCGCATCGAGTGTGGCTTTAAATAAATCGGCTCCGACGAGATGGTCAGTTCCCTGACACCGCCCGGTGCGGAGCATCATGTACTGCATAAAGCCTAGTACGCAGCAAATAATTGCTAGGACAACATGGACGCGGGTAAAGTGCAGCAGATCCTTCTTGTCTCGAATCAGGTAGTAGGCACAGAAGATTAAGGGAATATATCCTACAAAAACCTTTAGACCTAAAATTCCCTGCAAGACGGGTTGTCCGTCTTTACAAACCAGCCCTCTGCCACCATCTAATAAGCTTTCGCAGGCGGGAGCAAATTGCTGGGAGCCATTAACAAACAGCAGCGTCAGCAGGCACATCACCAGGAGAATTATCAGCGCTGGTTTAAGCTGTTTGGAAACCAGAATCGGTTGTTTTCTGCGGCGAATGTCTTGAACGAGTGCAATGAGTGCCGGAATATAAAATCCATCTTTGGCTAACTGAAACAGAGGACTGCCTCCCCCAATCCAGTAAGTAACGGTACCGCTAAAGGGCATGTAGATGAAAAAAGCCCAAAGGGCGGCTCTGGGATATTTGTACGCAAACGCCAGAGTTGGCAATCCGACTCCGGCTGCTACGCCCAGTTTCGGATCGACTGCCAAGCTCACAGGTACGCCCAAGGCGATCGCCATAAAGATGCTGACGAAGATAAATTGCGTCAGTTCTTTGCGATCCTGCTGAACTTTGCGCTTTTGGGCTAACTGCTCTTTGGAGCTTAATGTTGGAGCATCAGATGTTTTTTTCCCTTTTGTTGACTTTTTCTTGGACTTTGATTTCAGCATGGAAAGCCCTATCAAGCTGGCGTCCCATCGATTTTGGCACAAGAAAGTTAGAAATTGGGGAGTGGGAAGTGGCGAAAGCTGGGAGTGGGAAAGTAAACAAGGGCAGGTTTAGGGAAGGTCTCGGTGACAAATTTGTTGCCAGTCAGCCAAGCCCACCCTGAAACCAAAAACAGACAACGAAAAAGCTATTGCAAATGCTGCTCTACCACAGCTACTAGCTGGGATGCCCACCGCTCGGCGACTTGAGCATCGGCGGCTTCTACCATGACTCGGATTAGAGGTTCAGTACCAGAGGCGCGGACGAGGATGCGTCCGTGATCTCCCATGGCAGTTTCCGCTTGGGCGATCGCATTTTGCAAAGGTTCGCAATCTTGCCAGTAACGACGGCGCTCGCGGTCTTCAACTCGCACATTACACAGTAGTTGCGGGTAAGTCGTAAAGCTTTGATCTATCAACTGGGATAAAGAAGTCCCCGAACGCCGCACCAAGCAGGAAAGATGTAACGCTGTCATTAAGCCATCACCCGTCATCCCATAGTGGTGGCAAAGGATATGTCCCGATTGCTCGCCGCCCAACATCGCTCCCGAACGGATCATTTCGGCATAAACATACTGATCGCCCACGGCTGTCCGGACAAAGTTTCCCCCCAGATCTGTCCAAGCCCGCTCAAAGCCCAGATTTGCCATCACCGTCGCGACAATCAAATTGTCTGGCAATCGATTTGTCTGCCGCAGGGTTTGACCCCAGAAATAGAGAATATAATCCCCATCCACCACGCGACCTTGAGGATCGACCGCCATCACGCGATCGGCATCGCCATCAAAGGCAAAACCCAGTTCAGCGTTGTGCTGCTGAACCGCCGCTTTCAGCGCCCCAAGATGGGTTGAACCACAGTTAACATTAATCCGCGCACCATCGGGTTGATCGTGCAAGCAAATCACCTCTGCCCCCATCGCGGTAAAAACCTCAGGGGCGAGCTTCACCGACGCTCCCCATGCTAAGTCCAGCACAATCCGCATTCCCTGCAAGTTTATATCACCATGCAGCGGACGCTTCAGAAAATCGGTATATTCTCTCGTCAACTCTGGTCGATGGTAATGCTGTCCCCACTCTCCATTCAGGAGCAGGTTCGGACTCATCCCTCTCAAACCCGCTTCAATTTGCTCTTGCAAGTGAGAGGGCAACTTAGTTCCTTGAGAATCAAAAAACTTAATGCCGTTATCTTCCGGCGGGTTGTGGCTAGCGGAAATCATCACTCCACCTACCGCATCGGTCACTGCTGCCAGATAAGCCACACAAGGCGTCGGACATAAGCCGAGATTCCAGACTTCCAGTCCGGCTGAGGTTAATCCTGCCGTCAGTGCCATTGATAGCATATCGCCGGAGCTTCTGGAATCTTGCCCCAGAATCACCGGGCCGTTTTTGGGTGCTACGGTTTGTAGGACTTGACCTGCCCAAAAACCAATTTGCAATGCCAACGGCGCAGTCAGTAAATCGCCGACTCGTCCCCGAATGCCATCGGTGCCAAACAAAGGAGTTGCGGGTAGCGATAAGGGATAGGGAGCAACGCCAATATCTGAGCAAGGTAGCTGCCGTTGAGGCGACGACGGTTCTACACGTTGAACACCCTGAGGCCGTACAGAAGATGTAACCATAATTAAACTTTCCTCACACAACACACTCTCAGTGGAGAATAACACTTTCTTAAAATTTGTTCTCTCTCTAATTAGGTAGTAAGACAGCTGATTAATGTTGATTGGCTAGGGTAAGCAAGAACTGCATGATCTTTGATGCCTTTAGCCCCGATTATTCTCAAAAATCAAGTCATCTCTGCCGGGGTTGAGATTAATCCTAGGCACAGAAGTGTTGGTTAATCTCAAGGCATTGACATCCTCCCCACCCTAGAAGGGATAGGGATTTCTAGAGATAGGAACAGCTAAACCTGCTCATATCCCAAATTAGGTCAAATCATCTTGAATAAAGAGCGATCGCTCGCTAAAATTCCCCAGGAAGCCGACTCTGAAGTTTAGCGAACGTTACCGCTGAATTATGCCGATTCACAACTAAGCATAAGCAGAGAAAGTGGGATATTTCGGTTTTTTAAGGCAGAGTGAATAGTAAACATTGGGTTCGCTGCACATTACACCGTCCTACTTCGCTGCAATAGGATTATCCGGATAAGCGCAGTAGCTACCAAGCCGTATTTCCTCCCCACCCCGATCTTTCTAGACTCCTACCTCTGATAGGATGCCCTGCATGACATCCCAGCTTATTCCTTGTTGTATATAACGCGGGGCATCAGGATTATAGGGACTAGCGGCGCGGTCAATTGAGACAATCTTCGCGTCCTCTGGTAGTACAGGAGTATCTGGATCAAAAGCAGTCGGGCGCATCAACGAACTGGAAAAGCCTTTGAAGATAGCAATCTGGTCTTCTTCTCCAGCAATCTCTACGCTGACAAGTAAGACTTCTTGCGGACGCTTGCTCGTGTATTCCTCTAGACGCCGCCCGATGGAATTATTCATTGACTGCTGTTCTCTTAGCAAATTGTCGGCAAGCCTACTTGCCCGTTTGAATTTGAAATGCAGAGGGCAAGAGAGGTTTACGCACTAGGTAACAGAGGGATTCTGCCGTAAATCAGTTGAAAATTCTTACTGTTGGATGGCAGAACGTCCCTGTCTACCTAAGCGCACCAGGATGAAATAGCTCAAGCAGATGACATAGATAAATAATCCAGTCATCCCCAAAAAGCCGAGAAATTCCGGTCGGGAAGCTGGATGAATATATTGCTTAAACAGGAGAGATGGTTCTATCCAAATGCGGCAAGAGGGGGTTTGGATGGCGCGTTCAACAAAGGCACACCGCAGGAATGGGAGGGCGAACAAAGCACCTAACGTGCTGTAAATCGTTATTGCCCAACGCCAGGACGTAACTGCCAGCTTTAAGGGGCGCGGCGGCTGGTCATCAATTTCTTCGTTTAAGTCGGCCCAAAACCACAAGGCGATGGGAATCAGGAGGCGGGCAAAAAAGCCTGTAGCGAAACCGATTGGCCAAGCGGCAATCAGTATATAAATGGTAATGGCGAAGAGACTGGAAACCCGCCAATAGATGATTAACAGGCGCTGTATGAATTCCGCTCTTTGTACAAACGCCCAAATCAGCAAAATGATCGGGATGATAACAGTAAATAATAGCGCTAGTCTGTAATCTGTCCAGACGAGCGATCGCAGTAGTCCCTCTTCCATGCTTCTTGCCAAAATGACTTCTATCTATGTTAGGGCAGGAAGGGAAATCGAGGATAAGCCGTTATACAGATAATCCCTCGTCGCTTCCCCAAAAAACAAGCAGCTAGCATCCGATGGGGAACGTCTAGCTGCTCAGGAATCTATCTCGGCTATCTAATCAAGGGATGTGGCTAAGTAGCAACCCTCAACACCTTTAGTTATCGTCGATCCGGCACTCAGGAGCCTCAGGATTATCATCGCAGTACCGCTCAAGGGAGTTTTTCTGCTTGCCTTTTTTTTGCTGGTGTGAAGCTTCAGCTTGCAGTTCTTCTACAGCGTCCCATGCCGCAGCACAATCACCGGACTCTGAACCTTTCGTGTCGCAAACGATACGAGCTTGGTCGCGCTCTTGTTCGATTTTGTCTTGAATATCACTCATTGTTTTTTGTTCTAGTTACCTTACTTATTCAGTGTAGGAAACCTTGTTTAACCTTTTTGAAGATTTCCAACCAATTACAGGTTTAGCGTAGTGGCTCAGTTGGTGAGTGCTACTTAATTTCTGTCTTATCGCAGAACAGTAGCTCTTTAGAAGAATAATCTCTATCTTTTAAGATTTGACTAACCTTCAGTCTCTTCGCCTGTCAGCTTACACTGAACTGACTTTACTATCTATTTACATATTAACTTGTGTTAAGGTGTGTTCTTTGTAACTTAAGTTGTATTCGCCCCACTCTCACCTTTAACCACCAGGAGGCTCCCGTCATCATTCTTTGATTTGATGAAGGGAAGGCGTTACAAGATGATCCTTCAGTCTCTGACCTTGGCTCCAGAGGAGCTGTCATCTGGAGTTATCATAAAGTTTTGAAGTGTCTGCCAATCGCCTCAGTACGCATCCGCATCGGGAACGAATTTGGTAAAACCAATGGCTAATCCAATCCAGTGGGTCAATGCTCTCTCCACCCGTCCGTCATTGGAAGCAGCAGTTGAGGAAGTTGTAGACCGCATCCAGAACAGCTTGAGTGCCGCTCCGGACTTGGCTGTGGTCTTCATTTCCTCGGCGTTTGCTAGTGAGTATTCCCGATTAATGCCAGTCATGAAGGAGCGGTTGTCCGTACCTGTGCTGATTGGCTGTGGTGGAGGCGGTATTGTCGGCATGAACCCGGAGGGGGAAGCGCGGGAAATCGAAGGAGAACCGGCGCTCAGTGTGAGTGTGGCGCACTTGCCAGAAGTAAGCGTTCGCGCTTTTTACCTACCCGCCGACATCCTACCGGACTTAGATAGCTCTCCTGATACTTGGGTGGACTTAGTCGGTGTTGATCCTCAAGAGCAGCCGCAGTTTATTTTACTTGCCGATCCGTTTTCGTCTCGCATCAACGACCTGCTCCAAGGGCTAGATTTTGCCTATCCGGGTTCAATTAAGGTCGGCGGACTGGCAAGTACTGGCATGATGGGCACCCAGACTGGCTTATTTTGTAACTATCACCTTTACCGCGAGGGAACCGTCGGAGTTGCTTTGAGTGGCAATATTGTGATGGAAACAATTGTGGCGCAAGGTTGCCGTCCGATTGGTCAGACCTACCAAGTGACTCAAGGGGAGCGGAATATTCTCTTAGAATTGGCAGAGCCGGAAAGCACCGAACTGACAACTTGCACGACTCAAGCCCGCCCGCCGTTAGAAGTTTTGCGAGATTTAATTCAAGACCTAAGCGAAAGCGATCGCGAACTGGCACAGCACTCACTGTTCATCGGAGTAGCGCGGGATGAATTTAAACAGCAGTTGGGTCACGGAGACTTTCTGATTCGGAATGTGTTGGGGGTAGACCCACGACTAGGAGCGATCGCCATTGGCGATCGCGTTCGTCCCGGACAACGGATTCAGTTTCACCTCAGAGACGCCCGAACATCGGGAGAAGACTTAGAATTGCTCCTTCAAAGCTACCAGCAAGAAGCCACTAATACCTCTAGTGCTGGGGCGTTAATGTTTTCCTGCATGGGGAGAGGCGCAGGGCTTTACGGTGAACCAGATTTTGACTCCAACCTCTTTCACCAATACCTAAACAACGTTCAGTTAGGCGGCTTCTTCTGTAATGGGGAAATTGGCCCAGTTGCTGGCAGCACATTCTTGCACGGCTACACCTCTGTCTTTGGAATTTGTCATCAACCTTGATCAAGGATGAACAGAGCAGGGGAGCAGGGGAGCAGGGGAGCAGGGGCGCAGGGGCGCAGGGGCGCAGGGGCGCAGAGGAGCAGAGGAGAGGAAGAGAACCAATAACCGAATTCACCCTTCATACTTCATACTTCATACTTCACCCTTCATACTTCATACTTCATCCTTTCTCCCCAACTCAGAACTCAGGACTAATGTAGCGTGATTATCAATAAAGGCAGGTGTACCGTCCCTGGTGATGGAGCTAAATGCCTCAAAGTAGCGGCGAACCTTGGGGGGAAAGTCAGGGAAGTCAAACAGGACATCCCCATTGGCAATGTCTGCCCAGAAGTAGCGTAACTGCGGGGCAAATTGCTTCGCTTCTTCAAGCGGTAGGCTTAAGGGGGGGTCAGTGAGTAAACGCAGCATAAAGGCATAAGAGCGATCGCCCATCCATTCCCGTGACATTTGGGATAAATCCTCCCATCCTGGTACTGATTCAACGCGATGAGACTCGATTTGTAAAAATCTTTTCCCCTGCTGATCGGTTCGGAGCTGCAAAGTTCGATAAGGGTGAGGATAGCTGACCAAAGACCCGGTCGTGATGTCATAGATGCCATCCTTGTAGGCGACATCCTGCACATGCAAGTGACCTGTAAAAACTAGGTTAACCCCCGCTTCTTGCAACATCTGCCGCAGTTTTGGCGCATTATCCAACATATAGCGGCGTCCTAGCGGGTGGCGAGATTGTCCGGGTAGATGTTCCACCACGTTGTGATGTACCATCACCAGCACGAATTTATCTTCGGCTTCTACCAGTACCTGCTGCAACCACTGTAGTTGTACCTCGTCTAGATAGCCTTGTTGTTTGCCATCGCTATCAAACTGGTTAGAATTTAGCCCGATTAGCTGTACTCCTGGGAGGATTTCGCAGGTGTAGTAAAGGCGATCGCAGTTAGTATAACCGCAGTGCTGATAGTAGTAGGGAAAATCCTTCAGTCCAATCGACTGCTCATTCGGCAAGAGACTAGGGACATCATGATTGCCTGGGATAACGTACACCGGAAAAGGCAGCTTCTTCAAGCGATTAGATAGCCAGGTGTGGTTTTCTGCTTCGCCATGCTGCGTCAAGTCTCCAGGAAGCAGGAGAAAGTCAAGGGGCTGCTGCTCTAGATGCTCAAAGGCTAGTTCTAAGGCGGGAATGCTAACTTCTACTAGATGGAAGCGGCTGGGATTATCCCAGATTGTGTGGGGTAGCCCGATATGCAGATCGCTGATCGCTGCAAAGCGAAAATTAAGATTCATGGAATGTCAAAGGAAAAGTTAGATTAAGGAAATTTCTTTAAAATGTTGATTGGCATCGGTGAGGAGATGCCTGTAGTTTTGGTGTGACAACTCAAGACAAGTCTGCCGTTGAGTATAACTGCAACGAGATTGCACCAACTATCCCCAATTAGCTTAAGTCGAGGAGACAGTCATCAGTTAAAAGCCTCTAAGAGAAAATCCGCGCCAAGCGCGACTATTTTACAAAACATCAGCGGTTAAAAAGCCCAAAACAAGAGGAACCCAAATTGCCTAGAGTCCGAGTACGCCAGCACGTTAATCCCTTAAGCAAAAAGTATTCTGAGCCTATTTTCCCTCCCAACTGGGAGAAAGTTTTTGCCCAACCCAATCAGCCTTTGCATCTTGATATTGGTTGCGCCAGAGGAGAATTTCTGTTGCAGATGGCACAAGCAGAACCAGACTGGAATTTTTTGGGAGTGGAAATTCGAGAACCTTTAGTAGAACAAGCAAACCAACTGCGAGAGGAACTGGGGATAAATAACCTTTATTACTTGTTTGGCAATATCAATAACTCTATGCCCTCTCTGTGCAATTCTTTGCCTGCTGGGATATTGCAGCGCGTCACGATTCAATTTCCTGACCCTTGGTTTAAAAAACGCCAAGCCAAACGCCGAGTAGTGCAGCCAGAATTAGTTGAGGATATAGCAACATATCTAGCTGTTGGGGGTATAGTTTTCCTTCAGTCTGATATTGAAATAGTTGCCCAAGAAATGCGCGATCGCTTCGACGAACAACCCGCCTTTCAACGACAGGGAGGAGAATCCTGGCTTACTAACAATCCCTTTCCCATCCCCACCGAACGCGAAGGCTCTACTCTCTCCCGCAATGAACCTGTTTATCGCGCCTTGTTTGTCAAGAGCGATGGAATTAAGGATGAAGTATGAAGGGTGAAGTATGAAAGGTGAAGTATGAATAGGGTTGGTTATTTTCTCCGCCGCTCCCCTGCTCTCCTGCTCCCCTGCTCTCCTGCTCCCCTGCTCCCCTGCTCCCCTGCTCCCCTGCTCCCCTGCTCCCCTGCTCTCCTGCTCCCCTGCTCCGCCGCTCCCCTGCTCCCCTGCTCCGCCGCTCCCCTACTCATGACTCAGTACCTTCTTCAAACCCACGACCGAAACCACATCCGAAGTTGATACTGTCCAGAAGACAAAGGTAATCCCAAATAAATTGGCATCCAGAACCAAAAGGCAAGCAAAACTAGCATCACTACGACAATACCCATGATCCGACGACGGGGATGGCTGCTTTGTAGCCAGCGGTCAACAATCCAAGCAAGCCCCATCCCTGTAAATATCGACGCCCCCATATAGTGGTACAAAAACGTGCAGCGACTGACCCGTATCCAGGGGAGCCAGTTTGCTGTCCAGTTTGCGATCAGATAAAGGGCTACCCAGCTAGAGGGAGTAAAGGGAATTTTCCAACCCGCGCCTGCTAACAATTGCTGAGATAGCAGCAAAATCAGTAGTAACATTGCCCCTGCTGATAGCCACCAGAGAATCGGGTTGCCAATGGCATGGACATCATAAATTACATCCCCAGTTCCTACAGGTAGGGGGGGATAAGCGGGAACTGTCTCTGTGGTGCTGCGAGCGGTTTGATAGAAATAGGCAACGGGGCGAATCATCAAGAACCAGCTATACCACCGAGAACAGTAAGGATGTACATCCGAACCGTCGCCGATTTTTTCGTGAAATGTGAGAATGTCTTTTTGTGCCTGCCAGAATCCCGGCGTCGGGTTCATGATCAGGTGAGGAATCCAAAGCAGGCTATAAGTAATGACAGGAATAAGGGCAAAATTAAATATAAACTGGGGAATTTTGATCTGAGTCAGATTTTCTAAGGGATTTACTATTAGTCTCGAATTGGGTTTTCTTATTCCTGAGTAGGGTGGCTCTAGACGGGGTTGGGATTCGGTATAGGGGCGTTGCGATCGCATCCACTGCATCACCCAAGCTACCGCCCAAAGCATGTAAGCTCCCAAAAGGAACCATAAGCCATTCCACTTAATGCACATGGAAGCTCCGAAAAACACTCCCGAAGCAGCAAGACTAATCCCCCGTTCATGTTTAGGTTGACTGAGGGCAATTAAAAGGAATAATTGACCCAGTAGCCCCAAAATAACGAGGTAGACATTGTTGAGAGCGTAGCGAGATTCCACCAAAAACAGTCCATCAGCAGCGGCAAAAAGCGCAGCAATAAAGGCATAGCTACGACGGTGATTCAGTTGGTAGGCAATGGCGGCAACAACCAAGGGAATCAAGGAGCCAGTTAAGGCATTCAGCCAGCGGTAGCTCCAGGTTGTCCGCAAGGAACCGGTTAAGCCGTTGAGGTTCTCAGTCCCGAAGGGAAGATGAGAACCCAACCAGATACCGATCGCCAGGATGTATTGGCTTAAGGGAGGATGGGCATTGAAAAATTGCGTTCCAGTTAGGTAGTTATTGGCAAAGATTGCGTAATAAACTTCGTCAAAGACTAAGGTATTGAATCGACTTAATCCCCAGAAGCGTAGGATAACTGAGCCTAGAAAGACACTGGTAATACCAATGGCAAACCAGGGTAGAGGCAATGGGACGAATTGGGAACTGTGGGCGGGGAATTTTAACTTCATCATCTCAAGCTGGACTGCATTTTTTGCCATGGCGGAAATTAATCTTGGCGACTTGATCGTAATTTAGTAGACCCGGCTCTCTGACTGATGATGCCTGATCAGGCTGATTGAATAAGCGACTACCTATTGAGTTTGCTCATCCAAATTAACTACTTTTTGGCATTGGGGACTGGGGACTGGGTAATAGTTGTAACAAATATAAGATAGTAATTTCATTTATTTTCCCTAATTCCCCACCGCCGATTGCCAATGCCCCATCCCTATTTTTAATTCCCTCGAACCTGACATCAAAACAAAAAATCTGTGTCTCATGGTTCTAAACATCACGCCGTTAGACCTTAATCTAAGGGCAGCGTGTTTCCGAAGGGCAGCAATGAGCAAGAACCAAGCCAACCAGACGAATCAACCTGAGGCGGATTCTACCCTCGATCCCGATAGGCAACAAGGAGCGATCACCCGATCCTTTAAATTTGGATATTATCAGAGAGATCTCCGCACGGAGGTGCTGGCAGGAATTACCACCTTTATGACGATGGCATATACTTTGGTCGTCAATCCTGGAATTTTGTCAGAGGCGATTTTTTTGACACAACCCCAGGATTTATTCAATGAATTGGTAATTGCCACGGTGATTTCCGCTGCAACTGCTACTTTGACTATGGGCTTATTAGCAAATTATCCCTAGTGATTTTTGTGTAAGTCCTCTTGGTGTAAAATTCCAGGCATGGAACTGAAAGTTATCAGCTTCAATCTGCGCTATGACAAGCCCGACCCTGGCGATCATGCCTGGACAGTTCGCAAAGCAGCAGTTGCAGAGTCAATCGCCCACTATGCACCAGATATCATCGGCACCCAGGAAGGGATGGCACACCAGTTGCTAGATTTGCATCGGTTGCTGCCAAATTACCAGAGTGTGGGAGACGATCGCACAGGTGTTGGTATGGGTGAACGTTGTGCCATCTTTTACCGCTCTGGACGGTTGAAGTGCCTCAATAGTGGCAACTTCTTCTTAAGCGATACTCCTGAAACTCCTGGTAGCATTAGCCCTGATTGGGGCAATCGTGTTCCACGGATGACTACCTGGGCTGTCTTTGCTGTTGTCGGGGAGGAAGAAACGATTACAGTTTTTAATACCCATCTCGACTACAACAGCGCCAAGGCGCGAGAACTAGGAGCGAAATTGGTATGCGATCGTATAAGTCATCTCCAGCCCTCTGAGTCTTACACTTTTCTTACAGGCGACTTCAATGCTGCCCCTGGTAGTGTCCCACGGGAAATGCTGGGACATTCTTTACCCAATGGACTGCACCTCTACGACGCCCTTGCTGATATTGAACTAGAGGAACAACAGACCTTTCATGACTTCACAGGAAAAGCAGTTGACGCCGTAGATACGATCTACTACGACAGCCGCGTCAGTCTCCGGAGGATTGAGATAGATCACCGTCAGTGGCTAGGTGTTTTACCTTCAGACCATTTCCCGGTAATGGCAGAGTTTAGAAGTACTGGCAAATAAAAAGGCGTTAATGCCCCCCGACGCGACGCTTGAAGTGTTCAGAACAGAGGTTTTGAGTTATAAAAAGTTAACTCCAGTCAGCTAGTTGAAGAGTAACGTCCCTGAAAAATCTTCCCCATCTAATCCCCAACCGCCAATGTCTAACTTTTCTCCTCAGTAGCATTGGTCTTTTTCTCAGTGTCTGGATTGTGATTCCTGCGCCGACGATGCGGCTACTGCCACTGGGGGTAGGTGCGCCAGAGATTAGTCCGTATCTGGCGATCGCTAATGCGGTCATTCTTGTCGCATCCATTGCTAACCCACGGCGGCGGGGAAAAAGAGGAAGACACCATCGCCTGCAATCCCTCGCCATCATTGCCAGTTTGGCTGGACTTTTGCTTAGTGCTATGCCGTTGGTGCAAGTACCTGCCACTGAGCAGCAGTTTGCCGAGGTGATGCAGAAGCAATTAGGAGCAGACTACCTGGCGCAGGTTCCCGATCGAGTGAAGCGCCAGATGCGATCGCGTCCCTTTGTTCTGGCGGATGTATTTCGTCCGATAGCACTGGGGGAGAGTCGCTACACGGCTTATGTTCCCTTCGCTACAGCGGATGGGGTAGTACTAAAGATGAATGTCTACCGTCCGCCGCAGATCGGAAAATATCCGGCAATTGTATCCATCTACGGAGGAGCATGGCAAAGGGGCAGTCCCTTGGAAAATGCAAAATTCAACCGCTACATGGCAGCGCAGGGCTATACCGTCTTGGCGATTGATTATCGCCATGCACCGGATTACCACTTCCCTGCTCAAATCAACGATGTTCGAGCGGCATTAAGCTTTATTCGCCAGCACGCGGCTGAGTATGAGGTCAATCTAGAGCGCGTTGCCGTAATAGGGCGTTCGGCTGGCTCTCAGTTAGCGATGCTAGCCGCCTACTCACCGGAGATAGCCTTTCCGATTCGCGCCGTTGTTAGCTACTATGGGCCAATTGACTTAACCGCCGGTTATCGCAATCCCCCAATTCCTGACCCCATTAATTCCCGCGCTGTCTTAAAGGCGTTTTTGGGGGGGACGCCTAGCCAGTTACCGGAACTCTACCGCAACGCCTCACCTATTACCTATGTCAAGCCAGATCTGCCGCCGACACTGTTAATTTATGGCGATCGCGATTATATTGTCCAAGCTAAATATGGTCAGAAGATGGCAGAACGATTGCAGGAAGCAGGCAATACGGTTGTTTTCTTAAAAATTCCTTGGGCAAATCACGCTTTTGATGCCGTTTTTAATGGTCTTAGCAATCAAATCGCCCTTTATTACACAGAACGCTTTTTAGCTTGGGCGTTGCGTTGAGCAATTCCTTTCGTACTGTGGCAAAAACATTCCCGCCTCGCTTTGGCTAATCTCTGGATTTTATGAGTGATCTTGGGAATCCACCTCCATAATCTTCGATTTTGAGGTGGAGGATGTCAATTGTTTGAGCCGATGCTGAATAGCCAATTCTTCGCTGCTACAAATAGTTTCTAAAGTCACAATGCGTTCGCTTAACTGCTTAACGTTGTTCTTCAAATCAGAATTATTTTCAACCCACCGCTGAGAAGATCGCCAAACAACAGCCGTACTCATATTTGCTCCCAAAACCACTGCTAAGGGCAGAATTACACCACCTTTCATGATTGATACAAGGGGGATACAAATCGCCAGCATTCCTGTGGCAAAGCTCCAAATAATTGCAGTAATAGCAATCTTCGCCCCGGTGTTTTCAGCCTGATACACCATCAGTCTCCTCAAACTAATAAAGCTTATGATCGACAATGTGTCATGGATTAGCGGCGATCGCATTTGCCCTGACTCTGGTAATTTTCTTTCCGGCTGCCCTTTCTACAACAAGCGCAACTGAGAATCCTGTTTTGATGGTGTTTGTTGAGGCTCGGCTGCTTCTGAGGCGCTCTCGTCGCTGAGTTCTAACCAAACCGGATCATCACCAGCCAGCAAGCGGTTTGCGGCTTCCATGATCTCTGCCGAAATATCCTTGAGGTCTTCCCGATTTCCTAGATAAGCTTTCAAGGCTTCCATCGGGTCCATAGTGTTGCCAACGCCTAGTTCTGGTAGGCGAGGACGGGCTAGCTGACTGACTAGTTCTGGGCGAATTGTGTAGTTGTGGGCATCATTTAGTGCTTGGTGTAAAGCGGCGTTGTCGATCAAGTCCAGCTGTTCGGAACGCAGTCTATAAATTAGGCGTACCACCGCGTCTTGAATCTCCTTTTTGGCGATCGCTTTCAGGATGGCTTTCTGAGGATCATCTGCCTCAGACACATCCACCTCAATTGTGCGGAAGGGACGCACGGGTAGGGAACAAAATTCCCAATTCGCCTGACCCCGTTCCAGTTCGACCATTACATAACCTTTCTCTTCCTTCTCTTCGCTAAAATCTACTCGCTCAATGCTACCGGGGTAGATGATGGGCGGGTTATTAGACTTATTGAGATTTTGGTGCTTGTGGACGTGACCTAATGCCACATAGTCAAAGCAGGGTCGCGTCAGCATCGATAGGGGAATTGTGAAACCCTTACCCACTGCCAAAAAGCGTTCCGCCCCCAAATTGGCGCGGTCTGCCATCAAGTGCGCCAAGAGTACCGTCGGCACCTCTGGATCGAGTTGGCGAATCTCGCCTTCTAACACCGGGTCAAGGCGTTGTGTCAGTAACTCATTCACCTCTGCCAGTGCTAACCCTTCTGTTTCCGGGCGCGTCAGCAGCGCAGAACGAGTCAACCAAGGTAGAGTGATTACCTGTACCAGACCGTTACGGGTTTGGATGTGGTGAGTCTCGATGCGATCGCCTACCAAAAAACCGGGTACTCCCAACGTCCGATAGATACACAGACTTGCCCCACCCTGTCCTTGGGAATGTTGGTCGTGATTTCCTACCAGCAACACCGTGGGGATGTCTGCATCTACTAAGCGGCGAAACTGGCTAGCAAAGGCTTCCTGCACAAATGGCGGCGGCGTTGCATCTGGAAAGGCATCGCCCCCAAAGAGAACTAAATCGACAGGTTCGTTAATAGCACGGTCGATACATTTAGCCAGGGTATTGACAAAATCCTCCAGCCGTGTACTTAATCCCGTTGCCGGATTAATCCGCCCGTGGGAGAAGCCACTCCCCATGTGGATATCAGATAGGTGCAGAATTTTAATCATGTATCTCCTAGGGATTAGGGATGGGGGAAGTGGGGTGGCGGGGAGAAATTAGGAAAGATGGAATTTAATGACAGGCTTAAGAGCGATCGCGCCATGAATCATTAGCAAATAGCTAAGTAGGATCTGTAAATATTATTGGTTTGTAGTCAGGGCTAAATGCCTCAAAATCGGTTCCAAGCCCTGACTACGCAACAATTTTAAAGTTTTTACACGGCAACATAAAGTTTGATTTATTCTCGCCTACTTACCAAAAACTCACCGACTGATCGCAGCAGGTAACTAACAATAATTAACCAATCACCTCTTCTAAAACTTGGCGAATAACTTGCCGTTGTTCTGCATCGTAGCCCCAGCGTTGAAGAAACTTTTTGTAATGCCCTTCTCCGGTAGTGGCACTTCCCTTTAACTTTTGGGAAAGCTCCCGCACCGCCTCTAGGTCAACTTGTTCGATGAGATTGACAGTGCGCGATCGCACTCGATCCGATCCTTTCGCCGCTTCTTCGTTGCCGTGGCGACGATGGACAACTGCCATCGCGGCTGACATTGCCAGGTTTTTTACCAGCAATTCTGCAACGGTACTTGGTGATGATTGTAGTGCCTGGATGACTTGCGGGGAGGGATTATCCGCCAAGGTTCCTTCACCAGTGAGGTAGGTGACAAAAAAACCTCTGGCACCCGTTTGAGTTTTCACTAAACTGGCGATCGCGTGTGAGGCTTCTGATTGAGAGAGTTCCCCGTCTACCATTTTTGCCATCAAGGTCTGGGTAAGGGCGATCGCTTCTTCAAAGGTGACTGCTGCTGGAATAATCACGCGAATTCTTTGGGGGTTTTGTGCAGTTGGATCTATATAAGAGGATGATACTCAATTGCTGTGACAATCTTCCTCGATCACTCCCCTTGTCAAGGTGTTTTTCTGGAACGGGAAAAATTCCAAAATCTGAGAATTTCATTGAGTGGGTTAGTCACTCGCCATACCCACTGCTCAGAAACGACTGTGCTCACACAGGTAGGACTGACGCACTGACAACGAAATTGCGTCATTCTGAGCGATAGTGAAGAATCTCAAACCCTTGTTCTCGCGTTACGGTACGTAAGTCCTAACAGCTATTCTCAATTCATGCTGTCCTTAGACAAACTCGCAGAATTTTTAAATCAATATTTTGCTATTCATCGCTTCAATGATGACCCAGGCGGAGTGTATCGCCCCTCAAACCGTGCGATTCAGCGAATTGGGTTAGCGTTGGAGCCTTGGCAGCAATTACCCCAATGGGCAGAACAAGCTCAGTTAGACGCTCTATTTTTGCATCGACCTTGGAAGCTGAAGTTAGAGCAACTGAAATCTGACGTTGGTGTCGTCTCCTATCATCTAGCGTTTGATGAACGGCTGACTTTGGGCTTCAATCCTCGCTTGGCAGATGCCTTGGGGATGTCAGCACTTTTGGTTATAGGAGAAAAAGAAGGGCGACCGATTGGGATGAGCGGTGAAATGTCACCCCAGTGTTTCACCCGCTACTGTAGGGATATAGGTGAGGTGTTTGGGGGACAAGATCAAACCGAACCAGGGGAGTGTAAACAAGTCTCGCGGGTGGCGGTAGTTGGAGCCATGACGGATGCTTTGGTGCGGGAGGCGGCATCTAGGGGTGCGGATGTCTACGTTACAGGACAGTGGCGACAGTCTGCAAAGAAGGCGGTGCAAGAAACTGGAATTGGTGTAGTTACAGTCGGTCATCGTCGTTGTGAGGAGTGGGGATTAAGAGCGTTGGCGGGGTTACTACAGGAGCGTTGGTTGGGGTTGAGGGTGGTTTTGCCACCCGGTGTTGAGGAGTGCTGAGTGGGGTGAAGAGTGAAGTATGTTTGGCGAAGCCGTTGCCGGAGGCGCTTGGTGAAGTATGAAAAAAGTTAGTTGTTCTTGAGAAAAACCAAGCTTGGGGGGCTTCCCCCCAAACCCCCCACTCTTGGGATGAGTGCCTCCCCCAGACCCCCTGCACAAGGGTTGATCGGTTGTGATGAGTTTTCTGGAGTCGGTGCAATTTGGTTATTGGTTCTGCTCATCTCCCCTATTGCCGATCAATTTTAATAATCCTTTTGGAAGTGAAAACGATATCAAATGCATAGCAATTTAGTACGGAGAACATGAGGAAAAAGAAGCCAGGCGTTCTGAGGGGGTTGAGGTTTCCAGTTCGGCAGGTTCGTCAATCGCTCTCTGTGTTTCGCTATAGCGGGCGGGCGTTGGAGTTGGTCTGGACGACTAGCCGTACGTTGACGGTGGTGCTGGCGATTCTGACGTTGGTGGCGGGGTTATTGCCCGCTGCGATCGCCTACATTGGTAAGTTAATTGTTGATAGTGTCGTCTTGGCTGCCAATACAGGTGATGTCAGCGATCGCGCTTTGGCATTTGGGTATGTAGGGCTAGAAGCGATCGCCGTGGCGTTACTTGCAGGTAGCCAACGGGGTCAAGGTATCTGCCAGTCGTTGTTACGAGTCCTACTCGGTCAGCGGGTAAATGTTTTAATTTTGGAAAAAGCCCTCACCTTAGACTTGGTTCATTTTGAGGATTCTGAATTTTACGACAAAATGACCCAAGCACGGCGCGAAGCCTCTAGTCGTCCGCTCTCGCTGGTGACGCGCACGTTTGGGTTGGTGCGGGATGGCTTATCGCTGATTACTTATGCAGGCTTGCTGCTGCAATTTTCGCTTTGGGCAGTTCTAGTATTGTTGATAGCGGCAATGCCAGCCTTCATTGCGGAAACTCGCTTTGCGGGGCAAGCTTTCCGCTTGTTTCAGTGGCGCTCTCCAGAAACCCGCCAGCAAACTTACCTAGAAACTTTAATCGCTCGCGAAGACTACGCCAAAGAGGTGCAGCTCTACCAGTTGGGCGCGATGATGCTGCAACGTTACCGCGATGTCTTTAACCGACTCTACGGCGAAGACCGCGACCTTACTATCCGTCGAGGCTTTTGGGGCTATCTGCTGGGTTTGTTTAGTACCGCCGCCTTTTACCTCGCCTACGCCTGGGTTGTCTGGGAAACCATCGCCGGACGCATTTCCCTGGGGGATATGACGATGTACCTGATAGTTTTCCGCCAAGGACAAACCACCTTCTCCGACACTCTCACGTCTGTTGGCGGGATGTACGAAGATAACCTCTATCTCTCTAATCTCTACGAATTTCTAGAGCAAGATGTCCCTCAATCTCGCGGTAAGGCAACTCAAGGGATACTACCGGGGGATGGAATTCGCTTTGAGAATGTTTTCTTTACCTATCCCGGTGCTTTGCAACCGATCTTGAAAGGGATTTCGCTGCATCTAAAACCGGGAGAGAAGTTAGCCATTGTCGGTGAAAATGGTTCCGGTAAAACTACCCTGATTAAGCTCCTGACGCGACTTTACACTCCCGACTCTGGACGCATCCTCCTCGATGGATTGGATTTGGATGTATGGGATATTGATGTCCTGCGTCAACGGATTGGGGTGATTTTCCAGAACTTTGTTCGCTACCAGTTCACCGTGGGAGAGAATGTCGGGGTCGGAGATGTCGATCGCTTAGAAGACGCGACACGCTGGAGAGATGCCTCGGAAAAAGGGATGGCTCTACCCTTCATTGAAAAGATGCCAGACGGCTTCAACACTCAGCTAGGGCGCTGGTTCAAGGGGGGGCAGGAACTTTCCGGCGGTCAGTGGCAGAAAATCGCCCTCTCCCGCGCCTTTATGCGATCGCGTGCCGATATCCTGGTACTCGATGAACCTACCGCTGCTATGGATGCGGAAGCTGAGATGCAAATTTTTGACCATTTCCGCACCATCACCCTTCAGCAGATGGTTGTTTTGATCTCCCACCGCTTCTCTACCGTGCGAATGGCAGACAAAATCGTTGTTATGGCAGAGGGAGAAATTATTGAACAAGGAACTCATCAGGAGTTGTTGCAGCTTGGCGGGCGCTATGCGCGACTATTCTCCCTGCAAGCGGCGGGTTATCAGTAAAGGCTTCTGGCTTCACCCATTGCCCGACCGCAGATATTACCAAAACGCGATCGCCAGCGTCGATTAATCCCCCTAACTACTCAACGCGCCAAGAGCCTTCAATATACCTAAAACACTGTACAGCTCGTTTCCACGATTGCGAAGTTCAAACACATTAGATGTAGCGTATTGTAATGTTTCTCCTTTAATTAATTTAACGAACATAAAACTTCCACCCGTGGTGAGCAATCCAAAGTTAGGTTTTTCTAGGTGAGGGTTTGCCAGTATATAAGCCAAAAGTTGGGCTAGTCCTACTTCTATCGAAAAAGCCGCCTGCTTCGACTCAATAACCAATACCCAAAGCCTTTCTCTAAGTACCAAGGCATCGAGCTGTCCCTTGACAACTACTCCTTCATCTTCTTCAATAATTTCTACAGACTGTTCTGATTTAATGTGAAAGGGAGATAAATAAAATCCAGCTAAATCTAACAGGGGAGACAACACCACCATTTTTACGGTATTTTCTAGCAGTGGTGGGTAATTCAGTAAATTGATGTAACTGGCTTTGACTCGATCGAGACGTTGCTTTTCTACTTCAGGAATTTCTGGTAAGTTATCTTGCCACTCGCGGAAAAATCCCTCGTCTTCAACTAATTGGAGATCAAATTTTTCTCTTAATTCTTGCAGAGTAATACTTTTCGCTTGGATTGTTTGAACCATAATCATTAGGCTGCTCAACAATTGACTGAAGATTACACTTCAAAAGTCCACTCTTGGGAACCAATCCGAATCACATTACCTGGAGTTAGCCAAAAAGGTTGATTAGGGGTAAGCCGTTCCCCACCCACAAACGTGCCATTGGAACTGCCGATATCAACTAATTGGTAGCGCGTACCCTGAGAGTCAGTCAGCTTGACAATTCGAGCATGGTTTCGGGAACACAAGAAATCGTCAAGGATGAGGGTGTTTTGTGGTTCCCGTCCGATGGTGAAGGGACTAGTAGATAAACTCATGACAGCACCGGAGGAGCGGTGTACCAGACGCGCACTAGAACTACCTGCCAAGACTGTTGGGGCAAGCTGTGGGGTATCTCGAAGCAAACTCACTTGCTGATTTGTTTCCCCTTCAATGGCAAAGCTCGTTGCTTCGAGAGTCGCTTCTAAGGGGTTAGCCGGATTGGGTGAACGACCAGAAATGAAATTGACCTGCTGCACATTAGGCGGCGGTATAGCCGGACGCCCTGCTTCAGCAATTTGCATTTTCAGTGCAGCTTGATACTCGGCTTCTTCCTTGGCGCTCATCCCTTCCACTTGGCGAATAATGCCACGAGTTTGGGGAAAGGTGATGTCGCTTACCCGAATATCCTCTAAAGCAAAGCCCAAAGCGTAGGAAACTTCGGCATGGTCAAGTAAATATTGCCGGATGTGGACTCTTCCCTGAGTGGTCAACTGTTCTACACGCAATTGACCCACAGCCACTCCCAAGCTGTCTTTGATGGCGCTCGTCAAGGCAGCAATCGGCTCGGATAACTCCAACGCTACTCGTTTCGGGTCTACGACCTGATACATCACGTTGAGGGAGATGTTAATCAGATACTGGTCGCGGGAGAGAAAGTCTCCCTGTGAAACAATCTCTAGATTTCGCAGCTTGCTATCTACCAAAATCACTTGGCATTGTTCCAGCCAGGGTAAGGCAAAGCTGAAGTGACGCCCTGGTACTAATGTTCGTACAACCCGACCGTTTTTGACTAATAAACCTGTAAAGCCGGCTCCGATAAAGTCCATGCTCAACCCAGCCCAGCGCTCTGGGGTTAATGTCTGGATGAGAGGGGGAGAGTTGCTGGACATGAGTCTAGGTCTAGAAGACTAATTAATTTGGGGAGTATTTCTTTACCAAAAAATTGGGTTTAAAGCCCCGTCCTTTTAGGACGGCTTTATATTAGTATTTTAACGTAGCGACTTTCCACGTAAAATGTTTGCTTTAGAGTTCAAGGCTAAAGGAAAACCAAATCAGTACGCAGCAATAGACGAGGCAATCAGGACTGCTCAGTTCGTTCGGAACAAGTGCATCCGTTTCTGGATGGATAACCGAGGCGTAGGGCAAAAAGAACTGTACCGTCACAGCACCGTACTGAGAGGAGAGTTTTCCTTTGTCAAATCCTTGAATTCTAGCGCTTGCCAAGCTTCAGTCGAAAGAGCTTATTCTGCAATTGCTCGGTTCTACGATAATTGCAAAAAAGCTGTTCCCGGAAAGAAAGGCTGTCCGCAATTTAAGAAAAACTGCCGCTCAGTTGAATATAAAGTTAGTGGCTGGAAACTTTCAGAAACCAGGAAGCAAATCACTTTCACCGACAAGAAAGGAATTGGCAAGCTTAAGCTCAAAGGAACGTGGGATCTAAACTTCTACCAACTCGACCAGATCAAACGGGTACGTTTGATCCGTCGTGCTGATGGCTACTACATTCAGTTCCTGATCGGTGCTGAAAATAAAGTAGACACGACTCCGACAGGCAAAACGATTGGCTTAGATGTTGGACTTAAAGAGTTTTATACCGACTCTGACGGTCACAGCGAACCTAACCCCAAGTTTTATCGAGAGAGTGAAAAACGGTTGAAGTTTAGGCAACGTCGCGTTTCTCGCAAAAAGAAAGGCTCTATCAACCGTCATATTGCCATTAATCGACTAGGGCGAACACACCTCAAAATAAGTAGGCAACGCGAAGAACATGCTAAGAGAGTAGCACGTTGCGTAATCCAATCTAACGATTTGGTAGCCTACGAAGATTTGAGGATTAAAAACTTAGTTAAAAATCACTGTCTCGCCAAGTCGATTAATGATGTGGGTTGGTATCAGTTCAGGAAATGGTTAGAGTATTTTGGAGTGAAGTTTGGCAGGGTAACGGTTGCCGTCAATCCTGTCTACACATCACAAAAATGTTCTAACTGCGGTGCAATCGTAAAAAAATCCCTATCCGTAAGAACCCATGTTTGTGAATGCGGGTTCGTTATGGACAGGGATTGGAATGCTGCGATTAATATCCTGAAATTAGCCTTGAGTACGGTAGGGCATACCGGAACTTCGGTTCGGCTTCGCTCACCGAGCGTAGTCGAGGTGAACGCTTTGGGAGATTCGACCTCTACTTTGGCTGGAGAAATCCTGTCTGAGCAAGTCGGGTCTATGAACAAAGAATCCCCACGCCTAAAGGCGTGGGGAGTGTCAATTCACCTTAACAAAGCTTGTTTCCAACTTGTTCGGATACAAACTGCACTATGCAGAAATGATTTCTGTATTTGAGGGGAGATAGGCAGTTTTAACTGACACATTGTCTGCGTAGCCGCGTCCCCAGGATGAGAGTTTTACGGGGCGTAATGTTACTGCAAACACCATCCTTCTATTGGTTTAGCCCAAATGTGCCTTTTGGCAGTGCTGCCGTTTCATTAACATAAGTTAACAATTAGGGATAAACTATCAATTTTACGTTTGAAACGATGCGAAGTACGCTTCCCTATCCCAAAAGTATCTCTCACACTCCTAGCGACTCTCTGACAGGAGTTTTTGTTGCTTCGACAATCCTGCTGTTTTGGGTAGGTAGTTTGATTTTCTTGTTTTCTATCAATGTTGCCCATGTCCCGGTAGTTTTCATTGTTCTAGCCGTTCTTTTCCGCATCTTTATTCAGACAGGATTATTTATCACGGCTCACGATGCGATGCACGGGCTAGTCTTTTCAGGAAACCGGAAAATCAATGACTTTATTGGTTCTGTAGCAATAGCTCTTTACGCGCTTCTACCTTATAAAGTCCTATTAAAAAAACATATTATGCACCATCGCGCTCCGGCAAGTGCTGATGATCCAGATTTTTTCGCAGATGGAACTAGCAACCCTGTGGTTTGGTATTTCCAGTTTATGAAGGGGTATTTAGATGGAAAATCTATCTGGTTTTCAATGATTGGGATAACTGTTATTTTCCACTCACTGCGATGGTTGGTACAGATTCCCATGAGCAATCTTTTGTTGTTCTGGGTAGTGCCAAGTTTGATTAGTTCTGTGCAGCTTTTTTATTTTGGAATTTATTTACCCCATCGCCAGCCAGAGGGGGGGTATGATAATCGTCACCGAGCGCGTAGTAGTAACTATCCGGTGTTGTGGTCATTTATTAGTTGTTACCACTTTGGCTACCATTGGGAGCATCATGAGTACCCTAATCTTCCCTGGTATAGGTTGCCTTCTGGGCGAAAGGATTAAGTAGCGTTCCGTGAAGGGGTACAGCGATCGCGATCGCTTTTTTCAAGGGCACTCTGCTAGGGTGGGTACTGCCCCACCCTACGGCTATTTAAAAGAAACTCGGTTGGTGACGAATCAGGTTGAGGAATTCTTCGCGAGTTTTTTGATCGTCTTGAAAGCAACCCACCATTGCACTGGTAACAGTCCAGGAACCGGGTTTTTGAACGCCTCGCATTACCATACACATGTGAGTCGCTTCCATGACAATGGCGACGCCTTGGGGTTCCAAAATGGTTTGAACCGCTTCTGCAATCTGACGAGTGAGCCGTTCTTGCACTTGCAGACGCCGAGCATACATTTCTACGACACGGGCAAGTTTGCTCAATCCGACGACTTTTTGGTTAGGAATATAGGCAACATGCGCTCTGCCAATGAAGGGTAACATGTGGTGTTCGCAGAGGCTGAAGAAGTTAATATCTCGCACCAAGACCATTTCGTTATGACCTTCGTCAAAGATTGCCCCGTTTACGAGTTCTTCCAAAGACTGGTTGTAGCCATTGGTGAGAAACCGCATCGCTTCGGCAACACGCTTGGGGGTTTTGAGCAGTCCTTCACGCTCTGGGTCTTCGCCAACACCAAGGAGTAGCGTCCGCACAGCGTTCATCATCTCTTCATTGTCTTCTTCTAAAGGCGGATGTAACTGCGCTTGCTTACCGTTTAGTGTATTGCGGTCAGGGCGAGTTTCAATGCGACCCTTCAATTTTGTGGCTTCACTGGCGGCATCATTAGATTGATTAGAACCGTTGGAGGGGGCAATAGTCATAAGTCAGTCTAGTGGAAATTCTTACGTCAAATTTACAAAGTCAGAGGGCAGCAGTGGGTCTACAAAGCACCAGCACTAGGCATAATGGTCACTTCTTCGATTACTGCTTGTTCAGGCAATAAGGCGGTATTTAGTATCGACTGCGAGATAATATCTGGGGTCAACATGGCTGACCGATCAAAGTCCATTTGCACCGTGTCGCTATCCCATAAACCCGTGTTGACGGCACCCGGAGAGATGGTGACAACACGGATGCCATGAGCGCGTTCTTCGGCGGCCAGAGTCTTTGATAAGGCAATGATTCCGGCTTTGCTGACGCTGTAAGCTCCCCAGGAGGGAAACGGTTGCAAGCCAGCAATTGATGCAATATTAATAATCATGCCTTGTCTGCGATCGCGCATCAGTGGTAAGACTCCCTGGATACACTGAAATACACTAGTCAGGTTCAACGCCAGTACTTGCTGCCAGTCGGATAGCGAGGTTTCCATCAGGGAGTTGGTGTAACCCATACCCGCGTTGTTAATCAGAATGTCAATCGGAGCAAAATCTGCCGCAATTGCCTGCATTCCCTCTTTTACTTGCTCAATATTTGCTAGATCGAAAGCATAAGCTTTGGCTTCTACTCCGGTTTCCCTCGCAGCAAGGGCGACGGACTCTAGCTCATCTTGAGAACGGCTAACTAAGGCAACGTCAATTCCTGCCTTGGCAAACGTCAACGCTGTTGCTTTGCCAATACCACTACTAGCACCAGTGATCAAAGCGCGTCGTTTAATTTGAGAAGCCATGAAATTTTCCAATACTCTGCAACTGAATACTTCTACTGCATCCTGTATCACTACTAAACTCAGTTAAAAATCGTCCTGAGTTGGGACGTGAGACAAGAATTGCCGATTTTTCGTTAGTACGAAGTACTTGGTGTTTCCTGCGTACCTATCCATGTTAAGCCGTGAAGCCACTTCACTCTCGCACTTGAGTTTAGGGGCATAACACCCAATCATGGTATGGCTGCACAGGCAACTAAATTCTCAAAATTTTTCGCGACTGCATCCGTCAGCTTGCATTGGCTTTTTAGGTTTAATCCCCTAACGCAAGTAGCTAGTACAGGTAGGAAAGAGTTTAAACGGGAAATGTAAAAAAATGTTACCTAAGTAAGTATATCACTCAGAATTGGGTTTGCAGGTTGAAGACGAGGACGAAGGATGAAGTTAACAAGGGATTGGTGATTAATGGGAGTTTTTCAATTACACCGCTACTTCTGTAAAGACACCAATGCTGCGGAATTTTTGATAACGCAGATCCCGACGTTCTTGGCTAGACATTTGGCTTAAGGTTTCTATGTTTCTGAGCAGGGCATCTTTCAGGATGGATGCAGCGGCTAGAGGATCGGAGTGAGCACCTCCAACGGGTTCTGCCAAGATTTCATCAAGAATCCCTAGCTCTTTAAGATCCGTGGAGGTAATTTTTAAGGAAGCGGCGGCTTGGGGCGACTTGCTGGAATCTTTCCAGAGAATTGCCGCACAAGCTTCTGGGGTAGCGACGGTGTAGACGGCGTGTTCCAACATTAAAAGGCGATCGCCAACACCAATTCCCAACGCGCCACCGGAGCCGCCTTCGCCGATTACTGTACAAATAATCGGGACATCCAAGCGGAACATTTCCCTTAAATTGAGAGCGATCGCTTCACCTTGTCCTAGTTCTTCGGCTTTAATTCCCGCCCAGGCTCCGGGCGTATCAATAAACGTCAAAATTGGCAAATTAAACTGGCTAGCATGGTTCATCAGCCGTAAGGCTTTTCGATAGCCGCCGGGAGACGCCATACCAAAGTTCCGGGCGACGTTATCCTTCGTATCCCGACCTTTTTGATGGCCCAGCATCACTACAGGACGCCCAGCCAGCCGTCCGACACCGCCCACTAAAGCCGGGTCATCTGCGCCACCGCGATCGCCATGTAGCTCAATCCAGTCATCGCTAATTGCCTGAATATAATCCAGCGTACTTGGGCGTCGAGGATGACGCGCTAATTGCAGCCGTTGTGACGGTGACAAACTACTAAAAATTTCTGTGCGAAGTTGCACAGCTCGTGACTCTAACTGACGAATTTGGTCAGAAACATCGACGTTATTTTCTTCAGCAAGTTCGCGAATTTGCTTAATTCGTGTTTCCAGCTCAACTAGAGGCTTTTCAAAGTCGAGGAGAAAGGTTCTAGCTTCAGTCGTTGCCATAGTTTAGTGGGGAATTAGGGACTAGGGGAGTACCCGGAGCAGGGGAGATGGGGTGAAGAATGAGCAACCGGAGCAGGGGAGATGGGGTGAAGAATGAGAATCAATAGCCTCCTTCACCCTTCCCCCCTTCACTCTTCGTACTTCATCCTTCCCCCTTACTCCCTAGCAACTGCCCCTTGACTAAAAGCTCAACAGTGGTCTAAATCCGTGCTTGACCGACACTTGACCAATCTGATCCATTTTTTCCACTGTGATCTGATTCCGCCCCCAAGAGAAGTTAGTGTACCACTTCTCAAATTCCAGCAGCATTGACTCAGCAAAACAGGCAAACAGTTGCCGTGCCGGAATGTCCATATTGACGATGTTCATAATTTTCCAGTCAATATCGAGGGAATGCTCCACAATGCCACCATTGAGGACATAGATACCGGGGTGCTGAAGTTTCGTCCCTAGATTTTTCGGGTAGCCTCCATCAATCAGCAAGCAAGGCTGCTTTAAAACCGTTGGGTCAATCTCAACGCCTTTGGGCATACTGGCAACCCAAACTACGATATCAGCCAAGGGAAGAGCTTCTTCTAAGCCCATAATCTTACCGCGACCCAGTTCCGCTTGCAAATTTTGCAGTCGCTCTTGGTTGCGGGCAACTAGTAGCAACTCAGCAACATCAGTGCGGGCATCCAGCCAGCGACAAACGGCACTACCGATGTCTCCGGTTGCCCCACAAACAGCCACCGTTGCTTTCGATAGCTCAATTCCAAGTGCTTGTGAAGCTTGTTCTACCTGACGACAAAGAATATATGCCGTGTGAGTATTGCCCGTTGTAAATTGCTCAAACTCCAAACTTACGTTTCGCACCTGCCGCATTTGCTGTAGGTTGAAGTTTTCAAAAACGATTGAAGAGAAACCTCCTAACGCCGTAATATTGATGCCCTGCTTTTGAGCATGAGCCATCGCATTGAGGATTTTTCGCATTGCTGTTTTAATGCGGCGGTTGGCAAGCATTTCTGGGAGAAAGCAGGATTCGACATACCGACCTTCAATTTTTTGTCCAGTAATGCTCGTAACTTTGATTGTGTCTACAATTTGTGGGGGAGCGCTGCACCAAAAATCTAATCCTTGATCAGCATATTCGGGATAGCCTAATTCTTTAGCGACCGCTTGGGCGTGTTCCAGACTGGTAAGGTGACCGATGAGACCAAACATGTATTACTCTAGGTAAACCTGTTAATCAGGCGGAAGTGGGATTAAAGGAAAGAAAAAGTTAAGACTTTTAAAGATATTACAAAAAATTACCGCTCTTGGAGAGCGGCTAATCTAAAAAAGCAACGATTCCTTTATACAGAGCGTATGTAGAAGCTGACTAAAAAGCTCAAACTAAGTTCCTGCAAACATGGGTTTTTGTTCAATGGCATCGGGGGTACTGAGGGGAGCAACCCTAACTGACTCGCTTTAGTCGTTCCCAAACACTGTTAGGTAGTGCCTGTAGAATGCCTAGGGTTGGCTAGGGAATGTGAGTTTCTTCGACAAAGGCTTGAATGCGATCGCCAGGGCCACTACGTTCCCCATCAAAGCCAATGATGAACCCGGCATGAATCAGGAGTCCGGCTTTATTGATGTTACGACGACCAAAAGGATTGGGGAAAGCGGGGGTAAAGTAGCAAGGCTTTCATTCGTTTTTTGAAAAAACTAAAAATCCAGCTATTTACGCCCCCCGTTATACCACCAGAATCTTAAGTAGAGATTGGCAATTTGGTTAAGTTGCGCTAGAGACTAGGCGGCTGTAAGACCATAGGCAGACATCCGCATAATATCGCGAGTAGAAAACCCAATATTGCTTAGGGCTTCACCGTAGGCAATCATAAAGTCTTCAACCAAGGCTTCTTTTTCCATCGCCAGAATGTGAGCATCATCTTCGACTTGGTTGAGCATTTTCCAGACGATGGGCAGGTTTTGGCGATTGGCTGCTTCGAGTTCAGCTTTGGAGTCTTCAAAGTGTTCTTTTAGCCAGACTTCACCGAAGTTGAGGTGAGAGTATTCGTCTTGAACAACGCCTTCTGTAATTTTGCGAGCAAAGGGGTCAGCAACAGGAATGTAGATGTTGTAAGCCGCGATCGCAAAGCACTCAATAATTAGTGATTGAATCAGCAAGCAAGTAACAACATTACCCGTAGCCGCTGCTGTTTGGAAATTATCATGCAACTGGCTGAAGTATTGACGAGCAAAATCCATATCTGGCGTTACGCTCAAATTTTTGCCACAAGCTTGAAATCCTTTCTTGTGGCGATTCTCCATTTTGGAGAGACGAATCAGCTCATCCTTCTGCTCTGGAAGCATTTCAGCCAGTTTGATATAGTTTTCATGAGCCTCTTGTTCGCCTTCAATCACGATGGCGTTGATGCGGCTGTAGGCATCTTTGTAAGTTTCGCTTTGAAAATCGAGTTCTGAACTGACTGCGAACTCTTGCATGAGTCGAATGTCTCCTGTTTTAATATCGATAGGTCGCTACAAGGTCAGTTCAACCTATACCTTGAGCGACAAAATCACTAGGGTTAAGTTGAACTTAACAAATCCCTATGTTATCTGTTGCTGATACTTGTGCAATAGTTCCCTAGGGGGAGAATATGGCATAAGTCATTAACAGCATAGAGTTAAATCCGCAATCATGCCGCACAGAGATTCAACTTCTCGTCTAGCAAGGCTTTGGAAGCCACTAACTGTAGGATTGCTTCTCATCGGTGCCCTTGTGGTTTTGTCCCCTTTAGCGATCGCTTTTTTCGCCTCCCTAGCCCCAGCCGGAACCAGCACCTTTAGTGAGATATTCCCAAAATCCCCCACTTGGGATAACTACAAAGAAGCTTGGCAGCGAGGTAACTTTCTTTTAGCCTTTGCCAATTCCACCTTTGTGGCACTCTCTGTCACCGGGTTTCAAATTATCACCTCCGCCTTGGCAGGCTATGCACTAGCGCGATTACAGTTTCGCGGGCGTCAGGCAATTTTGCTAATTGTCTTAGCCACATTGGTGATTCCCTTCCAAATTTTAGTGGTGCCGATTTTCCTGGTGCTGAAGTGGGGACATTTGATTAATACCTACGGGGCGTTAATTTTACCGACTGCTGCCAGTGGCTTTGGAATTTTTCTGCTGCGTCAGTATTTTCTGACTGTGCCAGTGGAGTTGGAGGAGGCGGCGGCGTTAGATGGAGCAAACCGCCTCCAGATTTTATGGCGCGTGATGTTGCCTTTGTCTCGTCCTGCCTTGGTGACGCTGTTTCTCTTTACCTTTATTGGTGAGTGGAATGACTTATTTAAGCCGCTAATTTTCACCACTCGACCCGAGTTAAGGACGGTACAGCTAGCATTGAGCGAGTTTCAGGAGCAATTTACCAACAATTGGTCGTTATTGATGGCGGCGGTGGTCATTGCGACAGTGCCAGTAGTGTTGCTATTTCTCTTGGGGCAACGGCAGTTCCTGCGGGGAATTGCAACGACAGGAATTAAGAATTGACAATTAGCTCTTTTTTCTCGTCTGACTTGAGGAGAGGTTTATTTCTGACTCAGAGGGCAAGTAACAGACTTTTCTCCTGACCAATCTGTAAAGGTATTCCCATCTTTGTAATGCCGAGGAGTTTGCCGTAGCAAGCGCCAAGCCTCTCCAGCATCCAGTAAGTTCATCCGTTCTGGGTAGTGGGTTTTTAATAATTCTTGAACCATTGGATAATAGTCCGAATTTATCCCTGGAAAAATATGGTGTTCGGTATGGTGTGAAAAGTTGAAATGCAACTTATCAAATACTTGAGGAACCCGGAGAGAAACACTATTGATCAGTGGATCATTAGTGCTGGTCATCTGGGAAAGCATGTGATTGGTATAGATATAAAACATTACACCAAAGTAGCCAATCCCAATGGGAAGAAAGTAACTAAGAACGAGTTTGATCGGGTCAAATTGCAGATAGACCAAGATACTCAGATGAATCATTAAAATACACAAGAATTCACCCGCGATCGTCCGACGATCTTTAGCGCTTACTTTAAAGGCGGCAGGAACATAATCAACGGATTCACTATTAAATATTAATACAGAGGTGAGATTGCGAAACGTATGGACTCCCCAGGCTGTTGCCATTCCGACTGTTAACCAAAGGAGATTAACTTCAGAAGATGGCACAAATAGATTCTGAATCCATTTGCCCCAAGTTTCAGGCTGCGTCCATAAATAATTGCGGTCTGGATCTGCCAAGGAATTCGTTTTGTTATGATGTTCTCGATTATGAACGGCTTTCCATAAAGTCGGGGGCATCCACAACATTGCTAACCCTAGTAAGCTAATTACATGCTTACCAGGCAATTTTCTAACTACGGTGCCATGCATAAGCTCATGGGAGCTAAATAGCAAGACAACAACGCTATTACCCATTACCACAGATAGGGGTAAATAAAGCCATAAAAGATATGGATTCCAATGACCTAAATGAGATGCGATCGCCCAACCGAGGATCAAGATTGCCAGATTAATCAACAAAATTACTAACTTACTTGGATCGGGAGCAAAAGCTTCAGCCGGAAGCAGAGGACGTAATTTCTTTGCATACACCGATTGAGTAATCAGTGTTTGATCTTCAACAAGATTCATAAATTCTCGGTAATTTTTCCAGAGAAAATTAATTAAAAATTCTAACTTTTAACTAATATCATGTTTAAATTGTCGCACAAATTAAATAAAAATTCCCAATATTTAGCGGCTTATATTTGATGTCTTTGTTGTCAATTCCGCTAATTTTGATAGGGAATATAGCAGCCACTAATAATGGATGTACATGCTTAATATTTGAGTAAGCTGACACAAGGGAGTCGCCAGCAGTTGTGCGTCTGCTTACCTAGGAAAACGGTGACTATGAATCGGCATCGGCATCGGCACCGGAATCTGTCATGATTTTCAGGCGAATGACATGTTCGTTGTCTTCGTCTAATGGCACTTCGATTGTTTCTCCGGCGAGGCGGTCGAGGCAATTGAGGAGCGATCGCAAATTTGGTGTACTTGCCCCTGTATCTACATACAATCGGTCGGAGAGATTGCCGACGCGCTTCCAGGTGGTGTAGAGTTTGGCGATGGTTTGCTCTAGCTGCGATGCTTGTTTCACCAAGTCGGCGGCGGTATTCAAGCAGTCGAGGCGTAAGGCTTCTTCCAGTGCCATTTCCATATCGACGGATGCGTGGTTGAGGGTTTGCACGCTTGCGGCCGCGTCGAGATATTTGGCTAAGTAGCGGGCGTCTGAAGTGACTTGTTTGACGGTATCCACGTCAGGATTTGCCGCCACCTCTTCTCGTAAGGCGCTGATGTGAGATTCTGGCAGCTTTTCCATCTCTTTTACTAAAGGTGCCAGGTGACGGGCAGGCATGGAACCCGCTGCCGCTTTTTCCTTGATTTCCTCTGGTAGCAGTTCAGAGGACATCGCTGTCCATTCGTCAGCAAGTTGCTTGACTTCGCGGCGGGTAATGCGATCGCCTTTTTGGGCAGCCTCTGTTACCATTTGCTGCACTTCTGGGGAAGATTTGGCGGTTTCAACAAAGGCGCGTTTGCTGAAGTTTCTAATCGCATCGGGGTTCAGCTTTCCCTCGGCTAAAAGGGTATCGGCACTGTTTGCCAGTTCAATTAGGGAATATGCCTGACTTTTGCTGATTTCTCGCTGTTTGAGCCAATTGAGAAAGCCTGTTCCTCGTCCGTCACCGCCGCGTTTTTCTCTGTCGCGTACTGCTCGTAAAATGCGCCCCCGCCAGATTTCGGTTTGCAAGTCGAAGCGATCGCACACTAACCAGGCGTTATCCACCTGCTGCTGAAAGTCGTACTCTAGAATCTCTTCATCATCAGGATCGGGAAGCTGGAAATTGAGATCGACAGGTTCTTCTAAAACCGCAGCCAGTTCAGAAGCAGATTCGGGGACTTGAACCATACGGAAGCAATGGAGGAGCAACAGATGCACATTATTGCATGATTCCTCTTTGTCGCGGTACCCCACCCATAGAGTGTTTTGTCAAGTCTAGTTGAGGTATTGCACAAAATGTGTTACAGAACTTACCTCGTAGGGAAATCTCAACGCGATCGCGGCAATGAGGAAATGACGACTAATCGTGATTATCCGATATTGACCGTAATTTACAAAAAGATAGAAACCCGGAGCCGTTAATTTTAATCGGTTTTTTGAGTTTTTATTCTTATAACAAAATGGCTCAGGCGAGATTTGAACTTGCGACCTTGGGCTTATGAGTCCCCTGCTCTAACCACTGAGCTACTGAGCCGTGCTTTTAACAGCTTTATCAATTTAGCACAATAACGTTGGGAATGGCTAGCTGTTTTTACTCAAAAAAAAGGGGAAGCGATCGCTCCCCCAACAAGCTTGAAATTAGATGCTTTGAATCAACGATTTTTAGGCAAGAATGCCATTGGGTTTACCGCACCGCGTCCAGTCGGGTGAACTTCAAAGTGCAGGTGAGGGCCAGTGCTGTAGCCAGTGCTACCCATCGCAGCAACTTGCTGACCCTGTGCTACTTCTTGCCCGCGACGAACCATAACTCGGCTGTTGTGGGCGTAGAGGGTCAAGCTACCATCTGGGTGTTTAATTTCCACCAAGTTGCCATAACCGCCAGAATTCCAGCCGGCTGTGACAACAACACCGGGGCCTGCCGCAACAATGGGGGTACCCACGGGACCAGCAATGTCAATTCCCTTGTGCATCCGTCCCCATCGGCGACCATAGCCGGAGGTCAAAACTCCCTTTGATGGCCAGATATAGCCATTGAATTTCGCTGGGCTATCCGGCAGGTACATATCAGGAGCTGACAGTGGAGGCAGTTCTGGAGATACTGTCTGCCCTACTGGAGTCTGAAGAGCTGGGTTATAGCTATCGGCTCCAGAGGGAGCAGAGGCAATCAGACCCTGCTGTGGGGGCGGCACTTCAATTTGAATGGGAAATTGTGCCGTTGGCTGTTGAAGTTCGGGCTTTTGCTGCTCTTGCTCTGTCTGTAAAGTAGCCGCATGGCGACTGGGATTAAACTCAGGATTAATCTGCCGGGAAGGAGTAGCGGCGCGGTTTAGGCTAGGAGCTACTGGAGAAGGAGTAGCGGCGCGGTTTAGGCTAGGAGCCACTGGGACAGGAATATTAATCGGAGTACTATTGGAAGTTTGCCCAGAGGTAGACACTTCCACAGGATTTTGATTTCGGTAGGACTCCCGAAGTCGGAGGACATCAGCTCTAAGTTTGTCAATGTGATTATTAGAGCTAGAGGTAGAGGTGTCTACTACAACATCGGGACGCTCTGAGGTGCGGGAGTTAACTTGCAAGTTTTCTTTAGGCACTGATTGAGCGATCGCTGTTGACGATAAACGATCCAGACTTGTGTTTGCCACAATCGGGGTCATCCGGTCTGAGCGCGTCGGAATCGCTGGAGTTGGGGTGACAACTGGACGCGACTCTTGTCCGAACCGAGAGTTATCTGATTTCGGATTGACACTCGGAATCAAGGTAACAGTTCGAGCGTTGGCATTAGCCTCTTGGCTAGGAATTCTGATCTGTTGATTGACGCGAATCAGGTTGGGGTTGTTGAGTCCGTTTGCCTGAATCAGTTCTGAGCGAGAGATCCCATGACGACGAGCGATCGCATCCAAGGTATCCCCCTGTCTGACTTGGTAAACATCTGCCGGATTGACAGCTACCAGGGTTTCCACCACCACAGGACGAGGGGTAGATGGTGTCTTTGCCGTTTCCTCAGTTGTCTCCGGTGCGATGGTCAGCTCGGTTGCCGTTCTGGTTTTTTGCTCCGCAGGCGATGCTGCCACGCTTGGGGTGGGCACCGGAATCACAACAGGAGCCTCGGAAATCCGCACTCTCGGTGCTGTTACCGCCGGAGAATTCGCCACATCCGGAGACGGCATTGGCAGTAGCACCGGAGATTTTGCTACTTCCGGAGATGGTACTGGCAGTGCCACTGGGCTGGGGATACTCGTCACCGCATCGGTAGGCTTCCGTAGGGAGGACTTTGCCACTTCTGGAGACGGCATTGGTAGTGCCACGGGGCTAGGAATACTCATCACCGAATCCGGCAGGGTCAAATTCGGCGAGATGGCGACGTTTGGAAGTGGCACCGGCAGAATGATCGGAGCCTCTGAATCTGCCTCGATCAAGGCTTTCTCTGCGGGAGAGACTGCTACATCAGGAGTAGGTACCGGGATTGCCACAGGGCTAGGTACGCTCGCTACTTCTGGTGGCTTAGTAAGGGATACTTCTGCTCGTTCAGCAGTGGGAGGCAATGTAACAGTCTTTGGCGTTGAAGCCGTTGTTAATTGCTCAACGTTGACTGCTGCTTGCTCTGATGTAATTGGGGACTCCTCAGACCTCAACTCCGCCAGACTATCGTTTAAGCGGTTCCGCTTTTCTTTTAGGCTATCGAGCGCGACATCTTGTCGGGCTTTGAGCAAATTGTTAACGTTTCCCGGAACCGTTACAGCTTGCCCCTCAGGCAGTTGCGTTGACGCCGTTGTTACGGGGAGTGACGTTTGCAACTGCGTAGGCTCAACACCGTAGGATTGAGACACTTTGGCTACCGTTTCGCCCTTCTTAACTTCGTGAACAACTCCGTTCACGGCAGGAATTTTTAAATTTTGTCCTGTAGGGAGTGCAAGGCTTGAAGGAACGCGGTTGGAAGCGGTAATCGCAGATGGCTCTACCTCATAGGTTTTAGCCACTTCCCAAAGAGTTTGTCCTTTCTGCACTTGGTGCGTCCGCACCGATTGGCTGGGAGCAGATACTGGGGCTTCTGCCTGCTTGCTGGGCAGCGTTGAGGCAGCATTAGTAGGCTCTGCTGTCTGGATCGGGGTATCAGCCGCTCCTGTGTCGGGCTGGGCTGACAGGGCGGGTTCGATGGCTAGGGGTTCGGCTGCCATTGCCTCCGAACCATCCTGAGGTATCAGTATCCCCGAAGCTCCCATTGAGATTGCCAAACCAATCATGGCGGCAGAGGTGCGAGCGCGGCGGTTGACCTCTGGAGGAACTACGGCTCCTACTGGGTGCTGTCCGGCAGAGGATTGCGATAGAGCCTCAAAGGAGTCAGCTGCACAAGAAGGAACATATTTGGCCTTCTGCGTAAATATCCGTTTCAAAAACGACCTCCTAGTGTGTGACAAGCGCTAAACGGTCCCGGAATGACTTTTAGCAGTCAATGAGGTAAATCACCTCAAGTTGTGATGGAAATCACAACAAGTAATCATACTTAGGCAAGACTACCTTGATCTTTATTGTTTAGACAAGTTTACATCTCTTGTCAAGAATTCCGCCTATAACGGCGACCGTTCGATCCACCCTTCAAGAAGCAACAGTTAGGTACCTTTAAACAGAGCAAAGGCTCAACAGACGATGAATCCATGGATGATTGTTGCCAGTATCTGCTGCTTTAGAATTACTGACCGAGCAGACCGTTCTCCGGAAGACGCTTTGAGGTAAAAATCGAACTTCCTTTGAGGGGTTGATCTAGCAAGATCTAGCGCTCGGCTATCATAGCAGTCGATTGATTACAGACGGAACTGTACGCTGAATTTGGGGACAACAACAACCGTATAATTTCTGAGCTACTCCTAGCAGATGACCAACAATTAAGCGGTTTTCACAAGGGGGATCAAGCTAGGAAATGCTTGCTGTACAGGCAATCTGCTAATTTCGAGTGTATGGATTGAGGATGAAAAAAAGCTATCAATCAATTTATCGAAATAACTCGACTTATTAATAGAAATTTCTTATCACCACCGGGAGAAATTCGTAGTATAGACGACTGACACTTAGTCCGTAATTCTGCATAGCCTACCCTCTAAGGGAAAGGTTCTCTCCAAGAGATTATAGTCGGCTTAATTAAGCGCAAAATTTTCCCCGGCAATGCCCTGTCACTGCCTATATCGCAATACAGTGTTAAAGCGGATCAAGGCTAACTGCCATTGCATTACTACTTGGTAATGCAAAATGTTAAATAGCACTTAAAAGTGATCAGTAAAAACGTTAAAGCTAACGTGCAATAAAGAAATCATTGCAAATAACCAAGTTGACGCTGGGCTTCGAATAACCCCACAGCCGCACTGACAGAAAGATTTAAACTGCGAACTCCTGGCTGAGCTATGGGAATATAGAGAGTTGCATCACAGCTCTCAAGAACGCCTACGGGCAGTCCTGCCGTTTCGCTACCAAACAATAACCAATCCCCAGTCTGAAACTGAAACGAAGTATAACTATATTTCCCTCTAGTGCTAAAGCCAAGGCAACGCCCTCCCTGTTGTTGCTGGACAAGACGAAATTCTTCCCAGGAATCGTGGTAATGCAGGTTGACATAGGGCCAGTAGTCTAGTCCCGCACGCTTGAGATAGCGATCGCTAATTTCAAAACCCAAGGGTCTAATCAGGTGTAATTCTGTCTGCGTTGCGGCGCACGTACGGGCAATATTCCCCGTATTCGGGGGAATTTGAGGATAAACCAGAACAACTCTCAGCATGACCTAATTCATAATTGACTCTGCTCAAGAAAGCTACCTTACCCGTTTGGCAACTATCCACAGAGGGTAATGATGTATACGTTTTTCTAATCACAAAACGTCCCAGAAAAATGATTAGAATTTGTAAACTAACTTTACCCCCCTTTTAAGCCGAGCGCGGTATTTTTCCCCGGTCGCGCTCGATAACAGGCGATCGCACCGATTAAGCAGCGATCGCTTGACACAACTTCTCTTCTAAATCTTTCTCCTGGGCTGCTAGAGCTTGAATTGCCTGAGCAATCACCTGACGGCTGTCGGGGTTTTGGGCATATTGGCGCGTCCACTGCTGGGCAGTATTTCCCTCTCGGAGAATTCTTTTCAGGGGGGAGAGGAAGCAACTAAATCCTTGTTGTTTAGCAATGCCCCAAACCTCTTGATACAGTTCCTCAATCCAATCTCTTGCCAAGATGGGTCTACCATCCTGCCAATGCTGCAGTTCGGCATCTAGACTGAGTTTCGCCGCCGCTGCTTCGTTGGCATCGGTGAGGGCAACTAACTCTTCTGAGCGAGTCGCAGCAGGTAGGCTACTGCTTTCTAACGGATCGAGATGGGGTTGGGCAATGATCTGCATCACTCGCGCTTCCAGCAATGCCATGATCGCCAGTAAGGCAATCGGATCGACAACGAGGTCGCAAATTCTCAGTTCCAGACGGTTGAGATTATAAGGACGGCGATCGCCATTGGGTCGGACTGATGACCATAAATGCCGCACGTTTTGCATCGTCCCCGCTATGAGTTGAGCTTCCGTCCACTCAATGAAGTGGGCGTGGCTTTCAAACAACGGCACATTCGCTGGCGTTTTCGGGAAAAGTCCCCAACGGGTGGAGTGGTAGCCTGTGAGTTCTCCATCGAGGAAGGGAGAAGAGGCGCTGAGGGCAAGGTAGAGGGGGGCTTCTACCCGTACTAAACGGATTGCCCGCATTAACTGTTCTGGATCGGCGATGCCGACATTAATATGAATGCTAGCGGTAACGACTTTCGTGCCGTAGGTTTGCTGAATGTAGTCGTGGTAAGGGTTGTTGGGGTCAGAACGGCAGAAGCGATCGCTACCGCCTAGGGATAAAGTACTGCCTGGAATCAGAGTGTAATTTCCTAAAGTCTTTAAATAAGCTCTTAACTCTTGGCGGGGGCGTACCAAGGCACATAGCAGGCGATCATAGGTATAGATAGGCGCAGTTGTATACTCCACATTGCGGCTGTCTGGTTCGCGCACAAATCCATCTAGTGCCGCCACAATTTTGTCAGAGAGACCAACAACATCCCCTTGGGGTGTACCCGTGTACATCTCAACTTCAAACCCTTTGGATAGCAGCACAATTTCTCCTTAACTGGGTAGGGATAGCAGGTAGGGGTGGAGGACAAAAACGCCAAAATTAGGCTTCCTCACCCTTGCCTCAAAAATAAAGTGTAGCGAAGGCAACGAAAAACTCCTCTATCCCTAGTTTGGCATTAAAGCCGGAGTTGGCGATAGACCTGATTTGCCGCACGATGTAACAGAGAGTGGCGATAAATCAGGGCGTCGAGGTCATTCCCGTAGCCACCGCCAATCACGCACGCCACCGGATAACCTGCCGCTACGCAGTTACTCAAAACCTGCATTTCCCGGCGAAAAATTCCGCGATCGCTTAACGCTAACTTACCGAGGCGATCGCTAACGTGGGTATCCACCCCGGCATCGTACAGCACCAAATCTGGCTGAAACTCACAAAGCAAGTCGGGTAAATACTGCGCTAGGGTTTGCAGGTAGGCATCATCATCCATTCCCGCCGGAAGCGGCACATCTAAATCACTTTTTTGTTTTGTCCCTGGAAAGTTCACCTCACAGTGCATCGAGAAGGTAAAGACACTGGCGTCATTTTGGAAGATAAACGCCGTACCGTCCCCTTGGTGAACATCCAAGTCCACAATCAAAATTTTTTGGGCAAGTCCTAGTTGCTGCAAGACACGGGCAGAAATTGCCAGATCGTTGAAGATGCAAAACCCCGAACCATAACTGGGAAACGCATGATGGGTTCCCCCGGCGGTATTGCAAGCGAGTCCGTGTTGTAATGCCAACTGCGCTGTGAGAATTGTGCCACCAACCGCCGTACAAGTCCGAGTGACGAGGGCGGGACTCCAGGGAAGTCCGATGCGGCGTTGGGCTTTGGGGTCGAGGGTGCCTTCGTAGTAGGCTTGGACGTATTCCGGGGTGTGGACTAATTCAATCCATGCTTTGGGAGGGGAGTTTGGTGTGTGAAATTGCTCAGGTGTGGCGACGCCATCAGCTAAAAGGAATTGGTACAGTTGCCGAAACTTGGGCATCGGGAAGCGATGTCCTTCGGGTATTGGGGCAACGTAGTCGGGGTGGTAAACAATTGGCAAGTTCATATTTCAAATTGTGAACTGCCCAACGGGATTAGCGGTGAAAGAGGCGAGCGCTTATTCCTGTTCTTTTAAGTTAGCTAGTGCCACGCTCCGGTTATACGAGGCTGGGTAGTATTCAGGATTGATTGCCAAGGCTTTGTCATAGGAGGCGATCGCTTCTTCATATTTCCCTAAATCACTGAGTGCTACGCCCCGGTTATACCAGGCTTCGTAGTCGTTAGGATTGATTGCCAAAGCTTTGTCATAAGAGGCGATCGCTTCTTCGTATTTTCCTAAATTAAATAGCCCATTGCCCCGGTTATACCAGGCTTCGTAGTATTCAGGATTGATTGCCAGAGCTTTGTCATAAGAGGCGATCGCTTCTTCATATTTCCCTAAATCACTGAGTGCTATGCTCCGGTTATACCAGGCTTCGTAGTATTCAGGATTGATTGTCAAGGCTTTGTCAAAGGAGGCGATCGCTTCTTCGTATTCTCCTAAATCACTGAGTGCTACGCCCCGGCTATTCCAGGCTTCGTAGTATTCAGGATTGAATGTCAAGGCTTTGTCATAAGAGGCGATCGCTTCTTCATATTTCCCTAAATCACTGAGTGCTATGCTCCGGTTATACCAAGCTTCGTAGTCGTCAGGATTGATTGCCAAGGCTTTGTCAAAGGAGGTGATCGCTTCTTCGTATTCTCCTAACTCACCTAGCGCTAAGCCCCGGTTACCCCAGGCTAGGTAGTAGTCAGGATTGATTGCCAAGGCTTTGTCATAAGAGGCGATCGCTTCTTCGTCTTTTCCCAGGTTACTTAGCGCTACGCCTCGGTTATACCAAGCTTTGTAATAATCAGGATTGATTGCCAAGGCTTTGTCACAAGAGGCAAGCATTTCCTCATATTTTTCTAACTCCTCTAGCGCATTACCCCGCATAGTCCAGGTTATATAGTTGTTAGAATTTATTGCCAAGGCTTTGTCATAAGAGGCAAGCGCTCTTTTGTATTTTCTTAACATCGCTAGCGCTACGCCCCGCATAGTCCAAGCTTGGTAGAAGTTTGGATTGATTACCAGGGCTTTGTCATAAGAGGCGATCGCTTCTTCGTATTTTCCTAACTTAAATAGCGCTACGCCCCGGTTATACCAGGTTTCGTCGTCGTCAGGATTGATTGCCAAGGCTTTGTCAAAAGAGGCAACAGCACCGCGAAAATCCCCCTCCTTGATTTGCTGCATACCTCGCTCAAACCACCTTTCTTCCTCCTGTGCTGCTAAATCAGCACTACTCTCCCTCACCTCTTCCTCCGCGTCCTCTGCGCCTCTGTGGTTCATTCCTCCTCCTTCGTTAACAAACAACTAAAATTTAACCTCCCAGAAGCAACTAGTGGCGTGGCAAATTCGCCATAAACAACGTGCATCTTGGAAGATCCCCCTAAATCCCCCTTAGAAAGGGGGACTAAGATTTATTTCGGCTCCCCCCTTTTTTAATCCTGGCTGGGGGGGATCTCCGGAGCCAAAAAACACGTCCTCAGGAGGCATCTCAATCGAAAAATTTACAAACACGCCCTAGACTGAAAAAAGCCTTCTGTAACCCACATCCTTACCCAAAATGCGAGAAAAACTCATCTGGCAACAGGGAAGTAGAAACGCCGAAAACGCCACCCACTTCACCGTCATCCAGGAGTGGTGGGCAAACCTGAAAAACACAGAAATTACCTGGCGACAGCGGCTGATTCCCCAGAGTGGTAACCTAAGCGAACTCAACTGGGAACCCCAGCGGTTCGATGAGACATTTAAAATCCAAAATCCCCAAATTCGCGGGATTACCCTTTACTGGTCTAAACCCGGAGAAGAACGAGAGCGTAGCACCACACCCTATCAGATGGTATTGGATAGCGATCGCCAACTCCTCTACATCTTCCCCCAATCCCAAAAAGAACTCGTCATCCAAGTCGCACTCCCACAAGTTCCCTACGAAACCATCGAACTAAAAAATCCGCAAATTCAAGGAACCTCTACCGGAGAAAATCACATCCTTACCTTCCGCGACGCCTCGCAACAGTTAGAAGTAAAAATTACCCTCACCCCCATCGAGTTAGGGCAACTAAAAGAACAGCTACCGGACTGATTTAGATCCCCGACTTCTTGAAGAAGTCGGGGATCTGAGCCGCAATTTTTGCTTAGGGCTAAAGCCCTCACTACAAACCTTTAATTATTTATGTAGTCCTACTTATTAATTAGATTTAACAAATGGAAAGGTTTCAGTGGATTATTCCTGTTATTTTCGTTTTAGGAGGATTTCTATCTGGATTAATTTTCGACCGAATCATCTTTAACCGTCTCAAAAAACTTGCTATCAAAAGACAGTTTCCAGGGCAGGATATTGTCTTTTCCTCCCTGCACAAAATGCCAATTCTTTGGTTTTTCTTAGCAGGAGTTTACGGAGCTGTTTTGAGCTTACAGCTTAATCCTACCCTGTCAGAGATTCTGCAAAAGCTATTGACAGCAGCTTTTCTCTATTCAGCAACCCTTGTCTTAGCTCGACTGGCAGCGGGTTTTATGACCTTGTATGGTCAGAGAACCGAAGGACTATCTGCCTCTTTACTATCCAACCTTGCTCGAATCCTTGTTATTGTCTTAGGGATTCTGGCAATCTTGCAAGCTGTAGGCATTAATATCACACCTATTCTTGCTACCTTGGGAATTGGTGGTTTAGCCGTTGCTCTAGCATTTCAAGATACTCTATCAAATTTGTTTGCTGGCTTATACCTAATTATTTCTCGGCAAGTCCGAACCGGAGATTATGTAAAGCTAGAAACTGGGGAAGAAGGATATGTAACTGACATTGGTTGGCGTCATACCAATATTAGAGAATTAGTTAATAACTTAATCATTGTTCCCAATACAAAACTAGCTTCTGCAATCTTTAAAAACTATCACTTACCCGCCAAACAAATTACATTACAGATTCCTGTGGGCGTCAGCTACAACAGCGACTTAGAGCAGGTAGAAGCCGTAACAGTAGAAGTTGCCAAAGAAGTAATGCAGAAAGTTTGCAGTGGCGTAACCAACTTTGAACCGTTTATTTGTTATCAATCCTTTGGAGACTTTAGTATTAATCTCACTGTTTTTCTATGTGCTAGCGAATTCTTAGAGCAGCGAAAGGTGAGGCACGAGTTTATTAAAATGCTGCATCAGCGCTATCGGCAAGAAGGGATAGAGATTCCCTTCCCGATTCGGAATGTGTACCTAAAACAGCAGCAAGACTAAAATCATCTGTCTCTTGAGAGGTTAGTGCTTACCACTAAGACTGAGGGTAAGTCACCAAAATTTGAGGCAATCTCTGTAAATCGAAGGAATTCAAGATAGCGATCGCCCCGCTACCATGAGAAGACTATCTCCTCCCGTGGGGTTATCTGAAGTGAAATCTCTCTCACGAAACCCTGAGGATTGAATTTTTCGCAAAATTAAATTAACAAATCGTCATGAAAGTACCTTTAGAAGTTTCTTATCGGAATGTCGAAAAAACTAACGACCTTGAAACATTAGTACGTGAAAAAGTTGGCAAGCTTGAGCAAGTGTGCGACCACATCAGTAGCTGTCGTGTAGTCGTAGAAAAGGCAAACGAGCGCCCGAAAAGTGGTTCTCCTTATCGAGTTTCCATCGACTTGACCGTTCCACCCAGCCACGAATTAGCCGCCGTCGAAAATCCCGGCCAAGGCACTCAGTACGTCCCCCTGGAAACCGTGATTCGTCATGCTTTTGACGCGGCGCGCCGTCAGCTTGTCGAGCTTTCAGACCGACAAAATGACGCAGTGAAGACTCACCCAGAGCAGGAAATGACAGCGATTGTCACCAAACTTTTTCCTGAACAGGGATACGGCTTTATCAAAAGTCTGACTGGGGAAGATGTTTACTTCCACGAAAATAGCGTCGTCAACCATGATTTTGACCGGATAGACGTGGGTACAGGTGTACACTTTGTCGCTGTCGAGGGCGAACAAGGCTTGCAAGCCACTACCGTACACATCGTTGACAAAGCAGGTGCCCATATTCCCCCATCAACTGATGAAGCGCCAGTGAAACCGCCTATGGGCTGGGAATAGGCTTTGGCTTTCCTCAACTAGCTTAGTTACTAAGTAGGTATTAGCCCGCGCAGGCGGGCTTTGTCCCTATAGCCCAAGGCGTAACAGCTTTAGGCTTAATTTAACTAGGGTAAGTATTTCTGCACGACATCCCAACCCGTTAGTGACACCAGGGCAAATCCAACAAACAGAGCAATGTTGGTACTGATGTGAACGGGGCGCGCCCAGGAGTGTCTAGAGCCAATTTGAGTCGCACTGGCGAAGGAGATTAAAGTGAGGGCGACGACAATAAATCCGTAGAGCAAGTGGGATGAGTGACCTAAGCTCCCGAAATGTCCTAAAGTGCCGACAATTCCAATCCCTAGTAAAAGTAGCACCAAGCTGACCATAATACCGCCAGTGATGTAGTGAAACGGACGTAACCACCGAGGACGGGGACGCCCAGCTTGACGTTTGGAAAACATCCAAATGCCAGTCATAGCGAGAAGGAGATAAGCAAACAGCGATAAGCCCATCGACCAAGCTGCGGCTTTCCATAACCAAAGAAAGGAAGGCAAATTCACGGGTAAGGTTTCTGATGAATGGAAGTAATATCAAGTTTATTTAAATCGCTGTACTCTAGCACTCTGCACTCAGCCGTAGGCTGGTAGCTGAGTGTCAGAGCCTAGTTTTGAATTAGCAACAACTTGATGTTACCCTGACCATTTTGATCATAAAAATGGAGGGCTGCCTATTAAGCAATCCTCCTGAAGACTGATCTTTTTTGATATTAATTAACAAAAATTAACTGATAAATTGACAGCTTCTAAGAAACCTGGAGCTGAAGCGATGGGCTTTGGGGCTAGTTCTAAGACTTGCTTAGTCTCAGTTTCTACTGCTACTGGTTTTGCGGCTGAACCATTAGAGTCAGTGGTTTCTGGTTGAGTGCACAAACGTTCGCAGGGAATGGTATCTGAGAGAATAGAACTTGCCATCATACCTGTATGAATTTCTAACTGTGCTCCTGGTAAAGCTTCAAAGACTAGGCGTTGTCCCGGAAATACAACGCGCTCAAAGTACCAGTTAGGAATATTGCAGATACGCGCAATTTGAATGTTGCTGGTTGCATTAATGTAACAGCAAAGAAGATCACCGTTTCTATCGTTAGGAATAGGATCAAGAATTTGAGCCATAACTGCCAGAAGATGGATGCCAGAAATGATAGATTACACTGTTTACGCTAACACCTGCGATCCCCATTAGTTGTAACTCCGACTACCAACTCAGTTTTCTACAACCCATTGCTGGAGACAAATCAGCGCTTAACCGCTTATTTCTGGTAAATTTCGCTAAAAAATGCCCAAATTTATATTTTTAGATGATGATTTAATTAATGGCTACTAGAAAAAATGAAATAGTCAATTAGGTATTTGATTACACAATTGAAGGATTAGTAAAACTTTATAAAATATATATCCGTAGATGGATGAACTGTCTCAATTTTTGCACTATCTTTCTAACCCCGCTGCTAATGGGGGATGAGGAGTAGAAGTAGCTCTCTCCCTAAATAATGTAAAAGTCAGTCTTGCTGATGAGCAAACTGATAAGCACCGACAAGAGCCAGTGCGATCGCCACATAAAGCTTATCGTCATCGACGATAACGCTACCATTCCCGGCAAAATAAATTCTAGGTAGTTATCCCCCGCAGCGGTTGGAGCGTCCTATCTAACGCATTTCCTAGCCCTAACCCAAACGCCAGAAGGTAAATCAACGGCGATACCAATCCTGTAGCCGCGATTCTATATTCCCTTGATTCGAGAGATATTAATTTGCGTCAAGATTGCTGAGTATAAGCTAGATGATCTACCCGAAACCTAGCTCAGACTCGATTTTCAGTATTAGTCAGATTAAACAGGAGTATCAGGAAAAAGAAGTTTAGCCTGGCTAGATACTAATAGTTAAAAATTATTAATTTCTCACCTCAAACTGCCTATCTTATACAACATTGGTAGACAGATCTGGCAACAAAAAAAAGGATCAAATGGGCATAGACTTACTGCCCATTTCCATCGCCGTGCTTTTAACTTTTAACAACTAGCGGTAGTCTCTCTCTGGCTCTGGCATGACTAACTCAAAGTTAGACGGATCTCGTATATAGCGAGAAACCTCTTCCTCAAGGCGGTGGATCAGGTAAGGTTCAAGGACACTGGCATGTCGTAAACAGGAAAGATATCCGTCTAAAAACAGGCGCAACTCCTCAAAGCGATAACCTCGCCGCCACAAGTCAACAAGGGAGTCGGTAAGTTTTTGATAGTAACGAATAGCAGACGGGTCTTGCAGCATGATTTTATTACAGTAGTCTAATGTTTTGTTAAATTTAACTGCAACAGTTGCAGTGAGGTTCGCGTGAATTAACCGCGTCCAGGCAAAATTATTATTTAATTAAATGATGCCATAGCGGAATTTACGTAAACGCCTATCTAGAGATTGAACACCCCTGAGTGCTTGGTGGTATTTTTTTCAGTCTCTCTGGGTCGAACTGTTGTAATTTACTAATTTTAGAGGCTTAAGTCTCCCATTTAATATTAAAACCTCCTGACTTTGACCCCTTCAAAATTGTTCGCCACCTAAAAATCTATTTTACATAGGGGACTGGTACTATTCGGGATTGGTTGATTTATTGTCAGTTGTTATTAAGTCGGTGAGGGTTGATGGTTCATGGCTAATTGTGATTAGTTCTCTCCTGGTGCACCCCTACTCCCCTGCTTCACCCTAGCACCCTATCCCCCACACCCCAATTCCCAGCCCTAGTAACCGTTGTTACAAAATCTTGACATTACCTTTGATAACCTGGAACGCACTGGCTCAAAGGGAAGTAGAAGTAGCGTGGAATCAGCTGGCATTCAAATTGTCGAAGGCAATCCTCACCTGCGATCGCTACTCGGTTGGCATTTGCAGCAAGCAGGATATTGGATCTATCAATCTGCCAGCCTTCATCAAGCGAGAAAAACGTTCTACAGTTGCCAACCCACCCTCGTTATTCTTGATTCTGATTTACCTGATGGCGATGGTATCGAGTTTTGCCGCTGGCTTCAACAACAGCGACAGTCTCTGATTCTCATGCTATCTGCCCGTAACACCGAAAGTGATATCGTTACAGGTTTAAAGGCGGGTGCAGATGATTACCTCACCAAACCTTTTGGAATGCAGGAACTGATGGCACGGGTGGAAGCACTGATTCGCCGCAACCGTATGGCTTCAGCACCCGTCTCTCTAGACTATGGGGACTTGAAAATTGACCTAGCACAGCGCCGGGTTCGTTTAAAAGATGAGTTCATTGATCTGACTCCCCAAGAATTTAGCTTACTCTACGTGCTAGCACAGACTGACGGTATACCATTAAGCCGTTCTGAACTCTTACGCCGTGCTTGGCCCGATGCCATTGATAACCCCCGTACGATTGACACTCATATTTTATCTTTACGTAAAAAAATCGAAGTTGACCCTCAACAACCCAAGCTAATTCAAACGGTTCGCAATGTCGGCTATCGGTTCCACTCCAGAGCACAAGACAGCAGCACCTCTTCGACCGAATCATCCAATGGTCATCGAATTTTGGAAAGTAAAGAGGCTCACTCTGTTGTTGGTAATCATTTTCGATAGCAGGATGGGGGAACAGAGGTTTGAGTGCTGAGTGCTGAGTGCTGAGCGGGAAGAAAGTATGAAGGGTGAAGTATGAAGTATGAAGGATGAAGGGTGAAGGATGAAGGGTTAGAGGTTAGAGGTTAGAGATTAGGGATTATCGTTTCTCCCCTGCACCCCTGCTCCCCTGCTCCCCTGCTCCCCTCACTTCTAGAGAAGAGGATGTGTGATTAGCCTTATCTCCATTCTTCAGCCGCTTGGGTTTCGGCTTGTAGTAGGCGATCGCGTAATTTTTCCCAGTTGATATCAGTCGTCAGCGTATCCTGCATCAACCTTCCGTCTTGAAGGTATAAGACTCGCTTGGCAAAGAGTTTTGCCATATCTAGCTGATGATTGACCATGAGGACTGTAGTGTTTCCGGCTTGTGTCAGATCCCTCAACACGCTGAGGATGTAGTTAGCGCGTCCAGCATCAAGGGCGGAGGTAGGCTCGTCTAGTAAGAGGACTGGCGGTTGAGTGACGAAGGCGCGAGCGATCGCCACAAGTTGCCGTTGTCCGACGGAAAGTTGCAGTTCAGTACGTTCTAGCCAGTCTTCGGGGATGTGCAGTTGTTCCATCCCGTATTGGAGACGCTGCTGAATGTCTGATTTACTGTCGCCCCGGAGTTGCAAGGGATAGGCTAAGGTTTGCCGTACCGTCATCCCTAATAACTTGGGTTCTTGGGGTACTAACATTACCTGTCGTCGCAATTGTATGGCAGGAATGTTGGAGTAGTGATGATTGTCCAGGTAAATCATGCCACCTGTCGGTTCGCTCAAGCGATTTAGCAGTCGCAAAAGCGAGGTTTTCCCCGCACCCGAAGGGCCAATAATCGCGATCGCCTCGCCCTGAAAAACTTCAAAGGAAATATCCGTCAGTATGGGTGTCGCCTGGAGTGCGCCCCCTAGAGATTTTACAAGGCTCACTTGCTCTAGTCGCAGTTGAGGCTTTTGGTTTGTAGATGTCACGCTTTTTTGGGGCTACGCTTGGGGAGGTGTTTAACGAACCGCAAGTGAGGACGCAAAGGAGAGGAGATTTTAACTTCCTCATCGACTTAACCCGATTAGGGAAGAAGTCCCTGAGTCGTCGCTGTCCAAATTGTCCAGCCGTCAACCAGCAGCAGTAATAGTGTAAATCCCAACAGAATTAAATACATCCAGGGCTGTGAGAGTGGACGAACATCGGTTGTATCGATTCCCGTATACTTTTCCACTAGTTTGACTAAGCGAGCAAATCCGACTACCCGCATGGGGAGTAGGTAAGCTTTTTCTGAAGACTGGCTAATGAAGTAGTAAACTAACCCACCTTGACCCGTCGTTCGCATTTTCAAATCTTTCACATCCGTCCAAGGTAATGACCAGCCTTTGCGGAAGAAAGGCGGCACCCAACGGGGATAAGCGACCTGAATTTGCTCCTCGTCCACAATGACTTTCTCACTCAAGGCTCCGTAAAGCGCGATCGCTCCTAATATAATTCCTACCCACAACAACAGGGGAGGAACAGGAGCCTCTGATGCCTGCGCCAAAAAGGGTAGAGGCATAGTCAAGGCACTGTATAAGCTCAACAGTGTTAGACGAATTAAGGGAGAGATCCGAAACATAGCAGGGTGGGGCGGCGAAGATTCCGACTGATTTTTAAGAGTTGATGACACGGAATAGAGGATTTTATGGGTTTGTCTAGCTTAAAAAGGGATTGGAGGCGATCGCGTTAAGCAGGCTCATGGGCAATTAGCTGTGGGAGAATGGAAAGAAAGCGATCGCTTGAGTCAACAGCAAAGTTACTTTAGTCTAGTTTAAGTTTCTTAAAGCATTGCCTTTGAGCACATTCCTTGCCCATGACCTTTGATCACCCTCCACAAATCTGGATTTACGACACAACGCTGCGAGATGGTTCCCAGCGTGAAGGATTGTCACTGTCCTTGGAAGACAAGTTGCGAATAGCAAGACAGCTCGACCAACTTGGCGTTCCCTTCATTGAGGGCGGATGGCCAGGGGCGAATCCCAAGGATGTGCAATTTTTCTGGCAGCTTAAAGAACAGCCCCTCACCAACGCGGAAGTTGTTGCCTTTTGCTCCACCCGTCGCCCCAACAAAGATGCCGCCGATGACCCGATGCTGCAAGCGATTTTGGCAGCAGGTACCCATTGGGTAACAATTTTCGGAAAATCTTGGGAGCTGCATGTCACCGAAGGACTAAATACTAGTCTGGAGGAAAACCTGGCAATGATTCGGGATACGATCGAGTTCCTCCGCAGTCAGGGACGGCGGGTAATTTATGATGCCGAGCACTGGTTTGACGGCTATAAGCAAAACGCCGATTATGCCCTGCAAACCCTCAACGTGGCAATTGAGGCGGGTGCCGAGTGGATTGTCCTCTGCGATACCAACGGCGGTACTCTCCCTCACGAAGTGGGTCAAATTGTCCGCGAGGTGGTTGCAGCCACTGGAGTGGGAGCCGATTCTCGTCCTTTATTAGGAATTCACACCCACAATGACTCCGACACCGCCGTCGCCAACGCTTTGGCAGGGGTAATCGAGGGCGTCCGCATGGTGCAGGGTACAATCAATGGCTACGGCGAACGCTGCGGCAATGCTAACCTTTGCTCCTTAATTCCCAACTTGCAGCTGAAACTCGGCTATCGCTGTCTAGAAGATCAGCAGCTAGCCAAACTAACCGCCGCCAGCCGCTTGATTAGTGAAGTAGTCAATCTCGCCCCAGATGACCATGCTGCCTTTGTCGGTCGCTCTGCCTTTGCTCACAAAGGTGGTATTCACGTCTCAGCGGTGGAACGGAACCCTTTAACTTACGAGCACATTCAGCCGGAAAAAATTGGCAATCAGCGGCGAATTGTGATTTCTGACCAGTCGGGGTTGAGCAATGTTTTGGCAAAAGCCCGCAGCTTCGGTCACGAACTGAACAAGCAAGACCCTACCTGTAGAGAGATTCTGGGGCGTTTGAAAGATTTGGAAAACGCCGGTTATCAGTTTGAAGCAGCAGAGGCGAGTTTCGATTTACTGATGCGGGATGCCCTAAAACAGCGGCAGCAGTTGTTTGAATTAAAAGGCTTTCATGTCCACTGTGACACTGTACAGGGGACTGGGGTTGATTCTCTTGCCACAATCAAAGTGGCAGTGAATGGTGAAGACATTTTGGAAGCGGCAGAAGGGAATGGCCCGGTTTCTGCTCTAGATGCGGCTTTACGGAAAGCGTTACTGAAATTTTATCCCGCGATCGCGCAATTTCAACTCACCGATTATAAAGTGAGAATTCTTGATAGTACGTCTGGAACCTCAGCCAAAACTCGCGTGCTCATAGAATCCAGCGACGGACAGCAACGCTGGACAACCCTAGGCGTTTCCTCCAACATCATTGAGGCATCCTATCAAGCTGTGGTAGAAGGTATTGAGTATGGTTTGCTGTTGCAGTCTTCCCTGAAGCCTACAGTCACCTCTTCAAGCTGATCTCTAAATTCCTCAAGATAAACTCAATCTATAAAGCGAAACCCTAGCCCTTTGAACGTTGCAGCCGCTAGGGAATTTGTCCTGGGTTGGCAATGTTGAAAACAAATGGTAGTAATTACCGTACTTTTTTCAAAAAACCCTTGCAGTCATCGCTCTGATAAGCTACAAAGGTATATGACTGCTTCCTCACCGTGCAGAACTCCACGACCCGGTGCAATAAATTAATTAGGAAGCATATTTAGACCAAGCATTTGTAAAAGTTATTTCAATAAAGAAAATCGAGAGAATATGACTCAGCAAGTTACTCACCCAATGGTGAAGTTGCAACGTCAGGTGCATTCACTTGTAGAATCAAAAATCATAAAACCCACTGACAGTCTCTGGAAGATTGCCCTGCTGTATGGGGATGAATGGTCTTTTTGGAAGAAGGAATTACTTGATTTTGGCTTCACGATGCAAGATCCCATTGCCGATTTACTGGCGGTAGAAGCCTGGGATGAAGAATAAGCCGCCGACTAGCACTTTGCAGTTGAGGTTGATGTATTCATTTAGTGGTTAAAGTCTGTCTGGACTTTCGTAGATAGCCTAGTTTTACGGCAAGTCTGCGTAAAAGTGGCTCAGGTTTACCCTTCAGGGACACGTCCTGAAAATTTGCCTCCCAAAAAAGCGGCAAACTGAGATTTTGAGCAATATTAGGCTTTAACAGTCTCCTGGCTTTAGCTGGGAGACTAATAAATAAATTGGGTAAAAGGCAGTTATTGAAAGCTTTTTACTCAAGTTTTTCTTTTCTGATGCTGTTTTACTACCTCGTTAGCGATCGCCACTCTGTTTCTATAACCCCTTAACTACTTGAGGAGGCTGTAGAGACGTAGTGTGTTAGTCTCTACCTCTAGCTTTAGCGCCATAAAGTAAGCGTGCTGGTTGCACCTTCAACTTACCGACTCACCAACTCAGCACTTTGCTATATCTCTGGCGTCGAGTGCAGTCAGGTATCGCAAGTCAGGTGCGTTGGTAAGCGTCAACTTTTCTGGAAAAACCTTAGATGCAGTTGTAGTCAACCACTAGGAAGTAAGACTGCACTAATGGAAGCGTTTGACAGTTTTATATCTTGAGTAGCTTGACGCGCTGCAATTTATCTTACTAACGGATTAGGCTTTCACTCCGTAAAGTCAGTCAATTAGGGGAAGTGTCATTTCCTAATTAATCGTACATTAAGCAAGAGCGCTTCAAACTATAGCTTAATCAAAAATACAATCTGAGGAAATATTTATGAAAACTACTCTTTTAACGGCGATCGCTTTACTCTCGCCTTTGTTCATCACTGCACCAGGGCAAGCCGCGAATCCGGCACATGTAAAACAACTTATGGAAACCCGGTCTTGTGCTGGGTGTGACTTGTCAAACGCTAATTTAGAGACGGTACACTTGATCGGGGCTGATTTGAGAGATGCCAACTTGGAAGGGGCAAATCTTGCGGAAGCTAATTTAGAAGGAGCTGATTTAGCCGGAGCCAACTTAGAAGGGGCAAATTTGACGGGAGCCTTTGTCACTGATGCTAGCTTCAAAAATGCCAATCTTGACGAGGTGGATTTTACCGAAGCGCACATTTACAACGCTAATGTTGCCGGAGCATCAATGAGCGATTTGACGCTGACGGATGCCAATATATTTAACACCGCAATTGGTGTTGGCGGTGAAGCACCGTCTGATGATGAAGCTGCATTGGAAGAATCAGAATACTTTGAAGACCAATACTAAAGGTGTGGGTGTCTTTGTAAAGGAAAGGAACTGCACGTCGTTAGCCTGAGTCCGTCTCTACAGGTGCAGCGCTAGAATTGTTAAGGACTGTTTCTGTGCTGCCTTCCCCTCATGCCTAACCCTGTGAATCTTTCTGATCATCTACCTGCAAAATCCAGTCATGGGCATGATGCTACGCACCAGAATGACGCCAACCGGAACGTCATTCACGTTCGGGGGGCGAGGCAACATAATCTCAAGAATGTCGATCTAGAACTGCCGCGCGATCGCTTAATCGTCTTTACGGGTGTATCCGGTTCTGGCAAGTCTTCCCTGGCTTTTGACACCATCTTTGCTGAAGGACAACGCCGCTACGTAGAGTCCCTCAGTGCCTATGCACGGCAATTTTTAGGACAGTTGGATAAGCCGGATGTGGATGCGATTGAAGGCTTAAGTCCTGCTATCTCCATTGACCAGAAATCCACCTCAAATAATCCCCGCTCCACCGTTGGCACCGTCACTGAGATTTACGACTACCTGCGGTTATTGTTTGGACGAGCTGGCGAACCTCATTGCCCAATATGCGATCGCAACATTGCCCCGCAGACGATTGATGAGATGAGCGATCGGATCATGAAGCTGCCAGACGGCACTCGTTTCCAGATTCTGGCTCCAGTGATTCGCGGCAAAAAGGGGACGCACCGCAAGCTGCTATCGAGTCTCGCCGCCGAAGGATTTGTCCGCGTGAGAGTTGATGGCGAGGTGCGACAGCTCGACGAAAACATTGAGCTGGATAAAAATTATACCCACACTATTGAAGTCGTTGTTGACCGTTTAGTTAAAAAGCCTGGTCTACAGGAGCGTCTGGTTGACTCGCTCAATACTTGTCTGCGTCGTTCCAGTGGAATTGCGGTGATAGATGTGCTAAATGCTACATCTGATACCGCAGAAGAAGCTAACAATGAAGAAAATAATACCAAAAAAAATGGCGAATTTGGCAAAATTGACGATACAGAGTCAATAAATGCTGATGATTCCTCTCAGCAACTGCCGAGAGAATTAGTCTTTTCGGAAAATTTTGCTTGCCCAGAACATGGGGCGGTAATGGACGAATTATCGCCGCGATTGTTTTCCTTTAACTCGCCCTATGGTGCTTGTCCTAACTGTCATGGATTAGGTAGTCTGCGTACCTTTTCACCAGAACTGGTGGTGCCCGATCCAGAAGCACCTGTTTATGCCGCGATCGCTCCCTGGTCAGACAAAGACAACTCCTACTACCTCTCCTTACTCTACAGCGTTGGCAAAGCCTACAACTTTGAAATCCAAACCTCCTGGAAGAAACTTGCTCCCGAACAACAGCAGGTAATTTTGTACGGCACCGAAGAAGCAATTTATATTGAGGCGGATTCTGCTTACCGGGAGAAAAAGGGATACCACAAACGGTATCAGGGCGTCATTCCTATCCTTCAGCGGCAGTACGAAGAAACAAGTTCAGAACTGCAAAAACAGAAGCTAGAACAGTACCTAGTTAATCAAGCTTGTTCAGTTTGTCAGGGAAAGCGCCTCAAACCGGAAGCCCTAGCAGTACGGCTGGGACAATACCAAATTATTGATTTAATTAGTGCCTCAATCAGCGAAAGTAAGGAGCGAATTAATAACCTAGAGCTATCATCTCGTCAGGCTCAAATTGGTGACCTTGCCCTCAAAGAAATTAAAGGACGGCTGCAATTTCTCCTCGATGTTGGCTTAGACTACCTCACCCTCGACCGTCCGGCGATGACCCTTTCCGGTGGTGAAGCCCAACGGATTCGGCTGGCAACGCAAATTGGGGCAGGGCTTACCGGGGTTTTGTACGTCTTAGATGAACCGAGTATCGGACTGCACCAGCGTGATAATGGACGGTTACTCCAAACCCTGACGAAACTGCGGGATTTGGGCAATACCTTAATTGTGGTGGAACATGATGAGGAAACGATTCGTGCTGCCGATTACTTAGTTGATATTGGCCCGGCGGCGGGAATTCATGGTGGGGAAATTGTTGCCCAAGGTGATTTAGAAACCCTACTAGCAACGGAAAATTCCCTCACGGGGGCTTATCTTTCAAGACGGCAGGCAATTGCAACCCCAGCGGAAAGGAGAAATGGCAATGGGCGGAGTCTTTTGATTAAAAATGCCCATCGTAATAACCTAAAAAACATTAATGTGGAAATTCCCTTAGGGGAACTTGTGTGTATTACAGGCGTTTCCGGTTCCGGTAAATCTACTCTCGTCAACGAGTTACTTTACCCAGCATTGCAACATCACCTCAGCCGCAGAGTTCCGTTTCCTAGCGATTTGGAAACGATTAAAGGACTCAATGGCATAGATAAAGTAATTATTATCGACCAATCCCCAATTGGGCGGACTCCTCGTTCTAATCCTGCAACTTACACGGGAGTTTTTGATAGCATTCGGGCAGTTTTTGCGGAAACAATTGAAGCTAAGGCAAGAGGTTACAAGCAAGGGCAATTTTCCTTCAATGTTAAAGGAGGACGTTGCGAAGCTTGTGGTGGGCAGGGTGTGAATGTGATTGAGATGAACTTCCTGCCGGATGTCTATGTGCAGTGCGAAGTTTGCAAAGGGGCAAGGTACAACCGAGAAACCTTGCAGGTGAAATACAAAGGCAAGACGATCGCTGATGTTTTAGATATGACAATTGAGGAGGCGTTGGCGTTTTTCATAAATATTCCCAAAGCTGCTACCCGACTGCAAACATTAGTCGATGTCGGCTTGGGTTATATTCATTTGGGTCAAACTGCCCCTACCCTATCGGGAGGCGAAGCCCAGCGGGTAAAATTAGCTTCAGAATTATCTCGTCGTGCAACAGGAAAGACGCTTTATCTGATTGATGAACCGACAACTGGTTTATCGTTTTACGACGTTCACAAGTTGCTGGATGTGTTGCAACGGTTGGTGGATAAAGGCAACTCAATTTTAGTAATTGAACATAATTTAGATGTGATTCGTTGTTCGGATTGGGTTATTGATTTAGGCCCAGAAGGTGGGGATAAAGGGGGAGAAGTTGTTGCGGTAGGAACGCCGGAAGATGTGGCGAAGAATCAGCGGTCTTATACTGGGCAGTATTTGCAGCAGATGTTACAGCAGTATCCACCCCAAGCAACTATTGCTACCTCTTAGTTTCAAAAACCTCTATCTGCGCCATTCAGCAAGGCTGCGGGAGGTTGAGTCTACACAATCGGTGATTTTTGGGTGGTTATAGTGGAGTGGAATTTATAGCCACTTGAGATGGTGCGATCGCGTCATCTATTACTTATGAACAACGAGGCTCAAGCACGGGTGGAACATTTTGCTACCCTCAAGTCCAAGTACCAAGCCACAACCTATGACGATTCATCTCTTTCTAGTGCAAAGTCATCTATTTGGCACTTGTAACACTTTAGTTACTTTCTCCCTATCGGTAGGAGGACGAACATTAGGTTTACCTAGTGCCAGATACCAACGACCCCGATAAGAGACGAGAAATGAACCGGGTTCATATTGAAGATTCACTTTATCTTCAAACCGCTTACGTTCAATATTCGATCCTATATACGAACCTTGAATTGTTACGAAGGTTATGTGTGGTTTAAATTCAAAATAACACAGCAGAAGTTCACTTATATCATGCCCTCCTAGTTGCGCTATTTTATCCTGTACAGCCTGCTCTGCCGAGTAGGACTTTGGCACCAGTTGCAGCATCAAGCTTTCATCTCTATTTCTCAAGGCACGCAGATAGGTTTTTATCACTTCATCGCGTGAATCGGCACCGCGCTGATTCACAAAGTTATAGGCAGCAAACAGCAGGATGGTCACACTTAGGAGTAGTACTAAGTATAACCATCGTCGGTTGTGCGTTTGATTCATGGGAGATCAATAGTAGTTGGATAACAGACTCTAGGCGTAGTTGCTAGAGAGATATGAGAAGGCGATCGCGTCTGTATCATCTTCAGCGGGAGGTTGAGTCTAAACAAGCTGGGACATGAGTGGTTATAGTGGAGTGAAATTTATAATGACTTGAGATGGTGCGATCGCGCCATCTATTACTTATGAACAACGAGGCTCAAGCACGGGTGGAACATTTTGCTACCCTCAAGTCCAAGTACCAAGCCACAACCTATGACGATTCTTCACCCTCCAGCCTTCTGTATCTCATTCTGCGAAAAGCTGATTTAGGAATTGAGATAACTGAAATAGAGCGGAATTGGCTGCTAGATCATAAACTTTTAGAAACGATTGAAGCTATTCGGAAGGAACACAGACTTAGAGAAAAAGAACTCAGAAAATTAGAATTAGAATTTGATAATTTAAAGTCTAGGTACAAAGCAAAAAACCATCGTATTTCTTGGGAAACAAGCCCTCTTTACTTTATCCTTTGCCGGATAGAATCAGAAAATCAAGTAACTGATACAGAAGTTAAATGGCTGCAATTTCAGGGACTGACTGAGACAATTGCAATCACTCGACAGATGGAATACTTTGCCACATGGAAAGCAAAGTATCAAGCGACTAAACATCAAGACTCATCACCCGATAGTCCTCTATATAGAATCCTCAAACGGCTAGACGCCGAAGAATCGTTAAACAATTCAGACGTTAACTGGCTAAAAAAACACGAACTTTTTGAAACTCTAGAAATCTTCCAGCGACGAGAGGCAGCAAGGGAAGCCGAATTTGCCCAACTAAAGAATAAGTACCAAGCAACTAAACACCTAGATTCATCTGCATCCAGTCCTTTGTATCCCATTCTGCAAAATCTGAATGCAGATAAGCAATTAAGTGAGTTGGAAATAGACTGGCTGGAGCAAAATGAACTTACCGAGACGCTTGATATTATTCTGGAGATTGAAAAAAAGCGTCACTTTGCCAAACTGAAGGTAAAGTACAAAGCTACACAACATGAGGATTCATCACCTTCTAGTCACCTATACAAAGTTCTCAAACAACTTGAATTAAACAATCAGCTAGGTGAGCAGGATATTAACTTCCTGAAAAAGCGTAAATTGATTGGTACGCTTACCATTGCTCAAGATAAACGCGCGGCTAGTCTGAAGTCTAAGATTGAATCGGGAGAGCAGCTTGAGGAGTCAGAGATAGAGTGGCTCAAAGAGAATGGACGTGAAGAGGTAATTACTTTTGCTCAACAAAAGCATTTTGCCTTGTTAAAGGTCAAGTATCGAATTCTAGATCCTAGAAATGAATTGCCTCTTGACCCGTTTTACACAATAATGCAAAAACTGGAAAGAGAAGAAAGGTTAGATCCAGTATTGGTTGTTCAGCTAATAGAAGAGGAGCTTCTTTTTTTTGAGGGTAAGATTGCTCGGGCTTTCTATAGGCTAGAAGCACTTTTCTTTGAGCAGGAATACCAGCGCACTGGGAATCAATGGAACTTGCCGAACGCTAGCAGTCATTGGCGCAAGGCAGGTAAACCCAAGCAAGCATTAAAGCTGACAGAAAACCTAAAATTCGACAAAATCAAAGAAAATAAGCTCAAATCAGCCTTGCTAACCACTAGAGGAGGAGCACTTCGAGATATTGATGACTTAAGCCAAGCAGAAAAATGTGCGCTAAAGGCTATTGAGTACCAGCCTAGTAGCCATCACCCTTATACGTTAATGGGAGCCATTTGTTATGAACGGGGTAATGGTAATTATTCAAAGGGTGATTATTGGTTTGAAGAGGCAATCAAACGTGGGGCTTCTCCTAGAGATCAGGATGCTGAAATTAGGCGAGTAGTCAAGAATGCTAAGGATGAGAACAAGCGCAGTGAAGTTGTAGAGTACCTGCTGGAAAAAGATTCACAACGGTATGCTTGGGCTACGTCTTATCTAAAGAAATCAAAAAATAAAGTCAATCGAGTTTCTTAAGGATTTCTAGCACGGATTGCACAATTACCCCAGCCACCAATCAGAAGCGATCGCCTTAACCAACCCTACCCCATCACCCTCACTTGCCAACTCGCACTCTGAGGCACATCCAGCAGCATCACCTCTAAAACCTTCCCTAGCCAACGCACTTCCTTGTTTTCTACTCCACTAACTTCCACGAAACTATTAGGTGCTAATCCAATCCACTGAATCTGGAAATTTCGCTTTGCTGGCATCCCTTCATAACTGCCTCGAACGGCTTGGCAACTAAGGATGCAACTTTCTCCCTCACTGCGTTGAGTAAATAAGCGATCGCTTCCTCTATCTGTTCGGTAGGCGGTGCTAATTCCGTCATCTTCGTAGAAGTCTAGTTCACCTTCTCCTCCGGCATAAACTTCTAGCAGCAGCGTATCTGGTGCAGCCGTGCCAACTGGGAGAGAGGCGGGGGCGAGGGGTAAAATTGCTCCCGCACGCAGGAATACAGGGATTTGGTTGAGGGGGGCGTACCAATCTAAATACTGAGAGGCTGAGAAGAACTGATGGGTTGAACGCTCCCACCAAGCGCCCTCTGGGAGATAAACCGAACGGTAGCCTCCGGCTTCAACAACAGGAGCAACCAAAATGTGATTGCCCAACATATACTCAGTTGATGCTAGATACGCTTCTTTATCCTCCGGATACGCCAGATACAACGGACGACACAAGGGTAAACCCGTATCGTAAGCGACCCGACTCAAGTGATAGAGGTAAGGAATTAACTGACGGCGGGTAGCAAGTGCCTTCCGCACCGCTTCTAGTACCCAACGCCCATAAAGCCAGGGTTCCCGGCGACCGTGGTCTGAGTGCAACCGTACAATCGGACTCCAGCAACCAAATTGCACCCAGCGCACCAATAATTCTGGGTCAATCAGGGAAACGCCAGGGACGTGACCAAAAAATCCCCCTAGGTCATGAGACCAGTATGCAACCCCTACATTCCCGGCTTGCGCTGTGAAATCAACGAGAAATTGCAACACTTCCCAATGGGAGTAGGTATCTGCCGAGAACTGCACCGGATAGCGATGGGAACCCACGCCGCCCGCACGAGAAAGAATCACCGCACGGGTGTTAGTTTTGGCTTCTAGGTGGGTGTAGTAGACGTGATTTGTCCATAACTGCTTGTTTACACCCCCATGGGTGGCATTAGCTCCGTCAATCCACCAAAATTCGATGCCATCCTCCTCCCGAGGACTGTGTAGCATCTGCATAAATAGCTTCGCTTCTTCCTGTTCTGCCAAATTCACTAGCAGCCAGCCCTCGTCCCATTCTTCTGTGGTGGCTTGCGTTCCCTTTGTCTCCTCCGGTTGCCAAGATTCAAAAATCCAATCGGCTTTCGGGTTTTTTACCGCAAAGACTTCCCCAGCTTTTACCGCCTCCGGGTCTAGTCCCCGTGCTTCACACATCGCCGCAAATTGGCTATCCGTAGGGGGGACGCCTTCAACGTGGACATTCGCGCCGATGTGCAGCCCCGCCTCTTGATGCGCCCACTGGAGAAACGCCTGCGGGTTGGGAAATAAGTCCCGATTCCAGTCCCAACCACACCAGCCGGACAGGTGCCAGTCTACATCCAAAACCAAAACATCTAGTGGTAATTCCCACTCTTTAAAGGTGCTGATGAGTTGGCGATAATCATCATCGTGCATCTGGTCATACAGGGAAAACCAGACCCCAAAAGCCCAACGTGGCAACATGGGGATGCGTCCGCAGAGTTGCACAAAATCCTGCAACGCCTGGATGTAGTTGCGACCGTAGGCAAAGAAGTACCAGTCTTGGCAATCTTGATCCGCGCGATCGCTTAACCCCTGATCCGCAATGGGCGCACTCTGGGAATCATTAAGAACGTGATAACCGCTCAAGCTGAGTACGCCAGGGGGAAAGTGATGCCATTGTTCCAGAAACTCCTGCATGGCTTCTGGTAAATCTTCCGGGCGGAAGCGGTCGAGATACCATAAAGGCGGTTCTTCAAAACGGGTAGTTTCCCCGCGATCGCGCAGGTATTGATGGATGCTCTTTAAAGGGGTATACAGCCATTCTTGGGTGTGGGGATAGTCGTCCATTACCGAGGCAGGATGCACCCCCTGGGGCAGAAACTCCCGGTGAATCAGGTCAAGGCTGGTAAAGGTGCCACCGAGATTTTTCGTATCGACTAGCGACGGCATCCAAGTGCCAGCGTAATCACCGCAGTGCCAGTGGATTTGCAGGTTACTGTTATTAAGTGGCTCTGAGTCAGCCCTGTAGACAAGGTGGATAAATTCCGTGTAGAGGTGCAGCACCCCATCCTCCGTTGTCTCAATCCTCTGGAACGGTACCGCCTGCGGGCGAGTGAAAACAACAACCGTAGGGCGGTCTTCAAATTGACCTGTAGGCGATCGCTCTAACCGCATTAAGCCATTACTCAGAGCGCAAAAACGGGCTGTTCCCGATACAACGCAGTTACCGACAAGCTGATAAACCACAACTCCACTCCAGACTATTTTGAAGTACTGGGTGTAACCAACCAGATTTGATTAATCCCCAACATTTGATGCGGAGAACAACCCCACCAACACAACACCTGTTACTACCCCATAACCCGCCCAACCCGCACCGTAGGACATTGCTGTAGCAACTTGGTTTCCCGCCGCCAACTGCACCGCCTCACAAGCTGCTGCACAGACGAGGGAACCGACTGCCCCTTTGATCATTCCACCGATAGCACTAGCCAGTATCCACCAACGGGAAGAGGAAAGCTGACGCCGCAGCACCAGCCACTGACCAATGCCCATCACCGCTAAAATTATCAGGTCTTGAACAACATTAAGCCAAAAGACCTCACCGATTCCTCCGACAGCCGTCAACTGTGCAATGGTAGGGTCGAGAATGCCATTGAGCAGAATTGTGGCATTAATCCCGACAAACCAACCAATCGCACAGGCAAGCACCCACAACCCGGATTGTTGAATCCGACGACGCAGGATAAACGCTTGAGTAATTCCCAGCACAAAACCCGTCAAAACCAACGTTGCTAGGAATTGGAAACTCCCAGCTTCCAAAGCCCCAACAACGGCACCCCCAGTTGCACTGGCAAGTATCCATCCCAAGTACAAAGTCCAGTATCGTTGCCAGGGTTGAACCTCAACTCCTCTCACAAAACCTCACTGGAAAATACAAATTACCGCCATACTTCCCTATCTTCGGTGGGGGTGAGAGGAGCGATCGCCTCTAGCTTTTCAGGATACACTCGGCTTGATCGTTTGCTGCCTTATTCACCTTCGTACTCACCGCATACACCTGCATATCGTCAGCGGCATAAGGACGCAACAACGGCTGCAATACTTTCGACTCTTGCACCTCAGGATCGAGCCACAGATCGTAGTCTTCAGGACTTAAAATCACGGGCATGCGGTTATGAATCGGACGCATCAGTTCATTGGCATCTGTCGTCAACAGCGTGCAGGACTCAGTCACCTCGCCGTTGGGGTCTTTCCAGCTTTCCCACAAACCAGCAAACGCAAACGCGCCCCCATTATTCAGGCGACAGTAAAACGGCTGCTTGCGCTGTTTAGCTTCCTGAGACTGCCACTCATAAAAACCATCGGCAATAACTAGGCAACGCCGATGCTTAAATGCATTCCGAAATGCTGGCTTCTCATCTACTGTTTCTGCCCTGGCATTAATCAACTTTGAACTGATCTTTGTATCCTTTGCCCAACTGGGAATCAGACCCCACTGCAATAATTTGAACTGCCGTGTTTTCTTATCTCCCCGCTGTAAAATAGTTGCTACAGACTGAGTTGGGGCAATATTGTAGCGAGGCTCTAAGGTAGACACATTCTCTACCTGAAATGTCTTCGCAATCACTTCTGCTCGCTGGCTTTGAGTGAATCTTCCACACATATTTCTATATCCAATTAGCCAACTAAAATTTAACGATCGAACAAGAACCAGTAAAAATCAAACTGGAGTTTAAAAAGGTATATAACTCCTATCTTAAGTCACAAACCATCAAATTTCTGATTATCTTCTTAATTCTTCCTAATAGATAAACTCAGATATCCGGAGAGCTAGTGACAACTAAAGATAACTTTCTCCGATAGTGCTAATAAGAAGTCACTAATACTTCTGTAATTCTGCCGCGCTTGCTGGCATTGGAGTTAATTGACCTCGACGCTGAGATTGTATGGATAGAGAAATCACTGTATAGTTCGCGGATAAATGGCACATCAGAATTAGACAGCATTACTTTTACCCCGCGTTTAGCTAGTTTTGTAAAAACCTCTTTTAGCCTCATCTGGTCATCCTGACTAAAAGCAGAACGACTATAGGCAGTAAAGTTGCTAGTCGGGCTTAAAGGCTGATAGGGAGGATCAAAGTAGACAAAATCATCTGACCCTTGGGCATCAGATAAGACACCTTCAAAGGGTCTAACCAATATCTGGGTATTTTGCAGGGCAAGAGAGACGGCATAAAGTAAGTCAGGATTACAAATTTTCGGGTTTTTATATTTCCCAATCGGAACATTAAACTCACCTTTAGAATTTTCTCTATATAAGCCGTTAAAGCAAGTTTTGTTGAGATAAATTAGGCGGGCAGCTCTTTCAACATTGGGAGATAAATAATTTCCCCTAGTTTTATCAGAACGGATTTCATAGTAGTATTCCGGATCGTGCCTATCTTGATGTACTTTCAAAAGATTTATGAGTGGTTCAACTTTGTCCCGAACGCAGAGATAGGCGTTAATTAATTCCGAATTGATATCTGTGAGAATGGCTGATTTAGAGCAGAGAGCAAAGAAGATGGCTCCTCCTCCTAAAAAAGGTTCGTAGTAAGTTTGAAAATCTTTCGGGAAATACCGACGATACTGCGGAATTAGCTGACTTTTTCCACCTGCCCATTTTAGGAAGGGGCGAGGTAATACCTGTTGTTGAGTGTCAGTTGCCATTACATTTCCTCCCATCTCCTCCTCTCCCTATCAGTCTTAACAATACCTTTGCCACCGAAAACGATCAGGAATTACGCCTGTATTATCGTTCACCCCCCTCTTATCGCTTCTAATTTATGCAGGGAAGCCAATTTTTAAATTCCAGTCCGTCATAAAACAGGGGATGAGAGGATAGTGTCAGATTTAACTTGTCGAAACTCGCTTACAAATGCTACCAGTTAAGAGATAGTGACTGTTAGCCTCACATTTTGATCTTATGTTTGATGACTTTTGGACAAATATCTCTCGCTATCCCCGTTATCTAGTCGCCATCACTTTGGGGGTTTTATACCCGCTGCTACTGTGGGTAAAACCGCTTTTGGAGCGTCCTGTGACCGCCGTTGGGTTGATTGGTGTAACTTTAGGAGGAATTTTGTTTATTGTATTTACTCTCCGTGCCATGCTAGGCATTAGTCCGGTCTAGACTGGGGATTGTGGACAACGAGTGTCCACCTTGTAGTGAAGGAGAGCGTAAAGTTATGGCGACCAGCCGTCGGGTTTCTCGTGTTGCCTCGCTGATTCAGCAGGAAGTCAGCCAAATGGTGCTGCATGAAATTAAGGATGACCGCGTCGGTGCAGGCTTGGTGAGTGTCACTGATGTCAATGTGTCGGGCGACCTTCAGCACGCTAAAATCTTTGTGTCTATTTACGGCACCGACGAAGCCAAAGCTGAGACAATGGAAGGGTTGAAGTCAGCTACGGGTTACGTCCGCCGGGAGTTAGGCAAACGCGTACGCCTCCGCCGTACCCCAGAAGTGAGGTTTGTCGAAGACCAGGGAATTGAACGGGGCGATCGCATGTTGGCGTTACTCAATCAGCTTAATGAGGAACGCCAAAGCAAAGGATTGGACGACGACTATATCCCAGCAACAGAAGAAGAATAAAGCTTGTGGCGGAATTTTTGCCTGATTTAGACGACCTCTCTCTAGAAGAGATGGTTGCACAAATGCTTGTTGTCCGCGCCTCTGGCTTCCTGTTTGACCACGAAATTCGCTACCCTGCCTGGGAGGCTCCTAACGCCACATTGCGGCATTGGTTGGAAGACGTAGGGGTTGGGGGAGTAATTTTGCTGGGAGGAAGTGCTGGGGAACTCTCAGTGCGATCGCAACAACTCCAAGGTTATGCAAAAGTTCCGTTACTCGTTGCGGCTGATATTGAAGAAGGAGTAGGGCAACGCTTCAGCGGCGCAACCTGGTTTCCACCGCCGATGGCAATTGGGGAGATTGCCTGCCAAAACCTCCTCCAAGCCCAGGACTACGCCGAGCAAATGGGCGCAATTACCGCCTCCGAAGCCCTCGCTATTGGCATTAACTGGGTGTTAGCTCCGGTTGTGGATGTTAACAATAACCCTAACAACCCGGTGATTAATGTGAGGGCGTTTGGGGAAAACCCACACATCGTTAGTCAACTTGCTACGGCGTTTATCCGGGGAGCGCACCAGTATCCTGTCTTAACCAGTGCCAAACACTTTCCTGGTCATGGTGACACGGTAACGGATTCCCATCTCGATTTGCCTGTGCTGGATCACTCTGCCTTCCACCTAGCAGAGATTGAGTTGCCTCCTTTTGCCGCCGCGATCGCAGCAGGAGTGGATACGGTGATGAGCGCCCATCTTCTGATTCCCACCTGGGATGCAGAGCGCCCTGCTACCCTATCGCCGCCCATTCTCACTGATCTGCTACGGGAGCAAATGCAGTTTCAGGGCTTGATCGTCACGGATGCCCTAGTGATGGGAGCGATCGCCAATCGCTATGGTGCCAATGAAGCCCCCGTTATGGCAGTGGAAGCGGGTGCTGATATTTTGCTGATGCCTGCCGATCCAGTCGGGGCAATCCAAGCCGTATGTGCCGCCGTAACCAGCGGACGCCTTACCAAGAAGCGCATCAGAGCCTCCGTCGAGCGGATCTGGCAAGCCAAAGCTAAAGTTACCCCAGGCTTAAACGCAACTGAGCCGACTTCCTACGTAGACCATCTGGCTCAACCTGCTGCTTTCAGCACCGTTACTAACATCCTGGAAGCCTCTGGATGCTACGGCGGTAATGTTCCCTTATCCCTTGATTTAGAGAGCGACACCCCACCGCGCCGCAATCTGATTGTCGTTGATGACGCTTTGGATTGTCGGTTTCTCTCACCCCATACCCCAGCCGTAGCGTTACCAAGACAGTTCGGTTACACGTTGCAAGTGGTTGACCGTAATACTCCAGCTCTGGCGATCGCGGATGTTCAAGCCACACTGCTGCAACTGTTCATTCGGGGCAACCCATTTCGCGGCAGTGCGGGACTCTCGCTGATCCCACAAACCTTGTTGAAGAAATTGTTAGAAACGGGTGAACTGCAAGCGTTGATCGTTTATGGTAGCCCGTATATTTTAGAGCAGTTTTTATCGAATTTACCTTCAACAACGCCTTATATTTATTCCTACGGGCAGATGCCAGAAGCACAAGCGCGGGCGCTGAAGGTGCTATTTAAAAATAGCTTTTAGCTGATGAGCAAATTCTCTTAATCTTTTGTTTACCTATTGCTAATCTAAAACGCCCATTGTCAAGCTTTCATGACATAAACCCCGGCACCAAAGGCTTCTCCATCAACGTTTCCTTTTTTAGGCGGTGTGATATTTCTTTTTCAAAACTTAAATAAGTTTTGTAATTCCTATGGGCTAACAGAATTACTTTGTAACTCTCTATACTGAATAAATTTTCTTAGCGCGCTAATGATTCTTAGACTATAGTTGATCGTAAGGATTGATTCTTTATCAAGTTAAGACTCATGAGTGTTGACACTATGCAATCTGCCCCCTCTGTCCGATACTCGATCGACATTATCCAAGACGAAGCACGCCTGCTTGTGGAAAAGGGGATCGTTAGCCGCCAGCAACCCATCTATGTGCTTTGCCAATACATTCCGGCACGAGAGTGGGTTTACATTGAGTTTGAACTAGAGCGTTGCAACTTCTTGTTACGCGATCGCATCGGTGATTTGATGGGTTCTGAGCAATGGGATAACGACTAAGTTGTTGAGTGTGGAGAATAGACAGGTTGCACTAAATGGTTAGCGCAACGACTCCCAACATTCCAACACCTCAGTTATCCACAAATTCCCAGACGACTCAACCAGCTCTCACCTACTGATCCTGAATTTACTCTCAACCCGTAGCCGTTGACATCTCAAGTACGTCAATCTATTTCCTGCTTAATAGGCGGTACTTGCAAGAGTAACTGGCACGCAAAGCACTACTAACCCTATGTTTTCAAAAGTCACGAAGGGAAATAAAGAGGGTGCTTAAGCCGCCCGTCGTAGAACCCACGCATTAACATCAGTTTCTAGGGACTGATACTAAAAGTTTTTTTGGCGGCTTAGGCACTCATTTTAAAGCTACCTGCAATAGAAAACAGCAAGCCGACCAACTCTCCATCAAGTCGCTATTTTCTTCCTACACCGCTAGATAATTCGCCCTAGCGTTATCAAGAATTAGACTCTGACTGGCGTAGCTTTTCCAATTCAGTTCGGATAGCAGAGATTTGTGTGGTTAGCGCTTCAATTTCTTGCTGGACGTTGGGTGCAGCCGTAGGCTTAGTCGGAGTGGCTATAGGTTCAGTTACCGTGCTATTGCGGGTAGAGGACGAGCTTCCTGAGCTGCTGCGTTGCTGCAACATCGCATCAATGAAACGCCGTGCTTCCTGCTCGGTCACTTCTCCTTTTTCTTCCCACTCCGCTGCCTTCTGACTTAACTCGTTGGTCAGCTCAGAAAGACTCTGGGCGCGTTTTTGCGGGTCTTGCACCGTTTCCATTAAGGAGGCTGTCGCTCCTAGAGAAACGCGAAACCCAGTGTGGAGCAAGTTCAGGAGATTATTAGAGTTCATCTAAAATTGTTGCAGTTGTATTTTTCTTGAGCGGGACAGCCTATGTGTCGCCGCCAGCGTTTAGCAAAGTCTGGCCCAATCCTACGCTTGTACTTTTTCAAGTCAATCATAGATAAATACCAGCAGTTGTGCAGCTTGACGCTGTTATTGTACAGCAGTTGCCAAAAAACCAGTATTTAAGACTCTAGCCAACCTGCTCTAAATACTGACTTAAATCTTCGATCAATCGGGTCAGTTCCGCTTCTGTCGTGAGACGGATATGTTCGTCCCGCAGGGTGATCAGAACTTTAGCGGCAAAGGGAGTCGGCCAAATATTGGGGTTGCAGAAAACCTCCAAAAAAACCGATCCGCCGGAAAACTGATACTCCGTCGGTTTTTGGGGGCTGGGTTTGCTACCGCTACCTTTTGCCTGCGTTGTTACTTTCAGGCTTTCCATCAGTTGGGCGATCGCCGTTTGTAGATCTTTGGCTGCATCGGGGGTGAAATTAAACGAGACAGAACCCTGAGTCAAGTTAAGGGTGAGTTGCGGTAATGCCATAAGTAATGAATCTTAATTTTTTGAGGTTAATGCTAGCAGGTGTTTTTAAGCCCCTGAAAGAATCTACCAAACAATCAGCTTCCTTGACATTTATGATTAGAATCAATCCCAAAAAGCAAGTTAATTTTTAGCTAGTAAAGAGAGCCAGAATCATTGCCAGAGCGCGCTCGAGCGGGTTTTTACAAGTCTCACTCCTGTCAATATTTCCGGATCGGAACTGTTGCGGGAGAATTTGCCGTGGCTGGTAGATGAAATGGCGTTCGCGCCGGAAGCGATTTATGCGATCGCCCTGCAAGTTCCCGGCGTCATCAAATGCCACGACATCGCCTCCCGTGGATTGTTAGGGCGACAAGCATTTGTTGAAATGCATTTAATTGTTGATGCCAAGGATGTCGAAACCGCTCACGCCATTACGGAAGAAGTGGAAGCCCGTCTGGAAGAACGATACAGTCCAGTCAGGGTGTTAATTCACGGTTGAACCGCCAGAGTACCAGCGCGATCGCATTAGCTTTGAAAGTAGTGCTGAGTCCTGAGTTCTGGAAAAAAAACTTCCATTCTTGGTTGCGTACAAAGTATGGGGGAATCTTGCTCCGCTTCACCGAAGGCTTTTCATAAGGCTAGAATTATCAAAAATTCAGCTATTTTTTGTTAAAAACCGAATAATTGCGTGAAAACAGACACAATCTTTTACCGTCTCTTTCAGTCCTTTCCCAGCATATTTTTTGAACTCATCAACCACCCTCCACAAGAGGCAGATAGATATCAATTTGCCTCTGTTGAAGTCAAGCAACTATCTTTCAGGATTGATGGAGTATTTCTTCCTGCGGCTGACGCACGAGAGCAACCCATCTACTTTGTAGAAGTGCAGTTTCAATCCGACGCCCGATTGTACTCTCGCTTTTTTAGCGAAATCTTCCTCTACCTCGACAAAACCGAATTGGATAATAATTGGCGTGGCGCGGTAATTTTGCCCCGTAGAAGTATGGATACCGGGGAAACAGAGCGCTATAGTGAGTTGCTCAATTCTGAGCGGGTGTCCCGAATTTACCTTGATGAACTTGGAGAAACCTCAGAGCAATCCCTCGGCATCACGACAATCCAATTAGTGGTTGCACGGGAAGAGACAGCTATAGAACAAGGAAGAGAATTAATCGAGAGAGTTAAAGTTGAAATAGGAGACGAGCCACAAAGGCGAGAACTCCTTCAATTAATCGAAACGATTTTGGTTTACAAGTTGCCACGGATCAGTCGTAGGGAGATTGAAGCAATGTTTAGTTTGAGCGATCTAAAACAGACAAGAGTTTATCAGGAGGCTTTAGAAGAAGGTAGGCAAGAAGGCAAGCAACAAGGTAGGCAAGAAGGTAGGCAAGAAGGCAAGCTAGAATCTGTACCCTTTATGCTGAATTTAGGAGCGACGGTAGAACAAATTGCTGAGGCGCTAGGTTTGGATGTCGAGCAGGTGCGGCAGGTGGCACAGCAGGAAAAACTTTAAGGAGATGACAATAGAACAACTAGAGCCTAACTACGTGTTTTCCACAGATAGGGATACTTTTCCACAGTTTAGGCGTTAGTTTTCCACAGAAACTAAAGAAAAGGTAATCTTGTCAACATTATTTTTGACAAAAACAAATCTGATCTTTATGTAAGTTAGAGCTAAGCTTATTGAATCTTTACATAGTCGCCTAATTCTCAGTACTCGATCAATCAATGGGCATAAACCAACCTGATTCTTAAAGACGATCAGGGGTTAATTAGTGCAAATTGACCCCTGATAATTTCTGCCAACTTGTCGAGGTTTTGATGGTATCTGTCTTTCTGGTTACTGATGCTGGACTATTCCCACTCAATAGTGCCAGGGGGTTTGGAGGTGATGTCATAAACCACCCGATTCACACCTTTGACTTCATTGACAATCCGGTTAGAAATAGTTTCTAACAAGTCATAGGGAACCCGCGACCAATCAGCGGTCATGCCATCTTCGCTGCTGACTAAGCGCAAGACGATGGGGTAGGCATAGGTACGCTGGTCGCCCATCACACCGACACTCCGCACCGGGAGCAGCACCGCAAATGCCTGCCAGAAATCGTGGTACATCCCTTGCTTATTGATTTCATCGCGAACGACAAAGTCAGCATCGCGCAGAATATTCAAGCGCTCAGAAGTGACTTCACCGATGATGCGAATCGCTAAACCGGGGCCAGGAAAAGGATGGCGACTGACAATTTCTTTCGGTAAACCGATGGAGCGACCGACTTGCCGCACTTCATCTTTGAAGAGTTTCCGCAAAGGTTCAACGAGCTTGAAGCGCAAATCCTTGGGTAATCCACCGACGTTGTGATGGCTCTTAATTTTGACAGCAACTCGCTCTCCCGTTTTGGGATCGATGTTGGTATCTGCTGATTCAATTACGTCGGGATAGAGGGTGCCTTGTGCCAAGTAGTCAAAGGGGCCAAGGCGTTTGGATTCTTCTTCAAAGACGTGAATAAATTCGTGACCAATGCGGCGGCGCTTTTCTTCCGGGTCAGTGATGCCAACCAGTCTTTCTAGGAAGCGATCGCGGGCGTTAACATACTCTACCCCAATGTGGAATTGCTCTTTAAAGAGTTTCACCAATCGCTCTGGCTCCTCTTTCCGCATGAATCCTTGATCGATAAACATGCAGGTGAGTTGGTCGCCAATTGCCCTGTGGAGTAGGAAGGCGAGGGTGGAGGAATCTACACCACCAGACAACGCCAGCAGCACCCGCTTCTCTCCAACCCGAGCGCGGATTTCCCGAATCGATTGCTCCACAAAGGCAGCGGTTGTCCAAGTAGGCTCGCAGTCACAAATATGGTAAACAAAGTTGCGAATTAGCGCCAGACCGTATACGGAGTGGACTACTTCCGGGTGAAATTGGACGCCGTAGAACTTTTTCTCATGGTGGGCGATCGCCGCACAAGGTGTATTCTCAGTATGTGCCAAAATCTCAAACCCGTCTGGAAGCCTGGTACAGGAGTCGCCGTGGCTCATCCACATTGTCGAGCCATCTTCCACATTGGTGAGCAAATCTGTGGGATCGTCAATTAACAGCGAAGCTTTACCATATTCGGCTCGCTTTGCCCTGACAACTTCCCCTCCAAGCTGTTGCACCATCAGCTGCATTCCATAGCAAACGCCCAAGACGGGGATACCTAAGTCCCAAATTTCCGGGTCACATTGAGGCGCACCTTCGTCATAGACGGAATTAGGGCCACCGGAAAGGATTATGCCTCTGGGGTTGAGTTGTTGCAGTTGTTCAATCGTGGTGCGGTAGGAAAGAACTTCCGAATAAACTTGTGTCTCGCGAATGCGACGAGCAATTAGTTCTGAGTATTGGGAGCCAAAGTCCAAAATCACAATTATTTGACGATTGAGCTGCCCTAATGACTCAGTTTCAGGCAATTTCTCTGTCTGTAGTTTCACTGATATGTTAGTCCTGTCAATGGTATAAAGTACAAAAATCTCGCTGTCAAAGTATGTCCTTGAAAGCGAGAATCTATTCTATGAATAGATAGGTTGAAACTCAATGGTTTCTATAGATTAAACCAATAGATATTCCTTCAAAGTTAACATAATCGAGGCAATAACACCGCAGCGTTTTGGCTCTTGACGATAATTTCGCGGTGGCGATCGAATAGCACCGAACCCACTTGCAGGGTTTGCTGGCTATGTTTGTGGATGTAAGCCTGGGTACGGGTGTCAATGGTTGCCGCGATCGCCTCATAAACCCGGTGTACCCAATTACTTCCAGTTCCGGCATCTACATCCCGCAAGCACTGCAACGCCGCTTCTGCTGTACTACAGGCAAATACCTGCTGGAGTAGCGGCGTCGGTAAACCAAGATTGGCACAGTGAGCCGTGAGAATTTCTAATCGTCCATCTGCTAGATGGTGATGGGTGTGAAAAATTCCTCCCGCTAGCTTAATCAACTTCCCGTGGTAGCCAAACAACACAATTGCCTTCACCTGCTGTAGCCCCGCCGCTACCAGCAATGGCCCCAACCAGTTCGCTGTTTTCACCAGTTGCTGCGGATTTATCCCCAGTTTCTCTGCCAAATCCAAGCCATTTTCCCCAACACAAAACACTAAGCAGTCAAACTTCCCAGCTTTCCGGGCTAAATTCTCCCGGTACGCTTCCAATTGCCCCGGTGCGCTCAAGGGCTGAGAAATCCCCGTTGTTCCCAGCAGCGACAGTCCTTCCACCACCCCAAACGCCTCATTAGATGTCCTTAAAGCCAACTGACGCCCTTCCGGGAGGATAATTGTCACCTTGATTGTTTCGTTCGGTACTAGTTGACGCTTGAGATTTTCTCGTAATAAGCGCTCGGCATAGGCATAAATTGCCGCTTTCCTTCCCGCCTGTAGTTGTTGCCCAATACCCTCACCGCCTTCGAGGATAATGGACGACTCTGGCGTTTGGGGCGTTTTTGGCTGCAATTCTACTAAAGCCCAGATGGGTGTGTTGCGAGTCAGATCGAGATTATCGCCCGGATCGCTACGGGTAACGGCTAACGCTTTTCTTTTACCAAATCTTGCTACTTGTTCAATGGGAATCTCTACCGTTTGGGCAGGTGCAATCAAATCGATAGACACAGCCTTAAAGGGTTGAGTGTCTTCACGTAACCAGCGCAGCGCCGCCACCGCCGCCGCACAAGCAAACACAGGTAAAGTGTATCCAGAACGCGGTTGAGAGCCAGTCATTATAGGGATGAAGTAGGTGTTATGGGGGAGGATGCGATCGCCCTAAGTGTAAGAAGCGATCGCTAAATTTTAGCCCCTATCCCTAATTTCCCTTGCCTTTAAATACGCCGGGGTAATAATTTTGCTGTCTAGAGCAGCAAGGGCATCATCCAAGGTGTTGTAGTGGTAAGGTTCCAACACCCAGGAACAGGATTGAATTTCGCTCAACAAATCCGATTTTTTCTCACTGGAAACCTGCACTAAAGGCTGCACGGGGATCGATGGTAACTTCGGTACAATCTGCTGCAACTCTTTGAACAGATGCTGGGCATCAGTGGCATCAGCAATGATCAACTGAGATATCCCGGCGAGGGTAAATAGGACTTCAATCTTCAAGTCCTTACTAACATCAGTGTGGCAGTCTAGAGCAATGGGCACATAGTTTTGGTTCCGCAGCGCCTCCCGCAGCACTTCCAGAAAGTCCTGGCGTTCTGGAGTCGCAAAGTTACCAACAATCAAAGCAACTTGGGCAGTAATTTGATCAACAACCTGATGAATTATTTGGTTATTTAAAAGCAAATAGATAAGCTGGGCAACTTCTAGGTAATCAACAGTAACGATTGGCTCACCTAAGGGTGTAATCGACAGGCTGGATTGATTTGCCCCTTCTAGATTTAAACCCCAAGAGGAAATGCCGTAAATGGAACATCCTGCCAAATTGGCATCCATAAAGTTCGTTTTGAGCAACCTTGCCCCGCTTAGATCTGCCCCGCTTAGATCTGCCCCGCTTAGATCTGCTCCCTGTAAATCTGCCCCAATTAAATTTGCCCCGCGCAAGTCGGCTTGACTGAGGTTGGCTCCGACTAGACAAGCGCCCCGCAAGTCTACATCCCTGAGATCTGCGCCAATCAGGTAAGAACCACTGAGATCGGCTCTACCCAGGTAAACCCATTGCAAATTGGCATCCGTCAAGTTGACTCGGCTTAAATTCGCTTCAAACAAGTAAGAGCTGCTGAAGTTAACTTCCGTGAGATTTGCCTCGCTGAAGTTTGCCTGACTCAAGTAAGCCCCTTGGAGATTGCTACCCTGCAAATCACTACTCCGCAAATCTGCTCCCAGAAGATTTGCTTCGCTAAAATCGCAGCCGCGTAGAATCGCACCCCGGAAGTTGATCCCACCGAGGTTTGCCTGACTCAATACAGCACTGCTGAGATCTAAGTTGGCGCTTGGTTGAGTTTCTCGCCACTGATTCCAGGTGTCTACTCCTTGTTCAAGGAGGGTTAGTTGTTGCTCTTTTGCCATATTGTTTTTGGGGATGAGGTTTGCGATCGCTCTAATAGTCCTCACATATAAGAGATTAGCCGAATCAACCTAGTTGCTAGGGCGTCCTATTTCTAACGCTACTGCCTGTAGCATTGTGTTAGCCTTAATCAAATTTAAATATTGATTCAAGCACTGACTCCCCTTGTGGGCAGGAACGCTTGAGTTTTTTTTTTGCTAGTCCCGCGAACGGTCGCCAGGATGAGCTGTACGACGAGTGGTTTAGGCGATGGTCTATTCCTAGAGGATTACCACATCCTTCTCTAGGTTACAAAGTGTTTAAAACCATTTCTTTCTGTTGAGTGATGCTCCGCCGGGGGCTTAATACCTATTGTTCAAAGCATTACCCAGGCAGGTTAACCACAATGGTTAGGCAAGTCGTCGATGTCGGTGTAGGAGAAGAAACACTTCTTCCCCCATCCCCGGAGATTTCTCTCAATCCAGCATCGTCAGAGGCAGTGATTCTTTCCCAGCCGCTGAATCGTTCTAAGACAGCCGTTCGCACCAGTCTCCGAGCCTCTACCTTTGATGGCGTCTTTTCTGCCATCTTCACCAGCACTACCACAGGGATTTTGCTGACTAATTTCTTGTTGGAACTCGGAGCAACGAGTGTAGAAATTGGTTTGCTTGCCTCAGTTCCCATGTTAGTGAATTTGCTGCAACCCTTGGGTGCTTACCTGGCTGCTCAAACTAGCAGCCGTTATCGCTATGGGTTGTGGGTTTTTGGCTTTTCGCGGCTCCTTTGGCTCGTTTTGGTGCTGGGGATTACTCAGGTGAGTGACGCCCACACAGAACACCATCACATCGTCCTATGGACATTGGGCATCGTTCTAGCCAGCCATATCTTCAATGCCTTGGGAAGTGCCTCTTGGTTGAGCTGGATTGCCGTATTAGTACCGCAACAGTTGCGAGGGCGATATTTCGGTGTTCGTAGTAGTGCGGCTAATTTGATTAACTTAGTGGGAGTGCCACTGCTGGGGCTGGGAGTATCGGTATGGCGGGGAGGAGCAATCCAAGGCTACGGCGTGGTGCTGTTTATTGGGGTGATTGCTGGGTTAATTAGCTTGGTCTTTCAGGGCTTTATGGTGGATATCAATCCCCAAACGCCCTTGCCAGAGCGTCCAGGTGTTGCGAGTAGCGCTAGCAGCCAATCGGGACAAGGCTGGTTAAAAGACCGGAATTTTTTGACATTTTTGGTGTATTGCGGACTATGGACATTTGCCGTAAACCTCAGCGCTCCGTTTTTTAATATCTACATGCTGGACAACCTACAGCTTGATGTCAGCGTGGTGACGCTCTACAGCAGCTTTACAGCTGGGGCAAATTTGCTGATGTTGGTGATGTGGGGAAAGCTCGCGGACAAGATTGGCAATCGCCCGATTTTGATTTTGGTAGGGATTTTAGCGGCGATTGTACCTTTGTTGTGGCTGCAAGCTGGGGCAAACTCCATGTCATTGTGGGTTTGGCTCCCTTTGATTCACCTATTTAGTGGTGGAGCTTTTGCTGCTGTGGACTTATGCAACAACAATATGCAGATGAGTGTTGCTCCGGTTCGTTCTCAATCAACGTATTTTGCGATCGCGGCGGCGATTATGGGTGTTTCTGGAGCCATGGGAACTGCTAGCGGGGGTTTTCTGGCGCAGTTTAGTCATCTTGGGGGTCTACCAGGATTATTTGCCCTCTCTGGGGTCTTACGGCTGGTGGCTTTATTACCCTTGGTGTTCGTTTTAGAACAACGCTCTCAACCCGTGATGCAGTTAGTGCGATCGCTGAAGGTTTTTCAGATTTTTCGCAAACCAATTTTCCTCCCACCTGTCAAACCGCCGCAACCTGTCTTTTTGCAAGCGGTGAGACTGGCAATTCGCCTGCCTCGCTAAGATGGGGAATAAGGAGTTTTGAATTCTAAATTAGACAGACTTCAATATTTGGTTATCAGACACAGGTGATTTATCTGCGTAGCCGCTTATATCCTGGTACTCAATCGCAGAATACTCATGAATACCGTCGATTATCTCCGAATTAGTCTGATTGACCGCTGTAACTTCCGTTGTCAGTACTGTATGCCGGAAGGGACAGAACTCGACTATATTCTGCGCCAGGAATTGCTAGCTCATGAGGAACTGCTAACTTTACTGCGGGAAGTTTTTATCCCGGTAGGATTTAGGAAGTTTCGCCTCACTGGGGGGGAACCCTTGCTGCGTCCGGGAGTGGTGGACTTAGTCAGGGCGATCGCTTCGTTTCCCGAAACCCAAGACTTGGCAATGACGACGAATGCCTTTTTACTGGCGGGAATGGCACAAGACCTTTATGATGCGGGGTTGCGGCGGATCAATATTAGTCTAGACTCTCTGGCTCCAGAGACCTTTGACAAAATTATTGGCAACCGGGGGCGATCGCGTTGGCAACAAACCTGGGACGGGATTCAAGCCGCGCACCGCGTCGGTTTTGATCCCCTAAAGTTGAATATAGTGGTAATTCCGCGAGTAAATGACCAAGAAGTGCTGGATTTAGCTGCCTTAACCATTGAACGGCAGTGGCACGTCCGATTCATTGAATTTATGCCGATTGGCAATCCAGAATTATTTGGAGAGCGGGCATGGGTGCCGTCGGAGGAGTTGCGGCAACGTATCTGTCAGGCGTTCGGTTTAATGGAATCCCACGTCCGGGGTAACGGCCCGGCGGATGTTTTCCAGATTCCCAACGCTAAAGGAACTTTGGGCTTTATCAGTCAGATGTCGGAATGTTTTTGCGATCGCTGTAACCGGATGCGTCTTTCTGCCGACGGTTGGCTACGCCCTTGTCTGCTCAACGAAACGGGTCAAATTGACCTAAAAACTGCCCTGCGTAGCGGTGTCAACCTGGCTGACTTGAGAGAGCAAGTCAGAGAACTCTTGCTCCTCAAACCCGAAATCAACTATAAACAGCGAGATTCCGGAACAGCCGGCACTTACACTCGCACAATGTCACAAATTGGCGGCTAAAGGTTTATTGACACTCCCACGGTTGCGCTAAAAGCTAAAACCGTGGGATTCTTGGGTCAAAAGGGAGCTATTGCTTAACCCCTCGCCAAGCATCTTGACCGTATGCCCTACGGCTGCAAGTCCACGCTGCA